>ERZ838839.35-NODE-35-length-159761-cov-8.101881_pt1 | contig 159761 bp, 125 predicted proteins | sample MGYA00519909_ERZ838839 | MGnify/ENA primary metagenome ERZ838839 (study PRJEB31850, sample SAMEA3708843) | human gut metagenome | biome: human gut; feature: human-associated habitat; material: faeces | place: China | collected 2014 ...
GCCGGCACGGGAATCGGGCCGGGTCGGGTCGCCGGGGCGGGAATCGGCGCGGACGCCGGTTGTGAGGCCTGCCCGGGTTGAACCGCTGCGGATTGCTGCGGAGCCGCCGGAACGGGATTCGGACCGGGGCGGGTCGCCGGGTCGGGCTGCGGTTGCGCCGCAGGCGTCGCCGCGACGGCCGCGGTCGCCGTTCGGGGTGTCAGTTCGGGAAGCGGATACTCCCCGGAAGATGTCAGGGTGTCATTTTTTTTTTGACCGAGTCCGGCGATTTTCATCAGGCCCAACTCGACAAGCAATCGCTGGTTCGACGATTGCCGGATCTTCCCGTCAAGTTCCGTCAGTACGGAGATGGCTCCGAACAGGAACTCGACACTGCAGGCGCCCGCCTGCGTCCGGTATCGTTCGAGCAGCGTTCCGGTCATTTCGATCAGTCGCAGCGTGTCGGGCTGCCTGGCCATCAGGAGATCCCTCATGTGGCGGTTCATACCGGACATGAAGGTCTGGCCCGAGAAGCCTTTCGACAGCACGCTGTCGAAGGCCACCAGCACGTCGACGTAGTTACCCGCGAGCAGCATCTCCGTCACGCTGAAATAGGTGTCGTAGTCCAGCACGTTCAGCGTCTGGGCCACGTTGCGGTAGTCCAGCGCCGTGCCGCAGAACGACACGGCCTTGTCGAACATCGACAGCGCGTCGCGCATGCCGCCGTCGGCCTTCTGCGCGATGAGGTTCAGCGACTCTTCGTCCGCCGAGATGCCCTCCTGGGAGGCGATGTATTTGAGGTATTCGACCGAATCTTCGACGCGGATGCGGTTGAAATCGTAGATCTGGCAGCGCGAGAGGATCGTGGGGATGATCTTGTGTTTCTCGGTGGTCGCCAGAATGAAGATGGCGTGGGCGGGCGGCTCCTCCAGCGTCTTGAGGAAGGCGTTGAAGGCTGCGGCCGAGAGCATGTGGACCTCGTCGATGATGAACACCGAGTAACGGCCCACCTGCGGGATGATGCGCACCTGCTCGATCAGCGTGCGGATGTCCTCCACGGAGTTGTTCGACGCGGCGTCCAGCTCGTGGATGTTGAGCGAACGTCCCTCGTTGAACGAGCGGCACGATTCGCACTCGTTGCACGCTTCGGCGCCGTCGGGTGCGAGGCAGTTGATGGCCTTGGCGAAGATGCGGGCGCAGGTGGTCTTGCCTACGCCGCGGGGACCGCAGAAGAGATAGGCGTGGGCCAGCTGGCCGCGCTCGATGGCGTTCTGGAGCGTCGAGGTGATATGTTTCTGCCCGACGACCGACCGGAAGGTCGCGGGGCGGTATTTGCGTGCGCTGACGATGAAATCACTCATAGTGTTGCAAAGATACGAAATATGAATTAAGAATTAAAAATTAAGAATTAAAAATTATGTGCCGTGCTCCGGCACGACAAATTGGCGGTTGTTGGCAGTTGTTCTGTGACAAATAATGACACTATGTCCTGGATTCGGAGTTGGCAGGGGTTTTGCGGAATAGTCTTGCGAATGAGTTGTTTCCGCATTCCGGACGAAATCCCGGTCGCGTTGCGACTAAGCCCCCGCCGAGGCGGAGGTTTGGGGGTGGGTCAGACTTGTAAACGCGGCGGGACGCCGCGATAACGGCGTTCGGAAACGGAATTGACAAAATGAAGAACAGAAACAATAAATTAGCATTACTATGAACATCAACACTCTTACCATCAAGGCGCAGGAGGCGCTGCAAGCGGCGCTCTCGCTGGCGCGGGAGCGGGGACAGCAGGCTGTCGAACCGCTCCACCTGCTCGCGGCGCTGATCCGCGAGGACGATTCGCTCTCGACGTTCCTGCTGGGGCGCGTGGGAGTGAATGTACGTTCGCTGCGCGACGAGGTCGGCCGGGCCGTGGCGTCGCTGCCGCGCGTCGAGGGCGGCGGCGAGCAGTTCTTTGCGCAGGACACCTCGAAGGCGATTCAGCGCGCCGTGGACTTCACGAAGAATTTCGGCGACAAATACGCCTCCGTCGAACACCTGCTGCTGGCCCTCGTGGCCGAGCGCGGGCAGGCCGCCGACATCCTCAAACGCAGCGGCGCGACGGAAAAGGAGCTGATCGAGGCGATTCGCACCTTCCGCAAGGGTGCGACGGTCGATTCGCAGACCTCCGAGCAGCAGTTCGACGCGCTGGGCAAGTATGCCATCAACCTCAACGAGCAGGCGCGCTCGGGAAAACTCGACCCGGTCATCGGGCGTGACGAGGAGATCCGCCGCGTGCTGCAAATCCTTTCGCGGCGCACGAAGAACAATCCGATTCTCGTGGGCGAGGCCGGCGTCGGCAAAACCGCCATCGCCGAGGGCATCGCCCGCAGGATCATCGACGGCGACGTGCCCGAGAACCTGAAGTCGAAGGTCATCTACTCGCTGGACATGGGTGCGCTGATCGCAGGCGCCAAGTACCAGGGCGAGTTCGAGGAGCGTCTGAAAGCCGTCGTGCAGGAGGTTACGGCCAGCGAGGGCGAGATACTGCTCTTCATCGACGAGATCCACACGCTGGTCGGCGCCGGCAAGTCGTCGGGGGCGATGGATGCCGCGAACATCCTCAAACCGGCCCTTGCGCGGGGCGAGCTGCGGACCATCGGAGCCACGACGCTCGACGAGTTCCAGAAATACTTCGAGCAGGACAAGGCCCTCGAACGCCGTTTCCAGAAGGTGATGGTCGACGAGCCTTCGCAGGAGGACGCCATCTCGATCCTCCGCGGCCTGAAAGAGCGTTACGAAAACCACCACCAGGTGCGGATCAAGGACGAGGCCATCGTGGCCGCCGTCGAGCTTTCGACGCGCTACATCACCTCGCGGTTCCTGCCCGACAAGGCCATCGACCTGGTGGACGAGGCCGCCTCGCGGCTGCGTCTGGAGATGAACTCCGTGCCCGAGGAGATCGACACGCTCGACCGCCGGGTCCGCCAGCTCGAAATCGAACGCGAGGCCATCCGCCGCGAGAAGGACAAGGAGCGCGTCGAGCACCTGACCAAGGAGATCGAGGAGCTGAAGGCCCGTGACGCCGAGATGCGTGCCAGGTGGCAGGGCCAGCGCGATCTGCTCAAAAAGATTCAGGCCAACAAGGATAAGATCGAGTCGCTGAAAGTCGAGGCCCGGCAGGCCGAACGGCAGGGTGACTACGGCAAGGTGGCCGAAATCCGCTACGGCAAGATTCAGGAGGCCGAGAAGGAGATCGCCGCTTTTCAGGAGGAGTACCGCCTCGCTTCGGCCAGCGGTTCGATGATCAAGGAGGAGGTCGACGCGCAGGACGTGGCCGAGGTGGTGTCGCGCTGGACGGGCATTCCCGTGACGCGCATGCTGGCCTCGGAGCGCGAGAAACTGCTCCATATGGAGGACGAACTCCACAAGCGCGTCATCGGGCAGGAGCAGGCCATCGCGGCCATTTCCGACGCCGTGCGCCGTTCGCGCGCCGGGCTGAACGATCCCCGCAAGCCGATCGGTTCGTTCATCTTCCTCGGTACGACGGGCGTCGGCAAGACCGAGCTGGCCAAGGCGCTGGCCGAGTTCCTGTTCAACGACGACCAGATGATGACGCGTATCGACATGAGCGAGTACCAGGAGCGGCACGCCGTGTCGCGGCTTGTCGGGGCGCCTCCGGGATACGTCGGTTACGACGAGGGCGGCCAATTGACCGAGGCCGTGCGGCGCAAGCCCTATTCCGTGGTGCTGCTCGACGAGATCGAGAAGGCGCATCCCGACGTCTTCAACATCCTGTTGCAGGTGCTCGACGACGGCCGGCTGACCGACAACAAGGGCCGTACGGTGGATTTCCGCAACACGATCATCATTATGACCTCGAACATGGGTTCGCAGGTGATCCAGGATAACTTTGCCGAGGCCTTCGACGGCAGGAAGCTGCCCGAAGAGGTTGTCGAGCGGACCCGCCTTGCGGTGATCGACCTGCTGAAACAGCAGCTCAAACCGGAGTTCCTGAACCGTATCGACGAGATCGTGATGTTCGAGCCGCTGACGCACAAGGACATCGAACGCATCGTCGACATCCAGTTGGGCATCGTGCGCAGGATGCTTTCGGAGAACGGCATCCGGCTGGAGTACAGCGACAAGGCGCGCGAATGGATCGCCTCGGCGGGTTACGATCCGCTCTATGGCGCACGTCCCGTGAAGCGGGTCATCCAGCGCTATGTGGTCAACGACCTTTCGAAGCGGATTCTTGCCGGCGAGGTCGACCGCTCGAAGCCGATCGCGATCGACGCCGGGCAGGACGGGCTGACGTTCTCGAACTGACGCCGCCCGGCAGAGTGAAAAAGGGTTCCGATGATTCGGAACCCTTTTTCGTTTACCGGACGTATCTGCTGAAAAACTTCCACAGCTCTTCGCCCGTGTCTACGCCCGTCTCTTTCCAGGAGTGCTTTCCGCCGACGGTCTCGTAGAGCCAGACCTCGTTTCCGTCCGTGCCCTCCGTGTAGCGGTGGGCGATGACCTGCAAGCCGCCGGGGCGGGAGGGCAGGGTGTCGATCCGCTCTGCGAGGCATTTGTTCTTGGCGGCCCAGTAGCCGACCGCGGTCGGGACGGAGACATAGGCGCCCCAGCCCCCTTCGTTGCCGAGGTCGCCTTCCCAGCGGGTCGTCCGGTCTTCGGTGCCGTGGATTTCGAACAGCGGAATCGGATGCGGATTGCGGTCCGAGCGGAGGATTTCGACGGACATGAACCCGGCGACCGGTCCGAGGGCCGCATAGGTCTCCGGACAGCGCGAGGCCAGCAGGTAACACATGTCCCCGCCGTTCGACATACCCGTGCAGAAGACGTTGCGGCGGCTCAAACCATGTTTTTTCTGAAGGTGCCGGATCAGTTCGGAGAGGAACCGCACGTCGTCGACGGCCATATCGGCCTGAAAGGGGTAACCCACGTTCCAGCACGTCTTGCCGCGGCCGTCGCGTTCGCCCTGCGGGTAGCAGACGGCGAAACCGTGGCGGTCGGCAACGCGGTTCATGTCGAACCGTTCCGGGTCGCCCTGTCCTCCGTAGCCGTGGAGGACAATGACCAGCGGTGCGCCGTCGGGCAGCCCTTCGGGCAGGTGGAGGCGGTAGGTGCGGTCGATGCCGCCCGAACGCAGCGTGTGGCCGGGCGTCTGCGCGAGGCAGGTTCCCGCTGCGAAAAGCAGCAGGCAGGAAAGGGTGTGCAGGAGGTATTTCATCATTTTGAGTATTAGAGTCCTTTGCGGGCGAGGCGCCAGGCCAGCGCGTTGTAAAGCCGGATCACGGGACCGCGCCAGCCGGCGGGCAGGGCGTTCAGGGCGCGGACCTTGCGCAGCGTGCGGCGGTAGGTCCGCGTCCAGGCGAAGAACCGGGCGGCGCGGGCGGCCTCCTTCGTGCCGCCTTTGGCGCTGATGATAAGCGCTTTTCCCAGTGCGGCGCGGGCCACGAACTCCCGGTCCTCCTCGGGGGCCAGCGGGTCGTACAGCTCCTCGAACGAATGGACGGTCTTCTCGGGCGTGTAGCTTGCCGCCGAGCGGTTCGAAGCCACCCGCGAGTAGCGGACCAGCCGTTCGGGCGAGAAGCAGACTTCGTAGCGGCGGGCGATCCTGATCCACATGTAGAGGTCTTCGGCGATCTTCATGCCCTCGGGAAACAGCCCCACGGTGTCGAACACGCGCCGCGGGATGCAGCTGGCCGACGGGATGGCGATGTAGCGGTGGGCCGATTCGCGGAAGAAATTCGCCACGACGCCCCGCTCGGAGGGTGTCGGGGCCGGATAGGTCCCGTCGTGGCTTATTATTGAAAACGCCGTGCAGTAGAGTCCGCAGCCGGGGAACTCGCGGATCATGGCGGCGATTTCGGCCAGAAACCCCGGCTCCCAGGCGTCGTCGGCGTCCAGCAGGGCGATGTATTCGCCCGTCGACTCTGCGATGCCGCGGTTGCGTGCGGCGCAGACCCCGGCGTTGGGCTGCCGGACGAACCTTACGAGCGGCGAGCCGATCGCACGCACGACCTCCGCGCCGCCGTCGGTCGAACCGTCGTCCACGACGATGATCTCCTGCGGGGGGCGGGTCTGCGCCAGGACCGAACGTACGGCCGCGCCGATTTCCAGCTGCTTGTTGTAGAGGGGTATGACGACCGAAATGGTGGGTTCTGACATCTGTTCTGCCGGGTTTTGTTGCGAAGATATTGATCTTTTGCTACTTTTGCAAATAAAACCGTACCATGACCGTATTCGAAAAAACCGACCGATTCCTGCGCAACCTCTATGAGACGGCGTTTTACTTTGCGGTGATGGCCGTGAAGGAGAATTTCCGCAACTACGTCGGCCGTGCCGGAACGGTCGGCGCGCCGAAGCCGTCGGTCGTGATCCTCGGCAACGGGCCTTCGCTGGCCGAAGACCTGCCGCGGCTGATCGCCCGGGGCGAACACACGGCAAAGGACGTCATGGCGGTCAACTACTTTGCGCTGGACGAGCGTTTCGGGACCGTCCGTCCCGCCTATTACGTGCTTTCCGATCCGATGTTCTTCCGCGACAGCGTCTGCCGCGACCGCGTGGCGGAACTCTACCGCACGCTTGCCGAAAAGGTGACGTGGCCGATGAACCTCTACGTGCAGTACTACAACCCCGAGCGGTTCGACTACCGTGCCGCGCTGCCCAACCCCAATATCCGCATCGTGCGGTTCCACACGCAGGTCTACCGCGGGTTCCGGGGCGTGGAGTTCTGGCTCTACCGCCACGGTCTGGGAAGCGCCAATTTCGGGACCGTGGTGCAGGTGTGCGAGTACGTCGCCCTGCTGCTGGGCTACAAGACGCTGGAACTCTATGGGGTGGATCATACGCTGCTCGACGGACTGTCGGTCGACGACGAGAACCGCCTCTGCCGGGCCGACAGGCACTATTACGACGACGCTCCGGCCGTTCCGAAGCCGATCTTCCAGAAGGTTCCGCACCGTCCCTATACGATGGCCGTTTATCTGGCCGAGGTCGCCGAACTGTTCCGCGGCCACGAGGCGCTGCGCGATTATGCCCGATCGCTCGGGGCGCGGATCATAAACCGGACCGGGGGGTCGATGATCGACGCCTACGAGCGGGAGCGAAAATAGAAAAAGGGCGGTTCTGAAAATTCGCAGGGTCGTAAGACTCATTTTTCAGCAATTCGGCTCTGTTTTCAGGCAGCTGCTCGCGGTGCCCTGCTATGGAGCGTGCGGAATAGCAGGCTTCCGCAAGGCGGAGCTGCGGCCTGCCGATTCGCCTCCGGCAAATCGAAAATCTTCCGAGTCTGCGAGTTCGCAGGATCGGCTTTTATTTATCCCGGCAGGTTCCGGCTCGCCGCGATGATTTCGGCCATGGCGAAGTCCTCGGGGTAGTCGATGTCCAAACCCTCGATGCGGTCCACGACGGCCATGTAGGGACGATCGCCGATGCGGCGGCCGCGGCCGCACCACAACTCCCGCGAAAAGATGAAGAAGGCGCTGGTCTCGATGTAAATCGGCTCGATGGTCTGCGTGCGGGGGATGTTGTCGAGAGCGTAGTTGAGCGGACGGCCTTCGAACCAGGCGAAAGTCTGGATTTTTTCGGCGCTGAACGCCGAGTCGTATTCGCCCGAACGCACTTTGCCGAGCGCATCGGCAAGGGTCGCGGCGCGGATGAACGGCGAGGTGGCGTGGGCGAGGATGTAGAGGTCGGCCCCGACCCGGGCGGTGAAGCTGTCGTAAATCTCCCGTCCGAGCGTCGTGTCGCTGTCGAGCGACGGGTCGCGGAGCAGCAGCCGGACCCCCTCGGGCAGCAGCGCGCGGATGCCTTCGTCGCTGCAAAAGACGTAGACCTCGTCGATGCCCTCCACTTCAGTCAGGGTTTTCAGGATATGACACATCAGCGGCGATCCGTCCAGCGGGCGGAGGTTCTTGCCTGCGACGCGCTGGCTGTTGAGCCGGATGGGAACGAATGCTACGGTTTTCATGGAGTCTGATAATTTGTAAAGGGGTTCGTCGCGACACTTTGCCGCTTGCGGCGTTCAACTTCCCGCCCCGGGCGGGGAGTCAGGGGTGGGGCGGATTTGCAAACACGGCGGAACACCGTGGAAACGGCATTCCGCGCTGCGATGCATTGCCGATATTTCAACCGGCATTTCATTGTACCAGAAGATTGCAGCCCCGGATGTCCGAATGGTCGATACGGCCTTCGATGACGAACGCGCCGTCCGCGCCGACGCGCCCCACGTCCTGTGTCTGGATAAAGGCGCACGACCACCAGGAAGCCAGGTCCGCGATGTTCAGCCCGCCGCGTGCGCCTGCCGGGAGCGGGTCGAACGGGTCGTTGACGTCGCGTGCCGTGACGCGCATCCAGCCCGGGCAGCGGAACACGTTGCCTCCCTGCGAATAGGCCTGCGAGGTGAGTTCGGCCATGCCGTATTCCGAATGAATCTCCCCGACCCCGAAGGCGTCGCAGAGGATTCGGTGGAACTCCTCTTTGGGAATCTCCTCGCGGTAACCCTTCATGCCGCCCGTCTCCATCACCACCGTATTGCGGAGCTTCGGAGCGTACCGCTCCGCGAGGTCCCACAGCGCATAGCTTACGCCCAGCAGGATTTTCGGCTTCGGGTCGCGCTCCATCGCCGCCAGCAGTCCTTCGCAGTCATCCAGATAGAATCCGCCTGATCCGCAGTCGGCGATCAGCCGGTCGGCCATGTAGACCAGCGACGAACCTTTGCGCCGCAGGTAATTGGGCAGCAGGGCGTAGAGGCTCAATCCGGCGGGGTCGCCGTAGAAGTTGCGGAATGCCGTGCGGAACGCCTGCTCGTAGAGCGCCAGCGAGCGCATCGGGTGGCGCGAGGGCGTCATTCCGGTGGTGGCCGACGAAGTGAAGACCGCCTCGGGCGGAGTCTCCCCGCAATAGACCGTATGCGTCTTGAACAGTTCGATGGGCAGGTACGGAATCTTTTCAGGCGTGTCGACATGCTCCGCCCGGACGCCGATCCGGGCGAGGTATTCGCGGTAGGGGGCGCATTCGCGGGCCTGGCGGCGGAATATTTCCAGCGCCGCGGCGTCGAAGGCCGCTCCGTCCGCAATGCGGAATATGTCGTCGGGGGTGATCATTACATGCAAAGTTACCAAAAAAAACGGACGATTCCAAAACCGAATCGTGTCCGGTTCGGCAAAAGGTTTCGACTTCTGAAAGGGGCGTAACGCCCCCAAAGGTAATGAAAAAATTGAAACGAGACTCTTCCCGAAGCGTCGGTTCCGTCGCCTGTAAACGCAAAAACAACAACCCGCGGTCCGGATACATCCGTCCCGCAGTCGTTGTTTTCGCATTTGTACTTTTGGCCCGCAATGTTTCGGGGCGTTATTTACGTCGTATGTCTCGCTTTGGCGAGACAAGACGCGCTCCGTGAACAGCTTTCGCGGCTCGGCAAAGCACCGCTTCGCTGTAAACGCAAAAACAACAACCCGCGGTCCGGATACATCCGCCCCGCAGTCGTTGTTTTCGCATTTATGCCTTCGGCATTCGCTTTGCCCTCGCCTTGTCGCTATTTCTTGACTTTGGGCGCGAGCATCATGTTCATCTTCTTGCCGTCGAGCTTCGGCATCATCTCCACCTTGGCGAACTCTTCGAGGTCCGTGGCAAAGCGCAGCAGCAGGATTTCGCCCTGCTCCTTGAAGACGATCGAACGTCCGCGGAAGAAGACGTAGGCCTTGACCTTGGCCCCCTCCTTGAGGAAGTTCTGCGCGTGCTTGAGCTTGAAGTTGTAGTCGTGGTCGTCGGTCTGCGGGCCGAAGCGGATCTCCTTCACGACGACTTTCGTCTGGTTCGCCTTCAGTTCCTTGGCCTTCTTTTTCTGCTGGTAGAGGAACTTCTGATAATCGGCGATGCGGCATACGGGCGGCTCGGCCTTGGGCGAGATCTCGATCAGGTCGAGTTCCATCTCGTCCGCCAGACGCAGTGCGTCGCGGATCGACATCACCTGCGGCTGGGGAATGTTGTCCCCCACCAGACGCACCTCGGGAACCGTGATCTGTTCGTTGATGCGGTGGGGATTCTCCTTTTCGGGCGGCCTGCGTCCGAAGCGGGGATTGTTGCCTGTTGCCGGTCTTGGTCTGTTATTCCCGGGGGTAAACGGCCTCGGCGGGAATGGTTTCGGTGCTGCGATAATCGTTAAGTATTAAAATGGTTAATTAAATTTTGTTCCTTGCTTTCGGGCTTCCGAGAGTGGTAATCCTCGCGGCTGCGCCGCGTTTGTAAATTTTACCCTCTCCTGAATCCCCTCCTCGGAGGGGACTTTGTCGGAAAGCCCCGGTTATTCCATGCTTATTTCTTTTCGAGCTTGTTGGCCTCGATCTCCTCTTTGACCAGTCCGGCGATGAAGTCGCGGAACGCCTCCAGGGACATCTGGCCCTTGTCGCCTTCGCCCTGCGCACGGACGGAAACCAGCCCTTCGGCCTCTTCCTTCTCGCCGACGATCAGCAGATAAGGGATGCGTTTAAGTTCGTTGTCGCGGATCTTGCGGCCGATTTTCTCGTTGCGGTCGTCGACCTCGGTGCGCACGTCGCTGCGGTTGAGGAACTCCGACACTTTCTGGGCATAGTCGTTGAACTTCTCCGAAATGGGGAGCACCACGACCTGCTGGGGCGAAAGCCACAGCGGGAACTTGCCGCCCGTATGCTCCAACAATACTGCCACGAAACGCTCCATCGAGCCGAACGGCGCGCGGTGAATCATAATCGGGCGGTGGAGACGGTCGTCAGCGCCCTTGTACGTGAGGTCGAAACGCTCCGGGAGGTTGTAGTCCACCTGGATCGTTCCCAGCTGCCACTTGCGGCCGATGGCGTCCTTGACCATGAAGTCGAGCTTCGGGCCGTAGAAGGCCGCTTCGCCCAGCTCCACGACCGTCGTGAGGCCTTTCTCCTTGGCGGCCTGCATGATGGCCGACTCGGCCTTCTCCCAGTTCTCGTCCGAACCGATGTATTTCTCCTTGTTGTTCGGGTCGCGCAGCGAAATCTGGGCGGTGTAGTTGTCGAACTTCAGCGTCTTGAAGATATAGAGCACGATGTCGATCACGCGTTCGAACTCTTCCAGAAGCTGATCCGGACGAACGAACAGGTGGGCGTCGTCCTGCGTGAATCCGCGCACGCGCGTCAGTCCGTGCAGCTCGCCCGACTGTTCGTAGCGGTAGACCGTTCCGAACTCCGCCAGACGCACGGGCAGCTCCTTGTACGAACGGGGTTTCGAGCGGTAGATCTCGCAGTGGTGCGGGCAGTTCATCGGCTTGAGCAGGTACTCCTCGCCCTCGATCGGGGTGTGGATCGGCTGGAACGAGTCCTTGCCGTATTTGGCGTAGTGGCCCGAGGTGACATAAAGCTCCTTGTTGCCGATGTGCGGCGTGATCACCTGCTGGTAGCCGTACTCCTTCTGCACGCCCCGCAGGAACTGCTCCAGCCGGTCGCGCAGCGCAGCTCCCTTGGGCAGCCACAGCGGCAGGCCCTGGCCCACGCGCTGCGAAAAAGTGAACAGTTCGAGGTCCTTGCCCAACTTGCGGTGGTCGCGTTTCTTGGCCTCCTCCATCATCGCGAGGTACTCGTCGAGCATTGATTTCTTGGGGAACGAGATGCCGTAGATACGCGTCAGCATCTTGTTCTTCTCGTTGCCGCGCCAGTAGGCTCCGGCCACGGACGTAAGTTTCAGGGCCTTGATATATCCCGTGTTGGGAATGTGCGGGCCGCGGCACAGGTCCGTGAACGCACCGTTGGTATAGAAGGAGATGGTGCCGTCTTCGAGGTCCGTGATCAGTTCGACCTTGTACTGGTCGCCCTTCTCGGTGAAGGTCTTCAGCGCTTCGGCCTTGGGGACTTCGCGGCGGAGGAGCGCTTCCTTGTTGCGGGACAGCTCCACCATCTTGTTTTCGATCGTCGGCAGGTCGGCCTCGGTGATGGGCGTCGGGGAATCGACGTCGTAGTAGAAGCCGTTTTCGATGGCCGGGCCGATGCCGAACTTGATGCCCGGGTAGAGCGCTTCGAGAGCCTCGGCCAGCAGGTGCGACGAGGTGTGCCAGAAGGCGTGCTTGCCCTCTTCGTCGTCCCATTTGTAGAATTTGACCGAAGCGTCCTCTTCGATCGGGCGCGTCATGTCCACCGTCGCGCCGTTTACCGCGGCCGCGAGCGAGTCAGCAGCTAAACGAGGGCTGATGCTCTCTGCGATCTGATACGCAGTAGTCCCTTTGGCATATTCACGTACGGAGCCGTCGGGAAAAGTGATTTTGATCATTTTGTTGTATAAATTAAGTTTTCGGGGCCTTCGGCGCTTCCACAATTACGAGACGGAATACGCCTCCGGGTTGCCCGGTGTTTTTGTTCGGGTCTTTGTCAATCCTCCTTTTCGGTCTGCGGCAGGTCCTTGACCGAGACGTCGCGGCCGCCGCGGTCGCGTTCGGCGCGTTGCAGCGGATTGCGCGTCCATTCGGCCCATGCGCGGCGGTGCTCCGCGATGTCGATGGCCGCATAGATCGCATTGCGCATCGACTGCGGGTCGGCCTTGTCCTTCCCGGCGATGTCGAAGGCCGTGCCGTGGTCGGGCGAGGTGCGCACGGCCGAAAGCCCCGCCGTGAAGTTCACCCCGTCGGGCGACAGGCTCTTGAACGGCGCCAGCCCCTGGTCGTGGTACATGGCCAGGATGCCGTCGTACTTGGCGTATCCGCCCCCGGCGAAGAGCCCGTCGGCGGCAAAAGGCCCGAAGGCCAGCACGCCTTTCGAAAACGCCTCGACAATGGCCGGGCGGATGATCTCCTGCTCCTCGCGTCCCAGCAGTCCGCCGTCGCCGGCGTGGGGGTTGAGCGCCATGACGGCGATGCGCGGCTCGACGATGCCGAAGTCCTCTATGAGCGCACGGCGCAGCGTGCCGAGGTCGCGCACGATCCGCTCTTTGGTGATGTTGCGGGCGATCTCCGAGACGGGGATGTGCTTGGTGACCAGCCCCACGCGCAGCACGTCGCTGCACAGGATCATCATGGCTTCGCCTTCGAGTTCGGCGGCCAGGTATTCGGTGTGCCCCGTGTAGCGGAAGTCGTCCGCCTGCACGGTCTCCTTGTCGAAGGGTGCGGTCACGAGCGCGTCGAGGTGTCCCGCCTTCAGGTCGCGCATGGCCGCGCACAGCGCCTCTACGGCCGCGCGTCCGGCTTCGGGGGTCGGCTTGCCCGGCGCGATGTCGGCCGTCTCCCCGCATGCCACGAGGTTCGCCTTTCCGCGGCGCGCCTCGGCGGCCGACGCCACGGGGTTGAAGGAGAAGGCTTCGATCTCCGCGACGGTATTTCGGTAATAGGCCGCGGCTTTGGGCGAGCCGTAGACGACGGGTGTGAAAAGCTCCGTCATCCGCGGGTCGGCGAGCGCCTTGAGAATGATTTCCCAGCCGATGCCGTTCGTGTCGCCCTGCGTGATGCCTATTTTGAATTTGTTTTCCGGCATAATCAATTTTATTTCAACTTACAAAGTTATAAAATATTCAGAATACACAATGCCTCGGATTCGATTAAAATGAATTTTTACCCCGCTTTGCGCCGGAAGTGCAATTTTTCACTATCTTTGTTACAGCAGTCTGTGAGGATTGCTGACATTTTTGGGATAAAAAGCGCATCGGCTTTTTTTCTTACCGCCGAAAATTGGACACTTTTGTGTAACATAAGGAATAAGGGTTGATGCTCTCGCTGTTTTCCAGCGTGGGCATTTGCCGCATTCTACGTTACGGGTCGTCCAATACCTCGACGGTGGAGCAGCAAGTCTGCCCGCGCTTTTTTTCCGGACCAAGCAAGTTTGGAGAAATGAGAAGATGTGAGCGGAAAATGTTGAAATGCAATGCTGAACTTGTAGATATCGTATTCCGTCTGATGTTCGAAACGTTCTGGGTGGCCCCTTACGACCTGCGGCGGGATTTCCCGGTGCTGGTCAATTTCGAACGTCATGCGCGCCATGCGTCGGTGCTGTTGGGTAAAATCGACTTCGCCTCGGCCTCCGGGGCGCAGATATACGAATTGGGAAAGACCGTCGCAGCGCTCGACCGGGCCGTCCGGCAGATCGCCGAAGCGCGGCTGTTTTCGCCCGTGGAGTGCGCCGAGGCGCAGGAACTGGTCGGACGCATCCGGAATGCGCTGCCTGCGGCCTGCGCCGCCGGGCTTGCGGCGGCTCTTTCGCACGATTCGGAATAGCTGCGGGATGCCGGCTCCGCCCGGCCCCTGCGACCGCAGGTCGCAGGGATTCTGTCATGCACCCTCGCCTTCGCTCGGGATAACCGCGCTCCGTGATTTCTTGGGCGGCTCGGCAAAAGCCGGAAAAACCGGAGCCGGTTTAAAACGCAACGGACCCCGCCTGGGAAATGAATTTCCGGCGGGGCCTGATGCGTTTTAGTCCTTCGGACTTTATTTTCCGGCTTTTGCGCTCGCCTGGCGGCGAAATTCACCACAGACGATGCCCGTGGCCATGGCGACGTTGAGCGATTCCGAACCCCGGCGGTCGGCCGGCCAGGGCGGGATGAAGAGTTTCTGCGTGACGGTGCGGGCCACGGCGTCGGTGATTCCGCGCCCTTCGTTGCCCATCACGACGATGCCCGCCGGCTTCAGTTCGGTTTCGTAGATGTTCGCTCCTTCCAGAAAGGTTCCGCAGACCGGAAGTCCCAGCGCGGCGGCCTTCGAAAGCAGCGCCGCGAGGTCGGTGTAGTGGACCCGTACGCGGAGGATCGCCCCCATCGTGGCTTGTACGACCTTGGGGTTGAAACAGTCGGCCGAGGCTTCGGAGCAGACGATGTCCGTGATGCCGAACCAGTCGGCCAGCCGGATGATCGTGCCCAGGTTTCCGGGGTTCTGCACGTCGTCGAGCGCCAGCGTCAGCCGTCCCCGCAGCCGCTCCGGCTTCAGGTCGCAGCGGGGGATTTCGACCAGCGCCAGCGAGTTGCTCGGGGTTTTGAGCAGCGAGAGCCGCTCCATGTCGCGCGGGGCGACGGTCTCGACCTCGGGCCCGTTGAAAACCCCTTCCAGCGAGAATATCCTGCGTACGGAGAGGTGCGATGCGCGCAGTTCGCCGATGAGTTTCTCCCCCTCGGCGACGAAAAGTCCGTGCTCCGTGCGGCCGCGTTTGTCGGCCAGCGCGCGGACGAGTTGTATGTCGGCTTTTGTCATCGTTGTTTTTCGATGGTGTAGGTGGTTCCTTCGGTCGCCGGGTAACTCTCGGCAAAGAGCGTCCGCGCCTCCTCGACCAGCGGCGTTTCGTCCTTGTAGCGCGACGAATAGTGGCCGATCACGAGCCGCCGGGCGCCCGCTTTCAGGGCGGCTTTCGCTGCGTCCGTCGTGGTCGAGTGCCCGCGGTCGCGGGCGCTCCGCTGTTCGGCGGCGGCATAGGTCGCTTCGTGATACATCAGATCGACTCCCCGGCACAGTCCCGCGGCCTTGGCCGAGTAGTTCGTGTCCGAGAGGTAGGCGTACGAGCGCGGCGCATAGGGGCGGTAGGTCAACTCGGCATTGGGAATCACCTCGCCCGTGGCCAGCCGTATCTCCTCGCCGCGCTTGGCGGCGGTGATCTGCGCGATCGAAAGCCCGTATTTCTCGATCTTGAATTTCTCGACGTTCAGCGGCGGCTCCTTCTCGCGGAACAGAAACCCGGCGCACGGCACGCGGTGGCGCAGCGGGACGCTCCACACCTCGAGGGTGCGGTTTTCCAGCAGCAGGGCGTGCTTGGTCGTGTCGACCTCGGTCCACGCGACGGTGTAGGGCAGCTCCGTGTCGAAGTACCGGAGGTGGCAGGCCAGGATCTCGCCGAAGGGCGCCGGGGCGAAGACCCGGAGCGGGGTTTTGCGTCCGTACAACGCCAGCGTCGAGATGAGCGGGAACAGCCCGAAAACATGGTCTCCGTGGAGGTGCGAGATGAATACGGCCCGGATTTTCAGCGGATTGACGCCGTAGCGGACCAGCTGCTGCTGCACGCCTTCGCCCGCATCCACGAGGTAATACTGTTCGTGGACGTTGACCGCCTGCGCCGAAGGGTGGCGGGCGACGGTCGGCTTTGCGGAGGACGAGCCCAGTATGGTGACCGAGAAACTCAATTCGTCTGTGTTTTATACTTTATGAATGTCGCCAGAAGCCGGTTGGTCGTGAAAACGCTCTGGGATGTGGTGGCGGTTCGGGTTTTGCTGCCGTCGTCGTTTTTCTCGATCTTTTCGGTCGTCGTGTAGGTCGGGGCGGAGGTTTCGCTCACGACGCCTTCGAAGACGATGGCGTCGGCTCCTTTCTCCCGGCCAATCTGTTCGATGAGGGCCTGCGCCTCCTCCAGCGTCTTGCCGAAGGGTGTCGCCTTGATGCTGCCCATCGTTTCGTAGTCCGAGGAAACGTCCTTCCAGTCGAAATAAAGTTCCGGCGCGGTTCCGGTTGTCGGATAGGCTTTGCCGATATAAGTGGTGCGGATTTCGGCGTACGAGGCGATGCAGCATGCCGCCGCCAGCAGTAAAAGGAGCTTCTTCATGGTCCGTCTTTTGCCTTATTGCAGCAGAAACCGTTCGCAGTCCAGGGCGGCGACACATCCCGACGCAGCCGCCGTGATGGCCTGGCGGTAGTGGGGGTCCTTCACGTCGCCGGCGGCGAAGACGCCTTCGACCGAGGTCTTCGACGTTCCCGGCTCGACCTTGATGTAGCCTTCGGCGTCGAGCGCCAGCTGTTCGGCGAAAAGTTCCGTGTTGGGGTGATGGCCGATCGCCAGGAAGAATCCCGCGATGTCGATCTTCCGCTCCGAGCCGTCGTTCCTGCGCAGCAGCGCGCCCGTTACGCCCGAGTCGTCGCCCAGCACCTCGGCGGTGTTGTGCTCGAACAGCACTTCGATGTTCGGCGTGTTGAACACCCGCTGCTGCATCGCCTTCGAGGCGCGCAGGTGGGGCTTGCGCACGATCAGGTAGACCTTGCGGCAGAGCGATGCGAGGTAGGTGGCCTCCTCGCAGGCCGTGTCGCCGCCGCCCACCACGGCCACGTCCTTTTTGCGGTAGAAAAATCCGTCGCACGTGGCGCAGGCGCTGACGCCCTGCCCGCGGAATTTGGTCTCGGACGGGAGACCGAGGTATTTGGCCGTGGCTCCCGTGGCGATGATCAGCGTTTCGGCCTTGATCTCCTTCTCGCCGTCGATCACGACGTGGAACGGGCGCGACGAGAGGTCGGCGCGCGTGACGTTGCCCGTGCGGATGTCGGCGCCGAACCGCTCGGCCTGCCTGCGCATCAGCCCCATCAGGTCGGGACCGCTCACGCTGTCGGGATGTCCCGGGAAATTCTCGACGTCGGTGGTCGTCGTCAGCTGTCCGCCCGGTTCGATGCCTTCGTAAAGCACCGGTTTGAGGTTGGCGCGCGAGGCGTAGATGGCGGCGGTGTACCCTGCGGGGCCGCTGCCGATGATCAGGACTCTTACTTGTTCTTCCATGGTATCGGTTGTTGTTTGCATGTTTCAATCATTATTCGTTCCAAATTCCGTCAGGCGTCGTCCCAGGTAGTCGAATTCCGCCCAGCGGCCGTCTTTCCGCACCCGGACGACGCTTTCGGCCGGCGCGTAGTCGACGATCTCGTATTCGGGCGGGATGACGTAGCGTCCCTGCCGGTCGATCAGCCCCATCCCCGATGGGGTCTCGACCTCGGCGCGTCCTTCGCGGAAATCCCCGGCCCAGGTGTACTGCGGCCGGATTACGGGGTTGTTCTCCGTGTCCACGAACCCGAATCCCTCGTCGTCCTCGACGCAGACCAGCCCTTCGAAGACGTGGCTCGTCCAGCGGTGGCCCGTCAGGCGGCGGTGCGGGGTGTAGACGGCCTCCGTGTCGCCGACGCACATCGGATCGGCCGTCCGGCGGACCTGTTCGCGCAGGCTTTCGAAGGCCGCGCCGTCTCCCGAAGGGCCGAAATGCGCGTCGTGGTAGCGCAGCGGCACGAACCGCCCGCCCGACCAGCGCAGGTTCCCGGCCCGGAGGTTGTTGTGCGAGAAGTTCAGCTCCCGCAGGGCCGTTTCGAGGGTGTCGAGCGCCGCGAGCAGCCGCTCCGCGGGTTCCGTGTGGAGCGCTTCGGCGAACGGTTTGCCCGCGGGAAGGTGTTGGAGCGCCAGGTCGAAACGGCGTTCGCGGCCTGCCGGGTCCGTCCACCGCAGTTCGTCCCGCAGGATGCGGTATTCCGCGAGATGGTCGGTGTTGAGGCGTCCGAGCTGCGACGCCGTGCGTTCCACGGCGGCCAGCGCAGCGGGCGAGAGCGGCATTGAGAGCAGCCATTGCCGGCCGCGCCACGTGATCTCGGCCTCGGCGAAGCGCGTCGTGCGCATCAGCCGCGGCAGTCCGTCCGCCCCGGTCGCCACACGGGCGTCGGCGAGCGTTTTGAACGAGAGGTCGGGCGTCAGCAGCGCCCGGGTGAAGAGTTGCAGCGTCGGTGTCATGGCTATTCGGTTTTTACGCTGATGGAACCGATGTTGAGCATGGTGATCAGCTCTTCGGCCGAGGCGTTGAAACTCATGCCGCGGAACGGCGGCAGGGCGCCGGGGCCTTTGGCTTCGCGGATCGCCTCGTTGAAGACCTCGGGCATGGGGCTGGAGCAGTCGTAGAGCACCTCCGCATAGCGGTTGGGGTACGAGGCCTCTTCGGCCGAGGGGAAGAACACCGTGCGCGGGGTGTCGCCCGCGGCGATGTGGATGTTGACCAGCAGCACGTTGCCGTCGGCCGTGCGGAGCGATTTGATCTGTCCGGCCACGGCGCGCAGTTCGGCGTCGTCGCAGTCGGTGGCCTCGCCGTCGGTGATGTTGAAGACCATCGGCGGGAAACTTTCGGCATGGGCCGGGTCGGCGCACCATGCCGCGGCGATGTCGCGCACGCGGCGCAGGGCCTCGCACATCGGAGTCTGCCCGGCGGCTTCTGGCTCCACCCATGCCGGGTAGGGAATTTCGCGCAGGGAGATGCTGCCGTCGGGCAGCCGGTATTCGATGACTTCGGTCTTTATCGGAGGCTCCCCGGCCGCCAGCTCCGCCACGGAGATCAGTTCCCTGCCGCCCGGCAGCAGGGAGTAGACCTCGTCGTCGCCCGAGTATCCGATCACGGCGATGTCGTAGTAGTCCCTCACGCCGTCGCTGCGGCGGGCGCGTTCGATCAGTTCGAACAGCATGCCGTTCGTGATGGTCGCCACGGCTTCGGCCTTGGTCATCTGCCGGTTGCGGAACCGGATTTTTTCGGCCATCGAACCCGAGCCGTCGATCGCGAGGATGATGGCGGTGCGATGGGTGCGTGTGATGCTCTGTGTATACATGTTGCGTCGTATGTTCTTCTATTTCAGACCGCGGACCGAGTAGTAGTCTTCGCGGCGCTCCTCCTCGCTCGTGCAGTCGAGACCGTAGCTGACGGCCATGTCGAGCGAACAGTCGCGGTCGCGGTCGGCGTCGGTCGTGCGGCGCATCGAGGCGTGGGCGTTGTGCCCCGCGGAGATGGCCTCGTCGATCTCGTCGACGGTCGGCGTGTGCCCGAGCAGGGCGGCGTAAACCTGTTTGGCCCAGCTGTGGGCGTAGTCGTCGTAGTGGACGGCGAAGACCCGGAAGCGGTTGTCCACGGCCTCGGTCGTGGTCAGTTCGCCGCGGTCCACGGCTGCGAGGATCGCCTCGGTCTCGCGGCGCGTGATGTACTGCCCGCCCAGGTCGAGCCACTGCCCGTCGCCGTCGTAGCGCGGGTCCGACCCTCCTCTGGAGAGCATTGCGCCCAACGCCGCCACGATGGCCTTGTTGTAGAGCTTGAGCCCCCGTTGCAGGGCCGCCGAGCGGATCAGGGTCTTGTTGTGGGTGAACACCGGGGCGTCGGGGTCCTGCTCCTGGAGCGAATGGAGGATGTCCACGGCCTGGAGCATGGCGCCCGTGATGTAGGGATTGTATTCGTCGAAACTGATCACGTCGCGTTTGACCGAGCGGCGGTCGCGGGCGGGCCACTTCTCGATGTCGCGCACGGCGCCGAAACTGGTGAGGTTGGCGCCCGGCATGAGGTGCGTGCGCCCTTCCTTCTCGATCAGATAGGAGTAGGGGAAGGCCGAGGTGTCGTGGTGGTAGGAGTGGTGTCCCATGACCATCGTGAAGGCGCCCTCGAGCGCGGGCGACATGATGTAGGCGCTGCTGGCGAACTTGCAGCCGCGCAGGTGCACCGACTGGTGCACGGCGCCGCTCTTGAAGAGGTGGTTGCTCTGGTTCGAGCCGCTGCCGGCGTTGAAGAACGAGAACATGCCGGCGATCAGCAGCGACGATTTGTGGTGCGAGACGGTGTAGGGACCTGCGAAGATCGAGGCGGCCTCGCCGTTTTCGCAGTGCGAGTTGGCGAAGAACAGCGACTCTGCGGCCGTGAAACCCTTGTCCAGCCGGCAGCTTTCGCCGACGAAGCAGCGTTCGACGATCGAGCCGTTGTCGATGACCGACCCTTCGGCGGCGATCAGGTCGTAGGCCTTGACGTCCACGCCGACGCGCGCGCCGTCGCAGAGCGTCGCGTTTTCGAGGATCGAGGCGCCGTCGATTTCGACTCCGTTGCCGATGCGGACCTCGCGGATGAAGCGCGCCCCGACGATGCGGCAGTCGCTTCCCACCTCGCCGATCTCCGACGAGCGTTCCTCGGCGTAGGCGTCGACCATTTTTTCGAGTGCGGCGATGGTCTGCGGGCGGTGGCGGTAAACGGCCATGACGTAGGCGACCTGTGTCGACAGACGGTCGAATATCTTCACCGTGCGGCCGCCGCATTCGTTCATCGTGGCTACGCCGACGCCGTTGCCGAAGGCCGAGCGGCGGCGGCATTCGAGGGCCGTGACGCCTTCTACGAGCGAGCCGGTTCCGATGCGGTAGTTCGCCACGCGCGAGCGGACGATGCGGGCCTCCGCGGCTATTTCTACATCTCCTTCCAGGTGGCTTTGCAACAGCTGAAAGGGTTTGAAATCCTCCGAAACCAGCACCTTCGACCAATCTTCGGCCGAATTGCCGAGTGCTTCGAGTGCGGCGGTCTCCGCGGAGGTTAATTTTCTGAATGGAGTCATTGATTGTGGAGTTATTTAGATGCAAATATAACAAATTGCATTTAAATTGCATGAACCCTTTTGGGGAACTCGTCTTTTCTTCCGGCCGGGACCGTTCCGGGGCGGGTTTGCGCGGGCCGCAGCGGCGTGCCTGCGGGGGCGGATTTTGCCCGAAAGCGATTTTTGATCCCGCTCTTTCCGCTGCCCTGCCTCACTGGTATCGGGGCGTTTTCAGCGGATGTGCGATCTCCTGCCGTTCGCCGTTGCGCACGACCTGCGCCTTTCCGCCGCGGAACGGCTTCACCGCCGCACAGCCCGGGCAGCTCAGGCGCGTGCGGCCCGCCGTGTCGATGTAGTGCCACGTGCCGCCGAGCTGAACGGCGGCCAGTCCCTCGGTGAAGTCGAACCCGTTGTCGTAGAGCGGCGCGACGACGACCCGCTCCGCCGTGCGGTAGCCCCAGCGCCCGTTTTCGACGAAGAGTTCGGGCGTTTCGGCCTCCATCCCGCTCCGGGCGGCGGGTTTCTCCCGGACCGCTTCGGCGAGCAGCTCCGCAAGTCCGAAGAGCCGCAGGGTGGGTGCCGTGAGCAGTTGCGCGATGCGGTACTGAACGGCCATGCCGCGTTTTTCGAACAGCGCGAGCGTCTCCCGGTAGGCCGGGTCGGAGGCGATCCGCTGGGGCGTGTACAGCAATCCGTCGGAGCTTCCGTAACGGTCCCAGAGCGTAGGGTCCTCGGCCAGCGCGTGCAGCGCCGTCGAGATCAGCGCCGCGGGGTAGTCGTCGATCCGTTCGTCGAAGTCGGCCGCCGTGCGGGCCGGGTGCTGGTAGGCCGCCGTGCCCAGTTCGGGGCTGATCTCCCCGGCGAAGGCGGGCAGGTACGAGGCGTCGAAGTCGATCGGGCAGAGCGTGCCGTCGTCGCCGACGATGATATTTTCGGGTTTCAGGTCGCCGTGGGCGCGGTCGTCCGTGACCAGCGCGAGGGCCAGCCGGTCGAACAGCCGGACGAGGATTTGCAGGCACTCGCGGTCCCGGAGGGCGGCGGCCTGCGCCACGGTTTCGTGCAGGGTGGAGCCTTCGATCCAGTCGCCGAGGACCGTATCGACCCAGACGCCGGTTTCGGGCGAGGTGTGCAGGTAAAGCTCCTTTTCGAGAAGCCGCTGGCCGTAGATCTCCTTCAGGTGGCGCATCGGGCGCAGGTAACAGCGCAGCGAGCGGATGCGTCCGCCGAGGCGGATGCGGAATACGGCGGCGGAGTTGCCGGCGCTGAAGCAGGGGCGGCCCTGTTCGTCGCGGCACACGTCGATTTCACCCAGCGTGCGCGTCAGGCCGCGGGAGTCGAGAAGAGCCAGCAGGTATTGACGGAGGGTAAACACGTGGCGGGAATCGGATTTTTAACGTCGTCCGACTTGTCGGACGACGGCGCAAGTTACGAAAATTCGCTAAAAAACCGGACCCGAAGGCCCGGCTTTTTCGTTGGATGGTATCTGTTCGCCCGAAGGCGCAGCCTCTCTCCGAAAGCGTTCCGGCTTGCGGCCGCCCCGAAAACAGGCCTCTTACGCCTGCGTCCGCTAATGGCAATTGCAATGGCCGTCGTGGTCTCCGCAGCCTTCGCCGCAGTCACCGCCGCACTCGCCGCACGAACATCCGCCCTGCAGGTCCTCGGGCGTCACGTCGCGCACCGAAACCACCTCCACGTCGAAGTTGAGCGTCTTGCCCGCCATCGGGTGGTTGAAGTCCATCTTCACGGTCGATTCGCCGACCTCCTTGACGATGCCCATCATGCGGTTGCCCTGGGCGTCGCTCATCGGAACCTGGCTGCCCTCGAAGAGGATGTCCTCGGCGAGCTTGCCGTCGACCATGAATATGTCTTTCGGCAGGTCGACGATGGCGTCGGCGATCACTTCGCCGTAGCCGTCCTTGGCCTCGAGCGTGAACGAAACCGATTCGCCGATCTCCTTGCCCAGGATCGCCTCCTCGAATTTGGGGAGCAGCATGCCCGTTCCGAAGATGAATTCGAGCGGCTGGCCCGGACGCGACTGATCCGCGATCTGTCCGTCGACGGTGAGCTTGTAGTCTACGCCGACCATTTTGTTTTGTTCTACTTTCATACGATTGTTATAAAGTTTAGTTGTTTTTATCGTCGTTTTTCAGGGACGTTGCCCGGCATTCACGGCTCAAAAGCGATTTTCCGCCACCATTTTTAGAAAAATGGCTTCTTAAGCCATCAAAGGTACGCACTTCGGGGCAAGTTGCCAAATAATAGCAGGAAATAATTGTGCCATAACAGATGAAAACGGCGGCGCTGTCGATGTCGCCGCCGTTTTTTCATGCCGGATATTGCCGTTACTCGCAGTTGCGGCAGCAGAGGTTTCTGTCGCCGTAACCGTTGTCGATCTTCGAGACGTAGGGGAAGAACTTCGCCTCGCCGATCCACGCCAGCGGGAACGCCGCCTCGTCGCGCGAGTAGGGGTGTTCCCACGCTCCGGCCAGTTCCCGGGCCGTGTGGGGCGCGTTCGCCACCACGTTGTCCGCCTGGCCGGCGGCCGCCTCGCATTCGCGCTTGATGCTTATCAGCGCCTCGATGAAGCGGTCCATCTCCTCCTTGGGTTCCGATTCGGTCGGCTCGACCATCAGCGTCTCGTGCACGGGGAACGAGAGCGTCGGGGCGTGGAATCCGTAGTCCATCAGACGGTGGGCGATGTCGCCGCAGTCAATGTTGTAGTCCTTCTTGAAGGAGGTGAGGTCGAGGATCATCTCGTGGCCCACGCGGCCCGTCTCGCCCGAGTAGTAGGTGCGGTACTCCGCGGCCAGCGCCGCCGACATGTAGTTGGCGTTGACGATGGCCATTTCGGTGGCTTTGCGCAGTCCGTCGGCCCCCAGCATTTTGATATAGCCGTAGGTGATCGGGAAGAGCAGCGCCGAACCCCACGGAGCCGACGCGACGGCCGTGATGCCCTCGTCGCCGCCCGTGGCGACGACCGGGTGCGACGGCAGGAACGCCCGCAGGTGCTCGGCGACGCAGATCGGGCCTACGCCCGGGCCGCCGCCGCCGTGGGGCATGGCGAAGGTCTTGTGGAGGTTGAGGTGGCAGACGTCGGCCCCGATGTAGCCGGGGTTCGTCAGTCCCACCTGCGCGTTCATGTTCGCGCCGTCCATGTAGACCTGCCCGCCGGCGTCGTGGACGGCGTCGACGATCTCGCGGATGCGGCTCTCGAAGACGCCGTGCGTCGAGGGGTAGGTGACCATCAGGCCGCACAGTTCCGACGAGTGCTCTTTGGCCTTGGCTTCGAGGTCCGCCACGTCGATGTTGCCGCGCTCGTCGCACGCCACCGTCACGATCTTCATGCCGGCCATGGCCGCCGAGGCGGGGTTCGTGCCGTGGGCCGACGCGGGGATCAGCACCACGTTGCGGTAGCCCTGTCCGCGGCTCTGGTGGTAGGCGCGGATGACCATCAGCCCCGTGTATTCGCCCGCCGCGCCCGAATTGGGCTGCAACGAGCAGGCCGCGAAGCCGGTGATCGTCGCCAGGTCCTGTTCCAGCCCGGCGATCAGGTCCATATAGCCCTTGGCCTGGTCGGCCGGGGCGAAGGGGTGCATGTTCTGGAAGCCGGCCAGCGAGAGCGGCTGCATGAGCGCTGCGGCGTTGAGCTTCATGGTGCACGAACCTAAAGAGATCATTGAATTGGCCAGCGAAATATCCCTCAACTCCAGCTTCTTGATGTAGCGCATCAGGGCGCTCTCCGAGCGGTAGGCGTTGAATACGGGTTCCTGCAAATAGGGTGATTGGCGGCGCAGGGCAGTTGGGACGCAGCTTTCGGTGACGGCCTTTACCGCCTTGGCTTTCTTGCCTTTGGCTGCGGCGAAGATGCTCACGACGGTCTCGATCTCCGCCGCGGTGGTCACCTCGTCGAACGACATGCGCACGCGCCCTTCGGAGGGATAGTAGAAGTTGATGCCCTGTTCGAGCGCCAGCGACTGCACGACGGCTGCCTCGGCCTCGACTTCGAGCGTGTCGAAGAACTCCTTCGACGCGAGGCGGTAGTCCATCGCCTCCAGCGCGCGGGCGACGGTTGCGGCGGCCAGGTGGGCGGTTTCCGCCGCGCGGCGCAGCCCTTCGGGACCGTTGTAGACGCAGTAGAAGCCCGTCATCGAGGCCATCAGGGCCGAGGCGGTGCAGATGTTCGAGGTGGCGCGCTCGCGCTTGATGTGCTGTTCGCGCATCTGCAAGGCCATGCGCAGCGCCTTGTTGCCCAGCCGGTCGACCGAGACGCCGATGATGCGGCCCGGCATGTTGCGCTTGAACGCCTCGCGCGTGGTCATGTAACCCGCGGCGGGACCGCCGAAGCCCATCGGCGTGCCGAGGCGCTGCGCCGAACCCACGGCGATGTCGGCGCCCCACTCGCCCGGGGCTTTCAGGAGCGCCAGCGACAGCAGGTCGGCGGCGACCGTTACGAGCGCGCCCTTGGCGTGCGCCGCAGCCGTGAAGTCCGAGTAGTCGCGCACCCGGCCGTCGGCGGCCGGGTACTGCACGATGGCGCCGAACTCCCGGCCCGTGAATTCGTATTCGTCGTAGTCGTCGACGATCAGTTCGATGCCGAACGGCTCGCTGCGCGTGAGCAGCACGTCGAGCGTCTGCGGGAAGATGTTGCGGTCGACGAAGAGTTGATTCCGGCCTTCCCGGACGGCATCCCGCGAACGTAATGAAAACATCATCGCCATCGCCTCCGCGGCGGCCGTGCCCTCGTCGAGCAGCGAGCAGTTGCCGATCTCCATGCCCGTGAGCGAAATCACGGCCGTCTGGAAGTTCAGCAGCGCTTCGAGGCGTCCCTGCGAAATCTCGGCCTGATAGGGCGTGTAGGAGGTGTACCAGGCGGGGTTCTCGAAGACGTTGCGCGTCACGACGGCCGGGACGGCCGAGGGGTAGTAGCCCATGCCGATGAACGAGCGGTAGGGCTGGTTGCGGTCGGCAAGCTCGCGGATGTGCGCCGCGAATTCGTATTCGCTCATCCCCTCGGCGGGCAGCGCGAGCGGTTTGCGGAGCCGGATGGATTGGGGGATCACCTGCGAGATGAGTTCATCGACGGATTTCACGCCGATCACATCGAGCATGGCCTTCAGGTCTTTTTCGTTGCTGACGCCGATATGGCGTTCGGAAAACTTATCGAACATTGAACGATATTTTATGTTGTCTGTATGTACTTTTCACATTTGTCTTTCATCCCGGCAAGCCGTTCTCGCCGCCTGTGGCGGCGTTTGCAATTCTGATCCCATCCCGGCCCTCCCTCGGGGAGGGAGATGGCGTACGCTCCGCACGATTCGTACAGTTGTGCCGTTGCACGAACACACAAAGGTAAAATAAAAGAAACGGACGCACAAAATTTTCCGCGCCTAATATTGAAAACTGCTGCCGCCGATGAATTCGCGCAGGATCGACGTGGGCGGGACCTCGTCGGGCGCGATGGGGATGAAGTTGTCGAGGAACTTGAGCATGCGCCGCGCCTCGTCGTACTCCGGAACCGTGTCGGGGACCTCGCGGAGGATCTTCTCGGCGAAGGGCCGCAGCACCGAAATCTCGTAGAACAGCGACGAGTTGAGCATGATGTCGGCGTTCTCCTGGTAGGGGAAGATGTGTTTCTCCTCGCCCCGGCGCACCGAGGCCCAGCGCGAAAGCGTCGAGAGCGCGTCGGCGCCGCGCTGGCGGTAGTCGCGCGTCAGGCGCCGCAGCAGGCGGTTGTCGGTGGTGGCGATGCGCGAGAGGTTGTCCATCGCCACCGACGTGAAGCACGAGATGTAGATGCGGAACTTCTGCGCGTCGGGGATCGAGGGCGTGAGGCGCGGGTTCAGCCCGTGGATGCCCTCGATGATGAGGATCGAGCGTTCGTCGAGCGTCAGCGGCGCGTTGTGCCACGTGCGGCGTCCCGTGATGAAGTCGTAGCGCGGGATGTCGACGCTCTCGCCCCGGATCAGGCGCGCCAGATGGTCGTTGAAAAGCTCCAGGTCGATGGCTTCGAGCGCCTCGTAGTCGTAGTTGCCGTCGGCGTCGCGCGGGGTCTTCTCGCGGTCGACGAAGTAGTCGTCGAGCGAGATCAGCACGGGGTTCAGTCCCAGCACGCCCAGCTGGATGCCCAGCCGTTTGGCCGAGGTGGTCTTGCCGCTGCTGGAGGGGCCGGAGATCAGCACCATGCGGGCGCCGCGCGAAAGGTGGGCGTCGTAGATGGTGTCGGCCACCCAGGCGAACTTGCGCTCGTGGAACGCTTCGGCGAGTTTGATCAGGCCGCCGCCGTCGCCCGCGAGCACCTTCGAATTGACGTCGCCGACGGTGGGAACGCCCATGATCCGGACCCACGACTGGTACTCCTGGAAGATGCCGAACATCTTCTCCTGATGTACGTTGCGGTGAAGCGTGTCGGGCGACGTGCGCAGCGGAAGGGCCAGGTAGAAGCCGTTGTAGTAGGGTTCGATGTCGAACAGCGTGACATAGCCCGTCGAGGGGGCCAGCGAGCCGTAGAAGTAACCCGCCGTGTCGTCGAGCGTGTAGAGCTGGCTGTAAAGCCGCGGACGGGTGTCCAGAAGCGCGATCTTGTCCGTGAAACCCTCCTCGGCGTAGCGGGCGCGGACCTCGGTGGTGAGCATGCGCTGGCGCGTGATGGGCAGGTTGCGCGCGGAGAGTTCCCGCATGCGGTCGCGGAGCTGCGCCGCCTCGTCGGGGGTGAACTCGTCGATGCCGTCGATCTCGCAGTAGAACCCGCTCTGGCCCATCGAGTGGCGGATGTGGAGCGTCTGCCCCGGGTAGAGGTCCTTGACGGCCTTTTGCAGCAGGAACCACGCGGTGCGCTGGTAGACGCGGATGCCGGCGAAGGAGGTGATGTCGACGAAACGGATCGTCACCGGGGCATATATTTTGTAACTCAACTCCTTGATGCGGTTGTTGACGAAGGCTGCGAGGAAGGGGTGAAGGCCGGGCGTGAGGCGTTCGGCGACCTCCAGCAGCGGGGTTCCCATCGGGACCTCCAGTTCGCCGAAGCCGTTTTCGCAGATGACTTTGATCGTATCGTTCATGGAAAAGTTTTTACAATGTTCGATTCGTAAAGATAGGAATTATTTGTACTTTTGGCAAATCTTCATCCATAAAGAAAAACAATGCCGACGAATATGAAAGGAATGTTCCGGACGGGCCTGATTCTCCTTGCGGCTGCGGCTGCGGCCTGCGCACCCCGTGAACGGACGCTCGTGCTGCTCTCGACGAACGACATGCACGCCAAGATTCAGAATTTTCCGCGATTGGCTGCGGCCGTGGAGAACTGTCGTGACACCGCGCAGCTGGTGGTGCTGGTCGATGCCGGCGACCGCTGGACCGGAAACGCCTATGTGGACATGGCCGCGACGCCCGGCATGCCGATGATCGCGCTGATGAACCGGCTCGGCTACGACGTGGCGACGCTGGGCAACCATGAGTTCGACCGCGGGCAGGCGTTTCTGGGCCGCATGATCGACAGCATGGCGTTCGAGGTGGTGTGCGCCAACGTGACGAGCGACACCTGCACCTTTCCGCAGCTGCCGCCCTATGTCGTTCTGGACAAGGACGGCATCCGCATCGGTTTCGTCGGCGTGGTGACCAACTACGAAGGCCCGGGGCATCCTGCGGGCAATGCGTCGAGCTTCGAGGGACTGGAGTTTCCCGATCCGCAGGCGATGGCGATGAAGTATGCCGCCGAATTGCGTCCGAAGGTCGATCTGCTGGTGCTCGTGTCGCACATGGGCGACGACCGAGACGTGGAGCTGCTCGGAAAGGAGACCCGGTTCGACGTGGTGATCGGCGGACATACCCATGTGAAGGTCGATTCGCTGGTGAACGGCACGCTCCTGACGCAGACCGGGAAATATCTTAAAAACGTGGGCGTTACGGCGGTCCGGTTCCGCGGCGGGAAGATCGAAGGCATCGAATCGCGCCTCGTGCCGCTGGACGGTTATGCGCCCGATGCGTCGTATCAGGCCGAGGTGGACCGCTACTATGCCGATCCCGAGCTGAACAAGCCCGTCGGAGCGTTCGCCGGACCGGCCGACAAGTGGGGCCTCGCCAACTGGATGGCCGCGTCGGTGGCCGACGAAGCCGATGCCGACGTCGGGTTTTACCACATCGGCGGCGTGCGCCTCGACTCGATTCCGGCGGGCGGGGTCGGTGCGGCGAAGGTGTACGACCTGGAGCCGTTCGGAACCGAGATCGCCACGATGCGGATGACTCCGGCCGACATGCGCCGGATGATCCTCTCGAAGTACAACGACGAGGAGAACCGCAAGGAGGCGCACCGGATCGACCTGATCTCGACGACGCCCTACGTCATCGTGACCGACGCCGCGGACAACGCCCTCGACGTGCGTTTCCCGAAGTTGCGTGAAGGCAAGGTGTACGAAGTTGCGGTCAGCGACTATGTTTACAGGAATTACAAGGACCTGAACTACACCGACGGGAAACTTACGGGAACGGCGGTCGCGGGCGTGCTGCTCGAAGAGTTGCAGGATGACGGTCCGCTGACTCCGGACAACAGGCCGCGGCAGAAAATAATTCGGAATTCATAATTTGGGATTTTGCAGAGCCGGGTTTTGTCTGTAAACTGAATAATTCTGAATTCCGGATTTTGAATTCTGAATTATAAGACTTACCTTTGTAGCCCTCGCGCGCGTGCAATGATGCCGTAAGCGAGGGCTATAACTTTTAATATTAACCAATTAACGAGCGATTGTATCGCAAAAATTTCCACAATGGAAGAAGTAAAGAATGTAGTTGCAAACGAAAATTTCGACTGGAACGCCTTTGAAAACGACCTGGGCGTGTACGACCAGGACAAAGCCCAGATCACCGAGGCTTACGACAAGACGCTTTCGAACGTCAACGTCGGCGAAGTGGTCGAGGGAACCGTAACGGGCGTCAACAAGCGCGAGGTTATCGTCAATGTCGGCTATAAGAGCGAGGGTATCATCCCCGTATCGGAGTTCCGCTACAACCCCGACCTGAAGGTAGGCGACAAGATCGAAGTCTACGTGGAGTCGGCCGAGGACAAGAACGGCCAGCTGGCCCTTTCGCACAAGAAAGCCCGGCAGCTCAAGTCGTGGGACCGTGTCAACGAAGCGCTGGAGAAGGACGAAATCATCAAGGGTTACATCAAGTGCCGCACGAAGGGCGGTATGATCGTCGACGTGTTCGGCATCGAGGCGTTCCTGCCCGGATCGCAGATCGACGTGAAACCCATTCGCGACTACGACGTATACGTGGACAAGACCATGGAGTTCAAGGTCGTGAAGATCAATCAGGAGTTCCGCAACGTGGTCGTGTCGCACAAGGCGCTCATCGAGGCCGAACTCGAAGCCCAGAAGCAGGTCATCATGTCCAAGCTGGAGAAGGGCCAGATCCTCGAGGGAACCGTCAAGAACATCACCTCCTACGGCGTATTCGTCGACCTGGGCGGCGTGGACGGCCTGATCCACATCACCGACCTCTCGTGGGGCCGCGTAAACCACCCCGAGGAGATCGTGGCGCTCGATCAGAAGATCAACGTCGTGATCCTCGACTTCGACGAGGCCAAGAAGCGCATCGCCCTGGGTCTGAAGCAGCTCACCCCGCATCCGTGGGAGGCGCTCGATCAGACGCTCAAGGTCGGCGACAAGGTGAAGGGCCGCGTGGTCGTTATGGCCGACTACGGCGCGTTCGTCGAGATCGCTCCCGGTGTGGAGGGTCTGATCCATGTTTCGGAAATGTCGTGGAGCCAGCACCTGCGTTCGGCACAGGAGTTTATGAAGGTCGGCGACGAAGTCGAGGCCGTTATCCTGACCCTCGACCGCGAGGAGCGCAAGATGTCGCTCGGCATCAAGCAGCTTACGCCCGATCCCTGGGAGAATATCGAAGTCAAGTATCCCGTCGGCACGAAGACCACGGCCAAGGTGCGTAACTTCACGAACTTCGGCGTATTCGTCGAGATCGAGGAGGGCATCGACGGTCTGATCCACATTTCGGACTTGAGCTGGACCAAGAAGGTGAAGCATCCCGGCGAATTCACGTCGGTAGGCGCCGACATCGAGGTCGTGGTGCTGGAGATCGACAAGGAAAACCGCCGTCTGTCGCTGGGACACAAGCAGCTGGAGGAGAATCCCTGGAATGAGTTCGAGAACCAGTACTCGGTGGACAGCATCCACGAGGGTACGATCACCGAGATGACCGACAAGGGCGCAGTGGTTGCCCTGGGCGAGAACATCGAGGGCTTCTGCCCCGCGCGTCAGCTCGTCAAAGAGGACGGCACGACCCCGAAGACGGGCGACAAGCTCAACTTCAAGATCCTGGAGTTCTCGAAGGCCACCAAGCGCATCACCCTTTCGCACCTGCGTACGTACGAGGAGGCGAAGCGTGCCGAAATCGCTGCCGAGAAGGCCGAGAAGCGCGCTGCTGCCGACGCTACGAAGTCGACCGTGAAGAAGATCAACGCTTCGGTCGAGAAGACGACGCTCGGCGACATCGCCGGACTGGCCGCTCTGAAGAGCGCCATGGAGGCTGCCGAGGCCAAGTCGGCCAAGAAGGCTGCCGCCAAGAAAGAGGACGAAGAGTAATCTCCGCTGAAAAGAGGACGGGGGGGGGGAAGATGCCCCTCCGTATCCGATAACCGGATGCCCGCACAGGAAACTGTGCGGGCGTCTTTTTTTATGCGCCGGGACGGCGGCGCGCGGCGGGAGCTGTCTGCGGGGCGGTTTGTTTATGGGATGGTCTGTCTGCGGGACTGTCTGCGGGATTGTCTATGGGGCGGACAGTTTGCGGCTCCGGAATCTTTTCAAGGACGAGGTCAGGGCCGGAACCGGGGAACCGGACAGGGAAACAGGGAATCGGGAATCGGGAATCGGGAATCGGGGGGCGGAAGTCCGGTCGGTCAGTGGTCAGTGGTTAGTGGTCAGTGGTCGGATCGGTCGGCCAGTCGGCGGCCGGTTTGCAGGCCGGATGTTTCCGGGGCGGGGCGAATGGCCTTTTTTGCGTTCGCCGAAATATTTACGGCGGATTTCTTGCACCGTGCGCAATAACCCGGTATATTTACAAGTCAGAACTGAAGAAGCAAACCGATAGATGATGAAAAAGTTGATTTTAGGCCTGTTGTCCGCGCTGGCGCTCCTTCCGGGCGGCATGCTGCGGAGCGGGGATGTCCGCGCCGCCGAAACCTTCGCCGTGCAGTCTCCTCGCAGGGATCACCGCGCGAACCCTCACGCGAATTGTCATGGGGAGCGTTACGAAGATCGGCGCGGGAGATATACCAAAGACAGCTGGTCGGTATATTACCGCGGCCGGAAGGTCGAGGGGGCTTCGGTATCCTCGTTCGCCGATCTGGGAGGCGGGTACGGCAAGGACAATTGGACGGTGTATTACCGCGGCTGGAAGGTCGAGGGGGCTTCGGCATCCTCGTTCGCCGATCTGGGCGGCGGGTACGGCAAGGATAATTGGACGGTGTTTTACGAAGGCCGGAAGCTGGAAGGTGCCTCGGCCATGTCGTTCGAGTATAAGGGACGGGGTTACGGCAAGGACAACTGGAACACCTATTTCCGCGGGGAGCAGCTCCGGCCCGGGCAGTCGCCGGACGGGATGCTCGGCGGCGGTTATGCGAAAGACAGCTGGTCGGTATATTATCGGGGGCGAAAGGTGGAAGGCGTTTCGGCTTCGTCGTTCGAATACCTGGGCGGCGGTTACGGCAAGGACCCCTGGAAGGTGGTCTATCAGGGACGCGAAGTGCCGGGCGCATCGTCGTCGTCGTTTGAAGAGCTTGGGTGGGGTTACGCCAGGGACGCGTGGAAGGTTTACTACTGCGGCGAGGTGATTCCGGGTGCTTCCCCGGCGACGTTCCGTATTCCGGACCGGCGGTAACGGGTGATTTGCGTTATATATGGGGCTTTCTTTGCAGGAAGCCCTTTTTTTGCGCCGTGCCGCGCGGGGATTCGGGCACTGTTTTTGTCTTTGCGGGGTAAACGACGAAACGAATGAACAGACTGAAACCCCATCTGGCCCTGTTGGTGTGCAACGTCCTCTGGGCGATGGATTACCCTTTTTACAACATAGTCCTGCCGCATTACGTGCATCCGATGGCGATGGTCTCGGCGTCGCTCGTCGCCACGGCGCTCTTTTCGCTCGTGCCGCTGCTGTGGCAGAAGGCCGAGAAGGTCGAGCGGGCGGATATTCGCAAACTGATCGGCGCCGCGCTGCTGATCGGCGTATTGCGCAAGGTCTTCATCATGTACGGTTTGTCGATGACCTCGCCGATCGACGGTTCGATCATCGACACCATCGTGCCGCTGCTGGTGCTGGCGCTCTCCGTGCTGCTGGGAATGGACCGTTTCACCCGGCTCAAGATCACGGGACTCGTGCTCGGCATGGCGGGAGCTGTGGCGGTGGTGCTGGCCGGGGCCTCGTCGTCGCACGCGCATTCGCATCTCTGGGGAAACGTGATGATCTTTCTATGCGCCTGCGTCACGTCGGTGTATATGGTGTGGTTCAAGCGGCTGATCGCCAAGTACCGCATTACGACCGTGCTGCGCTGGCTCTACTGCGCGGCGGCGGTCATGGCCCTGCCGTTCGGTATCGGTCCGATCGTTCACACCGATTTCGCGGCCATTGCCCGTCACGCCCTGTTTCCGACGCTTTTCGTGCTGACGGTTCCGACCTATGTCCCCAACCTGATGCTCAACTATGCCCTCAAAACGGTACAGCCCACCGTGTCGAGCATCTACACCTATTTGCAGCCCGTGCTGGCGATCGCCATTTCGGTCGGGATGGGGCTGGACAAGCTGCATGCCGATACGGTGATTTTCGCACTGGTGATTTTCGTGGGGGTGGGGCTGGTGCTCCGGTCCTACACGGTGAAGCCGCGGCAGGCCGATCCGCCTGCTGCGGGGCCGCATTGACGAAGGTCGTCAACCAAAAAGAGCCTCCCGCATCGGGAGGCTCTTTTCGTACAAATGTCTTTTCGCGTTACTCGGCAGCGGAAACCGAGAACTTGATCGTAGCCTTGACCTCCTTGTGCAGGCGGACCGTAGCCTCGAACTCGCCGACGGTCTTGACGGCCTCGACGCTGATCTGCTTGCGGTCTACGGTGATGCCCTTGGCGGCGAGCGCCTCGGCGAGGTCCGTTGCCGTGACCGTACCGAAGAGTTTGCCCTCCTCGGCCTTCACCGACAGCGACAGCGGCAGGTTGGCGATGGTCTCGGCTAGAGCCTGTGCGTCGGCCAGGATCTTGGCGTCCTTGTGGGCGCGCTGCTTGAGATTCTCGGCGAGGACCTTCTTGGCGGCGGCGGTAGCCGACTTGGCGTAGCCCTGGGGGATCAGGTAGTTGTTGGCGTAGCCGGGCTTCACGTTCACGATGTCGTTGGCGTAGCCCAGGTTTTCGATATCTTTGATCAGAATTACTTCCATGGTCTTGTCCTCCTTTTAATTATTTCATGCAATCGGTTACGAAGGGCAGGATGGCCAGGTGGCGCGCACGCTTCACGGCCTGGGCGACCTTCTTCTGGAACTTCTGCGAAGTACCCGTCAGGCGGCGCGGAAGAATCTTGCCCTGCTCGTTGAGGAACTTCTTGAGGAACTCGCCGTCCTTATAATCTACGTACTTGATGCCGAGCTTCTTGAAACGGCAGTACTTTTTCTTCTTGACGTCTACCGATACGGGATTCAGGTAACGGATTTCCGACTGTGCTTTGTTGTCCTGTGCCATGGTTTACTCCTCCTGCTTGTTAGAAAGTTTTGCACGACGCTTCTCCGAATATTCCACGGCGTATTTGTCCTGCTTGAAAGTTAAGAAACGGATCACGCGCTCGTCGCGGCGGTACTGCGTTTCGAGCGTGTTGACGAGCGAGCCTTCGCCCGTGAACTCTACCAGGAAGTAGAAACCGGTGGTCTTCTTCTGAATAGGGTAGGCGAGCTTGCGAAGGCCCCACGACTCCTTGTTCACGATCTGACCGCCGTTTTCGGTGATGACACCCTGGAATTTGTCAGCGACTTCCTGCACCTGTGCATCGGACAGAACCGGCGTGACAATGAAAACGGTTTCGTAATTGTTCATAATGCTTTTAATTAGTTAATTAAATCCCCAAAGGGACCGCAAAGATACACATTTAAATTAAAAATGAAAAATTAAGAATTAAAAATTTGTCAGTATTTGGATTATCTCTGCTTTTTCCTATCTTTGTGGAACATACTGACAAACACGGAAAGTGTAAGTTTATTCCCGATAAGCGAACGTAGGAAATTCTCTTTGGCGAGGAATAGGCAGACTTCTTGCCGCTTACGCAGGCTCCCCGCAGGGTAGAACTGCGGGGGGCCTGCTCTCGACTGCGCTTCGGGCGGACTTCCGCAATTTGTTTCCTGAAAATGGTGCCGGATTATGGGATTTTGCGTATCTTATCAGCGAATTCAATCCTAATGCTAACCCGATGATAAGACATTGCTTTTTCTTGATTTTTGCCGTGCTTCCGTTTTGCGGCTTGCAGGCGCAGGATACGGCCATAAGCCCCCGTTATCCGGGGGCCGGGTGTTTCGAGGGTGAGGTGGCTGTCGGGGCGACCTTTGGCTATGCCTCGCTCGGAAGCTTTGACAACGATGCGGCGGGCTTTTGCCTGGTCGCTGAAAGTCGTTACAATTTCCGGAGAACTCCCTTCGATGTGGGTTTGCGGCTCGGCGGGTCGTGTTACTCGCGGCTGGCTGCGGGCGTCTGCTCGCAGGACCCTTTTATGATGTTCAGCCTGATGGCCGTTGCGGATTACAACCTGCATCTGACGCCGAAAGTGGCGTTGTTCGCGGGAGCAGGGATCGGTGGGGCGTATGTCCTCCGAACGGCCGAAGGGGCTGTCTCCGATACTCCGTCCAGCGACTGTGCGGCATTTTGCGTGATGCCGCGCGTTGGCTGCGAATGCTGGAACCGGCTGCGCGTCACGCTGGGTTACACCTGTACGGAGCGGGCCAACCGCCATCTGTCGCTCACGTTCGGAATAGCCATCGGCGGCGGGCGGCGGTAAGACGCTTATTCTTCCGGGAACCCTTGTGCCTTCAGCTTTATGTCCTGCCCGTCGGGCGTCACGAGGTAACAGCCCGTGGAGGCGGGGGTGATGTGGCCGATGACGTCCACAAGGCCCAGCCGCATGATCTGTTCCTGCATCGAAAGCGGCACGGTGAAGAGCAGTTCGTAGTCCTCGCCGCCGTTCAGAGCCGCAACGACCGGGTCCGAGTGCATCTCCTCGGCCAGCGCCGAGGTCTGCCGGGCGATCGGGATGCGTTCGAGGTAGATGCGCGCGCCGCAGGCCGACGATTTGCAGATCTGCATCAGGTCGCTCGCCAGGCCGTCCGAGAGGTCGATCATCGACGTGGGGCGGATCTTTTCTTCGGCCAGCGTACGGACGATGTCGGTGCGGGGGCGCGGCTTGAGGTATTTTTCAAGCAGGTATTCGTAGCCCTTGAACTGCGGCTCGGGGTTCTCCACGTCGGCGAGCACCCGCTTTTCGCGTTCGAGCAGTTGCAGGCCCATGTAGGCGGCCCCGAGGTTGCCCGTGATGCAGACGAGGTCGTTCTGCTGCGCACCGCTGCGGTAGACGACCTTCTCCTTTTTGGCGTAGCCAAGCGTGGTGACGGTGATGACCAGCCCCGTCATCGAGGCGCGCGTGTCGCCGCCCACGAGGTCGATCTCCTGCTCTTTGCAGGCGAAGGCGATGCCTTCGTAGAGGTCCTGAAGGGCTTCGACGGGCAGTTTCGACGAGACGCCGAGCGACACGGTGATCTGCGCCGGGAGGGCGTTCATGGCCAGGATGTCGCTCACGCCGGCCGTCACGACCTTGTAACCCAGGTGTTTGAGCGGAAAATAGGTGAGGTCGAAATCGACGCCTTCGTAGAAGGAGTCGGTCGTGCAGAGCACCGCTTCGCCGCGTCCCGGGGCGATCACCGCGGCGTCGTCCCCCGCGCCCTTGAGCGTCGAGGCGTTCTTCGGGGTGAATCCGCTGGTCAGCAGGTCGATGAGTCCGAATTGTCCGAGCGAAGCGATCTCGGTGCGCTTTTTCTGGTCCATGAATCTAAAATTTTTTACAAAATTAAGGAAATACTCTTGTTTCCCCAAAAAATAACGTAATTTTGCCCGGTCCAAATTACTAAAAGGGTTAGTTATGGTAAATATCGTCTTATTCGGCGCTCCGGGTTGCGGCAAAGGCACGCAGGCACAGCGCCTGAAGGAACACTACGGAATCGATCACGTTTCCACGGGCGAGGTGATCCGTGACGAGATTCGCCGGGGTACGGAACTGGGACAGAGCATGGAAGCCTACATCAAGGCCGGGCAGCTGGCTCCCGATGAGATCGTAATCGGCATGATCGACCACTATGTCACCGGGCACATGAACGCCGCCGGCTGCATTTTCGACGGCTTTCCCCGCACCACGGTTCAGGCCGAGGAGTTCGACAAAATCCTTGCCGGACACGGCCTGAAGGTCGATGTGATGATCGACATCCACGTCCCCGAGGAGGAGCTGGTGCGCCGCATCCTGCTGCGCGGCAAGGATTCGGGACGCGCCGACGACGCTTCGGAAGAGGTGATTCGCGGGCGTCTGGACGTTTACCGCGAGCAGACGGCCGTCGTGGCGGACTACTACGCCGCACAGGGTAAATACGCCTCGGTCAACGGTACGGGGACGATGGAGGAGGTTTTCTCCCGCATCGCCGCGGTGATCGAAGGCCTGAAATAGCGGGGCAGGCCCGGAGGGGCCGGGAAGCGCTCCCGAAATGAAAATCGTCCCTGCCGGAGCTGTCTCCGGCAGGGACGATTTGTGTGAAATCCAAATCCGCCGGACGTCGCTTGTCGTCGCGCCGGGCGGGATACGGAAAAAGCCGCCCGTTTCCGGTGCGGCTTTTCTGTCTCGGTGCGGGAGCGCTCCTCCCTCGGACGAAGATTTAGAGTGCGTTCACGTGAAGCTGGATCGAGCTCTTCAGGTTCGCAGCCTTGTTCTTGTGCACGATGTTGTGCTTTGCCAGTTTGTCGAGCATAGCGGTTACCTTCGGAAGCAGGGCCTCGGCGGCGCTCTTCTCGGTGGTCGTGCGCAGGGCCTTCACGGCGTTGCGGGCCGTCTTGTGGAACAGACGGTTGTGAGCACGCTTCGTCAGGGTCTGGCGAATTCTCTTCTTCGATGACTTATGGTTTGCCATAATCCGTTAATTTTTATTTTTTACTTTTTTTCAGTCGTTTGGCTTGAAACGGCCTTGGCCGCTTTCGGATAGACCCGGGGGTCCGCTCCTCGAAAAGTTTTTTCACCCGTAGGGGGCGTGTTTGGCGGTGCATTTTTCGATTCCGGTCTCCCGTCTTCCTTTTTCGCGCCCCTCTTCCGGCCCCTTCGTTCGTAGCCCATAGGAGAGTCGAACTCCTCTTTCAAGAATGAAAATCTTGCGTCCTAACCGATAGACGAATGGGCCTTTACCACTATCGCATGCCCCGAACGGGGTTGCTTTAGCGGTGCAAAGGTAAGCAAAAAAGTGACTTGTACAAAAAATATGCGAAAAAATTACGGATTTTTTGCCGGAAGTCCCTCGGACGGTCGTTTCTTGAGCTGTCAGCGCAGCCGTACGGTCCGCGTCTCGGGGTCGAAGCGGGCGTTTTCGCCCGAGAAGAGACGCTCGATCAGTCCGCTGCCGACCATCTCCCCCGCAGGGAGGTGGTGGAGCGAAGGGGTGTCGATCAGCGCCACCGAGTCGCAGAGCGAAAGCGCCACGTCGAGGTCGTGCGTCGAGAAGAGGATGCACTTGCCCTCGTCGCGGGTCAGCCGCCGGAGCAGCGTCGCCAGCTCGTAGCGGTTCGGGAGGTCGAGGAACGCCGTGGGTTCGTCGAGCAGGATGACCGGGGTGTCCTGGGCCAGCGCGCGGGCGATCATCACCCGCTGGCACTCGCCGTCGGACATGCGGTCCATGGTCTTGCGGGCGAAGGCCGACATCCCCACCAGGCGGAGCGAGCGTTCGACGACGGCGCGGTCGGCCTCCTGCATGCGCCCGATCCAGTTGGTGTAGGGGGCGCGTCCCAGCGCCACGACGTCCTCGCAGGCGAGGTTGGCGATACGGACCTTGTCGGTGGTGACGAACCCCACGGTCGTGGACAGCTCGTGGGGCGTGAGCGACGCCAGCGGGCGGCCGCAGAGCGCCACATCGCCGGAGACGGTCGTTCCGAGACCTGCAATGGCCCGCAGCAGGGTGCTTTTGCCCGTGCCGTTGCGGCCGATCAGCGCGGTCAGCGACCCTTGGGCGAAGGCGGCGGTGACATCTTCGAGCAGCGTGCGGCTGCCGTAGGAGAGCGTGATATGGTTGAGGGCGATACTCATGTCAGAAGATATTGCGGTTGCGGACGACGACGAAGATGACGACCGGAATGCCCATCAGGGCCGTGATGGTGTTGATCGGCAGGGCGAGGCTCTTGGCGACGAGGTCGCAGACCAGAAGCAGGGCCGCGCCCGCGAGCATCGACCCCGGCATCAGGATGCGGTGGTCGGCCGAGGCGAAAAGCATGCGTGCGAGGTGCGGCACGGCCAGCCCGATGAAACCCACCGGGCCGCAGAAGGCGGTGACGGTGCCCGCGAGCAGGACCGTGGAGAGGAAGATCAGCGTGCGCGTGCGCTGCACGTTGAGTCCCATCGTGCGGGCGTAGTTCTCGCCCAGCAGCAGCAGGTTGAGCGGCTTGATGACGGCGACGGCGAGCGCCAGTCCCGCGGTGACGACGGGAAGCAGCAGCGCGAGCTGGCTGCCCGTGACGTCGCCCAACGACCCCATGGTCCAGATGACGAACGATTTGAGCGCCGCCTCGCTCGACAGGTATTGGAGGATTTCGACCACCGAACTGATGCCCGAACCGAGCATCATGCCGAGGATGAGGATGACCATGATGTCCTTGATGCGGCGGCTGACCGCCATCACGATGGCCAGCACGAGCGCCGAGCCGAGCCACGCAGCCCCGGCCACGCCCAGCGACCGGACGAACGAGTGTCCCGCGACGCCCAGCAGGGGGGCGCCCAGCAGGAACAGCGCGACGCCGAGTCCTGCGCCCGAGCTGACGCCCAGCACGTAGGGACCGGCCAGCGGGTTGCGGAAAAGGGTTTGCATTTCGAGTCCGCCGGCAGCGAGGGCCGCGCCGGCGAACAGGGCTGTGACGGCTTTCAGGAGCCTGATCTTGAGGATGATGTCGCTGGTGGCAGGGTCGCAGGAGCCGCCTGTGAGCGCCGCCCAGACATCGCCCAACGGCACGGCGACCGATCCGACGGCGAGGTCGGCGATGAAAAGCGCTGCGGTGAGCAGCCCGAGCGCCGTGAAAAGGAACGTGGTTCTGCGTGCGGTCATTTAGCGGTATTGGAATTTGAACGAGATTTCGTAACGGGCGTCGGTGAAGCCGTAGCGCGAATCGCCTTTGATGGCGGCCCGTCCGTCGGCGTAGTGGCGGAACCGCGTGCCGGCTCCCTGCGCCTGCGCGGCGGGCTGAAGGCAGAGGGGCGAAAGGTGGAGAATGGCGGCGTTTTTCATCTTATTCGAGGCGTTTGTAATAGCAGGTCGGGACGCTGTCGCCCGAGAAGATCGTCCGCAGGTCGCGCAGCACGAGGTCGGGGCGTACGACGCCCGATTCCCAGAAGTCGGAACCTCCGGCCGGGGTTTGGCGGCGGTTGTTGTTGTAGACGTTCCGGCTGCGCACGACCGGAATGCCGGAAAATTTCGGGTTCTGGGCCGTCAGTTCCGCCAGCGTGTTGCAGGGACCGACGTTGAGCCAGAAATCGGCGGCGTTGGCCAGCAGGTAGGCCTCCTCCATGTCGACGGCCACCGACGTGTCCGAATCGTTCTTCGTGTAGACGTACTCCCCGCCGGCATCCTCGATCAGGCGGATCATGTAGCTCTGCGATGAGGGCAGGAACCAGGTGTCGCGGTAGGGGGTGTTGAGCATCACCTTCGGGCGCGGTGCATCCGGGGCGGGGTGTGCTTTCAGGGCCTGGTAGTCCCGGGCGATCCGTTGCAGCGTGTCGGCCCCGGCCGCGCGCAGGTCGCAAAGCTCGGCCGCGAGGACCAGCCATTCGGCCTTGCCCAGCGGGGATTCCTCCATGTAGTCGCCGATATATATATAGGGGATGCCCAGTTCGCGGAGTTTGCCCGTGACGATGGTGTTTTCGCCCGTCACGCCGTAGAGCAGCATGAGGTCGGGGCGCATGGCGGCGAGCAGTTCGAAATTGAGGTTCGTGTCGTAGCCCACGTCGCGGACCTCGCCGCAGAGACGGTGTTCCCGGACATAGGGATTCGAGATGTAGTCGATGCCCGAGACGCCCGAAATACGCTTGGCCTGTCCGATGGCGTCGAACATCGCCACGTGGCTCGACGACATGCACACCACGTGGCGCACGGGAGCTTTTACGACCTGTCCGGCGAAGTCGGCGGGGGCTTTGGCATCGTCGCGCAGGATCAGCAGGTGCTGTTCGACGTTCGTGCCGCCCTGCCACGGATTGCGGATCGAGACGAGCGTCGAGGCGTTATTCCCGTTCCCGCGGATGTCGAAGCCCGACGCGTAGGCCGGGGTGTAAATCTCGGTTGTGAAATCGCTCAAAACAGGCCCCGAAGAGCCTCCGCAGGCCGATGCGAGGGCCGCGGAAAAGGTTAGCAGAAGACGTGAAAATCGTTTCATTTCCGCAAAAATAGAAAAAAATCCTGCGGAAATGTGTTTGTTTTTGAAAAATATACTATATTTGCAGTCCCAAAGCGAAGGGTTTTGCTCTTTTGCCGAAGGAATCGGGGCGTAGCTCAGTCCGGTTAGAGTACACGTCTGGGGGGCGTGTGGTCGCTGGTTCGAATCCAGTCACCCCGACTGATGAAAAATCCTTGATATTCAATCGAATATCGAGGATTTTTCTTTTGTGATATATAGTCCGAAAAGTAGCGGTGGTACACAAGTGGTACATAAATGGTCGCTATCCGAAAATTTCAATCTCAGCCGTTAAGTATTTGGTTGTTGGGTGGTTGCTGTATTTGGGCCTATACAGTCGCTCCGAACAGGCGGATAATGAATTTTATCGAGTTCGTGGTTATATGAGCTGTAATCGCGTTGCAGTATCTTCTGTTCCGACGAAACAAAACGACCTGCCAATATGTTTTTTGGCAGGTCTTGCAAATTTTATTCTGCCGATGTCCCGATCAGCAACAGTATCGAATAATCGGTTTCCGCCAGTTTTGCATCCGTGCCGCAGTCCCAGACGATATTTACTTGCTGGGCAAATTCATGGATGACGGTTAAGAGGCTACATAGGTCGTCGAAACTAATTTCCGAAGCGGGATGATAGCTTACTTTTACAACCACGTCGAGGTCAGCTCCGATGTGTAGGGCTTCCAATTCGGTGCGGAGTTGTTCCGCCAAGACGGGCATTGCACCCTCGACCGTAATTAGGGCGCAAGATGCCGCGCTATTCAAAATGCGGTCGAAATCGTTCCGGACGATTTGCACCATGTCGTCTTCCGATGGACTGAATTGGGTGTCGAGATAGTGCCTGATTTCTTCTTTGTTTTTCATGTGATTTTGTTTTTGGGTGATACATTTCGGCTGTGAATACGCAGGTCGGTTCAGCCGATATGTACTGGAAGATCGTCGTTGCGGCCTGCTTATTTAAGCCCTATACACTGGCCCGAAATAGGCGGTTAATGAATTTTATCGAGTCTCCGACTACATGATCCGTAATCACGCCGCAGTATCTTCTGTCGGGATTTAACAAAGCGACCTGCCGGGTTGCGGCAGGTCGGGACAACTAAGAACGGTCGGGATAAAGATTCGGAAAAGATGTGGATAACAACTTACAGCTATGCGCTTTATCCGCGACCGAGATTATATACGAAACAATCAGAAACTACAATATCGAACGCTATGTCCTCTCCTTGTAATTTCATAATTTGAGGATGCATCCTCAAATAACACTTGATATAAGATAAGACCTAATATAGAACTTTGCCCTTTTTGAGATTTAGGATATTTCAAAATGATCGCTTGCAGAGCTTCATCTTTTCCCCAATCAATTTGATTCTTACCGACAAGATCATCTGCCGAGAACGGTTTGCCGTTTCGGTTGAATCCTTTTTGCTGGATTAGTTCTATTAATTTTCGGTGAATATCGACAAGTTCGTTTCCTATTAATTTTCGTACCTGTTTAGGTTGGGTGGTTATCGGCTGTAATTCGCCATCTATTTTTTCGTATAACATATCTTATAATCAACTAAAATTCGATTTCTTCAATAATTTGGAAGTCATTCCAAACAACATTTGCACGATAAGATGCTTTACTCCCGATTGGGACACCGAGATATTCACAATAATTCTCATAGTTAAGAGCTGAGGACAGAGCTGGAGGGTTGGTTGCCTTACAATAGATTTTATTAAAGTGACCAGAAGAGGAACCAGAAAAGGCAAAACTGCCTATGCTTTGTAGCCCACTCCCTAATGTCAAATATCCATTAAAGGTGCAACTCCTAAAAGCCCCTTCTTCGATAACTTCTACTTGATCTGGGATGATAAGATTCCCTGTAAAGCTGTAACCATTCGAGAAGCAATATTGAGGAATGGCTGTTATTCCTGTCCCCAAAGTTAACGCAGTAAAGCCACAATTATTAAAGGCATGGTGGCCTAAGTTTATTACACTGTTGGGGATGCGTAGATCTCCGGTTAATTTTTTACATAGGCGAAAAGCGTTATCGCCGATGCTTTGTAAGCCATTGGGTAGGATTAAGTTGCCAGCCAATGACGTGCAGCTTTCAAAGGCTGAATTGCCAATCGAAACAACGCTTGATGGTATATCGATAGATGTAATGCTGCTGTTAGAAAACGCATTGTCCGGTATAGCTTCCAGATTCAGCGGTAAAATGACTGTTTTGACCGTACTTTCTTTGAAACAACTGGCCGGAATCGTCGTATTGTCGATTTGTGCCAGATCGACGGATTCCAATGCGGACATGGTGCGCATGAAATCGTAATCGAACGTGTTGAGTTTGCCCGTCAGTTTCAATCCGATCAATTTCTCTTTTTCATCGGCGGAAATGTAGTTTTCCAATGTTCCTGCCGTTTCGACATGGACCGTTTTATATCCTGAGGCCTTTTGCGCGAACAGAATGCTTTGTGCTACCAATCCGCTATCGTCTTTCAGGCTGACGGTCGAATAACGATAGGTCGTGTTCGGATTGGCTTGGGCGGTAAAGGTGAGCGTTTCCATATGTGTCGCTGCACGTGTCTCGGCAACAGAAAGCCAAACACGATCGGCCTCCGGAATTTCCACCGTATAGGTTACATTGGTTTCCACTTCGACCTGCACGGTTTCACCTTCTGCGGCAATCTCCACGGTATCTGTCGAAACGATAATGACGCTCTCGACAAAATTGATAATGCGCATGATGGTATTCGTTCCTTTAGAGACAAATACCAAGACGCGGCTTGCTTCGAGGTCGGCCGACGGTGTTGTAACGATGATTTTCCCGGATCGGTAATCTGTCGGTGAAACAGACGCCTTATAGAGGTCTTGCGCTACCACCTCGATTTGTGTCGTTTCATCCGCTCCGATAATCGTATATTCGATTTCATAGGTTTTTCCCGGCAGGACATTGATGGATTCCGTATTGCTGAATGTGATATCCAATTTTTCGGATGGCGTTGCTTTCGGAATCGTAATCGTGCTGTCGTCATTCAAGGTGAATATAACGCTGTCATCGGTTTCTTCGACATCCTTGAAGATGCCTCCGGCTTGTCCCGGCTCGCCCTGTTCTCCTTTATCGCCCGTTGCCTTGCCGAGCTGTGTCCACGATGCACCGTCGTTATAGGAAATGTACCAGTAGCCGTCCTCGATTTTCAATTGAGGCGTTATGCCGTCTTTTCCATCCTCTCCGGGCTTGCCATCCTGCCCGTCCTCGCCATCTTCGCCAGGTTTGCCGTCTTGTCCATCGTTGCCATCCTGTCCCGGCTTACCATCTTCTCCATCCTGACCGTCGCGGCCTTCTGCTTTTATCTTGTTGCCGGAATCATCCGTCAGCCAGTCGCCGTTAAGCGTCCAGTAATAGATTCCGTCGGCATCCTGCTTTACTCCGATAACCGGGGTAGAGCCGTCTTTCCCGTCTTCGCCGGGTTTGCCGTCCTGACCGTCTTTACCATCCTGTCCGTTGTAAATCGTAATCGGTGCGCTTTGGGTAAAGGAAATGGTGTAACCGATTATTTCTCCATCCTTGGTAATGGGGACGACGCTGGTAATGCAGTCCTTGTTTTGGAGCGCATTGACAAGGGTTTGCAGGGATGAAATGTTGGTGTTCATCTGCTTGCATAATTCTTCGAGTTTGGCGACCCTGTTTTCGAGGTCGTCCACACGTCCGGTCAAGGCCGAATCGTCGTAATCGCTATTACAACTCCATAGAATGGAAACAGCGAATAATAAATAAAGAATCCGTTTCATTTTTAATAGTTTATTAGGTACAAATAGTCGTTATTCGGCATCTCCTTTTACGGTTTTGTTGAAACAGTCCTGATGTCCGCAATATTTGCATTGGCGGGTAACCTGAATGCGGTTATAGTGGACGAGATATGATTGAGTTCCGTTTTTAACTCGCTCGGTTTTAACTCGGCCGAGGTATGCTTCATCAATTACCCGCATCGCCCAGAATCTTCCGCAGTTCCCGCAGCGGCGTGAAAACAGCCAGCGTAAAATTAGAAATACAAATAATCCAATGATGAGTAAAAGCCATAGTATTGGATTCCCTTTTTCTGATTTTGTATCAGGATATGGAGCTTCAGGCGCGAGCACAATTGGAGATACGGCTTGTTTGGATGATTGTATGATTTTCGGAGATGTAGAATGCGTTTGATCTTTGATCGGAGTAGGTTGCGGTTTCGTTTCTTTTTGCTTTGAAATAATGACTGGCTCACGAGGAGTCTCGATTTCTTCGTGAATAGTTTCCGGGGCAGGATTAGTTGGGGGTACAGAAACCGGGGATTGCGGGGTTTTCTGCTCTTTTTTTCTTTGCTGGCGCTCTTCTCTGCGTTCTTCTCGCTTTTGCCTCCGTTCTTCCCGGCGTTGTTCTCGCAGGGCTTTCTTGTCGGTCTCCTGTGTTTGCGGTGCGGCGTACATACCGGGTGCGGCCAATATGAAGAACATAAGCCCGCAAGTGATTAGTTTTTTCATAGCAACAAGTTTTTGTTGCCATCCTGTTCCGATATGGCTGATTTACATGAAAAAAGTGTGGAACAGTCGTCTTATTGAGTAGGGAGGCTCTGGTAAGCCTTAGACACCAATAAAACAATGCCCCACACCTGTAATAGTAGGCGGTGATGACCGCATACCATACAAGCAATGAGCGCGCTGTTTTATCCCTGTGTCTGTTGTGTGAAATTTACCAGATTTCCCTACACGGAATAAAAGCGAACACTTTTACTATATGTACGCCACTCTCGTGGCCCTACAAAGGTAAAAAAATGTTTTGCTTAGTGCAACACTCAGTCGGGGCATTGTCGTACAAATTTGAGCGAAATATTCTGAAAAATCAATATTGACCTTCTGCTATGTTTAAGGTAAACTCCACATATTGACCTTTACGAAAAAGGGATCGACTGTCAGTCGATCCCCGTAAACGTATTCTGAGACGGTTATTTGAATGTAATATTGTATTCCCGACAATAGTGGAAAAACGTGCTGATGTTTATAAAGTCATGGTTGGCTATGCACCAGTCGAATAACCGGTCGCATTCAGTCGGGTAGTAATCGGAGTGCCATTGGCTCACCAAGTGGAATAGCCGTCGCCCTTCTTCCGGTCCGAACTCGTTGGCAAGTGCCTGCCCGATAGCCCTCCATACTTTATAGCCGCATGTGATGTCTATTTGTCGGTCTGATATTATCTTTATACACGCATATGCTCTCATTTTGGTATCTACATCCATGGAGGCCGACCTGTCGTTTTTGCAGGGTACTCCGTAGTCTTTGTTTATGAGGTTTAGGTACGGAACGGCATTCGGATTAAAGAACGGTTCGGGATCATAGCTTGCGACACGCAGACGGGTGACATCGCAGCAAGTTGAATCTGCGTACAAATGGATTTTTGTCCGGATTTCGTTTATGAGTGCAAAATACTGTGCCCGATGCCTTTCTGGATATGCGATCCGGAAAACAAGACATAGTCCGTTACCTCCGACGGATAGCCCCGCGTAGCACAGGCTACTGAACTTTTCAGCTAATAACTCTTTAGCGCGTGGCCATCTTCCCTTGACCCCGGGATTATCCTTGCCGTCAATGTCTACGCAGATGTAATGGCTATGCCGATGCACGAGCCTTTTTCGGGCTCGTGTATCGAATATTCCGGAAACGGTCACACAAGGGAGGCGGAACTTCTTTATCTCTTTGCGGACCGCCGGATCCTGCGTTTCCCGATAAATATGCACGATGTCTTGGTAATCCGAGCTTAATAAAAATTCCCAGAGAGATATTTCCTCGATTGGAACGACCGAGGTCATGTTCTCGAAAAGAGATACTTTAGGCGATGGGATTCCCGCTGGAATCCGAACGACGGTGTTTGTCATAAATTTTGAGCATGAGTTATTGGAATTACTTTTGTTCGTATTTAAGATTTGTTGTGATAAATTTTTGCTATCTTTCATATAATAAACATTTTACATTTTGAGTTCCTGTATACTTTCTGTCTGCTTATTGTTCGGTTGTCAGACATTTCGATTCGGCACTTGAATGGCGCGTGTCATCGTTTGATTTTACTATCTGTCTTTCCTGCGAACCGATCCCCGATCGCTTTATCGTATTTCTTGGAGCTGGCATCGATCAGTCGTTTCCACCCCACGAAAGATTGCATGATTCGGGTCGGAGTTCCTTTTGGGGGCATTTCACCGTATAGCGCATAACGCGTTAAAACTTTATAAGCTTTATGCTGAAGACGTCCAGGCATAAGTTCGATAGCTTCGTAAAATGAGATGAGGAATACAAAGCCCTCTCTCGGTTTCCTCTTTCGCGGCTTCGCAGCCTCCTCTTCCTGAATTGCGCTCAATTCTTCTTCCGTTACATTGTTCAATGCCGCCAACGGGTCTAAATTTTGATTTGGTTTCATAACTTTGATTGTTTAATGTTTAATATGGTTATTACAATATTGTTCGATTGTTGGATGTGATTCGCTCTGCAACCAGTCGAGAATCTCCTCACGCTGAAAGTAGAGCCGCCTTCCGCCATGCTCCGGCTTGCGAAACGGGATCTTTCGTTCGCTTGTAAATTTGTAGATCGTCGCCTTGCTGTATCCGGTCAGGCGCACGACCTCTTCGATGGTCATTACTTGCTCGGCCGGAGCTTGATTCGCAGTAAGGTTACCCAAGATTCGGTCGATGCCGAGAATCTCTTTCAGTTGTCCCACGGTCAGCATTGCGATCGGGGTGTCGTCTGTGAATTTTGTCATAATCGATATTATTTTATATGAGTTTCAATACTGAAATATGATAATGGAATATACATAGGGCCTAAAATGAAAGCACCCCTGTGAGAATGCTATTCCGCAGGGGTACTTAATGAAAATAATGAATTTAATGAACGATTACAGCCCGTATAGGTCAATGAGAATGGTCGGTGTTGCTGGGCGCGTAAATAGAGGGGTTGGAATATGAGGTTTCGAAAATTTATGTCGTCCTCATCCGTGCTATCGAAAAGCTGCCTGAGGGTCGTGTATATCCGGCGCATGGTCTGATCCGAGGTGGCTCCGACCTCCTGCTTTATGGATTTTATGGACAACAGATGAGGTAGCTGGAACTGGGGGAAATGACTCTTGCAGAAATAAAACAGCATGCCGGTATAGAGCCAGTATCGGAGGTCTGCCCGTGTCCCTTGAAAGACAGTCCCCGTGAAAACGGAGACGGTTTTCCCGCATTGAGGGCAACGCAACAGCAGCGGATTTCTTCTCCTCAAAGGTCGTGTAAGCCGGATGTTGCAGCCGGGACAATAGGTCGAGTGCCGTTCTGTATAGTAGGCAATGGCGGTCGTTTCATTCGGGAGTAATGCTGAAAAGGTTTGGTAGCTGAAAGGAATTTTCATTGTAGCTTATTTTGAGTTGTATATTTGTGCTAATAGCGTAAAAAGGCGAGCAGAATTAAACCGTGATGGCCGTTAGAGAACTTTCGCCGCCTCGTTGATCACTTCGTTGTCGAAGCTGTCGAGGTATATGTTCGTGGTTTCCAGATCGGCATGGCCAAGCATCTGTGAAATCACCTCGCGCGGGATGTGGTTGCGCTGCAAGGTCATGGCCGCCGTATGGCGGGAGACGTAGCTCGTCAGGTGGAAATCGATTCCGAGCTCCTCGGCGAGCAGGCGCAGGTATTTCTGGTACTTGCTGTAACGGGTTCGAATGTGCATGTAGAGCCGCTCGCCCGTATAGCCGGAGCGAGTGACGATCGGCAGCAGGAAATCGTCCACGGTCGGCGAGGCCGCTTGCAGGCTCCCGATCAGTTGCCGGATCGCGGGCGTAATTTTGATCGAAATCGGTTTGACCCCTTTCTGCCGTTTGATCTTCTGCCGCTTGTAAACGATATAGTCGCCGTCCTCCATCTGTTTGATCTGGGCGGTCGTGAGCATCGCCATGTCGATGAACGATATGCCGTAACAATAGTAGGAGAAGAGAAACAGTTTGCGGGCGTATTCGCATTGCGGATTGCTGGCCGTGGCGCTTTTGAGTTTCGACAGCTCGGCGGCAGGCAGGTAGCGTTTGGCGGTCGCCTCTTCGAGTTTGGAGACCTCGAACCCGCCCCGTCCGAACGGATAGGTCGCCACCGAGCCGACACCCTCCGCATTGGCCCGGTTCAGAATGGCCCGTAATGCCTTGAAATAGAATTTACGCGTGTTGCCGCAACAGCCCCGCTTTTGAAGAAACATATCGAATCCCCGGACATAACGCAGGTCGATGTCGGAAAAGAGCCGTTGATCCAGCTTCCGGTCATAGCTTCTCAACATGTCCTGCGTCTGCTTATAGGTCTGGGAGTTCCCGATATGTCCCGTCGCGTGCAGTTCCGCAATACGGTCGGTGAAATAAGCGTTGAACTTTCCCTGTTTGGAGGTGTTCAGAAAGGCGTCCTCGAACTGGTTCAGCGTCCAGTCGATGCCTTCGATCTCGAAACGTTCGACGATCTCGCGGGCGCGAACCTTGTATTTCGCCAGCAGCGCATTGTCGGCTTCGCGTTGTTTATTCTCGGCTTTCTGCTCGGCTCCTTTCAGATTGCGCAGGATGATGAATTGCTCGCCGGCTTCGTCCCAATATGCGGGATCGGCGTAGAGATCGAGTGCGATATATTTGCGCCGCTTGTTTTTGGTGATACACAGCCTGACCGCATAACGGCCGTTGCGGTCGGCCTTGTCGTGACGACGGGGAAATCGAATTGAATGTGCCATTCTATCTGCATTCGTGTTAATAAAAAGATGATTGCGCCACCGACATTGCGTTACGAGTTATGAGTTACTTGCAATAGAATGGCAACAAACTATCTCAGCACTAATCGTATACGCGGGATTATCGATTCCAATTATACGATTACAGAATAACTCGCATGTGGCATTGCAAAAATAAAACGGCAATTAAGGGATTCCAAGTATTTTAAAATTTTGTATCTTGAATTTTGAAATTGGACACTGATTAATCGCAATAGATACAGATAGTTGTGTGTTCTGAATTTGCCGTTGAATCTGAATAGTTCGGATGTGTCAATTTTGATTTTGGATGAAAATAATTGCAATTTGTGGATAAAATTGGCTTTTGTGTCGGAGAGAGAGGCTACTTAAATGATTATTCGATTTGCATAATTTGAATAAAATAATTATTTTTGCAAAAATGATATTCCTATGGCGAAGATTATAAATCCATTCATCGTGACCGGAAAGATCGCTCCGGAGTATTTTTGCGATCGGGTAAGCGAGTCAGCCCGGCTTGTCAAGTCGGTTACCAACGGCAATAATTTGGTTGTCATTTCACCGCGCCGTATGGGTAAAACAGGGCTGATTCAGTTCTGTTACGACAAGCCGGAAATCGGTAAGGAGTACTATACTTTTTTCATCGATATTCTGCATACGTCGAGCCTCCGCGAATTTACCTATCTGCTCGGCCGGGAGATTTACGAAACACTCCTGCCTCGTAGTCGTAAAATGGCGACTCTTTTCATTCAGACGATTAAGTCCATCAGCGGGAAATTCGGGTTCGACCCCATCACCAATCTTCCCGCTTTCAATGTGGAGTTGGGAGATATCGAGCGGCCCGAATATACGCTCGATGAGATTTTCCAATATTTGTCTCATGCGGACAAGCCTTGCATCGTAGCGATTGACGAGTTCCAGCAAATTGCCAAATATCCGGAGAAGAACATAGAGGCTTTGTTGCGGACTCACATCCAAAGGTCGGAGAACAGCCATTTTATCTTTGCCGGGAGCGAACGCCACATGATGCAGGAGATGTTTGCATCGGCCGCCCGGCCGTTCTACCACAGTGCCGACATGTTGGAGCTGAAAGCCATTCCTGCGGAGATTTACATCTCGTTTATCGTCGGGCATTTCGAGCGGCGCAACCGTTCGATAGCCGCCGTCGATGCGGAAAAGGTTTATGCACTTTTTCAGGGGCACACCTACTATATCCAAAAAACCTTCAACGAATCGTTTGCCGATACGCCCGAAGGCGACGAATGTACGTTGGAGACGATCCGGGCTGCCATCGATAATATGATTGCTTCGAACGATACGATTTTCCGGGAGATTTTGTCGAACGTTCCCGAAAAGCAGAAGGAGTTGCTTTATGCCATCGCCAGGGAGGGCGAAGCCGAGCGTATTACATCTGCCGATTTCATCAAACGGCACAGTCTTACTTCAGCCAGCTCAGTACAGTCGGCCGCAAAGAAACTACTCGAAAAGGATCTTATCACCGAGATTAACAAGGTTTTTTCTGTAACCGACCGATTATTTGCCATGTGGATAAATAAATTATATGGGAAAAATCCGGATTTTTAATGTCGCTGCTCGGTATAATGTGATTTTTATAGACTGGTATTTGGTCGTAAGTCATCTGAAATAGTTGCCTTTGACTTTGTCGAAGGTACTCCGCCCCGACAAAACGCAAATAAAATTTGCTTTTATGTGCGGCTTGTGCGTACCTTTGTTACGAAGTATGCCGAAACTCTATATCATAGCGGGTTGCAACGGTGCAGGGAAAACGACTGCATCCTATACTGTGTTACCCGAAATGTTGGGATGTAAAGAGTTCGTTAATGCCGACGAGATTGCAAAAGGACTTTCGCCGTTCAATCCCGAAAGCGTGGCGATCGAGGCAGGACGGCTGATGCTGCAACGAATGGACGATCTTTTGTCCGAAGGCGAAGATTTTGCGTTTGAAACGACGTTGGCGACCCGCTCCTATGTGAAATTCGTGGAGCGGACGCAGGCGAAAGGCTACTTTGTCACGTTGCTCTACTTTTGGTTGCCGACACCCGAACAGGCCATCGAGCGTGTTGCGACACGAGTAAGCGAGGGCGGGCACAATATTCCGTCGGATGTGATTCGGCGACGTTATGCGAACGGCATCAGGAATTTAACGACCCTCTATACCCCGATTTGTGACTATTGGACAATCTATGATAATAGTGCTGCCGATGGTATTCACAAGGTTGCTTGGGGTGTCAAGGATGAAATAAAAGAGATTGTCGATCCGTTATCTTATCAAAAGATCGTAGACTATGAGCGAGATTGAGATTAAGCAAATGCAGGAGAAAATCGATGCAGGCATTTTGCTTGCCCAAAAGCGTCTGATTGAAAAGACCAAGAAGGAGGACGGCGAACTGGTTGTCGTGCGTGACGGAAAGGTCGTGCGCATCAAGGCCCGCGATCTGAAATAGGAATTTTGGGTCGGTTGTCCGAATGAATAATCCCCGGCATTTTCGGATGTCGGGGATTCACTTTTCAATTTTGATCGGGTAGGAGGACGGCGCGTGGAACACAGGTGGAACACGCGAAATCGCAACAACTCCCGATAATGATAAATCGAAACTCATTGAAATATATGCAAATACGTTGAAATGTAGTTCGTTAAATTTATCGGAAAAAGTAAAATTTAATTCTGGGGGGCGTGTGGTCGCTGGTTCGAATCCAGTCACCCCGACTGATGGAAAGCATTGATAATTCGACAATTATCGGTGCTTTTCTTTTTTATCCGCACCTGCCGAAAATGGGCGGTTGACGCCACGGTTGACGCGAAAAAGTCAACCAAGAAGTCAACCGAATCCGATGAAAACATCCGTTTCCGTCGTTTGTTACAGGTACAAGGTACTTGCAAACGGAGAATCCCCGCTGATGCTCCGCATTTCCAAAGAGGGCCGCCGTACGATGAAAAGTCTGGGCGTGTCGGTCGATCCTAAATTCTGGAATTTCGACACCAATCAACCCAAACCCAACTGTCCGAATCGGCAGTTGATTCGTCAAATCGTACTGAAATACGAAACCGAATACAACGGCAAGATTCTGACGAAAGAAATCAACGAGGAAGAATTTACCCCGCAGACGATTGTAGCCGAACAAAAGGAGCGCATCAAGGCGCAGACCGTCGAGGAGGTCTACAAAGCGATTATCGCCGAGTTGAAAGAACGGGGGAGTGTCGGCAATGCCTATGCCTATCTGAACTCCTACAACGTACTGAAATCCTTTAATCGGGACAAACCGCTTCATTTCACGTTCAGCCGCATCGACGCCGATTATCTGGAAAAATTCGAGGAGTGGATGCGGGCGCGGGGAAATAAAGATACGTCGATGAGTTTTCAGATGCGTACTTTGCGAGCCGTGTTCAATCGGGCGATTAAGTTGAAAGCCGTTGCCCGCGAGAGGAACCCGTTCACCGACTATAAGATAAGCCGATTCAACACCCGCACCCCGAAACGGGCGTTGAGCAAGGCGGATGTAATGAAAATCGTCGATGCGGATTGCTCGGCAGAGAGCGATTCTTGCCGATTGGCGCAAAGCGTTTTTACATTCTCTTATTTGTGCGGGGGAATTTCGTTCGTCGATGTGGCGAATCTGACACCCGATAATATCGTGGACGGGCGATTGTCGTACAATCGTCAGAAAACGCACGGGGCAATCCATGTTCCACTGTCGGAAAGGGCGATGCGGATTGTAGACAGCTATGCCGAAGCCTGCGAACGGTCGGGCTATCTGTTTCCGATACTCGATTCGCGCAGGCATACGACGCCGATGCAGAAACGGAATCGGGTGCATAAAGTCTGCCATCAAGTCAATACCGAATTGCGTCAATTAGCCCGCAGATTGAATATTTCGGGAGAGGTGACGACTTATGTAGCAAGGCATAGTTTCGCAACCGTGCTGAAGAAATCGGGGGTAAATATCGGCATTATATCCGAGGCGTTGGGGCATCACAGTCTAAAGACCACCCAGATATATTTAGGTGCGTTTGAGAACAGCTAAATCGACGCTGTGATGCAGCATTTGCTATGACGAGTGACATATTTTGGAATATGCCGATTTATTAAGTTCTACGGAGCTAATTCCTTTTTTTTGGAGGAATAGTTGTTAATATACCATTTTTGCAATGGAATGTTGCTATTTTCACAAGGTCCCAGTTTTGGCATTGAATCGTTTACTGCAAGAACTGCATTTGAACGTTTTACCATCCTTAGAGCGGTAAATCTTTTTTTTTGATGTCCGCAATGTGGGCAAACTGTGTTTCCATCGGGCCAACGTCGTTTCTCCAAATGTTTTAAGCATGTAAGATCATCGGGGAAGCGGTGCATGAAGTAGATTAAACCGTGATTTTGCATATTTTTTCACTATTTAATATAGTGCAAGATGGTGAAAATCTTTGACTTATTTAGATTTATCTACACTATGTGTTTAGGTCAAAATACTATATAATTGCGATGAAATATTACTGTCTTCACGAAGCATATCTTAAAACGAAAAGGTAAAAATAGTAACGGCGGTGTATTGGCAGGTCCCGGAGTTTATGCTTTGGGACTTATTCGTTATATGTAAACGCAAAAGCCGCAACCTAAAAAGGTTGCGGCTTTTGCGTTGGTTGTCCGTCGGCTATCGTCCTCCGGCGACGGGACGCAGCAGGAAGTTGAACGAGTAGTCGCCGTAGGGCAGCAGGTATTCGGGGCGGGGGAGCCGTCCCCAGCTGTTGACGCAACCCAGTCCGGACTGGACGCTCTCGATATTGACGTGCGTGCGGCCGTCGGGCACGAGGTCGCCCGGGTGGCGGACATATTCCGGCGAGCCGTTGTCGAGCTGCGGGATGGCAAACGGGATGGCCGATGCCGAGAAGTGGCGGTCGGAGCAGATCTCCACGCCCAGGCCCGAGTCGTCGGTCAGCCGCCACCAGCGCAGTCCGCTGCGCGTTCCCGACTCCTGCGGGCTGACGTATTTCATATGGAACTGGTCGGCGACACGCTGGGCGTAGCGCCCCACGAAGGCGGCGCCGGAGCGGTCGGCGTAGTTCTCCATCGGGCCGCGGCCGTAATATTCCACGGCGTCGAACATGCCCGGGGTTTCGAAGGCCATGCCGAAGCGCATCAGGTCGGCGACGTCCTTGCGCGCGGGGTCGGCGGTCATCGTTTCGCTGACGCGGACCGAACCGTCGGCAGCGATCGAATACGTCAGATTCAGTTTCGCACCGACGTTTGGGAGCGTGTAGTCTGCGACGGCTTTCACTTCGCTGTCGCCGGGCGTAAGGGCGAAGCCTGTGAGCTGCGGTTCGGCTTTGGCCCACATCTGGCTGTCGGGGTATTTCCCGGTCTGGCGCACGCCGAGGTCGTTGTCCGTGGCTGCGCGGTAGAAGTTGGGCCGCACGGGACCGGCCAGCAGCTCGACGTTGCGCAGGCGGTAGGAACGGATGAAGCCGCTCTTCGGATCGAACGAGACCGAGAATCCTTCGCCCGAAACGGTTTTGTCCGCCACGCGGAGCGTCCCGGCGGGAGCGGTCGCGGCGAAGCGTGCCGCGGGGTCGTCCCCGCGCAGCGTCAACTGGTCGGCGGCGACTTCATAAAGTGCGTCGAGCAGTCCCTGCCGTTCGCGGAGCTGGTAACGCACCGTGAGCAGCAGTTCGCCGCCCAAGGCATAGACCTGTTCGGGTTTGTAGCCCAGCGTCACGGCGGCGGTGGTCTGCGGAGCCACGTCGAGACGCTCGACCGTGCCGCTCAACACGGGCTGTCCGTCGGAGGTGATCTCCCAGAGCAGGCGGTAGGGCGAAAGGTCTGTGAAGAAATTCTCGTTATAGACGTTCACGACGCCGTTTTTCAGGTCGCGGGGCGTGGTGTGAATCGGCCGGTGCTGGTGCTTCACCTCGTAGGCGTGGGGATGCCACGAGCGGTCGGAGGCCAGCACGCCGTTGCAGCAGAAGGTGCTGTCCGAAGCGTCCGTGTCGTTGTAGTCGCCGCCGTAACGGTAGGTCAGCCGGCCTTCGGGACTGCGCCAGGCAAGGGCCTGGTCGGCGAAGTCCCAGATGAATCCGCCCTGGTATTTGGGTTCGCGGCGGATCATGTCCCAGTACTCCTTGAATCCGCCCATCGAGTTGCCCATGGCATGGGCGTATTCGCACTGGATCAGGGGTTTCTGGGGATTCTCGGCGAGGTATTTCTCACACTGCCCGTAGCTCCAGTACATCGGGCAGACGATGTCGGTGTTGTAGTCTCCGTGGTAGGAGGCCTGCTCGTATTGCACGGGGCGCGACGGGTCGAAGGCTTTGATCCAGTCGTAGCAGCGTTCGAAGTTGGGGCCGTTTCCGGCCTCGTTTCCCGTGCTCCAGACGATGATCGAAGGGTGGTTGTAGTCGCGCAGCACCATGCGGCGGTTGCGGTCGAGGTGCGCGGCGGCGAAGGCGGGGTTGCCGGCGAGGTTCTTCGACTTGTCGCGGTAGTGGTAGCCGTGCGATTCGACGTTGGCTTCGTCCACGACGTAGAGACCGTACTCGTCGCAGAGGTCGTACCACAGCGGCGTGTCGGGGTAGTGGCACGTGCGCACGGCGTTCATGTTGAGGCGTTTCATCTCGCGGATGTCGCGCACCATCTCTTCGCGCGTGACATAATAACCCGTGTTCGGCTCCATTTCGTGCCGGTTGACGCCTTTGATGAGGATCGGTTTGCCGTTGACTAACAGCTGCCCGCCGCGGATCTCGACCTTGCGGAATCCGACGCGGAAGGCCGCGGCTTCGGTCACCGAGCCGTCGGCGGCCAGGGCTTCGGCCGTGAGCGTGTAGAGGTTCGGGGCTTCGGCGCTCCACTGCTTCGGGGCGGCGACTTCGAACGTCGTTTCGGCTGCGTTGCGGCGGGGGCGGAGCGTGCGCGCGTCGAGCGTGCGGCCCGCCGCGTCGCGGAGCGTCAGCCGTACGCTGCCGATGCCCGGCGTCGTGGCGATTTCGGCGCGGAGCGTGCCGTTGCGGTAATCGTCGACCAGATCGGGCGTCAGCCGTACGTCGGCCAGCCGGCGTTTGTCACGGGCATAGAGGTAGCAGTCGCGGCCGATGCCCGAAAGCCGCCAGAAGTCCTGGTCTTCGAGGAACGAACCGTCGCACCAGCGGTTGACGCGCATCACGATCAGGTTGTCGCTGCCCGGCGTCAGGTAACGGGTGATGTCGAATTCGGCTTCGAGTTTGCTGTCTTCGCTGTAACCCGCTTCGCGGCCGTTGACCCAGAGCGTCACGTTCGAGGTGGCCGAGCCGATGTGGATGAATATGTCGCGGCCCTTCCAGTCGGCGGGAACGGTCACCGTGCGGCGGTAGAGGCCCGTGTAATTCTGTTCATGGGGAATCAGCGGAGGTTTCACCTCGAAGAACTTGTGCCACGGGTAGGGTTTGTTCGTGTAGACCGGGTCGCCGCAGCCGTTCAGCTCCCAGATTCCCGGCACGGGCATTGTACCCCACGACGAGTCGTCGTGTCCGGAGCGGAAGAACCCTTCGGGTTCGGCTCCCGGTCGGTCCACGCGCAGGAAGGACCATTCGCCGTTGAGCGTGCGGTAGAAGGGCGAGCGGGTGTAGTCGTTCTCGGGAATGGCCTCGGCGGCCGTGGGGAAGGCGATGAAACTCGTGCGCATCGGCGCGCGGCCGACTTCGAAGCATTCGGGATCGAGCCAGCGTTCGGCGGGGGCTTTCGCCGAGGCCGCCGTGGCGGCGAAGAGTGCGAGCAACAGCAGTCTTTTCATTTTTCGGTGGTTTGGGGGTGGCAAATGTTGTGTCGGAACAAAAATAATAAAAAAACGAAACTTTCGCAAGTTATATAACGAAACCTTTCGTTTTTACCCGGTGAAGAGGCCTTCAAGGGCGTGTTTTTGAAAATTTGACGGATTTTCGGCCGAAAGTTCAGGAATTTACAGGGAGGGTTCTTGTGATCTTAAAAATTTTTACTATATTGTTGCCCCGCATATAACCCGAAGGCCGGAATATCCCCGCTCCTGCCGGCCTGTTTTGAATGGTTCCATTTCTAAAAAGACAATGCTTATGAAACAAAAGAAAATGCTTGCACTGACCCTTTCCCAACTCGTACTGCTTTATCGTCAGGAGTTTCCCGGCCTTGCGGCCCTTGCCGACGCCAGCGGCGACGGCGAACGGTTTCGCATGGGCCTCCGGGAGTTCGTGGACGCACACCGGGCGGCGGAAGGCGAAGCGGCGGAGCAGATTCGACTGTTGATCGACTACGACGGACGCAGCGTCCGCGAATTATCCACCGACCGGCAGCTGGAAGTCAGGACCCTCGCGCTGCTGTGGCAGTTTCTTACCGGAAGGCTCGAAAACCCCGAAATGCCTTCCGACCTGTTCGTCGATCTGTACCATCTCTTCCGCCTGCTGGATGCTCCGGAGATTCCGCTGCCTTCGCCCCAGCGCGTGCGCAGCCGCACCGAACGCTGGCTCTCGGGACAGGACGACGGGGTGCGGGCCATCCGCGCCGACAACCGCGAACGGATGCTCCACCTGCTGATCCAGAAGATCGAGAACCGCAAGTCGAAGGTTCCGTCGCGCTTCCAGTTCGCCGACGGCATGACCTACGAGGAGAAGTACCGGCAGGTGGCCGCCTGGTGGGGCGATTTTCGCTTCCAGCTGGCGATGGCCGTGAAAAGCCCCTCGGAACTGAACCGCTTTCTGGCTGGCTCGCTCTCGTCGGAGACGATGTATCTGCTTTCGAAAGCCCGCAAGAAGGGAATGCCCTTCTTCGCCACGCCCTATTACCTTTCGCTGCTCGACGTGACGGGCGGCGGCTACGACGATGCCGCCATCCGCAGTTACATTCTTTATTCGCCGCAGCTGGTCGAAACCTACGGGCAGATCCGCGCCTGGGAGCGCGAGGATGTCGTTGAGGCTGGACGACCCAATGCCGCCGGGTGGCTGCTGCCCGACGGACACAACATCCACCGCCGTTACCCGGAGGTGGCGATCCTGATTCCCGACACGATGGGCCGCGCCTGCGGCGGGCTGTGCGCCTCGTGCCAGCGCATGTACGACTTCCAGAGCGAACGCCTCAATTTCGAATTCGAGACCCTGCGCCCCAAGGAGAGCTGGGACCACAAGCTGCGCCGCCTGATGAACTATTTCGAGGAGGACACCCAGCTGCGCGACATCCTCATCACGGGCGGCGACGCCCTGATGAGCCAGAACAAAACGCTGCGTAACATTCTCGAAGCGGTCTGCCGCATGGCCGGCCGCAAGCGCCGGGCCAATGCCCGACGCCCCGACGGGGAGAAGTACGCCGAATTGCAGCGCGTGCGCCTCGGGTCGCGCCTGCCGGCCTATCTGCCGATGCGCGTCAACGACGAACTGGTCGAAATCCTCCGCGAATTCCGCGAGAAGGCCTCGGCCGTCGGCGTGAAGCAGTTCGTCATCCAGACCCATTTCCAGACGCCGCTCGAAGTGACCCCCGAAGCCGAGGAGGCCATCCGGAAGATCCTTTCGGCGGGGTGGCTCATCACCAACCAGCTGGTCTACACCGTGGCCGCTTCGCGCCGCGGGCACACCACACGCCTGCGCCAGGTGCTCAATTCGCTCGGCGTGGTCTGCTACTACACCTTCTCGGTCAAGGGGTTTCAGGAGAATTACGCCGTTTTCACCCCCAACAGCCGCTCGATGCAGGAGCAGGTCGAGGAGAAGGTTTACGGGCGGCTCACTCCGGAGCAGGCGGCCGAACTCGACGATTTGCTGGCCGACGGGACGGATACGGCTGCGAAAATCCGCCGCTTCATGCGTCGTCACCACCTGCCGTTTCTGGCCACGGACCGCAGCGTGCTGAACCTCCCGGCCATCGGCAAGAGCATGTCGTTCCGGCTGGTGGGCATCACGGCCGAGGGCAAGCGCCTGCTGCGTTTCGACCACGACCGGACGCGCCGCCACAGCCCGGTCATCGACAGTATGGGCGAAATCTTCATCGTCGAGAACAAGTCGCTGGCCGCCTACCTGCGCCAACTGGGCAAGATGGGCGAGGACCCCGAGGACTACGCTTCGATCTGGGCCTATACGCACGGCGAGACCGAGCCGCGTTTCGGGCTTTACGTCTATCCCGATTTCGGGTTCGCGACGACCGACCGGGTGAGCAACCTGGAGTTGGAGTGACGCAATAACCGGCATATGATTTGCGTTTGTATTCAATGATTATTGAATGAATGCAAATTATGAAAAAGACGATTCACAGAGCCGCGACCCGCGGGTATGCCGATCACGGCTGGCTCCGGACCCACCATACTTTCAGCTTCGCCGGATACTACGATCCCGGGCGGATTCATTTCGGCGCCCTGCGCGTGCTCAACGACGATACCGTGGCCCCGGGCGAGGGGTTCGGAACGCATCCCCACGAGAATATGGAGATCGTTTCGCTCGTTCTCTCGGGCGCCTTGAGGCACGGCGACAGCATGGGCAACATGCAGCTCCTCAAGCCGGGCGAATTGCAGGTGATGACCGCCGGTACGGGCATCACGCACAGCGAGATGAACGCCAGCCGCGAGGAGCCGGTGAAGTTCCTGCAGATCTGGGTCATCACCGACGCCGAGGGCCATACGCCCCGTTACACCCAGATCGAACTCGCGCCCGCGAAGCGCAACGAGTTCCGGCTGATCGTGGCTCCTGAAGGCCGCGGCGGGGAACACGTGGGATGGATTCACCAGACGGCATGGTTCCATACGCTCGACCTCGACGCCGGGCGGGAAGCCCGGTATCGCATGAACCTTCACGGCAACGGGGCCTATGTTTTCGTGATCGAAGGCACGGCCGAGGTCGCGGGCGAACCGCTCGGTCCCCGTGACGGCATGGGCATATCGGACGCCGACGATTTTCTGATCCGCGCTTCCGAAAACGCACGGCTGCTGGTCATCGAGGTCCCGATGATCTGATGTGCGGCAGCCTGATGTGAAAAACCGCCGGAGTCGAATGCTCCGGCGGTTTTTTAGTGTCAGGCGGCGTCCTAAAACTCCGAGGTGAAGTGGAAGCGGATATCCTTGAAGTTCTCCTGCGCGAGAGCCAGCCCGTAGCTGGTGTCGGCGAGGAAAACGTCGCGGCCGTGCTTGTCCACGGCCATGTTGGTGTGCTTGCGGCGCTTGAAGTCGGCCAACTGCGCGGCGTTGTCGCTGTCGATCCAGCAGGCCTTGTAGATCGAGATCGGCTCCCAGCGGCACGCGGCGTTGTACTCGTGCTCCAGACGGTACTGGATGACCTCGAATTGGAGCGCGCCCACCGTGCCGATGATCTTGCGGCCGTTGAGCGAGCTTGTGAACAGCTGCGCCACGCCCTCGTCCATCAGCTGGTCGATGCCTTTGGCCAGTTGCTTGAATTTCAGCGGGTCGGCGTTCTCGATGTAGCGGAACTGCTCGGGGGCGAACGACGGAATTCCGGTGAAGCGGAGCTTCTCGCCTTCGGTGAAGGTGTCGCCGATCTTGAAGTTCCCCGTGTCGTGCAGACCCACGATGTCGCCCGGATAGGCGAAGTCGATCACCGACTTTTTCTCGGCCATGAAGGCCGTCGGGGAGGAGAATTTCAGCTGCTTGCCGCTGCGTACGTGGAGGTAGTTCCTACTCCGTTCGAACGTGCCGGAACAGATCTTCAGGAACGCGATGCGGTCGCGGTGGTTGGGGTCCATGTTGGCGTGGATCTTGAAGACGAAGCCGGTCATTTTCGGCTCCGCAGGCTCCACCTGCCGGGTTTCGGTCGGCGCCGGGCGCGGCGAAGGGGCGATGCGCACGAAGCATTCGAGCAGTTCGCGCACGCCGAAATTGTTCACCGCCGAGCCGAAGAACACCGGGGCCAGTTCGCCCCGCAGGTAGGCGTCGCGGTCGAACTGGTCGTAGACGCCCTCGACCAGTTCCACGTCGGAACGCAACTGGGCGGCGAACTTCTCGCCGATGTAGCCTTCGAGTTCCTGCGAGGCGAGGTCCGAGATTTCGGCCGTCGAGGCGTCGGCCGTGAGCTTTTCGTCCGACGTGAAGAGCGAGAGGTTCTTCTCGTAAAGGTTGTAGACGCCCTTGAACGTGGGTCCGTTCGAGATCGGGAAGGCCAGCGGCCGCACGCGGATATGCAGTTCCTTCTCCACCTCGTCCAGCAGGTCGAACGGCTCTTTCGACGGGCGGTCGAGCTTGTTGATGAAGACGATCACGGGGGTTTGGCGCATGCGGCAGACCTCCATCAGCTTGCGGGTCTGGGCCTCGACGCCCTTGGCGCCGTCGATGACGATGATCACCGAGTCGACGGCCGTCAGCGTGCGGTAGGTGTCCTCGGCGAAATCCTCGTGGCCCGGGGTGTCGAGGATGTTGATCTTGCAGCCCCGGTATTCGAATCCCATCACGGCCGTGGCCACCGAGATGCCTCGCTGGCGTTCGATCTCCATGAAGTCGGACGTGGCGCCCTTCTTGATCTTGTTGCTCTTGACGGCTCCGGCCACATGGATGGCGCCGCCGAACAGCAGCAGTTTTTCCGTAAGGGTGGTTTTGCCCGCGTCGGGGTGGGCGATGACGGCGAAGGTCCGCCGCCGGGTTATCTCTTCCTGTTGTGTCATGCGTTATTCTTTCGGGTAATCGGCGTTGTAGTGGCAGCCTACGGACTCCTTGATCTCGCGGCCCTGCTTGATGACCAGGTAGGCGATGGCGATCATGTTCCGCAGCTCGCACAGTTCGCGGTTGGGCTTGGTCTTGTTGTAAAGTTCCTCGGTCTCCTGCCAGAGAATTTCCAGCCGGTGCATGGCGCGCTTGAGCGAGAGGTTCGACCGCACGATGCCCACGTAGTTGGACATGATCGTCTGCATCTCGCGCTTCGACTGGATGATCATCAGCATCTCCTCGGTGTGCTGCGTGCCTTCGAAATCCCAGTCGGGAATGCCCTCCTGAAAATCGACTTTCTCCAGCAGCGACGCCGTGTGGCGCGCGGCCTGGTCGGCGTAGACCACCGCTTCGATCAGCGAGTTCGAGGCCAGACGGTTGGCGCCGTGCAGCCCCGTGCACGAGGTCTCGCCCAGCGCGTAGAGCCGTTTCACGGAGGTTTCGCCGTTGGTGTCGACCTTCACGCCGCCGCAGCAGTAGTGCGCCGCAGGGGTCACGGGAATCCAGTCTTTGGTGATGTCGATGCCGATCGAGCGGCATTTTTCATAGATGTTCGGGAAATGGCTCTTCACGGCCTCGGGGTCCTTGTGCGTCACGTCGAGGTAGACGAAGTCGGAACCCCGTTTGGTCATCTCGCGGTAGATGGCGCGGGCCACCACGTCGCGCGGCGCGAGGGATTTCATCGGGTGGTATTTGTCCATGAACTCCTTGCCGTCGGGCAGCCGCAGGATGGCCCCGAAGCCGCGCATGGCTTCGGTGATCAGGAAGTTGGGCTTCTCGCCGGGGTTGTAGAGCGTCGTGGGGTGGAACTGGATGAACTCCATGTTCTCGGTCATCGCCTTGGCGCGGTGGCACATGGCGATGCCGTCGCCCGTGGCGACCACGGGGTTCGAGGTCGTGGAGTAGACGTTGCCGCAGCCGCCCGTGGCCACGACGGTGAATTTCGAAAGCATGGTCTCGATCTCGTTGGTGTCGAGATTCAGGACGTAGGCCCCGAACGAGGCCAGTCCGCGCGTGTGGCGCGTGACGAATTCGCCCAGATGGTGCTGCGTCAGCAGGTCGATGGCGAAGTGGCGTTCGAGAACCGTGATGTTCGGATGCTCCCTCACCGACTGCACGAGCGCCCGTTCGATCTCGGCTCCCGTGAGGTCCTCGTGGTGGAGGATGCGGTGCTCCGAGTGTCCGCCTTCGCGGTTGAGCTCGAAACGCCCGTCGGGGGTCTTGTCGAAACGCGTGCCCCAGGCTATGAGGTCGGCGATCAGTTCCGGGGCCCGCCGCACGACCAGTTCCACGGCCTTCTCGTCGCATTTGCCTGCGCCGCAGACCAGCGTGTCGCGGATGTGTTTCTCGAATGTGTCGGGAGCGTACGTTACCGAGCAGATGCCGCCTTGTGCATAATTGGTGTTGCACTCTTCGATCGCGCCCTTGGTGACGATCGTAACGTGTCCGTGGGCTGCGGCTTTCAGCGCGAACGAAAGGCCCGCGGCGCCGGAACCGATAACCAGAAAGTCGGTTTTCATGGGTTTTTCCTTTTTCTATTGCCTTGCAGCGCCGCAAAGTTACAAAAAATAGTAACTTTGCCGCATAATTTCGGGCAAAATATGGAACGACATATCAACATCAGCCGCTTCGATTACGACCTTCCGGACGAGCGGATCGCCAAATTCCCGCTCGCCGAGCGCAGCGCCTCGAAGCTGCTCGTCTGGCGCGGCGGAGAAATCGCGGAAAAGCGTTTCGCCGACATCGGCGACGTGCTGCCGGCCGGGGAGCTGCTGGTTTTCAACAACACGAAGGTGATCCGGGCGCGGATCGTCATGCACAAGCTCTCCGGGGCGCGCATCGAGGTCTTCTGTCTCGAGCCGCACGACCCGGCCGACTACGAGCGGGCGTTCGCCGTCACGGGCGGCTGCACATGGTCGTGCATCGTGGGCAACCGCAAGAAGTGGAAAGAGGGGTACGTGGAGATCAATTTCGAACGCGGGGGCTGCGCCGAGCACCTTCGTGCATGGATCGTCGAGGACCACGGCCGCGAGTGCGTCGTGCGTTTCGAGTGGACGGCCCCGATGACCTTCGGGCAGCTGCTCGAATACCTCGGGCGGATTCCGATTCCGCCCTACCTGAACCGCGAGAGCGAGGAGATCGACAACACGCGCTACCAGACGGTCTATTCGAAGTTCGAAGGTTCGGTGGCCGCACCGACCGCCGGGCTGCATTTCACGCCCGAGCTGATCGGGGAGATGAAGGTGCGCGGATTCGCCTTCGAGGAGGTGACGCTCCATGTCGGGGCGGGCACGTTCCTGCCCGTCAAGGACGAGGACGCCGCGCGGCATCCGATGCACACCGAGCATTTCGAGGTGCGCCGTGCGACGGTGGTCCGCCTGCTGGAGAAGTGGGGGCATATCACCGCCGTGGGAACCACCTCGGTGCGTACTCTGGAATCGCTTGCGGCCCTTGCGTGGCGCATCCGCACGGCCGGGACGCCCGATGCCGGGCGGGTCGTGGGGCAGTGGGAGCTGTACGACATTCCCGCGGAGTTTTCGGGCCGCGAGGCGTTGCAGGAGTTGTCGGGGTATATGGAGCGCGAGGGGCTGGACCGGCTGAAAGCCTCGACGCAGATTATGATCACGCCGCTGGACTACGAGTTCCGCATCGTGCACAATATCGTCACCAATTTCCACCAGCCCAAATCGACGCTGCTGCTGCTGGTTTCGGCCTTTGTGGGCGACGGGTGGCGGCGGATTTACGACTACGCCCTCGGCCACGGCTTCCGCTTTTTGAGCTACGGCGATTCGTCGGTGCTGCTGCGGGAATGACCGTTTATGCGGAACGGAAAAGGGACGCCCGACGAGGACGTCCCTTTTTTATTGGCGCAGGGGCGGATTAGAAATTGTATCCGACGCTGATCGTGAAGCAGTTGTTGCGCATCGTGCCCTCGCCGTCGCTCTCCTTGACCAGATTCAGGCAGCCGATGTCGTAGCCCAGCCCGAAGTAAATGCGTTTCCAGACGACGCCGGCGCCCAGACGCACGCCCAGGTCGGAACGTTTCAACCCGCCTTCGTCTCCGAAGATGTCGCCCTTCTCGTCGCCGACCTTCACTTTGCCGCCGATGCCGAGCCCGTAGTAAAGACCTGCGAAGGGTTGGATCGTAACGATGTCCTTGATGTTGAAGTGGTAGTTCACCAGCACGGGGATTTGCAGGTAGGAGGGGCGGAAGCTCACGCCGTCGACCTTGCCGCCGCGGCTCGAGAAGGCAAGCCCGGTTTCGAGGTAGAAGGGCAGTTTGTTGCAAAGCAGGATCTGATCGGTCACGGCGACGTGGAACGAGGCCCGCGAGTCGGTGCTGATGGACGCACCTCCGGCCGAAATCGAGTAGCTCGACAGGTTCAGTCCGGCGCGGACGCCCAGGATGTTCTTTTCGTAGTTTTGCGCCGAAACGGCATTTGCCAGCAGGATGGCGGCCATGATAAGCAATACTTTTTTCATAATGAATGGGTTTGGGTTTGTATACGTGGCAAATATAGGATAATTTTTTCGAAAAATCCCCCCCCCGAAATTTTTTACGGATAATGAAAAAAAATATCCGTAAATGCTTTTGCTTTAGCTGGATAGCTGTCGGATGTCAGAAATTGTAACCGATGTTTACGGTCAGGCAGTTGTTGCGTATTTCGGCGCTTTCGGGCTGGAGTGCGTAGCCGAAGAATTCGCCGCCCCGGAACAGGTCGCGGCAGCCGATGTCGTAGCTTATGCCCAGGTAGATGCGTCTGATGACGAACCCGGCGCCCGCGCGCACGCCGAAATCCATGCGGGAGAGGAAGCCCGGGGCGCTGAACATATCCTCGTTGCCGTATTCGGTCTTCATCGCGCCCCGGATGCCCACGCCGCCGTATATGCCCGCGAAGGGCTGGATCGTGAGGAGATCCCGGATGTGGAAATGGTAGTTGACGAGCAGGGGGGCCTGCATGTAGAACGGACGCATGGTCATGTTGTAGATGTCGCCGTAGATTTCAGCGGCGGCCCTGCCGCCGCGGCTCGAAAAGCCGATGCCCGTTTCGAGGTAGAGGGGCAGGCTGCGGTGGAGCAGGATCTGGTCCGTCACGGCGAAGTGGAATCCCGCGCGCGAACCGGTGTTTATCCGCACGTCTTCGATCGAGATGTCGCAGGTCGACACGTTGACGCCGGCGCGGACGCCCAGGATGTTCTTCTCATACCGCTGCGCCCGGACGGCTCCCGCCGACAGCAGGACGAGCAGGATGAATGCGTATCTTTTCATGGAGGTCGATGAAATTATGCTTCGGGTGTGCAGCTTTTCAGGGCCAGTTTCTTGACCCAGACGACGAAGCCGCCCGTGAGGATCAGGTTCAGCACCAGCGTCAGCACCGAGATGATCAGCGCCGGGCCGCCGAGGCTGTATCCCAGGGCGATGAAGATGACGCCCGCGCCCACCTCGCCGCGGGTGAACATGCCGATCGAGAGTGCGAGCCGCTCGCTCAGTTTCCGGTCGCGGTAGAAGAAGACCGGGACCAGCTTCCCGATGTTCGAGAGCGCCGAAACGGCCACGACGTGCAGGATCAGCACGCCCCACGGCATCATCGGCTGCGACGCCGTGATGGAGGTGGCGGCCGCGGCGGCGTCTGCCGCCGAAGCGCCCGTCACGAGCGGCATGCTCATGCCGACAAGCAGCATGAACAGGAACGAGATGCCCGTTGCGGCGCGGCGTTCGGTCGGGGTGTCGATCTCCCTGTGCTTCATCAGCATGCCGATCACGAAGGCCGGAAGCAGCACCTCGATGTGTATGCTGTTTTCTGGTCCGTACCACCGCGCGGTGACGATGTAGAGCGCCTGTGTCAGGGCGCAGACCACCGCCGAAAGCCCCAGGATGCGTTTCCAGTCCTGCCGGACGTTCCACCGCGCCTGCCACCGCCAGCCTGCGATAAGCAGTACGACGACCACGCCCACGATGGCGAACATCTGCCATTTGAGGCCGATCATCAGGATTTGCAGCGGGATCATCAGCAGGATGGTGTCCAGGTCGTCGAAGATAGCCAGCACCTGGATCTTACGGTATATCCAACTGTTTTTCAGGCTTAACGCGGCGAGCATCGTGAAGAGGATGCCGGCCGAGGTCGGGGCCGCGAAACGGCTCAGCAGCAGATTCTCCTTCCACGCCGCGGAGTCGGTCCAGAGGTCGGAGGGCAGCAGTACGAAAATATAGTAGAGGACGATCAGCAGCCACGGCAGCGCCGCGGTGGCCATGGCGATGAAGTAATCGGCGGTGTAGGAGCGCCAGCGCGACTTGTCGATTTCGAACTCCCGTCCGACGTTGATCATAATGAATCCCAGGCAGATGTAGAGCAGGGTGTCGGCAGTCGCCTTGAAACCCGGATAGGCCGTGCCGAGTGCGCCGGGAAGCAGCTGCGAGGCGACGAGGCCCAGCATCAGAAAGAGCGAGAACGAAAGAACTTTTCGCATTGATTGAAAGTCGTTTACAGGTTATGCGTCTGTGCCGCGGCACAAAGATACGATATTTGCAGAAAAATCCGCGGAAACGAATGCTGTTGTCGTGAAAAAAATAACAATAATGAAACTGCAATTCACAATTATTTTGTACCTTTGCCGTGCCGATTCAGGGAATTAGCATTCAAACACCATAAAATTCAAATTATTACAACTATGCAGATTGTAGAGATTCACGCAAGGGAAATCCTCGACTCGCGAGGCAATCCGACCATCGAGGTCGAAGTTCGTACCGTATCGGGCGCATTCGGCCGCGCTGCCGTTCCGAGCGGAGCGTCGACGGGCGAGAACGAGGCCCTTGAGCTTCGTGACGGCGACAAGAGCCGTTACCTGGGCAAAGGCGTCCTGAACGCCGTGAAGAACGTTAACGAAGTGATCGCTCCGGCCGTCATCGGCATGAACGTAGCCGACCAGGTGGGCATCGACAAGGCCATGATCGCCCTCGACGGAACCCCCACCAAGTCGAAGCTCGGCGCAAACGCCATCCTCGGCGTGTCGCTGGCCGTTGCCCGCGCTGCCGCCGACTATTTCGGCATGCCGCTCTATCGCTATATCGGCGGCGCGAACGCCAAGACGCTGCCCGTTCCGATGATGAACATCATCAACGGCGGTTCGCACTCGGACGCTCCGATCGCATTCCAGGAGTTTATGATCCGTCCCGTGGGCGCTCCTTCGTTCAAGGAGGGCATCCGCATGGGCGCCGAGGTGTTCCACAACCTGAAGAAGGTGCTCCACAACCGTAACCTCTCGACGGCCGTAGGCGACGAGGGTGGTTTCGCTCCCGCGCTCAACGGCACGGAGGATGCCATCGAGTCGATCATCGAGGCCATCAAGATGGCCGGCTACAAGCCCGGCCGCAAGTGCGAGGGCGGCGACGTGTCGATCGGCATGGACTGCGCTTCGTCGGAGTTCTACAAGGACGGCGTTTACGACTACACCAAGTTCGAGGGTGAGAAGGGCGCCAAGCGTACGTCGAAGGAGCAGGTGGAGTACCTGAAGGGACTCGTCGCCAAATACCCCATCGACTCGATCGAGGACGGCATGTCGGAGAACGACTGGGAAGGCTGGCAGATGCTGACCGCCGAGATCGGCGACAAGTGCCAGCTCGTGGGCGACGACCTGTTCGTCACCAACGTGGACTTCCTGAAGAAGGGTATCGAAATGGGCTGCGCCAACTCGATCCTGATCAAGGTAAACCAGATCGGTACGCTGACCGAGACGCTCGACGCCATCGAGATGGCTCACCGCGCCGGCTATACGTCGGTGACGTCGCACCGTTCGGGCGAGACCGAGGATTCGACCATCGCCGACATCGCCGTGGCTACGAACTCGGGTCAGATCAAGACCGGTTCGGCTTCGCGTTCGGACCGTATGGCCAAGTACAACCAGCTGCTCCGCATCGAGGAGGAACTCGGCGACGAGGCTATCTACGGCTACACGAAGATCTACCGCAAGTAATTTGCTGCCGGAATATAAAGAGAACCGGATGCCGCGAGGCGTCCGGTTTTTTTATGATGCAGCCCCGGGAACCGGAGCGCGGAGGCGATGTCGCCCGACGGATTCGTATCGCATGTTCCGTGTCGGCCAATTGAACTGTCTGCACATGCCAACGAAAAAAGGTCTTCGCAAGAAGACCTTTTCGGGTGGAAGAAGGGGCTCGAACCCTCGACCTTCGGAACCACAATCCGACGCTCTAACCGACTGAGCTACATCCACCGTGTGATACGTGTTCGTCGTATCGGGATGCAAATGTAATACGATTTTTCGGTCCGTGCAAAAAAAACGGCTGAAAAATCGTCCGGAAATGGCGGAAATGACAAAATGGCAGTCGCCTCTGCTCGTTTGTCACGCAAAATCTGCCAAAAAACGGTTGGCACATCTATTGATGGGATAGAGGTTGCGAAAGCGAATGAAACATATTATATCAAACAAATTTAAAACACAAAGCTATGAACGTAAAACCATTATCGGACCGCGTGCTGATTCTCCCGAATCCCGCGGAGGAGAAGACGGCCGGCGGATTGATCATCCCCGACACGGCAAAGGAGAAACCGCTGGCAGGCAAAGTCGTTGCAGTAGGTCCCGGAACCTCGGAGGTCAAGATGGAGGTCAAGGAGGGCGACCAGGTGCTCTACGGCAAGTATGCCGGTCAGGAAATCCAGGTCGACGGCGTGGACTACCTCATTATGAAACAGAACGATATTTTGGCAATCATCTAAATTCGATAAACAGTCATGGCAAAGGATATTAAATATAACGTAGAGGCGCGCGAACTGCTCAAGGAGGGTGTCGACGCGCTGTCGAACGCCGTTAAGGTAACGCTCGGTCCCAAAGGCCGCAACGTGATCATCGACAAGAAATTCGGCGCTCCGCAGATCACCAAGGACGGTGTGACGGTGGCCAAGGAGGTGGAACTGGAGGACGCTTTCGCCAACATGGGCGCCCAGATGGTCCGCGAGGTCGCTTCGAAGACCAACGACGATGCGGGCGACGGTACGACCACCGCAACCGTGCTGGCGCAGTCGATCATCGGCGTCGGCCTGAAGAACGTGACGGCCGGAGCCAACCCGATGGACCTGAAACGCGGTATCGACAAGGCCGTTGCGACGGTCGTGGAGTCGCTGCGGAAGCAGAGCCAGGAGGTCGGTTCGGATTTCGCCAAGATCGAGCAGGTGGCCACCATTTCGGCCAACAACGACGAGACGATCGGTAAGCTGATCGCCGAGGCGATGGCCAAGGTCAACAACGAGGGTGTCATCACTGTCGAGGAGGCCAAGGGAACCGAGACCCATGTCGAGGTGGTCGAGGGCATGCAGTTCGACCGCGGTTACATTTCGGCTTACTTCATCACCGACACGGAAAAGATGGAGGCGCAGCTCGAAAAGCCCTATATCCTGATCACGGACAAGAAGGTTTCGACGATGAAGGAGCTGATGGGCGTGCTGGAGCCGGTGGCCCAGAGCGGCCGTGCGCTGCTGATCATCGCCGAGGATGTCGACGGCGAGGCCCTTTCGGCGCTGGTTGTCAACAAACTCCGCGGCACGCTGAAGATCGCCGCCTGCAAGGCTCCGGGCTTCGGTGACCGCCGCAAGGAGATGCTCGAAGACATCGCCGTCCTGACGGGTGCGACCGTGATCTCGGCCGACAAGGGCATGAAGATCGAGGATACGACGCTGGAGATGCTGGGTTCGGCCGACAAGGTGACGCTCAACAAGGAGAACACCACCATCGTCGACGGCGCCGGCAAGAAGGAGGAGATCGCAGCCCGTGTGGCCCAGATCCGCTCGTCGATCGACAAGGCTACGTCGGACTATGACAAGGAGAAGTTGCAGGAGCGTCTGGCCAAGCTGGCCGGCGGTGTCGCCGTGCTCTACGTCGGAGCCGCCACGGAGGTCGAGATGAAGGAGAAGAAGGACCGTGTCGACGACGCGCTGGCCGCAACGCGCGCAGCTGTCGAGGAAGGTATCGTTCCGGGCGGCGGCGTGGCTTACATCCGTGCCACGGCGGCTCTCGAAGGCCTGAAGGGCCAGAACGAGGACCAGACGACGGGTATCCAGATCGTGAAACGCGCCATCGAGGAGCCGCTCCGCCAGATCGTCGAGAACGCCGGCGGCGAAGGCTCGGTGGTCGTCAACAAGGTGAAGGAGGGCAAGGACGCCTTCGGTTACAACGCCCGCGACGACAAGTACGAGGACCTGCTGAAAGCCGGTATCATCGACCCGACGAAGGTGTCGCGCGTAGCGCTGGAGAACGCCGCGTCGATCGCCTCGATGTTCCTCACCACGGAGTGCGTGCTGGCCGAGAAGAAGTCCGACGCTCCCGCCATGCCGGCGATGCCCGCAGGCGGTATGGGCGGCATGATGTAACGGATTCCCATTTATAAGCGGATATTTCCGCACATCTCTCGAACGGGGCGAATGGAATGTACCTCAAGTACTATCCGTTCGTCCCGTTCTTCACGATGCCCGGACGGATCCGGCTTAAAATCAGAATCCGCCCGGACCGGGACGCGGTATCCGGCATCTGCGCCGTTCCGGCGAATGCACGGCCTGCTCCCGGACCGGCCCGTCCATTTGCCCGGACCGGTTTCGTTTTGCCGGCCGTTTTTCGTACCTTTGCGGCGGAAAGATGCACGTTATGAAAAAAGGAATACTCTACGCCGTGCTGGCCTCGGTATTGTGGGCGATTGTCAATCCGTTCATCAAGCAGGGGTTGAGCTACGATTTCTCGCCGATGAATTTCGCGGGCCTGCGCTTCACCGTTGTCGGAATCATTCTCTTCGCCTACACCTGGCATCGCGGCATGTGGCGCGAGATCATGCAGCACCGGCGGCTTTTCGGCAACCTGATCCTGATCAATATGTTCATGGGCTATACGGCCTTCTATTTCGGTGTCGATTTCGTCAGCGGGGCCATCAGCTCGATCGTCATGGGCCTCACGCCGCTGATCAACGTGCTGCTGGCGCACCTCGTGGCCAGCAACGACCGCCTGAACCGTTACAAGGTCGTGAGTCTTGCGGTGAGCCTCGCGGGACTGCTGCTGATCGTCGGCACGGGCAGCGACGGTTCGCCGCTCGACTGGCGCGGCATCGGGGGTATCGTCCTGCTGCTGGCCTGCATCCTGTTTCAGGGCTATTCCGCGATTTCGGTTTCGGAGGACAAGGGCAAGGTCGACCCGATCTTCCTGAATGCCGTGCAGATGTTTTTCGGCGGTCTGCTGATTTACGGCGTGGGCATCGCGGCGGAGGGTTTCCACCCCTTCTGGGCCAAGCCCGTCGGGTTCTATGCGAGTCTCGGCGTGCTGGTCTTCATCTCGGTCTTCGCCTTCAGTTTCTGGTTCATGGCCCTGCGCACCGAGGGCACGAAGGTCAGCGACATCAATATGTGCCGTTTGATCAATCCCGTCCTGGGAGCCGTGCTGAGCTGGATCATGCTGCCCGGCGAATACCCCGATTTCAGCACCGTGGCGGGCATGGCGGTCATCGTCAGTTCGCTGGTCATCTACTTCCGGGGCGAGACGATCGTGCAACGGTGGCGGCTGCGCCGGCATTGACGCAAAACGGACCGTCCCCCGAAAGGAACGGTCCGTTTTCTTTGAGGCTGCGGCGGTTATTTCTCCTTGCCGCATTTGCGGTTCAATGCTTTCCATACGCCGGCCGGCAGGGCCGCGCAGGGGAGCGGTGTTTCCGGCGGGCTTACGGCATCCATTCCAGAATGCCCTCGACGGGGTTCGCCGCACGCCATGCTTCGAACTCGGCATAGGTGCGCACGCCGTCGCGAAGGACCGCCTGGTAGTATTCGATGCCCATGATCTTCACCTCGTCGGGCGTGTCGTACTTGATTTGCAGGACGGCGCGGCGCGTCTCGTCGGTCAGTACGGCGCTGATCCGGTCGGCCACGCGTTCGAAATAGCCGTCCCAGGCCGAGCCGCGGGGCATGTGGATCATGTCGATCTGCCAGAGCCGTTCGTCGGCGTCGGCATACCACGCATGCCATTCGAGACACTGGTCCTGCGCGTCGAGCAGGTTTCCGTACTCGATGCGACGGATGCGGGGATTTTCGGCCAGCCGGGCCATGGCGGCGAAGCTGTCGGCTACGCGGAGCGGTGAGGAGTAGATGTGGAAGTCGATGTCGCGGTGCTTCATCAGCAGCCCCGTGCGGAGCGAGCCTACGAGGTTCGCTTCGGCGCCCACCGAGTGCCAGATGGCCTCCAGATCGGTGTCGCGGATGACCTCGCGGGCGCGCTGCTGGTTGGCGGCCGCAATTTTGAGGATGTCGTTCATGGCGTGTTTTTTTAGGGGTTATAACGGCGGGCGGAGCGATCCGGCCGCTCCGTCACGTGTGAAATCGGTTTTGTACGGCTATTTGCCGAGCAGGATGCGGGCCTGGGCCACGGCGGCGTCGGTGATTTCCGAGCCGGAGAGCATCTTGGCGATCTCGGTCACGCGCTCCTCGTCGCCTAGGCGCGTGATGTCGGTGCGTCCGCCGCGCTTGTAGACCACGAAGTGCGCCGTGCCCTTCGAAGCGACCTGCGGCAGGTGGGTGATGTCCACCACCTGCATCGAGGCCGAGAGCGAGGCGATGATTTCGCCCATGGCGTCGGCGATGCGTCCCGAAACGCCCGTGTCGATCTCGTCGAAGATGATCGTCGGCAGTTGCATCCGTTCGGCCAGCAGGGCTTTCAGGGCCAGCATCACGCGCGAAAGCTCGCCGCCCGAGGCGATGCGCTCGACGGGCTGCGGCGTCATTCGCGGATTGGCCGTGAAGAGGAATTGCACGCTGTCGCGGCCCGTGCGTCCCGGCTCTGCGAGGGGTGTCAGGGCGATGCGGAAAACCGTCTCGGGCATGCCCAACCGGGCGAGGGTCGAGAGGATGTGTTTCTCGAATCCCGCAGCGGCCTTTTCGCGCGTCTTGTGCAGACGGTCGGCCAGCGTCGCGGTCTTTTCGGCGGCTTCCGAGAGGGCCGCTTCCGCCTGGGCGATCTCCTCGTCGCTGTGGACGATGGCTGCGAGTTGTGCGGCGCAGCGGTCGCGCAGGGCGATCAGCTCCGCTTCGTCCGCCGCGCGGTGTTTCTGTTGCAGGGCGATCAGCGTGTCGAGCCGCGCCGAGCACTTCGCCAGCCGCTCGGGGTCGGCATCGAGCCGTTCGCATGCGGCGGCGGCCGAACCGTTGATGTCCTTCAGTTCCTCCAGCACCGAGCGCAGCCGTCCGGCATATTCCCCGGCGGCGGGGTAGTGGCTGCGGATATGGTTGAGTTCGTTCTCCGAATTCTTGAGCTGCGCCAGCACCCCGGTCTCGTCGGCGTCGAGGGCGTTGCGCAGGGAGGTCAGCGCCTCGCCGATGCGGTCGGCGTTTTCGAGCACCGCCAGCTCCTCCTCCAGCTCTGCCTGCTCGCCGGGGCGCAGGTTGGCCGAGGTGAGTTCCTCGGTCTGGAACCGGAGCCACTCTTCGTCGCGGCGGCCGTTGGCGGCCTCTTCGCGCAGGGCCGCGAGACGGCGGCGCAGCTCCGTAAGCCGGGCATACTGCGCGGCGTACTGCGTCAGCAGTTCCCCGTTCGCAGCCACGGTGTCGAGCGCCGAGGTCCTGAACTCCTCCGACGAGAGGATCAGGTTCTGGTGCTGCGAGTGGATGTCCAGCAGGCGTGCGCCCAGTTCGCGCAGTTGCGCCAGCTGCACGGGTACGTCGTTGACGAAGGCGCGGCTCTTGCCCGCAGGGGTGATCATGCGCGTCAGGGTCGTTTCGGGGGCGTAGTCGAGGTCGTTCTCGGCGAAAAACGCTTCCAGACTGCTTCCCGCGAGGTCGAAGGTCCCCTCCACCGTGCAGTTGCGCGTTGCGTCCTTCATCGCCTGCCCGTCGTTCTTGGCTCCGAGCAGCAGGCCCAGCGCGCCGAGCAGAATGGATTTTCCGGCCCCGGTCTCACCCGTGATGATGTTCAGGTGGGGGTCCAGCTCCATTTCGAGCTTGTCGATGAGCGCGTAGTTTTCGACCGACAGACGGCGTAGCATACCAATTCGGAATTAAGAATTCAAAATTAAGAATTAAAAATGAAAAAACGAAAACCGGGTGCGATTGCGCGCTATTCGGCGAAAAACTTTTCGATACGTTCGGCGATGCGTTCGGCGACTTCGCGCTTCGACAGCAGGGGAAGCTCTTCGCGGCCCGTGCGGTCGATGAAGGTCACCTTGTTCGTGTCGCCGCGGAAGCCGGCTCCGGCGTCGCGCAGCGAGTTGAGGACGATGAAGTCGAAATTCTTCTTTTCGAGTTTGGCTTCGGCGTGCGCCTGTTCGTCGTGGGTTTCCAGGGCGAATCCCACCAGCAGGCGGCCGCCCTTGTGCGCTCCAAGCTCGGCGGCGATGTCGCGCGTGCGGCGCAGGGTGATGCACATGTCGCCGTCGCATTTCTTGATTTTGGTGTCCGAAACCCGGTCGGGGGTGTAGTCGGCCACGGCGGCGCACATCACGGCCCCGTCGGACCTTTCGAAAGCCCGGACCGCGGCGTCGTACATCTCGGCGGCCGAGAGCACGTCCACGCGCTCCACGCCCGCGGGCGTCGGCAGCTCCGTGCGGCCCGTGACAAGCGTCACGCAGGCCCCTCTGTCGGCCAGCTCCCCGGCAATGGCATAGCCCATCTTGCCCGAGGAGTGGTTCGAGATGAACCGCACGGGGTCGATGGCTTCGATCGTGGCTCCTGCCGTGACGATCAGCCGTTTACCTTGCAGGTTCTTTTTTTTTTCACGGAGAAGACCGCCGACGAATGCGGCGATCGCATCGGGTTCGGCCATGCGGCCCTTGCCCTGAAGACCGCTGGCCAGTTCGCCTTCGCCCGGCTCGACGATGTGCACGCCGCGTCGGGCGAGTGTCCGGAGGTTCTGCTGCGTGGCCTCGTGGGCGTACATGTCCAGGTCCATGGCGGGAGCCACGGCGACCGGGCAGCGGGCCGAGAGGTAGGTGGTCAGCAGCAGGTTGTCGGCGATGCCGGAGGCCATTTTGGCCAGGGTGTTGGCCGTGGCGGGGGCGATCAGGTAGCAGTCGGCCCATTCGCCCAACGACACGTGAGAGTTCCACGCGCCGTTTTCGGGGTCGAAGAACTCCACCAGAATCGGGTTCTTCGAGAGCGTGGCCATCGTCAGGGGCGTGATGAACTGCTTCGCCAGCGGAGTCATCACCACGCGCACGTCGGCGCCGGCCGTCTTCAATAAACGACAAAGCACGGCAGCCTTGTAGGCCGCTATGCTACCCGTGATACCCAGCAGTATGTGGCGTCCCGCCAGCGGGGGACACGTGCCCGGGGATGCCATTGCGTGCGGATTTTAAATCTCCTTCATCACGCCGTCCTTGCCCTCCTTGTAGACCAGCTCGTGGTCGAGGAACTCCTCGGTGGCGATGATCACCGGTTTGGGCAGGCGTTCGTAGTAACGCGAAATCTCGATCTGCTCGCGGTTCTCGAAGGTCTCCTCCATGGTGTCGGTGGGCGACGAGAAATCGGCGAGCTTGCGGTTAAGCTCCGTCTTGAGTTCGGTCGAGATCTGGTTGGCGCGGCGGGCGATGATGTTGATGCTTTTGTAGACGTTGCCCGTCTCCCGGTCCAGATCCACCAGCTTGCGCGTGATGGTGTTGTTGGGAATGTTCTTCTTGATTTCCATCTTATATGTTGTTGTCTTTGTTATTGCGGTCGAGGTAGTCGCGTGCCTGCTGGGCCATGCGGTCGAGGCTCTTGATGTGCGTCGATTCAGGGAACTCCTCCTTGAACGAGAGGTAGGAGTCGAGCATCGACAGGTAGCGGTCGGTCTGCTTTTCGGAGATCGAGTTGCTGGCCAGGCGGTAGCCCGAATCGACGATCAGGTACATGATCTCTTCGCGGCGCTTGCTCTCGGGGTATTGTTTCAGCGCGTTCTTGAACGCCACGATCGCCGATTTGTATTTGCCCGTCTTATAATAGGTGTAGGCGTTCAGGTAGGCTTTCTCGTGGAGCCGTTCGGTCAGCTCGGTGTTGATCTTGCGGAAGTCCTCGACGCGGTCGCTCTGCGGATAGCGCGACATGAATTCGTTGATGGCGATCAGCGCGTGCCCGGTCATCGTCTGGTCGCGCGAGGGACCCGGCGAGAGGTAGTAGAAGCAGAGCGCGTACATGCCCTCGGCGTCTTCGATGAAGGCGCTGCGGCCGAATTTGCGGCGGAAGTCGTCCAGCAGGGTCGAAGCCGTGTCGAAATCGCGGTTCTTGTACTTGCAGCGGGCGTTGAAGAACGAGATGCTGTCTTCGCGCGACGAGCCCGTGTAGTAGTGCTGCACGCCTTCGAAAAGGGTCGAGGCGCGCTGCCATTTCTCCTTCTGGTAGTACTCCAGCGCCTTGCTGTAAATCAGTTCGGGCTGCCCGCTTTTCAGAAGGGCGTTCATCCCGGAGCATCCTCCGAGGATGATCGCTGTCGCCACTCCGCAAAGGGCGTATAAAAAAGTCTGCTTCATTTATGAATCTTTTACGGCGCTTTATCGCGCAAAGTTACGCATAAATTAACGATTTGCAAAAAAAAATATTGCTCGCGGAGACTGCGAAGATGCCGTGCGGGGCGTTTTTTCCGGCGGCGCGTGAAAAAGCCCCTGCCGGGGCGGGGGCTTGAGGGCGGGGCGAAGGTGCCGGAACGATGTTTCGGGGTGTGGATAAATGCCCGATTTGCAGCTTGTTGCGGTGGGACGCGCCGTGCCGGGACGTTTTCGGCGACGGTGTCAGAAGAAAAATCCCAGGGACCCGCCGTAGACGATGTCGTGGGGCACTTTGACGCGCCGGGCGATTCCTTCGGAGGTGAAATCGTGCCAGACGCGCGAACGCGGGTAGCCCGAGATGCGGAAGTCGATGAAGAATTTGCGGACGTTGAAGCCCAGTCCGCCCATGACGCCCACGTCGCCGTTGTTGAAGCGGACCTTGAGCAACTGCGGGACGCTGCTCCGCTCGGATTCCGTGACGCGGAACAGCGCGCCGCCGAACAGGCGCAGCACGCCGAACTGGAAGCCCAGCTGGACGGGGATTTCGAACCGCTCGGTGCGCAGCGCGATGCGGCGGCTCCCGGAGTTCTCGGCCAGCACGTTGTAATTGACGAAGGCGTAGTTCAGTTCCGATTGCAGGTGGAGGTGTTTCGAAAGGTTGAGCCGCAGGACGAAGCCCACGTCGTAACCGGCCCGGACGGCGCCGGGCGTGAAGCGGGTGTCGCCGATGCGGGTCGGGACGAACGAGTAGTCGGCGAAGTTGACGCCGCCGCGTACGCCGACCATCAGGCGTTGGGCGGAGGCCGCGCCGGAGAAGACGAGCGCGGCGAGGAGGGTGAAGACCAGGTGTTTCATAAGACGTTGATGTTTAGGACGGGATCACATCAGGGGTGACACGAGCCGGAGCACGTCGCCCAGCGTCCGGCGCCACAGCGGCGGCCTCCATTCGGCGCGCGTGATGCGGCGGCACGAGGCGAGGTCGTCGTCGAAGGTCGCCGCCAGCTGCCGGACCGTCTCGCGGTCGCGGATGAAGGCCGTGACTTCGAGGTTGTCCGTCAGACTGCGGTAGTCCATGTTCGCGGTTCCGACCGACGCCAGCGTGTCGTCGACGATCACCAGTTTGGCGTGCAGGAATCCGTTGTCGTAGCGGTAGAGTTCGACTCCGGCGTCGAGCAGGTCCGCGACGTAGGAGTCGGACACGAGGTCCGAGAACGGCGAGTCGCTGCACGTCGGGATCATCACTTCGACCCGGATGCCGCCCCGCGCCGCAAGGCGCAGCGCGTCGAGGATCAGCGTCGGGGGCAGGAAGTAGGGTGAGCAGATGCGCACCCGCTGTCTGGCCCGGACGACGGCCGCTGCGAAAGCCTCGGCGATGGTCAGCCGCGAGGGGCCCTCTTCGGACCAGGCCAGCTGGATCGGCAGGCGCTGCCGGATGCCGTGCGGGGCGACGTAACGGCGCAGGTCGAGACATTCGTCCGTGACCCGCGCCCAGTCGGCGATGAAGAGCCGCTGCAAGTCCTTCACGGCGTCGCCCTCGATGCGGAGGTGCTCGTCGCGCCACTTGCCCATGTAATCTCCGTCGAGGTAGTATTTCGCAATATTTATGCCACCCAGAAAGGCGACACGGCCGTCCGTGACGACTATTTTGCGGTGGTTGCGGCGTGAGACGCGCGTGGTGAACCACGGGAAGCGCACCGGCTCGAAGGCGGCCGTGCGTACCCCGGCGTCGTGCATGCGGCGCAATGTCGTGCGGCTCAGCCGCCACGAGCCTACGGCGTCGTAGATGACGCGCACTTCGAGTCCGGCGCGGGCTTTGCGGATCAGGATTTCGGCGATGGTGCGCCCGATGCGGTCGTCGCGGATGATGTAGTACTCCATGTGGATCGAGCGGACGGCGTGTTGCAGGGCGGCGATCAGCGCCGTGAAGGCGTTGCTGCCGTTGTGCAGCAGACTGACGCTGTTGCGGGGTGCGGGGCGGGTTCCGCAGCCGCGGGCGACGATCTGCTCCACGGCGTCGCCCCGGCAGTCGCAGGACTCTGCCGCCGGGACCGCGCGGCGGTATCCGGCCAGCACGTAAAGCAGCGTGCCGGCGACGGGAAGCAGGAAGACCAGCGCCAGCCAGGCGGCCGCCGAGGCCGGTATCCGTTGGCGGCGCGTGATGACGGCGGCCGCGCCGAGCGTCCACAGCAGATGAAGCGTAAGGGCAATGTACATACCCCGCACGGCGGGCACGATCCGTGCCACGGGGCGCGAAAAAAGATTTGGAAATATGGATTTTACTTCCTATCTTTGTCTATGCAATAGCAACGGGGTTCTGGCCTTTTCGGGTCAGGATTCTTATTTTTTACGTTTTATTCGGTTTTTGGAATTTCCGGCTTCCGGCGGGAGATTCCGGAGAGTTATTGGATTATGGCACAAGAGATTATTTATCTGACAGCGGAGGGCTACAAGAAAATCAAGGACGAACTCGAGCACATGCGTTCCGTCGAGCGTCCGGCGATTTCGGCGGCGATCGCCGAAGCGCGCGACAAGGGCGACCTTTCGGAGAATGCGGAGTACGATGCCGCCCGTGAGGCACAGGGGCTGCTGGAGATGCGTATCGCCAAACTGGAGGATACGATGGCCAACGCCCGCGTGATCGACGAGTCGAAGATCGACAAGAGCAAAGTGCAGATTTTGAGCAAGGTGACGCTTCTGAACCACAACAACCAGAAGCAGATGACCTACACGATCGTCGCCGAGCACGAGGCGAATCTGCGCGAAGGCAAGCTGGCGATCGGCACGCCTATCGCGAAGGCGCTGCTGGGCCGCAAGAAGGGCGACCGTGTGGACGTGGAGGTTCCGGCCGGCACGATCCATTTCGAGATCCTCGACATCAGCATTTGAACCGCCCGGCTTTTTTCCGGGGGTGTCCGCTTCCCCCGGGGAGTGCCGGACAGGACATACATCCTCATTTGTAGGTATTTTTGCAGGGGCCGCTTGTCGCGGTCCCTTTTTTTCGTATCTTCGCCACCGTGAAGACAATGCACCTCCGCCTCAAACAATGCCTCGCGGCCTTTATGCTGGCCGTTCTGCTCGCAGCCCATGCGGGTCAGAAGGTGCATATCTATTTGGAGGACCATGCCCATTTCGCGGCTTTCAGCGGCGATCTGGTTCCCGACAACGGCGCTGCCGAACAGGTCGTCGAATTCTGTGTCGTCGACGATTTCTATTTCTTCCCCTACCTGGCCGAGACCCAGCCTCCGCATGAATTCTACGCCGAGGTGCTGGCCGTACTGCAACCCGAAGCCACGCGCTGCAAATGTGCGGTCGAGGTCCGGCGTTTCTCCCTGCGGGCGCCTCCGGCGGCGTAATTGCGTTTCGTAATATCGGCATGTCCGGCTGCATCGCGACAACTGCGGCGACAGGCGAGGGCCGACGATTTATCGTTTGCCGAGCCGTCAAAGCGGAAGCGGCGTGTGTTTTTACGCCGTAAGTCCCTTCCGAGGAGGGGATTCAGGGGTGGACCGGATTTGTAAACGCGGCCGAAAGCCGCAATCGTCCGCATGCCGGAGCGGACTTACTTTCACCATTATTCAATACTTTCGTATGAAACGATATATTTTGTTGGCGCTGTCCGTGTGCCAGAGCCTTGTCGTGCTCGCGGCCGAAGCGCCGCGCAAAAGCACGGACGCGAATCTTTTCGGCCACGTCGTGGACCGTGAAACCCATGAACACATTCCCTACGCCTCGGTGGCCGTCGTCGGCACGGCTTTCGGTACGACGACCGACGCTTCGGGCCACTATTTCCTGAAAAACCTCCCTGTCGGCGAACTGACGCTCGAAGTCCGTGCGCTGGGCTATGCCTCCGGTTGGATGACCGTCGCTCTCGAACGGGGCGAGACCCGGGAACTCAACTTCGAGGTGGCGCAGAGCGGCATTTCGATGGACGAAGTGGTCGTCTCGGCCAGCCGTTCGGAGACGCTGCGGCGCGAAGCCCCGGCGCTGGTGAGCGTGCTGGACGCCGGCCTGTTCGAACGGGCCAACGCCTCGTGCCTGGCCCAGGGCCTTTCGTTCCAGCCCGGGGTGCGCGTCGAGGACGACTGCCAGAACTGCGGCTTCACGCAGGTCCGCATCAACGGTCTCGACGGCCACTATTCGCAGATTCTGGTCGACTCGCATCCGGTTTTCTCCTCCCTGACGGGTGTCTACGGGCTGGAGCAGATTCCGGCCAATATGATCGAGCGGGTCGAGGTGCTGCGCGGCGGCGGGTCGGCGCTCTACGGCTCGTCGGCCATCGGCGGCACGATCAACATCATCACCCGTGAGCCGACGCGCAGTTCGGCCCAGCTGTCGCATACGCTGACCTCGCTCGGAGGCAGCAACTCCTACGACAACAACACGATGCTCAACGCTTCGATCGTCTCCGAAAGCGGCCGCGCGGGCATCAGCGTCTTCGGCCAGAGCCGCCACCGTTCGGGTTACGACCACGACGGCGACGGATTCACCGAACTGCCCGTCATCAGCAGCCAGTCCGTGGGTATGCGCTCGTTCTTCCGCACGGGGGCCTATTCGCGCATCACGGCGCAGTACCACCACATCGACGAGTACCGCCGGGGCGGCGACCTGCTGAAGCAGCCGCCCCACGAAGCCTTCGTCGCCGAGCAGACCGACCATGCCATCGACGGCGGAAGCCTTTCGTTCGACATCTCGTCGGCCGACCGCAGCAACCGCTTCAATGCCTACGCCTCGTTCCAGAACACGGCCCGCAAGAGTTATTACGGCAGCAAACAGGACCTCGACGCCTACGGCACGACGCACGACCTGACCCTCGCCGCGGGCATGCAGTATGTCCATGCCTTCCGCAAACTGCTCTTCATGCCCTCGGAGCTGACGCTCGGCACGGAGTACAGCTACGACGACCTTTCGGACCGTTCGATCGGCTACGACATCCGCACCGACCAGACGGTGCACATCGTCGGGACCTATCTCCAGAACGAATGGAAGACCCGGAAATGGTCGCTGCTCATCGGCGGCCGCCTCGACAAGCACAACCTCGTGGACCATGCGATCTTCAGCCCCCGGGCCAATGTCCGCTTCAATCCTTCGGAGTCGGTCAACCTGCGTGTGAGCTATGCCGGGGGTTACCGCGCCCCGCAGGCCTTCGACGAGGACATGCACATCGCCATCGTGGGCGGCAAGCGGGTCCGCATCCGGCTTGCCGACGATCTGAAGGAGGAACGCTCGCACAGCGTAAGCCTCTCGGCCGACCTCTACCACTCTTTCGGCCGGGTGCAGACCAACCTGCTCGTCGAGGGATTCTACACCCGTCTCGACGACGTGTTCGCCCTGCGCGACATCGAGGACACGGCCGACGGCGGCAAAATCAAGGAGCGTTACAACGGTTCGGGCGCCACGGTGAGGGGCCTGAACGCCGAAGGCCGGGCGGTTTTCACCCGCTGGTTCGAGTTGCAGGCGGGCGTGACGTGGCAGCGGAGCCGCTATATCGAGCCTGAATACTGGAGCGAGGACAAAACGGTGCCTCCCGTGCGCCGGATGTTCCGCACGCCCGATCTGTACGGTTATTTCACGGCGTCGCTGAAGCCCTTGCGCAATTTCACGGCCGACGTGACGGGAACCTGCACGGGCGAGATGCTCGTGCAGCACATGGCCGGATCGGGCGTGGAGCGGGATGTGGCCGTCACGACGCCTGCGTTCTGCGACGTGAACCTGCGTCTGGCCTACGACCTGCGGGTCTACAAGGAGATCACCCTCCAGCTTTATGGCGGCGTGCAGAATCTGTTCAACGCTTACCAGAAGGATTTCGACAAGGGCGTGGACCGCGATTCGGGCTACATTTACGGACCTTCGTTGCCCCGCAGCTGGTTCATCGGCGCGAAGGTCAGCTTCTGATAGACGCTCCTTTCCGGATACGAAAAAGCCGCTCCGAATCGTCGGAGCGGCTTTTGTAAAGGAGTTCCCTGGGTTTTGCGGGACAGGCTTTCCGTATTCCGGTCCGCCACCCACCCCCGGTTTAGAGCGCCTTGATCTCGTGCAGGATGTTGTTCGTCTTGCGGACGGCCTCGGCCGAAGCGGCGAACTTCTCGGCCTCTTCCTTCGTGAGGTCGATCTTCACGATCTTCTCGATGCCCTTGCGGCCGATGATCGCGGGAACGCCGATGCAGATGTCCTTCTGGCCGTACTCGCCGTCGAGGTAGCAGCAGCAGGGAACCATCTTCTTCTGGTCGTTGAGGATAGCCTCGACCATCATCGCTGCGCCTGCGCCGGGAGCGTACCATGCCGAAGTGCCGATGAGTTTGGTCAGCGTGGCTCCGCCGACCATCGTGTTGGCGACAGCCTCTTCGAGTTTCTTCTTCGAAGCGAACTGCGAAACGGGAACGCCGTTGACCGTGGCTTTCGATACGAGCGGAATCATCGTCGTGTCGCCGTGGCCGCCGATGACCATGCCGTCGACGTTGTTGATGTTAGCGCCCGTGGCCTTGGCCAGGTAGCACTTGAAGCGGGCCGAGTCCAATGCGCCGCCCATGCCGATGATGCGGTTCTTCGGAAGTCCCGAAGCCTTCAGGGCCAGGTAGGTCAGCGTGTCCATCGGGTTGGCAACCACGATGATGATGGCGCGGGGCGAGTACTTGATGACGTTCTCGATCACGCCTTTCATAATGCCGGCGTTCGTGCCGATCAGCTCCTCGCGGGTCATGCCCGGCTTGCGGGGAATGCCCGAGGTGATGACCACCACGTCCGAATTGGCCGTCGTCTTGTAGTCGTTGGTTGCGCCTACGACCTTCGTGTCGAAATCCATCAGCGTCGAGCACTGGTACATGTCCAGCATCTTGCCTTCCGAGAGACCCTCCTTGATGTCGATGAGGACCACTTCGCTCGCCACCTCGCGGCAAGCCATCACGTTTGCACAGGTTGCACCTACGGCGCCTGCACCTACGACAGTAACTTTTGACATAACAGTAAGTATTTTGTGTTAATTGTTCGTTTTGCTTCTCTTGGATGGTTCCATTCGCGGCGTTCCGCCGCGTTTGCAAATTGGACCCACCCCTAAATCCCCGCCTTGGCGGGGACTTTATCCGAAGGCTTCCTTGTTTATTTTCGCCTGCGGCCGGATTTTCGACCGGAAAACGGACGGATAAACCGAAATGAAAAACTAATTTTTAATTCTTAATTTTTCATTTTTAATTCTCCTTCGGACTATCCGATCAGTTTCTCGTAGTCGGCGGCGCCGAGCAGGGCATCGTATTCGGCCGGGTTCGACATTTTGACCTTCACGAGCCAGCCTTCGCCGTAGGCGTCGCGGTTGACGACGGCGGGATCGGCGTCCACGGCCTCGTTGAATTCCACGATCTTGCCGCCCACCGGAAGGAACGCGTCGCTCACGGTCTTCACGGCCTCGATCGAGCCGAAAACCTCGCCTGCGGCGAGCGTCTCGCCCACGGTCGGAACATCGACGAAAACGATGTCGCCCAACTGGCTCTGGGCAAAGTCGGTGATGCCGATAACGGCCGTGTCACCCTCGATGCGGCACCACTCGTGGTCGCTGGAGTATTTCAGATTTGCAGGTACGTTCATAATATCCTTAAAATTTGATTTGAATTAGGCTGTTTTACGATGCAAATATAACTGTTATTTCTGTAACAGCAAGAGGTTTCGGTTATTATTTCTGTACTTTTCGTCTGATTTTGCGCCCCGGATTTGGTGCGGCGGAGAATATCCGTTATCTTGTGTTGTCCAAAGGTGTGTTTGCGATGAAAAAACGGGTTGCTCTGCTGGTTGCACTGTGCATCTGGAAGGTTGTTGCGGCGCAGACTCCGTACGGAGAGATGCCGGAGCGCTTCCGGCCGGACACGCTGCCGTGCCGGCTGGGCGGCGGCGTATGCTTCGGAATGGATGGGCTTGACGCGGCGATACCCCGGGGCGGGGGAGCCTCCTCCTGCCGCGATCCCCGGGTCGTGTTTGTCGCCGGCGATACGCTGATAACGTTCATCTCCGTTGCCGGAGTCGCGAATACGGCGCTCGGGGACCCTGTCTGCCGGTTTTACGGCAGGAACGTGGCGCGCGTCGTTTCCCGGACGTGCAGGATGACGGGCGGACGGATGGGCGCGGCCGACAACGATTTTCCGGACGATCCGGATTTTGCGGAGTTGCAGGGAGTCGTGATTGAAAATCAGAGGTATCCCTGGGAATCGTATGCCGCAGGCGATTCCGCCTACCGGCTGCCTGTGGCCCGGAGTCTCGTCGGGGGAAAGGAGGACCCTCTTCTGGGATCGGATATGCGCCGCCGGTATGTTCGGTTGCTGACCGAAGTCTCCGTTGAATTGAAAGCGGGCGGGACGCGGCCTTTCGTGCACGTCGTCTACCTGCTGCCGGACCCCTGACGGGCTATTTCCCGGCAATCACGAATTCGATCTCCTTGAACAGATATTCCCGGAGCGTGCCGTCGGCGCACTGCGAAATACCAAGACATCCTATCGGGACGAAGATCGTTATCCGTTCGATCCGGGTAAAATGAATGTTGAAAACTTATTGGAATTGTTGAAAGATTGTATAAAAATAAATAGGATGATGAAAAATTATATCTTGCTGTTGGCATTGACCTTTGCGACCGGAGCTTATTGTGGGAACCCATATCAAGACGGTTCTACTGTTACTGCGAATGGAATAACCTTTAAAGTTGAAAATGATAAATTTGGCTTTGCTTTGTCAAATACAGCCAATATTTATAGTCACGAAGCTAACTGGCGCTATAAAGATGGTCGAAAACTGGAGACGGAAGACGAATATGCGGTTATAGACGGTAGCATGAAGCCAGGGGGCGAAAACCTGGCATTCCGCAAGTCTTTTTTGGATGCGAATATCAAGTCTTTGCGCTCTTATGAGCATAGCCCCATGACTATTTTCTATGTGGTCGGTCCCGCCGGCGATACGCTGGAAGTTACATTTATCATGGATTCTGTTCCGGAACTTCTGTCCCTGCCTCCGGAAATCTTTGCGCTGTTGGAGCAGAATCTGAAAAAGTATGTGAAATGGGAGGTTAACAAGTACGGTCAGCAGCTTGAATTTATGCAAGCTATAAGTCCTGTGCACTTTCAAAAAGTTCCGCTCAATAGCGAGGTCCCCCAAAGAAATCCGGACATTTCGTTTGATTCTGATTTGAAACTTGAAATTGAGGGAAATTAGTTTGGCTGGATTGAATGAACTGTTTTGAAGTCGATAAATCAGGTGCTTATAGTGATTAAGTAAGTTCCTGCCGTAAATTACTGTGTTTTTTCAATCACGAATTCGATCTCCTTGAACAGATATTCCCGGAGCGTGCCGTCGGCGTGCCGCAGCAGCAGTTCGCCCGTGGGGCGCACGCCCTCGATCGAGGCCTCGGTCGGCGTGCCGTCGGGGTAGCGGAACGTATGCCGTTCGCCCAGTCGGTACATCCGTTCGCGGTAGTCGCGCTGGAGGGTTTCCCGTTCGTCCAGCTCGAGCTGGGCGTAGCGGATGCCGATGTGGCGGCGGAAGGCTTCGAGCACCTCGCCGCGGTCGAACGTGCGTCCCGCGACCATGGCCATCGACACGGGGTTCGGAAGCGCGGGGTCGAACTCCGTCTGGTTGACGTTGATGCCGATTCCGACGATCGTGCGGGCGAGCGTCTGCCCGGAGTAGCTGTGTTCGATCAGGATGCCGACCAGCTTTTTGTCCCCGGCATAGATGTCGTTGGTCCACTTGATGCGCGCCGCGATGCCGAACTGCGCGAAGGTGTCGGTGAGAGCGAGGGCCACGGCCTCGTTGAGCAGGAACTGTTCGCCGGCGGGCAGGAACCGGGGTTCGAGCACCAGCGAGAAGGTGAGGTTCAGACCCTCGGCGCTCGACCATTTATGGCCCCGCTGGCCGCGGCCGGCGGTCTGGCGTTCGGCCCAGACGATGTCGCCGTGGCGGTATTTCGCGTCGCGGGCGTCGTCGTTGGTCGAGGTGGTCTCTTCGATGCGGTGAATCATGCCTATACCGATACGCCGAAGTCGCGCAGGGCGTCGTTCAGCGAGGTTTTCTTGTCGGTGGATTCCTTGCGCCGGCCGATGATCAGCGCGCACGTGACGCTGTATTCTCCCGCCGGGAACTGTTTGCGGTAGCTGCCCGGGACGACCACCGAGCGGGGCGGCACGTAGCCCTTGTAGGTGACGGGGTCAGGCCCCGTGACGTCGATGATGTGCGTCGAGCCGGTGATCACGGTGTTCGAGCCGAGCACCGCTTCGCGGCAGACGTGCGCACCCTCGACCACGATGCAGCGCGAGCCGATGAAGCAGCTGTCCTCGATGATCACGGGCGCGGCCTGCACGGGTTCGAGCACGCCGCCGATGCCCACGCCGCCCGAGAGGTGGACGTGTTTGCCGATCTGGGCGCAGGAGCCCACCGTGGCCCACGTGTCGACCATCGTGCCGGTGTCGACATAGGCGCCGATGTTCACGTACGAAGGCATCAGAATGGCTCCGGGGGCGATGTAGGCGCCGTAGCGAGCCACGGCCTGGGGCACGACCCGCACGCCCAGCTCCCCGTAGCCGTGCTTGAGTTCCATCTTGTCGTACCACTCCAGTTCGCCGGCCTCCATCTTGCGCATGGGCTGGATCGGGAAGTAGAGGATCACGGCCTTCTTGACCCACTCGTTGACCTTCCATTCGCTTTTGGCCGGGTCGACGGGTTCCGCCGTGCGGAGTTCGCCCTTGTCCACCAGTTCGACGACCTGCCGTACGGCCTGCTGCACGGCGGGGTCCTGAAGCAGCGCGCGGTTTTCCCACGCCTGCTCGATTATCGTTTTGAGTTCGTTGTGCATAGTCTGTTGTTTTCAATAGGCAAAATTACTGAAAATATTGAATTTTTCATAACTTTGTCCCGATCATTACCCAAACGGTTCAATTATGAAGCATTTATCCATCAAAGCCGCCCTTCTGCTCGGTGCAGCGGCGGCGGCAGGTTGCGGCAATATGAAACAGATAAAACACCAGCCTTACCCCGAGACCGTGCGCGGCGACGTGGTGGACAACTATTTCGGCACGGAGGTTCCCGATCCCTACCGCTGGCTCGAGGACGACAACTCGGAGGCCACGGCCGCGTGGGTCGCCGCCGAGAACGCCGTGACGCAGGACTACCTCTCGCAAATTCCGTTCCGCGGGGCCATCCGCGAGCGGCTGACCGAATTGTGGAACTACGCCAAGGAGAGCGCCCCGCGCAAGCACGGCGACTGGTGGTACTATACTTATAACGACGGTTTGCAGAACCAGTCGGTGATCTACCGCACGAAGGAGCCGGGCGAGGCCGGCGAGGTGTTCCTCGACCCCAATAAGCTCTCCGACGACGGGACGGTGGCCCTGACCGACATGTCCTTCTCGAAGGACGGCCGCTGGTTTGCCTATTCGGCCGCCGCGTCGGGTTCGGACTGGGTGGAGATCCGCGTGATGGACACCGCCGACAAGTCGCTCGCTGCCGACAAGATCGAGTGGGTGAAATTCTCGGGCGCACGGTGGGCGCCCGATTCCAAGGGATTCTATTACAGCGCCTACGACGCCCCGAAGCAAAACGCCTACTCTTCCAAGAACGAGTTCCAGAAGGTTTATTACCATGCGCTGGGTACGCCCCAGTCGGCCGACAAGCTCATTTACGAGGACCGGGAACATCCGCTGCGTTACTTCTCGGCATGGCCTTCGGAGGACGGCAAATGGCTCTTCGTCATAGCTTCGGAGGGCACGTCGGGAATGGAGGTCCTCTATAAAAGGGTGTCGGACCCGAAATTCCGCGTCCTGCTGCCGGGTTTCGATGCCGATTATTCGCCCGTCGACTGCAAGGACGACCGGCTTTATTACGTGACCAACAGGGATGCGTCGAACTACGCGCTGATGAAGGTCGATCTGAACCGTCCCGGGAGGATCGAAACGGTGATTCCCGAGAGTGAAAGGAACCTGCTCGAAGGTGTGGGCACGGCGGGCGGCAGCCTGTTCGCCTACTACCTGCAGGATGCGCAGAGCCGGATTTACCAGTACGACTACGCCGGCAAGCAGGTGCGCGAAGTGGCGCTTCCGGCCATCGGCTCGGTCGACGGATTCGACGGCCGGGAGGAGGACTCGGAACTTTACTATACGCTGGTCAACTACACGGCTCCGGCCACGATCTACAAATACGACATCGCTTCGGGCGAATCGACGCTCTACAAGGCTCCGGAGGTGAATTTCGATCCCGAACTGTTCACGACCGAGCAGGTGTTCTACACCTCGAAGGACGGCACGAAGGTCCCGATGTTCATCACCCGCCGCAAGGACATGAAGCGCGACGGCAAGAATCCCTGCCTGCTTTACGCTTACGGCGGTTTTCAGATCAACCTCACGCCCGGCTTCAACCCCTCGGCGCTGATGTTCGTCGAGCAGGGCGGCATCTACTGCGTCGCCAACCTGCGCGGCGGCTCGGAGTACGGCGAGGAGTGGCACAAGGCCGGCATGCTCGAAAACAAGCAGAACGTCTTCGACGACTTCATCGCCGCCGCCGAGTACCTGATCGCCGGAAAATACACGTCGACGGACAAGCTGGCCATCCACGGCGGCTCGAACGGCGGCCTGCTGGTCGGCGCCTGCGAGGTGCAGCGTCCGGACCTCTATGCCGTGTGCCTTCCGGCCGTGGGCGTGATGGACATGCTCCGCTACCACAAGTTCACCATCGGCTGGGGCTGGGCCGTGGAGTACGGTTCGTCGGAGGACGAGGAGCAGTTTTCCTATATTTACAAGTACTCTCCGCTGCACAATATAAAGGAGGGCGTGAAATACCCCGCGACGCTGGTGACTACCGCGGACCACGACGACCGTGTCGTTCCGGCCCACTCGTTCAAGTTCGCCGCCGCGATGCAGCATGCCCAGGCGGGCGACGCCCCGATCCTGATCCGCATCGAGTCGAAAGCGGGCCACGGCGCCGGCAAACCCACTTCGAAGCGTATCGACGAGGCGGCCGACATGTACGCGTTCCTGTTCCAGAACATCGGAGTACCCTATAAGGTAATTAAGAATTAAGAATGAAAAATTAAAAATTGGTTTTTCATTTCGGGATATCCGGTTGTAAATCCGGTCGAAATCCCGGTTGCGTCGCGACAAGCCCCTCCCACGGGAGGGGTTTGGGGTGGGGTAGATTTGTAAACGCGGCCATCGGCCGCGAGAGTACAGCGGTCAACTGTGCAAAAGGTAAAGGAAGGTACGTTAGGTTAATAAGCGAAATAACATGAAAGTCTATAAATTCGGAGGTGCGTCGGTGCGGAATGCCGACGGAGTGAGGAATCTGCGCAAGATCATCGACGACGAGCAGAACCTGTTCATCATCGTTTCGGCGATGGGCAAAACGACCAATGCCCTGGAAAAGGTGTTCGAGGGGCTTCAGAAAGGCGATAAGCAGCTCTCGCTGGAGCATGTCGAATCGCTGCGGAAGTACCATGCGGAGATCATCGACGAGCTGTGGCACGAGCCGAAGCGGCTGCCGGCGGTCGACGCGCTGTTCGGCGAACTGGAAAAGGTCGCGACGGAGACCGTCTACAAACCCGGCGACGCCGAACTGTGGTACGACACGATCGTGGCCTACGGCGAGCTGGTCTCGACGACGATTATCTCCGAGTACCTGAACTACGCTGGGGTGTCGAACCGCTGGATCGACATGCGCCGCTGTTTTCTCACCGAGCAGCGCCACAAGGACGCCGGGGTGAACATCGAGGCTTCGGCTTCGCTGCTGAAAAATGCGCTGGGCAAATGCGTCGAGAACATCTTCATCGGACAGGGCTTCATCGGCGGCGCGCCCGACGGCACGACCACGACCCTGGGGCGCGAAGGCTCGGACTACTCGGCGGCCGTGGTGGCCAACATTCTCGACGCCGAGTCGATGTCGGTGTGGAAGGATGTGGACGGCGTGATGAACGCCGACCCGAAAGCGTTCCCCGATGCCGTGCAGATCGCCGAGCTGAACTACCTCGACACCATCGAACTGGCTTACAGCGGCGCGCAGATCATCCATCCGAAGACGATCAAGCCGCTTCAGAACAAGAATATTCCGCTTTACGTGCGGCCCTTCGGCGACAAGCGCAAGCCCGGCACGGTGATCCGAGGCATGTCGGCCCCGGTCGACGTTCCGATCCTGATCCTCAAGAAGGACCAGGTGCTGCTGACCATCCGGTCGCGGGATTTCTCCTTCGTGCTGGAAGAGAAGTTCGCCACGATCTTCTCGCTGCTGGAGCGTTTCCGCATCAAGGCCAACCTGATCCACAATTCGGCCGTGAACCTGAGCCTGTGCGTCGACAACTCGTGGCATATCGACGAGGCCATCGAGGCGCTGCGCGAGGCGGGTTTCGACGTGATGAAAGCCGAGAACATGGAGCTGCTCACGGTGCGCGGCTATACCGACGAGCTGTGGCGGCGTTACGCCCGCGGTCCGCAGGTCTTCGTGCGGCAGGCCACGCAGTCCACCGTGCGCGTGGTCCGCAAGCGGGAATAACCGGTCCCAAGGGCCGGATTCATGGGCGGGAGTCGCCGGATGCGTTTCGAGCGTGTCCGCGTTCCCGCCCCTCTTTTTTCCGTTATTGCTGTCCGGTGCGGAGTTTGTGGATAATGCCGATCATCGACGCGTCGCGGATTTCGCCGTTGCGCTTCATGTTCCAGATCGTGCGGGCGATATACCGCTCGATGTCGCGTTCCAACCGTTTGTAAAGCGGGCTTTTGGTGTAGTTTTCGTTGTCGAGCAGCACGTCGCGGATCGAGCGCAGCGAGTTGGTGTAGTTCGACATCTCGTTCTTGAGCGCCACGCCCTGCTTCTTCGAGGCGGTGATCTTGGCGATCGACATGGCCCGCAGCTTCTCGCACACGGTGTTGAGCATGATCAGCACCACGTTGTCCATCAGCGTGTGGCCGTGCATGAACAGGTAGGCGTTTTCGGGCGTCAGGCCGCGTCCGCGGAGCTGCACCTCGAACTCCTTCATGGGTTCGATCATCCGCGGGTTGCGCTGGCGGAGCAGGGTCTCGCGCTTCGAGACGTTGCGCCGCAGCCACTCGATCGTCTTCGAGCCGTTGTCCTCGATGTCGAGGTAGCCGATGCGCACCGACTGCTTGAAGTCGATCAGCGGAAAGACGTTTTCCGTGGCCAGCTGCGCCGAGTAGGCGTACCAGAGGAACAGCGGGTAGATCGTGCACGAATATTCGTGCATGAACTTCACGAAGTCGAAGATGCGCGTGTCGTTCTTGGTGGCCTTGACGCAGACGTTGTGCAGCGAGGGGGCGTAGCAGAGGTAGTTCTCGGTGGCGTAGGCGTAGGTGTGGAACATGAATTTGGCCTCGGCGACCTCCTTCGACTGGGGCGTTCGCCCGGCGAAGAGGTAGTCGAAGTCGGAGTCGACGCAGAGGAGCAGTTCCTCCGACGAACGGGGGATCATGCCCATGAGGACCTTCTTGCCCTTGGGCAGGTCGCCGCGGTCGGGGACCGAGATTTCGAAACGCAGGTAGGGATTCTGGAAATGGTCGAAGATGCCGCGCCAGAAGGCCACGTCTTCGTAGCCTTCGACATAGACCTTCACCAGCCGCTGGTCGGGGTTGGCCGGCAGCGGTTTGGGCAGTTCGTCGAGCGTCATCGGACGCGTGAAGGGGTTGAACTTGCGCAGTTTTTCGCGGAACTTCTTTGCCATGCGTTAACAAAGATAAATATTTTGCTAATTTTGCGCAATAAATGACGCCGCTTTCGGCGTTTAATTTCAACCATTCGAACAACTATGGCCGACAACGACTGGAAATCACGGCTCGGGATGGTCTATTCGACCGACCCGGGTTTCAACTACGAAACGGACGACGAACCCGAAGCCGAGACGCTGCCTGCGGGGCAGCAGGACCTGCGCGTGTGGCTCGACCGCAAACAGCGGGCGGGCAAGGTCGTGACCCTCGTCAAAGGTTTCGTGGGCCGAGATGCCGACCTTCAGGAGCTGGCGCGCATGCTGAAATCCAGGTGCGGCGTCGGCGGTTCGGCGAAGGCGGGCGAAATCATCATCCAGGGCGACCACCGCGACCGTGTGGCCGAACTGCTCATCCGCAGCGGCTACCGCTGCAAAAAAGCCGGTTCGTAACGTGCGCCGGCTGCTTCTCCTCTTGGCGTTGCTGTGCGCGCTGTGCGGCGCCGAACGCGCCGCGGCCCAGTATTACACCTGGGGTTCGGACCCTCCGCAGAAGTGGTCGGCGATCCGCACGCCCGACGTGCGGATGATCTATCCCGATACAGTCGCCGGCATCGCCCGGCGCACGCTGTTCTACATCCGTTCGGTCCGGCCCGACATCGGTTACGGATTCCGCCACGGTCCGATGCGCATTCCCTTCGTCATGCATCCCGAGAATTTCCAGTCGAACGGACTGGTGATGTACCTTCCCAAGCGCGTGGAATTCCTCACCTCGCCCGCCGTCGACAGCTATTCGATGCCGTGGTACAAGCAGCTCGTGGCCCACGAGTACCGCCACGCCGTGCAGTACAACAACCTCGACCGGGGCGTCATCCGCGCCTTGAGTTACGTGCTCGGACAGCAGGGGTCGACCATCGGTCTGCTGTGCATGCCGATCTGGGCCATGGAGGGCGACGCCGTGATGTCCGAAACGATGCACTCGTCGTTCGGCCGCGGTCTCCAGCCTTCGTTTTCGATGGCCTACCGCGCCATGGGCAGCGTCGGCCGCGACCGCCGCAACATCGACCGCTGGTTCTGCGGCTCCTACCGCGACTACATTCCCGACCACTACGAGCTGGGCTATCAGATCTGCTCCTACGCCTGGGAACGCTACGGCGAGAACATCTGGGACAAGGTCGCGTGGTACGGGTCGCGCAACCCCTACGTGCTGGCCACCACGCGCGTGGCGCTGGGCAAATTCTACAAGACCAACGTCATAAAGCTCTTCCGCGAAACCTTCGACGAACTGGAACGCTACTGGGATTCGCTGCCGGAAACCGGGGACAGCGCCGTGCCGCTCACCGCGCTGCCCGAAAAGAACCACACGACCTACCAGTGGCCCCTGCCGCTGGGCGACACGGCCGTCGTGGCGCTGAAAACCGACCTCGACCGCGTTTCGCGTTTCGTCGTGATCGACCGCCGTACGGGCGGGGAACGGACGGTCTGCCATACGGGGCTGGTCTCGACCCGTCCGTCGATGGCCGACGGCCGCGTCTGGTGGACCGAGTACCGCCGTTCCACGCTTTTCGAACAGCGCGTCAACTCGCAACTGTGTTACATGGACCTCGCCGACGGTGTGCCCCGCACGGCGGAACGGCAGCGAAACACGCTCTATCCCACGGCTTCGGGCGAGGAGTTCGGATGGGTCGAGTACAATCCCGACGGCCGTTATACGGTCGTGGTGCGGCACGGCGAGGGTCCCGAACGGCGGTTCGAAACGCCCGTCCGGTCGGAGATTCACGGATTGGCGTGGGACGATCGTACGGTGGCGTGGTATGTCCTCGTCACGGACGACAGCGGCATGTGGATCGGCCGCATCGACTCCGACGGCCTGCACCCGATTACCGAGGGGGCTTACATCACCCTTTCGAACCTGCGGGCCGGGGGCGGCAAGCTCTATTACGGCTCGATCGCCTCGGGCCGCGACGAGGCCCACTGTTACGACCTGATGGCCCGCCGCGAATACCGCATCACCACCTCGGCCTACGGCTCCTTCGCGCCCGCCCCGGCGGACGGAGGGGTGCTGCTGACGACCTACGACCGCCTCGGCTACCGCGTCGCGGAGCAGCGGGTCGCCGCCGATGACAGCCTGCTGATTCCCGTCACGCCTTCGCGGCTGCCCGTCAACCTGGTGAACCCGCCCCGCAAACGCTGGGACGTGGTGAACCTCGACACGGTGCGCTATACGCGCGCCGATTCGGTCGGACAGTCCGGCGAGTTCCGCGCGAAGCGGTATCGCAAGGTGCCCAATCTGGTGAACGCCCACAGCTGGATGCCCGTGGCGTTCAACCCCTTTGCGGCGGTCGACGAACACGTGATCGACCTCAATGTGGGCCTTACGCTGATCTCGCAGAACCTGCTTTCGAGCGCCGAGGCCTACGCCTCCTACGGCTGGAACCGGCACGAAGGCTCGCTCGTGAATCTGGGCGTGCGCTATTTCGGACTGGGCGTGCGTTTCGACCTGGACGCCTCCTACGGCGGCAACCAGCTCTTCTACTCGCTGGCCGGCCGCGACGGGCAGGGCAATCCGGTCTACCAAAGCCGTCCTGCTCCCGACAAATATTACTCCGTGGGGCTGTCGGCCACGCTGCCGCTCTATTTCCAGCGGGGGTATCACACGCGCCAGCTCTCCCTCTCGGCGGGCTGGAACTACTCCAACGGCATGGTTGCCGATCTGGGCAAGATCGAATGGGAGAACGGCAGCATCTCCAACATTCAGCGGGTCGGTTTCCGCGAGGGGCTGCACAAGGTTTCGTTCGGAGCCGGATTCTCCGACCAGGTGCGCATGGCGCACCGCGACATCGCGCCCCGTTGGGGCTACACCTTCAGCGCGAACTACACGTTCAACCCCGAGAACGCCCATTTCAGCGACCTGATTTCGTTCTACGGGCAGGCTTATCTGCCGGGATTCGCGCCCCACAACTCGGTGCTGGTGGCCGCGACCTACCAGACCTCGATCGGCGGCTACAAGTTTCCGTCGGGATATGCTCCGTTGAGCTACAAATCCACGCGGCTGGTTCCGCGCGGGTTCACCTCCGCGGACATCGTGTCGAACAACTACACGGCTTTTCAGGCCAACTACCAGCTGCCGGTGTGGTATCCCGAGGGCGGCATCGGCTCGGTGATCTACATCAAGCGCATCCGGCTCAACGCCGGAGGCGACTACGCGCAGTTCCGCGACGTGGGCCGCGGAGGAATGACGTGGCGGCGGATCTGGTCGGTGGGCGGAGACATCGTTTTCGACTTCAACGCCTTCCGGCAGCCGGCGTCGGCCACTTCGACCTTCAAGCTGTCGTGCTACCATCCGTCGAGCGGCGGGGTGTACGTCGCAGCGTCGGTGGGACTGCCGTTTTAAGGTGAAAGGTTAAAAGTGAAAAGTGAAAGGTGAACTTTGCGGTTAAGCGAGGGCAGAGACCGCTTGCGGGCTATGCCGAGCGTGAGCAAAGTCGAGCCGCTTCAGGCGGATTAAAGTGAAAGGTTAAAAGTAAAAGGTGAAAATTTCGTATCTTTGTCGCAAATATCGTCGTATGGGACAGAAAAAAAAGACGGGTGTCAGCCCGAAAACGATAAAATGGATCTGGTACGCGGCTTTCGCACCCTTTGCGCTCGTGGCGCTGATGCTGGTGCTCACGGTCTTCGGCGTGTTCGGCCGCATGCCCTCGTTCGAGGAGCTGGAGAATCCCCGCAGCAACCTCGCCACGGAGATCTACTCCGAGGACGGCAAGGTGATCGGAACCTTCTTCGTGCAGAACCGCTCCTATGTGCAGTACGCCGACCTCTATCCGTCGGATTCGACGCTTCACATCCGGCTGGCCGGGCATGAGGTTCCGCCCATCGTCGCGGCGCTCATTGCGACCGAGGACGTCCGTTTCCGCACCCACTCGGGCATCGACATTCCTTCGCTGGCGCGTGTGGCCGTGAAGACCCTGCTGTTGCAAAACACCTCGCAGGGCGGCGGCTCGACCATCACGCAGCAGCTGGCCAAGAACCTCTTTCCGCGCGATACGGTCCGCAACCGCGGCGCCGTCGTCCGCAAGGCCAAACTCGTGACCTCGAAGTTCAAGGAGTGGATCACGGCCCTCAAACTCGAATACAACTACACCAAGGAGGAGATCGCCGCCATGTACCTCAATACGGTGGAGTTCGGCTCGAACGCCTTCGGCATCAAGTCGGCGGCCCACACCTTCTTCAACAAGGAGCCGGACGAACTCAACGTGCAGGAGGCGGCCGTGCTGGTGGGGGTGGTGAACGCCCCGACGCGCTATTCGCCCATCCTGAATCCCAAGAACGCCCTCGTGCGCCGCAACCTCGTGCTTTCACGCATGGAGGAGGCCGGGGCGCTGACCCGCAGGCAGCGCGATTCGCTGGCGGCGCTGCCGATCGTGACCAACTACAAGCCCGTGTCGCACAACGAGGGTGCGGCGACCTATTTCCGCGAGATGCTGCGGCTGGTGATGAACGCCCGGCCTCCCAAGCGCAGCCAGTTCTACAACGAGTGGGACTATGACCAGGCGGTGGAGGAGTACAACGAGAATCCGCTCTATGGCTGGTGTCACAAGAACCGCAAGGCCGACGGCACGCCCTACAATATCTACCGCGACGGGTTGAAAATCTATACCACGATCAACTCCGTGATGCAGACCTATGCCGAGCAGGCCGTGCAGCGGCAGATGGAGAAGGAGATTCAGCCCAAGATGGACGCGCAGTTCCGGGCGACGAAGACGCTTTTCGTCGATGCCGACAAGGAGGAGCGCGACCGGATCATGCGCCATGCCGTCCGTTATTCGGACCGTTACCGCGAGATGAAGCACGCCGGGGCGGGCGAGAAGGAGATCAACGCCGCTTTCGACAAACCCTGCAACATGCGGGTGTTCACCTACAAGGGCGAGCGCGACACGCTGATGACGCCGCGCGACTCGATCCTCCACCACAAGCGTATCATGCGTGCCGCGATGGTGTCGATCGATCCTGCCACGGGCTTCGTAAAAGCCTATGTCGGAGGGCCTAATTTCCGTTACTTCAAGTACGACATGGCCAAGCAGGGCAAACGCCAGATCGGCTCGACGATCAAGCCCTTCGTTTACACCTTCGCCATCGACCATCTGGGCCTGACGCCCTGCACGATGGTTCCCAACCTGCCGACGACCATTGAGACGGCCAACGGTACGGCCTGGTCGCCCAAGGAGGCCGGCAATGTCGAGTACGACGGGGTGCTGCACCCCCTCAAGTGGGGACTTGCGCGCAGCCGCAACAACTACTCGGCGTGGATTATGAAGCAGGCCAAGCAGCCGGCTGCCGTGGCCGATTTCATTCACAACATGGGCATCCGCAGCTACATAGACCCCGTTCCGGCGCTGGCTCTCGGCTCTTCGGAATCGAACGTTTACGAGTTGGTGAGCGCCTTTTCGACCTTTGCCAATCAGGGCGTGCACACCGATCCGATCTTCGTGACGCGCATCGAGGACCGTCAGGGCAACCTGATCGCCAGTTTCATTCCCCAGTCGCAGGACGCCGTCAGCGAACGCACGGCCTACACGATGCTCACGATGCTTCAGGACGTGGTCAACTCGGGGACGGCGGGCCGTCTGCGGTGGCAGTTCGGGCTGACCGACATGGAGATCGGCGGTAAGACCGGAACTTCGAACAAGAACCGCGACGCGTGGTTCATGTGCGTGACCCCGAAGCTGGTGACCGGCGCCTGGGTCGGCGGCGAGGACCAGTCGGTGCACTTCATCCGCGGCGGCGAGGGCAGCGTGATGGCGCTGCCGATCGTGGGCGAATATATGAAAAAGATCTACGACGACGGTCGTTTCGGCATCAGCCGTACGGACCAGTTCGTGCGTCCGGCGATGATGCCCCGTTACGACTGCGAGGACGAAGTCGACCCCGAGGGGCGGAATAACCCCGAGGACGAGAATTTCTTCGACTGACACGGACCGGGTTTTCTGTATCCGATAAAAGTCCGGGCCGCCCATTGAGGGCGGCCCGGACTTATTTGAGGATCGAACCGGTTTCGCTTATTCGGCCGGGGTGCCGGTGGTGAGGTCGTTCCCGTCGGCGTCTATCAGCTGAACCCACGTGAAGGGACCCACCGGGAAGTCTTTGGCCGTATAGCCCGGACGGACAGCCGGCGAGGTGTAGTAGGATGCCTGGTTTTCCGTCCATCTGAAGAATTCTATGCCGACGTAATCGGTGCCGGTATTGTAGCCGGAACCGTACATCGTTGCCTGGCCTGCCTGCGCCTCGTCGTAAATGCCGACGAGTTTGGGCGAGGTCTGGGTCGTCGTAAATGACGAGTAGGCTCCGGTCGAGTGGGTTATACGGGAGTAGCGAGTCCGGATCGGGTAGACTCCGTCGTAGCCGTAAATCGCATTGTCGGTTTTCGTGTAGAGAATGCCGGTCGACTTCGGAATCGGGATAGCCGGAGTGGAGGCGCCATTATAGGATGCCTGGTAATATGCCCGCAGGTCGTACCTGTTTCCGTAGATCGTGATGCCCCAGCCCCGGATCATGTAGGACGAGTTGACGGTGCCCGGTTTTACGATAACCTCGAATGTTACGGGAGCTTCGTTTACCTGCGAGGTGGTGCTCGTAACTCTCCATTTGCCCAGCCATCTCTTGTAGAGAGGATCGGTATTGTCCGGCAAGAGCGAGGCGTCGATCGAAACCGGAAGCGACGTGATGGGCGTGGTGGAGACGATGAATCCGTTGGAGACGGCGCATCCGAATACGACGGCTACGTACTCGTCGTAGAAACTCGGATAGTTGAGCGTATAGGTGTCCGCACCTTTGTGGAGCAGGCTGGCTGCGATCGCTTCGGGATCGTCGCCTGCGCCGATGTTGCCGTTGAGCGTGCCGACCAGGCTTTGCAGGAGCTTTTTCTCGCGCTGGGCCTCGAATTCGGACTTCAGCATCAGCCCCATGTAGTAGTACTCCGTATCCGTTGATGGAACTGTATTCACCGTAACGCTGTTGTAGGTCTTCGTGGCATCGGGAACGGTCACTTCGAACGTGATGTCCGACCGGACCGGCTCGGGCGTCATAATCTTGAAATCGGCGCCGTTGACTTCGGCGAAATAGTAGTCGTCGACAAAGGTGAAGTTCTGTGCGGTCACTCCGTCGATCTCGACCGGCATGTAGAAACTGATGCCGGCCTTGGTGTAGATGAACGGTGCGTACACGGTGGTTTCACTGTCGATCTTGACCGCAAAGCGACGGTTCGTGAGCGTTGCCGAATACGTCTTGTCTTTCACGACGAAGGAATAGGTGTTGAATGACATGTCTTCCGCATTGTTCCGGTAGGTCTCCAGGTCTTCCGACCAGTCGGTGTCCGCGGAAACGGGGGTCAGGATGTAGTAATTCCCCGTGATGATGCCGCGCAGGACGACCATTGCCGCGGATGTCTCCATCACCGTGAATTTGTAGTCGCCCTCCATGCCCTTGTAGGTCGATCCGATGTTGTCGGGATTTTTCGGGTGTACGAAGTAATTGATGAGCGAGTTTTTCGTATCGAAATTGAGCGTGACGCCCAGATCCTCGCCGAGCGAATAGAGGCTCGTCTCGGTGATGGACGGGTTGCTTTCGATCTCGGAGGCAACGGTGACGCTGCCTTCGGAGAATTTGAAAAACAGGTTGTATCCGCCGAACTCCTGGGTCGGGGAGGGGAAATAGCGCACGTGCCATCCGTTTTCAGCGCTTTCGAGCACGGTCTTGGCCTCCTGCTTGGCGGCTTCGATGCGTTCGGAGGCGGACTTGTCGAAAAGATCCTCCTCGTCGAACAGGCATGAGGTGAGCAGGGCAGGAATGGCCAGAACCAGAAATAGTATGATTGCTGTTTTTTTCATATTCGGTGTCGCTTATTCGTTTGTACCGGAATTTTCGGGCGTGTCCGTATCTTCGTCATCCAGCGAGTCGAAGTCGAGGTTGGGCGCTTCTTCCGCACGGCGCAGTACGATTTCCCGCAGTTCGTTCAGGTCGATGTTCCAGGTGCTTTTCATGTAGTTGGAGACGATTTCGAATTTGGCTTCGATTTTCGGCCGTCCCGTGTCGCCGGCCGTCGTCAGCATCTCCTCCCACTCTTCTGCGCTCCGGTTGACGTAGAGGGCGATGAGTTCCACGAAATCCTCGCCGTCGGCTTTCGATGCATACGGGGAAATGAATCCTTTTTGCAGTGCCGATTCGGTGGTCTTGTAGATTTCGAAGCATTGGTCCTGTACGTAATCCGGGCCGGAAATCTCCGCGAAATCGGTGGGGTAAGGTTTCGTCTGATTGAGGATATGCCCGAATTCGTGGTGGATCGTCTTGAAATAGGCCGTCTTCGCATTGACGGTCTTGGGGTTCAGGTTGTCGAGGTTGTAGAGCGTGATCTTCGCCCCGGCTTCGGCCGTTCCCAGCACCATCGCTCCGTTGGTCTTGTAGGCATACGAGCCGACCAGGAAGAGGATTTTCGGGAAATAGGCCTTGATGAAATCCGTGCTGCCGGTTATCTCGTCGTAGGCTTCCAGACACATGTGGCGCACCAGTTTGGCCATGGCGACCGACTGCTTGTAGCTGGCGGGTGTGAGGTAGTAGCCCATGCTCGACTCGATGTCCTCGAACCGGTATTTGAGCTGGATGTTGTAGGTTTCGACGTAGTTGCGCTTGAGCCAGCGGTCGAGGTCGTTCTGTTCGGTGGTCGTCGGCCGGACCACGCTGGTGGAATCCAGATCGTCGTTGTCCGAACAGGCTGTCAGCGCTGCGCAGAGCAGCGTGACGGAAAAGAGCAGATATATCAGATTCTTTTTCATACGCACTTTGGTTTGTTATTTTCTCGGGTTGGGGGTCAGGCCGGCGGCAATAACGTCGGCCGGGAGTTGCAGGGCGCGGCGCGGATCGGCCGTACCGTTCTCGTCGCTGATCTGATCGGTGATTTGCACGACGGTTTCGGCGTCTTCATCGAGCAGGTAGCGGTAGACCGTGATGCCGAAGCGACGGGTGTCGAACCACCGCATGCCTTCGTGGAGGAACTGGTAGCGGCGCATGAAGATGAGCGCCTGAAGCATGCTCTCCTGCGGGCCGCCCTCTTCGAGCGTGTTGTAGGGGGCCGCATGGAGCTTTTTCTTGGGATTGAGCGTCTGCGGGCTGCTGACCGAGGTCTTTCCGACGTAGAGTTCGGAGTAGTCGGGGTAGGTTTCCGTAGCCCATTTGATGATCGAAGCCTCCGTCATGGATTTGAACCCTGCCGAGAAGAGGTTCGCGGCATAGAGGTTTATATCCTCCAGGGCCTTGTCGAGCGCCGTCGGGTCTTCGTTCATCTTCATAATATAGGCTTCGGCGCGGTTGAGCAACGCCTCCTCGGAGGTGAAGAGAACGGAAATCGCTTTGTTGAATCCGGTTCCGGCGACCGGGTCGGTGTATTGGAACACACGCCATGTCCGGGGAAGAATGTATTTGCCGGATGAGGCAAGCACTGCATGCGGCGCTCTGAAAGTCACGCCGCTGCCCCACGGACCGCCCTTTTTCGGCTGAACGGTTTCATAGGTTCCCTGCAGTTTGCCGTGCGAATAACGGCCGGCGGTGGAGTACCAGTCGAAAAGCAGTCCGCTGTTCGATGTCGCGGCCTGGAGGAGGAAGTTGGCCGTGCTGGCCGAGCTGACATACTCCTGATGCCTGCTGGTACTGTTCGGCAGGGCTGCTATTGCACCGTAATCGCGCAGCAGCGACGACGGGTTGGAGGTCAGGGCCATTGTCGCGTATTTGATGGCATTGTCCCAGTCCTGCATGAAAAGGTAGTAACGCGAGGCGAAGCAGCAGGCGGCCTTGTAGTTGAAGTGGTATTTTGGAACCGAATAGGCCGTGTCGTCGATCAGGGGAATGGCTGCTTCGATGTCCTTGCCGATCATCTCGTAGACTTTCTGGAGCGTTCCGCGTTCGTACCTGGGGTTGAGGTCGGTCTCGGCGTGGTCCATATAGGGTATCCCCAGGTAGTTTCCTGCTGTTGCCGGGTGGTAAGGCATGCAGAACATGTTCGCCAGTACGAAATGGGAATAGGCCCGGCAAATCAGGGCTTCGCCTTTGCTGGCCTTGAGCCTCGTGGTGGTGGGTCCTCCCAGCTCCTCGATGGCCGAAAGCGCCTGGTTGGCGTTGGCGATGTTGTTGTAGTTCGAACTCCAGATGTTCCGCGGGGCGTCGTTGTTGCTGGTAACCTCTTCGGCCCATTCGTAGACATCCTGATAGAACTGGTTGTAATTCTTTGTGATGCCGTAGTCGCAGACGTTGTCCGAGGAGAGTTCCGCAACGAGCTGGTAGCTGCCTGCCCCGCTGATGTAGGCCGAGACGAGTATGTTGGCGATCTTCTCTTCGGAATCCAGCGTCGTGCGCAGATCGGGATTCTGATCCAGAAAATCGCTGCACGACATGAATGCCGGAATGACGACCGCTATGCCCAGTAAATATATGATGCTTTTTTTCATAGGAATCTTTTTAAGATAAATCAGATTTTACAGTCCGATTCGGATTGTGAGCGTGAACTGCCGCGGCACGGGGGCTGCGACGCCGCCGGTGTTGTAGAACTCGGGGTCCTGGCCGTTGAGCTTCTTGTCGGCGTAGATCAGGAAGAGGTTCGTGGCTTGCAGTTTGAGCGAAAGCGAAGAGAACCGCAGTTTCGAAATGAGTCTCTTCGGGAAGTCGTACGAAAGCGAAATCTCCTTCATGCGGATGAAGTCGCCCTTGGCGATGCGTGCCGTCGAGTAGTTGTAGGCGCTGTACCCGTACGAAATCGAGGAGTTCAGCTGGCGCTGGCGCTTCGAGGCGATGGCCGGGATGTTCGTGACGGCTTCGTCGCCGGAGACCATCCAGCGGTTCTTGAATTCCCGCGGCATGGCGTCGAGGTCCGAGTAAATGCTGCTGAAGACCGGGTTGAGCCGCACGACGTTGCCGAACGAGTAGGTCATAAAGACGTTCAGACGCCATCCCTTGTACTGGAACGTATTGCCGAAACTGCCCAGGTCGGTCGGGTCGACCGGTCCGGAGTAGACCAGATTCGTTTTCAGGTTGTTCTCGTTGCTGTCCTGGAAATTGAAGGAGCTGGAGCTGAGTTTGCCTTCCGTGTTGACCACGACCGGCAGTCCGACTTCGTTCAATCCTGCGAACTGGAACGAGAAGAGCGAGCGGGCGGGATACCCCTCCATCGTGAATCCGGTTCCCGAAACCAGCGTCATTGCGCGCGTGGAGGTTTCGAGTTTGGTCACTTCGTTGTGGATGTGCGAGTAGATGAAGTTGGTGGTCCAGCTGAAGTTCTTGGTCTGGACGTTCTTGGTCGAAAGGCTGATTTCGACGCCGTTCGATTTCATCTCCGCGACGTTGCCGTATTTGGAGATCTCGCCGCCGATACCCTGGGTCGTGACCGTGCCGATCAGGTCGAAGTTGTTGCGTTTGTACCAGTCGAAGGCCAGGTTGATCCGGTTGTTGACGAACCCGACGTCGAGTCCGAGGTTCAGCTCGTGCTTCTTCTCGTAGGTGAGCTGCGCATTTTCGAGGCTCGAAACCTTGAGACCGGTTTCGGTATCGCCGCTGGTCGGACGCCACGGGGTCGAGGCTTTGATGACGGCCAGCGAGTTGGTGACGTAAGACGGGCCGCGGTCGGCGGTCAGCGAGTAGGAGGCTTTGAGCGACAGGTGCGACAGGGCGGGCTGTACGTGGCTGAAGAACTTCTCCTCGTGGACGTTCCATGCCCCGGAGATATTCCACGTCGGCAGCCAGCGGGCTTTGCGGCTCTTGCCCATCTTGTTGGTCCCTTCGTAGCGGTAGGTTCCGTTGATGGTGTAGCGTCCCTTGTAAGAATAGGTTCCGTTGAAGAAGAAGGCCACTTCGCGATAGAACGAGTCGCCGATCGTGTAGTACTTGCTGCCGCTCTCCATGCCCTGCTTGAAGGCCAGGTAATCGTAGTAAGGCTCCATACCCATATCGTACTGGAGTCCCCAGCCGCGGAACCAGGTGTTGTGTCGGTCGATCTTGTTCACCGACATACCGCCGTAGAGGTTGATGATATGCGTGTTGTTGAACGTTTTGTTGTAGGTCGCCGACGCACGGAAGTCGTACGAAAGCATTTTGTTGTCCGTGCGTTCGTAGATACCGCCCTTGGGCAGCACGGTCACCGGAACGGCGTAGGGGTTGTCCGGATCGGTGTAAAGGAACGGGTTGTTGTCCCGGACGGTGGTCGGTTCGACGGTCCGGTAAGCGACGGACTGGTTTGAGGACTCGGTGATGTTATGCTCCTGGATCGAGGCCTGGTATTTTACCGCGCCCAGGGCGCTCAGGTCGAGGCCCTCGACGGGCGACCACTTCAGTTCGGCCTGGAATTTGGTCTCGACGACCGAAAGGTCGATGTAGTTGTTGTCCAGTTCGTGCAGAATGTTGAAGCTCGCGTAGTTTCGCGTGTAGAATTCGTCGGGGTCGAGCGTGCGCGACGTATTGAGCGCATAGGAATAGGGGTTGATGTCGAATTCGCGCTTCACTTCGCCCGTCACGTAGTTGGTTGCCGACGACAGGGTTCCCGGCGCCTTCTGCTTCCGGTAGGAGCCGTTGGAAATCAGGTTCAGCGACAGGTTTTTGAAGATGTTGTAGGTGGCGTTGATGTTGGCCGTGTAGCGTTCCACCTTGCTGGTCTTCGTCCAGCCCGGGTCGCTCATGGCGCTCAGCGACGCATAGTAGGACGATTTGTCGGTTCCGGACGTGAGGCTCACCGAGTGGGTGTGCATGACGTTGTTGTTGAACAGCTCGCTGAACCAGTTCGTGTTGCGGAACTCCGCCGCGCGCAGGTAATTCCCGATGCTCGCGTCGTCGTTTTGCAATTGTCCGGCCGCAATCATCTGGTACATCTTTCCGAATACGCCGCTTTCCGAATCGGTGATGGTTTCGGCGAGGTTGAGCCAGCCTTTTTTCTGCATGTCCATGTACACCGACATCTGGTCCTGCGAGTTCATAATGTTGAAATCCCGGTAGGACGGAATCATGCGGTAGGTGAATTCGCCGGTGTAGTTGATGGTGCTCACGCCGGCGCGGCCGCGTTTGGTGGTGATGACGATGACGCCCGCCATGGCGCGCGCTCCGTAGATGGAGGTGGCGGAGCCGTCTTTCAGAATGTTGAAGCTCTCGATGTCTTCGGCATTGAGTCCGGCGATGGCCGATGCGATGAGCGTCGTGGCGTCGCCCGAGGAGAGGTCGTCGGCGTCGATGTCGACGATGTCCTCCATGATGACGCCGTCCACGACCCACAGCGGCTTCGAACTGCCGTAAATTGATGTGGCGCCGCGCACGCGGATTTTCGGGGCGGTTCCGAACGTACCGGATACGTTCTGGACGGATACGCCGGCCGACCGGCCTTCCAGGCCGCGGCTGATGTCGGCCATACCGGCCAGTTTCACGTCGTCGGCAACCAGCTGGTCTGCGGCTCCCGTGAACAGCCGCTTGTCCATCTTGGTCATACCCGTCACCACGACGGCCTCTACGGCCTGGGCGTCGGGTTCGAGTTTTACCCGGATGTCGGGTGCAATGTCAACATCCTGGGTTTTGTAGCCTACATAAGAGATTTGGAGTTTCCCCCCCCCCTCCTTTCGGGACTCCTTGAAGTGCGAATTCTCCCTTGACATCGGTCGAAGTGCCGATTGTCGGGCGGTTCTTGACGACAACGGTCGCACCGATGACCGGTGCGTTGTTCTCATCGACGACGCGGCCTTTGACCGTCTGGGTCTGGGCTGAAGCTGCCGTCATACAGAAAACCGCCGATAGCGATAAGAGCAATTTTTTTATCATAGGCGAAAATTTAAATGGGTTTGGTACGAGGTTCGGGCCGGCTGCCTTTCCGATGGGCCGTCGGCTATCGGAAAAGGAACAGTGCGTTTGAATAAGCGTGCAGCGGGTGTGGGTAGAGATGCTGCGGGAGGATGCGAACGTAAGAGAGAGGGCGATACGGCGGATCAGCCGAAGAGCGGGTCGTTCGGATGCCGTTGCTTCCGGTATTTCGACCGGCGGAACTGGAATACGGAAAACGATGCGGAGACTGCCCGGAATGATTTTCCGGCTATCGTCCGATTTGGATGCGAATACCTCTGATGCCGAAACAAGTGCGTTTTCTTCATAGCATGCGGGTTTTATATATAGGTGTCGCAAATAAGCCTTTTGGGAAGCGGAAACTTTCGTCAGGGCTTCTACAAAAATATCGGAAAACGGCATTGTGCGAGTATATTTTCTTGTAAAAGAAGTATGATTTCATATCATAGCGCCCAAGATCGCTCTTTGCCGCTCGCCGGAAAAGCCATCCGGCGTATCCGGGAAAAAGCCCTTGTACCAAGGGGAATCGGCGTTGTCGCTAAATGGGATATTTTGTTTTGAAATCCGGTTTTTTTGTATATATTTACATAGATATTCCGGTCTGTTTTTATCTAATTCGCCCTGCTATGTATTTCAGATGCGTATTCCTTCTCCTCGCGGTCGCGGTCGTCCGGAGTGCATTCCCGCAGAATATCCGCCGCATTACCCACCGCGACGGGCTGTCGAACAGTTCGATTCTGTCGCTGGCGCAGGATGCGGACGGGTATATCTGGGCGGGCAGTTGCGACGGACTGAATCTGTGGGACGGCAATTCCGCCCGGCATTTCCGGCTCTCGGGCAACCTGATTCAGGAGATCGTAGCCACGGACGACGGTTACCTCTGGGTGCGGACCAACTACGGTGTCGACCGCTTCGACACGCGCGACCGGCGGATCGAAATGCTCGCCGGATTCCAGCGGGTCTATAAATTCGCGGCCCGCAGCCGGGACGAGGCGTTTTTCCTGCATGGCAACAAGTTGTACGGATATGTGGCGTCGCAGGGTGCGTTCGAGCCGGTCGATGTCCGCGGGGAGGAGCTTAACGGGGTGCTGCGCATGTGCCTCGACGGCGACGGCGTATTGTGGCTGGTGCGTTCGGAGGATATTCGTTGTGCGCAGGTGGTCTATGACGCCGGCGGCAGGGCTTCGGTGGGGGAGTGGGAGCGGATGCCGCTGCCGGACGGGGTGGTGTTCACCCGTTACGACGGCGACCGGACGATCTTTTTCACCGACCGGAACGGCATGTTGTTCCGCTTCGACACCGGGCAGCGGCGGGCTTTCCCGATTTTCGACCTGCGGGAGGAGCTTGGACGGCGCGGCGCCCTTTCGTCGGTGATCAGCGACAAGGACGATTACGTGCTGGCCTTCGGGATGAGCGGCGTGCTGCGGCTCCGTTCGACCGATCCGATCGAGGGGCGTTACGAGTTGCAGGAGATCGACGTCAACTGCGGCGTTTTTGCGCTGCTGAAGGACTGTAACCAGGATATTGTCTGGATCGGAACCGACGGCAGCGGGTTGCTGCGGCAGGCGGTCGGGGAGGTCGCGATCCGTTCGGTCACCTACGAAACGCTGCCCTACCTGCTGACCAAACCGATCAAGGCGCTCCATGTCGACCCGGATGGTGACCTTTGGATCGGGACCAAGAACGACGGCATCCTGCGCATCCGCGATTTCTACTCCCGGCGGACCTTTACGCGGGAGAATACCGACAGCTATACGGCCGCCGATTCGCCGCTGGGGAAAAATTCGGTCTATACGTTTGCCGGAAGCCGCCGCAATGTGCTGTGGATCGGCGGCGACGGCGGCGTGTGCTACTACTCGTACCGGCACAGGCGGATTTTCGAACTGCCGCGGAGCGGGGCGCTGCGGCGCATTCACGGGCTTTACGAGGACCGGGACGGGGTGCTGTGGGCTGCGAGCGTGGGCTACGGGGTCTGGCGCATCGAACTGTCCGGGAGCGCCGACGCGCCCGTCGCCGCGAATGTCGAACCGGTGGAGCTGGGACTCAAGGCGCGGAGCCGGAACTTCTTTTTCTCCGTTTGCGAGGAGTCCGATTCCACCCTCTGGTTCTGCAACCACGGTATCGGCGTCGTACACTATGACAGGCGCACCCGGGAGGGCCGGACTGTCGGGTTCGACACCCGCCGGGGGCTGGCCGTGAACGACGTGACGGCGGGCGTGTGCCGTTCGGACGGCTCGTCGTGGTTCGGGACCGGCTGCGGCCTGGTGCGTTACGATCCGGCGGGCGGCGGCGCGGAACCCGATTACAGCAACGACCAGCTGCGCTGCGGGGTGATCCACGGCCTGTTGGTCGATTCGCTCGACAACATCTGGGTCGGGACCAATGCCGGCATCGTGCGCTACGACCCGGCGACGAACCGTTCGGTGGTTTACGGCGCTTCGTACGGACTTGACGTGGTCGAGTTCAGCGACGGAGCCTATTTTTACGACCGGGAGCGGGGAAAATTGCTTTTCGGCGGGATCAACGGCTTCGTGGTCATCTCCGACAGCGGGGATTCCGAAGCGGCCTCCTACATGCCGCCCATCCGGTTCCGCGAGGTGAGGGCCAACGGCGAGTCGTACGATGTCGGGGCGCTGATGCGCCGGGGGCGGATGGTGCTGCGGCATCATCAGAATGCTTTCAGTCTTTCGATCGCGGCGCTGGATTACGTCAACGGCAGCAATTATTCCTATTTTTACAATATCGAGGGACTGGACGGCGACTGGCATGACAATTACCACAGCAACACGCTGGCCTTCGCTGCGTTTCCCACGGGCCGCTATACGCTCGGGGTGCGCTACCGGAACAATACGACCGGGGAGTGGAGTCCCGTCAGCCGCCTGCCGATCCGCGTGCTGGCTCCGCCCTACGCCTCGACCTGGGCCTGGATCGGGTATCTCGCCGCAACGCTGGGCGTCGTTATCGGCGTGTCGGGATACCTGATCCGCCGCCGCCGGCTCCGGGCGCGGCTCCGGCAGTCGCTCTACGAACAGCGGCAGCGGGAACTGGTCTATGAGTCGTGCATCTGGTCGTTCTCCAACCTGACCAACGAACTCTCGATCCCCGTGACGCTGATAAACGGTCCCTGCCAGCAGATCATGGGCTGCAAGTCGGCCGACGCGTTCGTCCGCCGGCAGGCGGAACTGATCCGGCACAATGCGCAGAAGATCAACGATCTGATCTATATGCTCAACGAATTCCAGTCGACCGATCCCGTCGACGGTTCGGACGATATCGAGATGCTGGACGTTTCACGCACGGCCGGCGGCATCGCGCAGACATTCGCCGATTATGCCGGGGAGAACCACATCGCCTACCGGACGGCCGTAGGCAGCGGCGTGCTGTTCCCTTCGGTGCGCAATATCCTGATGATGATCTTCAATATCCTGCTGTCCAATGCGTTCCGCCGGACGGAGCCGGGCGGCGAGGTGAGCGTTTCGGTCGGAATCTGTTCCGTGCCGCGTCCGGACGGGGCGGCTTCCGGCGCCGGGGAGGAGACTTCCGGCGCGGCGGAACGGCTTCGGATCGAGGTCTCGAACCGGGGCGTGGAACTCGATGCCGGGCAGATCGAACTGATTTTCGACCGTTACAAACTGCTCAACCACCTGGGGGCGCTGAGCCGTCAGGGCGTGTCGCTGAAGGAAGACCTGGAGCTGGCGATCTGTTACAACCTCGTGACCAAGCTCCAGGGCGAATTCCGGGTGGAGAGCCGCGACGGGCTGACGACCTTTACGCTGTCGCTGCCGCGGCTCGAGATCACCCGTGCGGCCCGGTCCGCCGCACAGCCCGACATCGCTCCCGGACAGCGGTTCAGCCAGCCCGTACCGGTTCCCGAAGCCTCCGTGATGACGTTCGGCGACATGCTCCCGACGATGCTCGTCATCAACGAGGACCGGGATATGGCCGACTTCATCGCCGGTCTGTTCAGCGGCGGCTACAACGTGCGGATCGTCTCCGACCTTAAATGCCCGCAGGAGAAACTGGCCGAAGCGCAGCCGCAGATCATCATCTGCGGGACGGTGTCGCTCAATGCGGCGATGATCGGCCTGATCCGCAGCATCCGGGAAACCAAGCGGCTGATGCAGGTCCCGATTATCCTGTTGACGGCGGTTTCCCGTACGGACGTGAAGGTCGAGGGGCTGGAACTGGGCGTGGACATCTGCCTGAAGATCCCCTTCGACATTACCCATTTGCAGAGTGTCGTCGACCAGCTGCTGCGCCGTTACGAATCGCTGAAAAGCTACGGACGCTCGGTTTACAGCGCCTTCGACCTCACGCAGGGGCGGTTGCTGCACAAGGACGACAAGGCGTTTCTGGAGCGGATGCTCGACATCATCAACCGGAACATTCTCGATCCGGGGTTCTCGACGCAGTTCATCGCCCGGGAACTCGGCATGAGTCTCTGCAATTTCTACCGGCGGCTGGGGACGATCACCGGCCAGACCCCGGCGGGAATCATCCGGGAGTACCGGCTGAACCTGGCCGAGCAGTTGCTGGTGACCACGCGGCTCTCGATCGACGAGATTATCTACAAGTCGGGGTTCGCCAACCGCAGTACCTTTTTCCGGGGATTCATCGCCCGGTTCGGGGCGACGCCGAAGGTCTATCGCGAGCGGAAGATCGAGGAGGCGCTGCGGGAAAAGGACGCCCGGGCGGAGGAGTCGGACCGGGCGTGAGCGAAGCCCTCGGCGGCGCGGGTGCCGGGAAGGTGCGGTGCGGATGTGGGTGCCGGATGGATGCTGCGCGGGTACGGTGCCGGGTGCGTGTCGGGTGCGGGTGAAAGCGGGCGGCAGCCTTTGCCGGGACCGTTTCTGCGGATGTTTTCGGGCGGTTGCTGCGGCGGCGGTGCGGGCGGAACGGTTCGTACGCAGTCGTTTTCCGGTGTCCGGATCGTGTGCCTGCGTTCCGGATTTTGCCGATTTCCAGGCCGGAAGGAGGATTTTTCCCGGAAAATCGTTATTTTTGCCTCCGGAGCTTCCGTGTACGGTTCGTCCGAGCGGAAACGATGATCACTTTATAACTTTATCGAGATGAAAATTGCTATTGTGGGCGTCAGCGGCGCTGTGGGCCAGGAGTTTTTGCGGATTTTGGAGGAGCGCCGGCTCCCGATCGACGAACTGGTGCTGTTCGGTTCGCAGCGCAGCGCGGGCCGTACCTATAAATTCCGCGGGGAGGAGCTTACCGTCAAACTGCTGCAACACAACGACGATTTCAAGGGAATCGACTTCGCCCTGACATCGGCCGGAGCGGGTACGTCGAAGGAGTTCGCCGAGACGATCACCCGGCACGGGACCGTTATGATTGATAATTCGAGCGCTTTCCGCATGGATGCCGACGTGCCCCTCGTCGTGCCGGAGGTCAACCCCGGGGATGCGAAGAACGCGCCCCGCCGCATCATCGCCAATCCCAACTGCACGACGATCCAGATGGTCGTGGCGCTGAAGGCGATCGAGGACGTGTCGCATATCCGCCGCGTGCACGTGTCGACGTACCAGTCGGCCAGCGGCGCCGGGGCGGCCGCCATGGCGGAACTGGAGACGCAGTATGCCGAACTGGGCGCGGGCAAGGAACCGACGGTGGCGAAATTCGCCTTTCAGCTGGCCTACAACGTGATTCCGCATATCGACGTCTTTACCGACAACGACTATACGAAGGAGGAGATGAAGATGTTCCACGAGACGCGCAAGATCATGCATTCGGACATCGCCGTGTCGGCGACCTGCGTGCGCGTCCCGGTGATGCGCGCCCATTCGGAGAGCGTGTGGCTCGAAACCGAGCGTCCCGTCTCCGTGTCCGAAGCCCGCGAAGCCTTTTCGAAGGCCGAAGGCGTGGTGCTGATGGACGATCCCGCCGGCAAGGTCTACCCCATGCCGCTCTTCATAGCCGGCAAGGACCCCGTGTACGTGGGGCGTATCCGCAAGGACCTGACGTGCGACAACGGCCTGGCGTTCTGGTGCGTGAGCGACCAGATCAAGAAGGGTGCGGCGCTCAATGCCGTGCAGATCCTCGAAACGCTGATTTAGCTTTCGGCCGGCGGCTGTCCGGGAGTTGCTTCGGGCGGAAAGCCGACTGAAGAACTGACGGCCTGCACTGCCGATGACCGCATTGATTGCGGTTTGCGCGTAAGGCGGCGGTTTTGTCGCAAGAACAGGCCCGGGACGAAATCCCGGGCCTGCTCTGTATCGGGAAATCCGGATAAAGCGGTCGCTTACCCGATTAAGCGGGGGTGGGCATGTGCGCGAAACAGAGGATAATTGCGACCTTTCGGAACAAATCCCATACTGTTATGATCACTTCCGTAAAGGTAAAATTCCGCGCATCGCGCGTATCCGGCAAGGCCGGAACCATCTACTATCAGTTGACCCATCTCCGCCGGACCCGCTGCATTACGACCGGCATCCGTTTGATGCCCGGCGAGTGGGACGCTTCGGCGCAGCGGGCCGTCTCTCCGGAGCCGGGCCGCATTCCGGTCTGGCAGTGCCGCATAGAGTGCGACGTGGACCGGCTGCACCGGATCATCCGCGACCTGGGCCGCGAGGGGCGGCCCTATACGGTCGACGAGGTTGCCGACCGCTTCTGCGCACAGTCCTGCGGCGTGGGCGTGACGGCGTTCATGCGCGAGCAGATCGCGCAGCTGACAGCCGACAACCGGCTGGGCACGGCCCGCAACTACACGCGCACGCTCCGCAGTTTTTCGGGCTTTCTCGGCGGCGGCGAACTGCCTTTCGCCGCGTTCACCGAGCGGCTGGTCGAGGAGTACAACGCTTATCTGCTGCGCCGCGGGGTCGTCCGGAACACCGTGTCGTTCTACATGCGCATCCTGCGCTCGGTTTACAACAAGGCGGTCCGCAGGCGGCTGGCCGAGCCGGCGTCGCCGTTCGGCGGTGTCTATACGGGCGTCGACCGCACGCGCAAACGGGCCATCGACGAGCGGCTCATCGTCCGTCTGAAGAGCCTCGACCTGCCGGTTTCGGGTGCGTTGCCGCTGGCCCGCGACCTGTTCGTTTTCAGCTACTGCATGCGTGGCATGGCGTTCGTCGACATGGCTTTTCTCCGGAAAAAGGACATGAGGGACGGGGCGATCCACTACGTGCGCCGCAAGACGGGGCAGCGGATGACCGTGCATCTGGAGCCGTGCATGCGCGAGATCATCGGCCGGTACGCTCCGCGCACGCGCGATACGCCCTATCTTTTCCCGGTGCTGACGGCCGAGGACCCGGCCCGGGCCTATGCGCAGTATCAGGTCGCGCTGAACTACTACAACCGTCTGCTGAAAAAGCTCGCGTCGCTGCTGGGGCTGGACTCCGGACTTTCGTCCTACACCTCGCGTCACAGCTGGGCGACGGCGGCCCGCAACCACAATGTGCCGCTGCCGGTGATCAGCGCCGGAATGGGGCACACCTCCGAGCGCACGACGCAGATTTACCTCTCGGCGCTGGAAACCTCGGTCATCGACTCCGCCAACCGGAAAATCCTCGCTTCGCTGAACCGCTGCGTCTCCTGCTGACGTGTCCGGAGATGCGGGTCTGAAAAAATCCGGCCGCGGAGGTCTGTCCCCGCGGCCGGATCGGTCGGTTGGAACATGCGTTTACTTCACCTCCCAGTCGTCGGTGCGGAACGAGGAGGCGGGGATGCCGGAGGTGTTGAAAAGGGTGGCTTCGGGAACGTTGCGGAAGGCGTAGCGCACGGCGACCGGTTCCGGAACGGCGTCGCACGCGACGATCAGGCGGCTTTTGCCCTTCTCGATCCGGGCTGTGGCCGGGTGGAAGACGCGGTCGGCGCCCGCCATTTCGAAGCCCGTGAGCGTGCGGCCGTAGGGCGCCAGGCCGTCGGGACCTGTCGCGAAGGTCAGGTAGGCCTTGCCGTCGGCGACCTCCATCTTTTCGCAGACGGGCGTATCGGCGTCGATGCCTTTCATGCCGTAGGTTTTCGACAGCGCCAGCCAGGCCAGACGTGTTCCGACCTCTTCTTTTTTGGCCGGATGGATGCAGCCCTCGTCGCCGATGTCGAGTGTTACGGCCATGCCGCTCGATGGAATATCCTTCAGATTATGCAGCTGGGCTTCGCGCAGCAAGGCCCCGCTGATGGCGTCGGGTCCGTCATAGCGGTAGGGTGCGATCTGCACGTAGTAGAACGGCAGCTCGCCCTGCGCCCAGCGCTCGCGGAGCATCTTCACGAAGGCCGGCATCAGCGCCCGGTACTGGGTGGGATTCGGCCTGTTCGACTCGCCCTGATACCAGAGGAATCCCTTCACGGTGTAGGGGACGAGCGGTGCGATCATACCGTTGTAGAGCCCGCAGGGTTTGTACTGGGGGCGGTCGATTTGGTCCGGGTTGTCAAGGAACGAGAGGTCGAACTCCTTGAATCCGGACATCGTTTCGCGGTCCATCCACGCCTCGACCGGGGTGCCGCCCCAGCAGGTGACGATGACGCCCACGGGGACGTCCAGCACGCTCTGCAAGTAGCGGGCGAAGTAGTAGGCCGTGGCGCTGGTTCCGGCGACCGCTTCGGGGGTGTGCTTCAGCCATTGTGCCGCGCACTCCTCCTGCGGCGTGCGTGCCGTGCTGCGTTTGACGGTGCAGAGGCGGATCGGCGTCGCGGCCCTGGCCCGGATGATCGCCTCCGCCGAACCTTCGACGGGCTGGTTGGGGAATCCGTGTACCGGCATCTCCATGTTCGATTGTCCGGAGCAGAGCCACACCTCGCCGATCAGCACGTCGCGGAGCGTCAGCCGCTCGCCGTCGCTCAATTCGATCGTGTAGGGACCTCCGGCCTCCGGGGTGGGCACGGCGGCCCGCCAGCGGCCGTCTTTGCCGACGTTGGCCGTAATGCCTTGCGTGCTCCACGAGGGGCGGATCGTGACCTTCTTGCCGGGCGCGGCCTTGCCCCAGAACTGCGCTTCGGACTGCTGCTGGAGCACCATGTTGTCGCCGAAAATGCCGGGCAGGACGACTTTCGCCTGCATCGTGAGGGCCGTGCCGAGCGCGGCCAGTGTGAGAAGGATTCGTTTCATCGTTAACGGATTTTATCGAGTTCGACGGTGAAGTGGCGCAGGATCGGCGCCTCGAAGGTGATGCGGTAACCCGTGGTGATCTCCGCGCGGCGCTCGAAGATGTTGCGGCATGCGGCGGCGATCACCCGGATGTGGTTGTCGGTGTAGACGCGGCGCGGGATGGCCAGGCGCAGCAGTTCGAGCGCGGGGTAGCGGTTCTCGTGCGTCTCGGGGTCGCGGTCGGCGAGGATCGAGCCGATCTCCACGCCGCGGATGCCCGCTTCGAGGTAGAGTTCCACGGCCAGCGTCTGGGCGATGAACTGCTCCTTCGGGAGGTTCGGAAGCACCTTCTTCGCATCCACGAAGATCGCGTGCCCGCCTGCCGGACGCTGGTAGGGGACGCCGTACTGGTCCAGCAGGTCGCCCAGCAGCCGCACCTGCCGGATGCGGGCGTCGAGCTGTCCGAATTCCGTGTTCTCGTCCAGTCCCACGGCCAGCGCGTCCATGTCGCGGCCCGACATGCCGCCGTAGGTGACGTAGCCTTCGAACATGATGCTGAACGACATCGCCTTTTTGTAGAGTTCCTCGGAGCGCATCGCCACGAAGCCGCCCATGTTCACCACGCCGTCCTTCTTGGCCGAGATGGTCATAATGTCGGCCCAGTCGTACATTTCGCGGACGATCTCCTTGATCGTCTTCGAGGCGTAGCCCTCCTCGCGGGTTTTGATGAAGTAGGCGTTCTCGGCGAAGCGCGCCGAGTCCATCAGCAGGGGCACGCCGTAGCGGCGGCACAGTTCGGCCGTTTCGCGGATGTTGCGCATCGACACGGGTTGGCCTCCGGCCGTGTTGTTGGTGACGGTGAGCACCACGCACGGAATTTTTTCGCGCGGGTTTTCGGCGAGGACCTTTTCGAGTTTCGCAAGGTCCATCTCGCCTTTGAACGGCAGTTCGAGCTGCGTGTCGGCCGCGGCGTCGATCGTGCAGTCCACGGCGTGGCAGCGGCGGAATTCGATGTGCCCCTTCGTGGTGTCGAAGTGCGAGTTGCCCGGCACGATGTCGCCCTCCTTGAGCAGCGCCGAGAAGATCACGTTCTCCGCGGCGCGCCCCTGGTGCGTGGGCAGGAACCACGGCATGCCGAACAGCTTCGCGACCGTCGTTTTGAGCCGGAAATAGGACGAGGCCCCGGCGTAGCTTTCGTCGCCGGTCATCATCGCCGCCCACTGGCGGTCGGACATCGACCCCGTGCCCGAATCGGTCAGCAGGTCGATCGTCACCTGGTCCGAGCGCAGTTTGAAAAGGTTGTAGCGGGCTTCGCGAATCCACGCTTCGCGCTCTTCGCGCGTGGAAGTGCGGATGGCCTCGGTCATCTTGATCTTGTAGGGTTCGGCATAAGGAAGTGTCATCATATAGTTGGTTTTAGGTTGCAATTCGTCGGTATTCCGATCAAAATTACGAAAAATTTTCCGAAACCGGAACTCGGGTACGTTATTTGTTCGGGGTCCTGCTGAATTTAACCTTCCGAATGCGATGCAAAAATACCGCTGCACCTACTGCGAATACATCTATGATCCCGTGTCGGGCGATCCGGAACACAACGTGGGCCGGTATACGCCGTTCGACGCGCTGCCCGACGACTGGGTATGTCCTGTCTGCGGTCGGGGAAAATGGGCTTTCGATGCGATGAAGGAACAAAAAACAGGCGACATATGATTTTGTATCTCAACTTATTAACATCTTTGATTATGGCAACGACCGATACCGCGTCCTCGCCGCGTTTCACCCCGCAGGACCTGCCTTATGCCTACGACGCGCTTGCGCCCGCAATCTCCGAGGAGACGATGCACTACCACCACGACAAGCATTATGCTGGTTATGTCGACAAACTGAACGAGCTGATCGTCGACACGCCCTTTGCCGGGCAGCCGCTGGAAGACATCATCCTTTCGGCCGACGGGCCGGTCTACAACAACGCCGCGCAGGCGTGGAACCACGCGTTCTTCTTCGGACAGCTCTCGCCGAAACCCCAAAAGGAACCTTCGGGCGAGCTGCTGGAGGCCATCAACTGCAATTTCGGCTCGCTCGACGAACTGAAGGTGCAGATAGGCCGCGCCGCCGCGGGCCTTTTCGGCTCGGGGTGGGTATGGCTGGCCGAGGACCCCTCGGGGCGTCTGGCCGTCGTCAGCGAGCAGAACGCCGGCAACCCCATGCGCCACGGCATGAAGCCGCTGCTGGCGATCGACGTCTGGGAGCATGCGTATTACATCGACTACCGGAACCGCCGCGCCGATGCTGTTGAGGCCCTCTGGGGCGTCGTCGACTGGAAGGTCGTGGGCGACCGATACGCTGAAAAATAGGCGGTTTCCGCCAGTGTTCGAATGCCGTTTCCTATATAGGAAACGGCATTTTTTGCGGGCCGCGGATTCGTGGATTTGTAATCAAAATTCGTCATTTTGTGATCTTTTTGGTTTGCCAATGTGTTTTTCTGCGTAAAAGAGTGTATCTTCGCAGCGTAGAAATTTATGATTCGGACCGGATGCAGGAGAGAATTCAATTGGCATTGATCCTGTTGCTCTTCGCCCTGGCGGGGAGTCTGGAGGATACGTCGTTCCGCAGCGGCGCGGAGAGCGTGCGCCCTGCCCTGACGCAATCCTCGGTTGCCGGTTCGCACGCCGCGGCATGCAATTATTTCTCCGCCGCGATCTGTCCCTGCGCCGTCTCGATCGAGGCTCCCGCAGCTCCTTCGGACCATAAGGCCGCCGTGCGGCAGCTTGCCGGCGCGCGCGTCGCCTGTGATGCCGCTTTCGGCCTCCGTACCGCAATGCGGACCTATTCCCCGGCTTTGCACCCCGACGCCGTGGATTACTACGTCTTCTCTCTGGGGCGCATTCTGATTTAGCCTTTTCCGCCGTTTTACCTGCCGTATGTTTCCGGGGCTTTGCCGTCCGCGGGGCGTGCGTGCGTTCGTTGTGCCGGAATTAAAAATCGTAAAACAACATATCTATGTATTTCACGCTATTGGTGGTCGTCATCCTTACGGCCATTGCGCTGGTCGCAGTCGCGCTGGGCATCGCCCGCGCCGTGTCGCCGCGTTCGTACAACCCCCAGAAGGGCGAGGCCTACGAGTGCGGCATCCCGACGCGCGGACGTTCGTGGATGCAGTTCAAGGTGGGTTACTACCTCTTCGCCATCCTCTTCCTGATGTTCGACGTCGAGACGGTGTTCCTCTTTTCGTGGGCCGTCGTCGTGCAGGAACTGGGCGTCTACGGACTGGTGAGCATTCTCTTCTTTTTGGTGGTACTGATTCTGGGCCTTGCCTACGCATGGCGGAAAGGAGCTTTGGAATGGAAATAAAGAGACCGAAAATCAAGTCGATGAAGTACGAAGACTTCAACGACAACGAATACCTCGAACAGATGGTGCGCGAACTGCGCGAGAACGGAACCCATGTGGTGGCGGGATGTCTCGACGAGGTGATCAACTGGGGGCGCAGCAACAGCCTCTGGCCCCTGACGTTCGCCACGAGCTGCTGCGGCATCGAATTCATGGCCGTGGGCGCCGCGCGCTACGACTTCGCCCGGTTCGGGTTCGAAGTGGCCCGCGCCTCCCCGCGCCAGGCCGACTTCATCATGGTCGCCGGAACCATCACGCACAAGATGGCCCCGGTGCTCAGGCGCCTTTACGACCAGATGGCCGATCCCAAATACGTGATCGCCGTGGGCGGCTGCGCCATCAGCGGCGGTCCGTTCAAGAAGTCGTACCACGTGGTCAACGGCGTGGACCGGATTCTGCCCGTCGACGTTTACATCCCCGGATGTCCGCCGCGTCCCGAGGCGATGCTCTACGGACTGATGCAGCTCCAGCGCAAGGTGAAACTGCAACGCTTCTTCGGCGGCGTGAACCGGCAGATCGGCCGCGAGGAGTACGAACGGCTGCTGCGGAGCGACCTGACGGCGGAGAAGAACGATTTGAATGTGGACGAAGAAAAACGAGAATTATGACCCTGACAGATAAAATGAAGGCCTGGGAGCCTGCGGCCGTGTGGTCGGAGGCCGGCGAGGGGATGTTCACCGTGCCGGCGGAAGCTTTCCGCGGGGTGGCCGAACGCCTGAAGGCCGAAGGCTTCGATTTCCTGCGCAGCCTCACGGGCATGGACTGGGGCGAAGAGGGCTTCGGCGTGGTGTACCACCTCGAAGCCACCTCGACGGGCGAGAACGTCGTGGTGCGGACGCTGACTCCGGAACGCGAACGCCCGGTCCTGCCCTCGGTGTGCGACCTGTGGAAGGCCGCCGAGCTGAACGAGCGCGAGGCGTTCGACTACTTCGGCATCCGTTTCCTGAACCATCCCGACATGCGGCGGCTGTACCTGCGCGACGATTGGGTGGGACACCCCCTGCGCAAGGACTACGATCCGGCGTCGAACCCGCTCCGCATGAGCAACGAGGTGTCGAAGGACAGCGCCCCGACCTTCGAGTTGCAGCCCGACGGCAGTTTCATACGCGGGCGCAACGTGCTTTTCGAGGAGGAGGAGTACGTCATCAACGTCGGTCCCCAGCACCCGGCCACGCACGGCGTGCTGCGCTTCCGCGTGTCGCTCGAAGGCGAGATCATTAAAAAACTCGACGTGCACTGCGGCTACATCCACCGCGGCATCGAGAAGATGTGCGAGGAGCTGACCTATCCCCAGACCCTCGCCCTGACGGACCGTCTCGACTACCTCGGGGCGTCGCAGAACCGCCACGCCCTCTGCATGTGCATCGAAAAGGGGCTGGGCGTCGAGGTGCCGGAGCGCGTGCAGTACATCCGCACGATCATGGACGAGTTGCAGCGCATTGATTCGCACCTGCTCTTCTTCGCCTGCCTGTGCATGGACATGGGCGCGCTGACGGCCTTCTTCTACGGTTTCCGCGACCGCGAGAAGGTGCTCGACATCCTGGAGCAGACCACCGGCGGCCGCCTGATCCAGACTTACAACACCATCGGCGGCGTGCAGGCCGACATCCATCCCGATTTCGTGCGCAAGGTCAAGGAGTTCATCGCCTACATGCGTCCCGTGCTGCGCGAGTACCACGAGATTTTCACGGGCAACGTCATCGCGCAGGAGCGTCTGAAAGGCACCGGCGTGCTGACGCGCGAGGATGCCATTTCGTTCGGCGCCACGGGCGGCACGGGCCGCGCCGCAGGGTGGGCCTGCGACGTGCGCAAGCGCCATCCCTACGCCGTTTACGGCAAGGTGGATTTCGAGGAGGTGCTCTTCACCGAGGGCGACTGCCTGGCCCGCTACATGGTCCGCATGCGGGAGATCGAGCAGAGTATGCACATCATCGAGCAGTTGATCGACAACATTCCCGAAGGCGAATACCAGTTGAAGATGAAGCCCGTGATCCGCATTCCCGAGGGCAGCTACTACGCCGCCGTCGAGGGAAGCCGCGGCGAGTTCGGGGTCTTCATCGAGAGCCGGGGCGACAAGTTCCCCTACCGCATGAAGTTCCGCTCGACGGGTCTGCCGCTCGTCTCGTGCCTGGAGACCATCGCCCGGGGGACGAAGATCGCCGACCTGATCGCCATCGGCGGCACGCTGGATTACGTGGTTCCGGATATTGACAGATAAAAGAGACTCTATGACCATGATGCATCATATCACGCTGTCGAATGGCGTTTTCGCCGCCTGCGGCGTCGTTTGCAAGTCCGACCCCACCCCAAACCCCTCCCTCGGGGAGGGACTTGGTGCCGCTGCGCGGCAAAATTGGCGTTTCGGACGGTTGTGCCATAATCTGTAATAGCGAAAAATTGTATTGCTATGTTCGACTTTTCTATAATTACGAGCTGGGTCCACGGGCTGCTGACCTCGCTGATGCCCCTCGGGCTGGCCGTTTTCATCGAATGCGTGATCGTCGGCGGCTGTCTGCTGCTGATGTACACCGTGATCGCCATCCTGATGATCTTCATGGAACGCAAGGTCTGCGCGGCCTTCCAATGCCGCCTCGGGCCGATGCGCGTGGGTCCGTGGGGTACGGTGCAGGTCATCTGCGATGTCTTCAAGATGCTCACCAAGGAGATCATCACCATCCGCCGTTCGGACAAGTTCCTCTACAACCTCGCGCCCTATATCGTCATCCTCGCCTCGGTGCTGGCCTTCGCCTGTCTGCCGGTCAACAAGGGGCTGGAGGTGCTGGATTTCAACGTGGGCATCTTCTTTATGATGGCCGCCTCGTCGATCGGCGTGGTCGGCATTCTGCTGGCGGGGTGGAGTTCCAACAACAAGTATTCGCTCATCGGCGCCATGCGCAGCGGTGCGCAGATGATCTCCTACGAGCTTTCCATCGGCCTCTCGATCCTCACGATCATCGTGCTGACCGACACCATGCAGTTCTCCGAGATCGTGGCCCGGCAGGCCGACGGGTGGTTCCTTTTCAAGGGCCACATTCCGGCGCTGATCGCCTTCGTGATCTACCTCATCGCCGGCAACGCCGAGGTCAACCGCGGCCCGTTCGACCTCCCGGAGGCCGAGTCGGAGCTGACGGCGGGCTACCACACCGAGTATTCGGGCATGCACTTCGGGCTGTTCTACGTCGCCGAGTTCGTCAACCTGTTCATCGTCGCGGGCGTCGCCGCCACCATCTTCCTCGGAGGCTGGATGCCGCTGCACATTGCGGGCTGGGAGGGCTTCAACGCCGTGATGGACTGCATTCCGGGTTTCGTGTGGTTCTTCGCCAAGGCGTTTTTCGTGGTGTGGCTGCTCATGTGGATCAAGTGGACCTTTCCGCGCCTGCGCATCGACCAGATCCTGACGCTCGAATGGAAATACCTCGTTCCCATCGGGCTGGCGAACCTGCTGCTGATGGTCATTGTCGTCGTCTTTAAACTGCATTTTTAGTTATGAGTAGCTATATCAAAGGCCTTTTCCACGGACTGGGAACCCTTTTGACCGGACTTAAAGTGACGGGGCGCGAGTTCTTCACGCCCAAGATCACCGAGCAGTATCCCGAAAACCGGGCCACGCTGAAGATGTACGACCGTTTCTGCGGCTCTCTGACGATGCCCCACGACGCCGAGGGGCGCAACAGGTGCATCGCCTGCGGGCTGTGCCAGTCGGCCTGCCCCAACGGGACCATCCGCCTCACGACCGAGACGGTCGCCGACCCCGGGACGGGCAAGACCAAAAAACGGCTGGTGCGCTACGAGTATGACCTGGGGTCGTGCATGTTCTGCCACCTGTGCGTCAACGCCTGCCCGACCGGCGCGATCCGCTTCTCGACCGATTTCGAGCACGCCGTCTACACGCGCGAAAAGCTCGTCAAACAACTCAACAAACAGTAAGTCATGGAAATAACACTCGAATTGATCGTTTTCACGGTCCTGGCGCTGTTCATCGGCGTCAGCGCGATTCTCGCCGTGACGACCCGGCGCATCCTGCGCGCCGCGACCTACCTGCTGTTCGTGCTCTTCGGTACGGCGGGCATCTACTTCCAGCTCAACTACTCGTTCCTCGGGGCGGTGCAGCTGCTGATCTACGCCGGCGGCATCACGGTGCTCTACGTCTTCTCGATCCTCCTGACGTCGAGCCAAGGCGACAAGGCCGAGGACCTGAAGGGCTACAAGCTCTTCGTGGGGCTGGGCGCCGCGCTGGCCAGCCTGGGCATCTGCCTCTGGATAACGCTCCGCCACGACTTCCTGCCCTCGCATTTCGAGCACGGCGAACTGCACGTGCGGACCATCGGCCACGCGCTGATGAGCAGCGGAAAATACGGTTACATCCTGCCGTTCGAGGTGATCAGCCTGCTGCTGCTGGCCTGCATCGTCGGCGGCATCCTCATCGCGCGCAAACGCTAAAAAACACGACTATGATACACATGGAATATTACCTGATTGTCTCCACGGTGATGATGTTCGTGGGCATTTACGGATTCGTCACGCGCCGCAACCTGCTGGCGATGCTGATTTCGGTCGAGCTGATTCTCAACTCGGTGGACATCAATTTCGTGGTCTTCAACCGCTTCCTCTTCCCCGAGCAGCTCGAAGGGTTCTTCTTCGCCCTGTTCGCCATCGGAATCAGCGCCGCGGAGACCGCCGTGGCCATCGCCATCATCATCAATATCTACCGCAACATCCGCAACATCGGCGCCCGGAGCCTGCGGGAAATGAAGTGGTAACGGTGCGAAAAAACGATCTTCTATGGAATATACGATTCTGATTCTGTTGCTTCCGCTGGCGAGTTTCCTCGTGCTGGGGCTTGCGGGCATGAAGATGCGTCCCGCGGCGGCGGGCGCCGTGGGCACGGCCGTGCTGGCTGTCGTGGCGCTGTTGAGCTATTGGACGGCTTTCGAATACTTCTCGGCCGGGCGCGATGCCGCGGGCTTGTTTCCGACGCTGATCCCCTGGAACGCCGTGTGGCTGCCCATCGGCGGTGCGCTGCACATCGACCTGGGCATTCTGCTCGACCCGATCTCGGTGATGATGCTCGTGGTGATCTCCACGGTGTCGCTGATGGTCCACATCTACTCGCTGGGCTACATGAAGGGCGAGCGGGGCTTCCAGCGTTACTATGCCTTTCTGTCGCTCTTCACGATGAGCATGATCGGGCTGGTCGTGGCGACCAACATCTTTCAGATGTACCTCTTCTGGGAGCTGGTGGGCGTCAGCTCCTACCTGCTGATCGGCTTCTACTATACGAAGAAGGAGGCCGTGGCCGCCTCGAAAAAGGCCTTTATCGTCACGCGCTTCGCCGATCTGGGTTTCCTCATCGGTATCCTCGTCTACGGCTATTACGCCGGGACCTTCTCCTTCACGCCCGAGACGCACGCGCTGGTGGCCGCCGGGGCGATGATCCCGCTGGCGCTGGGGCTGATGTTCGTCGGCGGCGCGGGCAAGAGCGCCATGTTCCCGCTGCACATCTGGCTGCCCGACGCCATGGAGGGGCCCACGCCCGTGTCGGCGCTGATCCATGCCGCGACGATGGTCGTGGCGGGCGTCTACCTCGTGGCGCGGATGTTTCCGCTCTTCATCGGCTATGCGCCCGAAGTGCTGCATTGGACGGCTTATGTCGGGGCCTTCACGGCGTTTTACGCCGCCGTCGTGGCCTGTGTGCAGAGCGACATCAAGCGTGTGCTGGCGTTCAGCACCATTTCGCAGATCGGGTTCATGCTCGTGGCGCTGGGCGTCTCGACCTCGGCCGACCCGCACGCCGGAGGGCTGGGTTACATGGCCTCGATGTTCCACCTCTTCACCCACGCCATGTTCAAGGCCCTGCTGTTCCTCGGCGCGGGGTGCATCATCCATGCCGTGCACTCCAACGAGATGTCGGCCATGGGCGGCCTGCGCCGCTACATGCCGCTGACCCACTTGACGTTCCTCGTGGCGTGCCTCGCCATCGCGGGGATCTGGCCCTTGAGCGGTTTCTTCTCGAAGGACGAGATCCTGACGGCCTGCTTCGCCTTCTCACCCGTCATGGGGTGGGTGATGACCGCCATCGCGGGACTTACGGCCTTCTACATGTTCCGGCTCTATTACGGTATTTTCTGGGGCGCGGAGAACCGCGAACTGCATGCGGCGCACAAGCCGCACGAGGCTCCGCTGACGATGACCCTGCCGCTGGTGTTTCTGGCGGCGGTGACCTGCGTCGCCGGATTCATACCCTTCGGGGAGTTCGTGTCGAGCGACGGCGCGCCCTATGTCATCCATATCGACCGGAGCGTTGCCGCCGTGAGCCTCTGCGTCGCCGCTGCGGCCATCGCGCTGGCGACGTGGATGTACGCCCGCGACCGGCAGCCCGTGGCCGACAGGCTGGCGGCGACGTTCAGCGGCCTGCACCGCGCGGCCTATCGCCGGTTCTACATCGACGAGGTCTATCAGTTCATCACCCACCGGGTGATTTTCGCCTGCATTTCGACGCCCATTGCGTGGTTTGACCGCCATGTGGTCGACGGCTTTATGAACCTGCTCGCACGGGGCGCCAACGGCGCCGCCTGGCTCATCCGCGACATGCAGAGCGGCAGCGTGCAGCGTTACTGCATCTGGTTCCTCGGCGGTGCGCTGGGCCTCACGATCCTGATTCTTCTAATCTGTTAATCCGAACGAGTTATGAATATACTATCTCTGTTTCCCGCCGTTCCGCTCGTGATGATGCTGGGTCTGTGGCTCTCGAAGTCCATGCGGCAGATTCACACGGTGATGGTCGCAGGCTCTTCGTTGCTCGTGGCGCTGGCCGTCGTGCTCGTGGTGCAGTACCTCGGGCTGCGCGGCGCGGGCGAGACGGCGCAGATGCTCTTCACCGAAAGCCGCGTCTGGTATGCGCCGCTCAACATCCACTACGCCGTGGGCGTCGACGGCATTTCGGTGGCAATGCTCCTGCTGTCGGCCGTCATCGTCTTCACGGGCACGTTCGCCTCGTGGCAGATGAAGACCGACGTCAAAGCCTACTTCCTCTGGTTCTGCCTGTTGAGCGTGGGGGTGTTCGGGTTCTTCATTTCGGTCGACCTCTTCACGATGTTCCTGTTCTACGAGGTGGCGCTGATCCCGATGTACCTGCTGATCGGCGTCTGGGGCAGCGGGCGCAAGGAATACGCCGCCATGAAACTGACGCTGATGCTCATGGGCGGTTCGGCGTTGCTGCTGATCGGCATTCTGGGCATCTACTTCGGTGCGGGCGCCACGACGATGAACATTCAGGAGATCGCCGCGCTGAACAACATTCCCGTTGCCCAGCAGCGCATCTGGTTCCCGCTGGTGTTCGTGGGTTTCGGCGTGCTGGGCGCGCTGTTCCCGTTCCATACGTGGAGCCCCGACGGCCACGCCTCGGCCCCGACGGCCGTGTCGATGCTCCACGCCGGGGTGCTGATGAAGCTGGGCGGATACGGCTGTTTCCGGGTTGCTATGTATCTTTTACCCGAAGCGGCGCATGAATTGAGCTGGGTATTTATCATCCTGACAACGATTTCCGTCGTCTACGGCGCCTTCTCGGCCTGCGTGCAGACCGACCTCAAGTACATCAACGCCTACTCCTCGGTGTCGCACTGCGGACTGGTGCTGTTCGCCGTTTTGATGATGAACACCACGGCCGGTACGGGCGCCGTGCTCCAGATGTTGAGCCACGGCCTGATGACGGCCCTCTTCTTCGCGCTGATCGGCATGATCTACGGCCGCACCCACACGCGGGACATCCGCCAGCTGGGCGGGCTGATGAAGGTGATGCCGTTCCTCGCGGTCGGGTATGTGATCGCGGGTCTGGCCAACCTCGGGCTGCCGGGCCTGAGCGGCTTCGTGGCCGAAATGACCATCTTCAACGGCGCGTTTATGAACGCCGACACGTTCCACCGCGTGGTGACCGTCATCGCCTGCACGTCGATCGTCATCACGGCGGTCTACATCCTGCGCGTCGTCGGGAAAATCCTTTACGGCACGTGCGACAATCCCGAACACCTGAAGCTTTCGGACGCCACGTGGGACGAGCGGCTGTCGGTCGTTTGCCTCGTCGTCGCCATCGCCGGCATGGGTCTGGCGCCGCTGTGGGTGAGCGACATGATCCGCGGCAGCGTCGCGGAGATCATTGCACATATTTTGAGTTAAGCGACTATGGATTACACCTCGATATTTACGCTGATGCGGGCCGAAGTGACCCTCACGGCGATTCTCGTCTTCGTGTTCCTCTACGACCTCATGGCCGGGGAGCGCGCACGCCGCCGCTTTTCGGCCGTGGTCTGCTGCCTGATGGTCGTGCAGGTGGTTGTGAACCTTGTTCCGGCTGCGGGGGGCGAACTCTTCGGCGGCATGTTCTGCCATACGCCGATGGACGGCATCGTTAAAAGCATGCTCTCCGTCGGGGCGCTGATCGTCTTCCTGCAGTCCGACACGTGGCTGCGCCGCGAGGACACGCGCCACAAGCAGGGCGAATTCTACATCCTGACCCTCTCGACGCTGCTGGGCATGTATTTTATGATCGGCGCGGGCAACTTCCTGCTGTTCTTCATCGGTCTGGAGCTGGCTTCGGTCCCGATGGCCTGTCTGGTGGCCTTCGACAAATACAAACGCTATTCGGCCGAGGCGGGGGCCAAATACATCCTCTGCGCGCTGTTCTCGAGCGGACTGATGCTCTACGGCATCTCGTTCCTCTACGGAACGACCGGGACGCTCTATTTCGGCGACATGGCCGCCCGCATCGACGGTTCGCCGTTGCAGGTGATGGCCCTGGTCTTCTTCCTCTCGGGGCTCGGCTTCAAGATTTCGCTCGTGCCCTTCCACCTCTGGACGGCGGACGCCTACCAGGGCGCGCCGACGAACGTGACCGCCTATCTTTCGGTGGTCTCGAAGGGCGCTGCGGCGTTCGTGCTGCTGACGGTGCTCGTGAAGGTGTTCGCCCCGATGACCGAACAGTGGCAGACGCTGCTCTGGATCGTGACGGTGTCGAGCATCACCGTCGCGAACCTCTTCGCCATCCGGCAGAAGGACCTCAAGCGTTTCATGGCCTTCTCGTCCATCTCGCAGGCCGGATACATCATGCTGGCCGTCATCGGCGGCAGCGCCATCGGCATGACCTCGCTGGTCTTCTATGTGCTGGTCTACATGGCCGCCAACCTCGCGGTGTTCGGCGTGCTGTCCGCCGTCGAGCAGCACAGCGGCGGCAGGGTCTCGCTGGAGGACTACAACGGGTTTTCCCGCACCAATCCCCGCCTGGCGCTGCTGATGACCCTGGCGTTGTTCTCGCTGGCGGGAATCCCGCCCTTCGCCGGGTTCTTCTCGAAATTCTTCGTCTTCGCCGCGGCTTTCAGTGGCGGATTCCACCTGCTGGTCTTCATCGCGCTGGTCAACACGGTCGTGTCGCTCTATTACTACCTGTTGATCGTCAAGGCGATGTACATTACGCCCGGCGACGCGCCGATCGCGGCGTTCCGCAGCGACCGTTACACGCGCGTCAGCCTCGCGCTCTGCATGGCAGGCGTCCTGCTGCTGGGCATCGTCAGCGCGGTTTACGACGGCATCAACGCCTTTGCGTTCGGGCTTTGACCCGGCGGGATATGCAGATGCGGGGCGCGGGAGACCGTGCCCCGCATTTTTTCGTGCGGGTGCGATTGGGGTTTGCGGGCCTGCCGCCGGGGTGCGTTATCGCCGCTTTTCCAGGGCGAGCAGCCGCTCCTTGATGTCGAGCCCTCCGGCGTAGCCCGTGAGCTTGCCGTCGTAGCCCAGGACGCGGTGGCAGGGAATGACGATGACGATGGGGTTGCGGTTGTTGGCCATGCCGACGGCGCGGAACGATTTGTTGTGGCCGATCTGCATGGCGATATGTCCGTAGGTGCGGGTTTCGCCGTAGGGGATGGTTTGCAACGCCTGCCAGACGGATTGCTGGAAGGGCGTTCCGGCGGGTGCGAGCGGCAGCGAGAAGTCGCGGCGCGTGCCGGCGAAATACTCCCGGAGCTGCGTCGCCGCCTTCAGCAGCAGGGGCGTGGCGGCGGTTTCGGGGACGGCCGCGGAGCCTTCCGGAACTGCCGTGCCGAAACGGATCTGCGTCACAGCCTCGCCCGTAGCCGTGATCGTCACGGGGCCGACGGGCGTTTCGAGTTGCAATGTGTACGTCATAAATTCTTCAGAGTGTAGTCGATCATCTTTTGTCTTATGTGCGCCGTTGCGTCGGGCAACATCGAATGGTTCTGGTCGGGGTACACCATCATGTCGTACTGTTTGCCGGCGCGGTTGAGCGCCCGGGTCATCTCGACGGTGTTCTGGAAATGGACGTTATCGTCGGCCGTGCCGTGGATGATCAGCAGCCGCGTGCGCCGGTCGTCGAGCATCCGCGCGAAATTGATCGGCGAATTGTCGTCGTAGCCCGCGGCGTTGTACTGCGGAAGGTTGTTGTAGATCTCGGTGTAGATCGTGTCGTAATAACGCCACGAGGTGACGGGAGCCACGGCGATGGCCATTTTGAACAGCCCGAGGCCCTTTATCGCACAGCTCAGGGCCATGAATCCGCCGTAGGACCAGCCGTAGATGCCGATGCGCGCAGGGTCGACCCAGGGCTGCGCCGCCATGTGGCGGGCGGTCGAAAGCTGGTCCTCGACCTCCAGCGCCCCCAGGCGTCCGTAGGTGAGTTTCTTGAACTTTTCGCCCCGGAATCCCGTGCCGCGGCCGTCGGCGCAGACCACGATGTAGCCTTTGTCGGCGAGGGCGTCCTCCCAGTCCAGCGACCAGCGGTCGCGCACGGACTGCGAGCCGGGACCCGAATACTGGGTCAGCAATACGGGGTAACGCTGCGAGGGATCGAAGCCGCGGGGCTTGACCATATAGGCGTTGAGCGTGTCGCCGCGCTCGGTCGTGAAGGTGAAGAACTCCTTCACGGGGCGGTCGGCGGCGGCCAGTTCTTCGCGCAGGCGGCGACTGTCGGCCAGCGTGCGGACGGGTTTTCCGGCGGCGTCGCAGACCTCCGTGACGTTGGGGGTCGAGGCGTTGGAAAAGGTGGTGATGAAGTATTTCATCCCGGCGCTCGGGGCTGCGGTGTAGTAGCCCTCGCCCGTGGTGAGACGCTGTTTGTCCTTGCCGTCGAGGCGCACGCTGTACAGGTTGCGGCGCAGCGGCGAGGTCTCGGTCGAGAGGAACCACACGCGCCTGCCGTCGGTTCCCACGACCTGGGTCACCTCCCACGGGCCTTTGGTCACCTGTTCGAGGATGCCCCGGCGGAGGCTGTAGAGGTAGAGGTGCATGAAGCCCGTGTGGCTCTCCTGCCGCACGAGGAAACGGTCGCGGTCGACGAAGGTCACGGTCCCGTCGTCCACGCGCTCGACATATTGCTGCGCCCGCTCCTCGTAGACCGTGCGCTGCGCTCCGTGGGGTTCGCAGACGATCATCTCGAAGGTGTTCTGGCGGCGGTTGAGGCGGTAGTACCACGGCCGTCCGTCGGGCGTCCAGCCGATGCGGGGAATGTACTGGTCGGTCTCCTCGCCCGTGTCGATGCGCTCTTTGGCTCCGGTCTCGAGGTCGGCGATCCAGAGCTGGACCACGGAGTTGCGCTCCCCGGCCTTGGGGTATTTGAACGAATAGTCCCTGTTGTAGAGTTTGCCGTCGAAGCGCATCATCTCCATCAGCGGCACTTCGCTCTCGTCGAAACGCAGGTAGGCGATGCGGCGGCTGTCGGGCGAGAAGGCGTAGGCCCGCGTTGCGCCGAACTCCTCCTCGTAGACCCAGTCGGTCGTGCCGTTGATCACCTCGTTCCACGCCCCGTCGTCGGTGATGCGGCGCGTGGTCTGGGAGGCGATGTCGTAGACGTAGAGATCGTTGCGGTCCGAGTAGGCAATCTTCTGCCCGTCGGGCGAGAAGGAGGCGTCGCGCGGCGCTTCGGCGTCGCGCAGGACGGGGCGCACGGCGTTGTCGCGCACGAGTGAATAGCTGGTGGTGTACGAATGGCGGTAGATCGGCTTGCGGCCCGAGGCAATGAGGATCGACCGCTCGTTGGGCGAGAAGGCGTAGTCGGTGATGACGAGGTTCGGCGCGGGCGCGGGGAGCATGCTCTCGCCGGGAGCCGCGGAGGCGTAGCTGTAACGGACGATGTCGTTCGATTCGAGCGTGGTGTAGTGTTCGCCGTCGGCCATCGAGCGGATGCCGCGCACCGATTCGTTCAGCCCCCGCAGCCGGGCGATTTCGGCGTATTCGTTCTGGGCGCGGACGCTGCCCGTCAGGAGCGCCGCTGCGGTTATTAGCGGGAAAAGAATGGTTTTCAAGAGAAAATGACGTGTTGAAAGTTGTGTTCGATGCGTGGGGCGCGGTACGGCAAGTTCCCTCCGGAGGAGGGGTTCGGGGAAGGGCCGGATTTACGGCGTGCCGCTAAAGCGGCGATCATGTGCCGCAACGGCCGTTGCGGCACGCGGGACCCGGTGAAAATCGGAGGCCCCTCCCGTGTTCGGCCCGTTAAATGTCCTCTACGTCGAAGTCGTAGCCGAGGCGTTTGCCCGTCACGAACTTCGAGTTGTCCATCTTGGTGTTGAACTGGTCCACCGTCACGCGTTTGTTCTCCTCGTAGGGCGGCATCAGCAGGTCGAAGTTCAGCGCGAAGCCGATCGCCGATTCGAGAATCGCGACCAGCGCCTCCTGGCCGATCTCCGACTTGCCGAAATCCATCGCCCGCATCGAGTTCTGCTGCTTGCCTTCGGCGAAGTAGCGGCGTTCGCGGTTGATGAAGATGCGGCCGATCAGGTAACCTTCGTCGGCGTTGCGGTTGAATTTGAACGAGTCGGACAGGAAGTTGTAGATGTTGATAAGTCCGCAGTAGGAGTTGTCGCGGTCGGCCTGCACGTAGGGGTTTTGCCAGATGAGGTGGTCGGAGCCGAACTCGAAGACGTCGGTGTGCATCTGGAAGATCAGGATGTCGTTGGCTACCTGCAGCTGGGCCTCGAACTTGCCGCGGTCGCGGTATTCGAGCCTCACGCGGCGGTCGAGTTTGCCGTCCAGTTCGTCGTCCATCTCCGAGGCCATCTCCAGCAGCGTCTCCTTCAGGGAGTTGAACGCTCCGAAGGTGTTGTCGAAAACCCGTTGTTTGAGTGTCGACTTGCGGATGATGGTGTCGAGAATCTGTGCTCTCAGCGGGGTTGTTTCCATGGTATGTAGGTTTTATTTTATGCGTATTTCGCGTCCTGCGGCCAGCTCCTCGTCCTTGCGGAGCTTGTTGAGTTTCTCGATCGACCGCGTGCGGATGGCGTAGGACTGGCCCACGGAGTAGGCCGTTTCGCCCTGGCGGCAGATGTGGTGCCGGGAGTTGCCCTCCCAGCGTTTCCGCTTGCGTTCGATGTAGACCGCCTCGCCCGGCACCGGCTGGGCCTTCTTGTCCTTCAGATCGTTGAATTTGCGCAGGTTGCGCGGCGAGAGGCGGAACTTCCGCCCGATGTTCTCGAACGTGTCGTTCTCCTTGGCCAGCACGTAGTGCACGCCGTTGGTGACGTAGACGTTGTAACCCTGGTGGGCGTTGATCGTCACGCGGTAGTTGTCCGGGTCGACGGCCCCCTCGGTCCGGGCCAGTTCCTCCACGCTGCTCTGCGACGAGAACCACTCTTCGGGGTCGCGTTTCAGGCCGTAGCGCGAGGCGTAGAGCCGTGCGCCGTCGGGCCGGTCGAGCAGGAAGAGCTGGTTCTCCTCGATGATGCGGATGAGCCGCTGCGCGTAGTCGGGGGCCGTGGCGTAGCCCGCGGCCTTGAGACCCCGCGCCCAGCTCTTGTAATCGTCGGAGGAGTAGGCGAACAGCGAGTCGTAGCGGGGCTGCGAGTCGAGGAATTCGGCGTGGTCCCGGTACGACGCCTCGACCGAGGGGTAGGAGCGGAAGCATTCGCCCTTGGCGTCGTCGTCGTGGTAGACCTTGTCGCCCGTCCAGTTGCGCTTGCACTTGATGCCGAAGTGGTTGTTCGACTTCATCGACAGCAGGCTGTTGCCGCAGTCGGATTCGAGGATTCCCTGCGCCATGGTGATGCTCGCGGGGATTCCGTAGCGCTCCATGTGGGCGATGGCGATGGGCATGTAGCGGCTGATGTACTCTTCGCGCGTCTGGCGCACCTGCGCCCCGAGCTGCACGGAGATGCAGAGGAGGATTCCGGAGAGGAGTATTGCTTTTTTGGAAAAAGTCATTATCTTTGTTTAATCGTTACCGACAAAGGTATGATTTTCTGGTGAAAAATCCAATAATACTATAAAACCGCAAGCTATGTTTACCGAAAACGCGAACCGTATTTTCAACCGGTCCATCGAGGAGTATCACCGCTGGGACGATGTGGACCATCCCATCGACAATCCCTACGCGCCGGGCACGATCGACCATTTGCTCTACCACAAGAACTGGATCGACACGGTGCAGTGGCACTTGGAGGACATTATCCGCGACCCGGCCATCGACCCCGCGGAGGCGCTTCTCATCAAGCGCCGCATCGACAAATCGAATCAGGACCGTACGGACATGGTGGAGTACGTGGACTCCTACCTGCTGGACAAATACAAGGACGTAACGCCCGCCGAAGGCGCCCGGCTCAACACCGAGACTCCGGCGTGGGCCATCGACCGCCTGTCGATCCTCGCCCTGAAGATTTACCACATGGCGCGCGAGGCGGAGCGTACGGACGTGGACGACGCGCACCGCGCGGCCTGCCGGAAGAAGCTGGACGTGCTGCTCGCGCAGCAGGTCGACCTTTCGCAGGCCATCGAAGAGCTGATCGAGGACATCGAGGCGGGCCGCAAGTACATGAAGACCTACAAACAGATGAAAATGTACAACGACCCGGCACTGAATCCGGTGCTCTATGGGCAGAAAAAATAGCGTGGGGACGGCGAACGGCCTCCCGAACGGGGAACGAGCGGGCGGTGCGGCGGCCGGGAGCGGCGCGCCGGTTCCGCGTCACCTGCTGGTGATGCGCACCTCGGCGATGGGCGACGTGGCGATGCTGCCGCATGCGCTCCGTGCGCTGACGGCCGCTTATCCCGATCTGCGGGTCACGGTGGCCACGCAGGCCATGTTCAGGCCCTTTTTCGCAGGGCTGGATGTCGGGTTTCTCGACGTCGATGTAAAAGGCGCCCATCACTCCCTGGCGGGAATGTGGCGGCTGGCCGCCCAGGCCCGGAGGCTGGGCGTGGACGCCGTGGCCGACGTGCACGACGTGCTGCGCTCGAAGGCGTTCCGCCTCGCGATGCGTCTGCACGGCGTTCCGGCGGCGCATATCGACAAGGGGCGCGCCGGGAAACGGGCGTTCATCCGCTGCGGCGGCCGCGGCATGGAGCCGCTGCGCCACACGGTGCTGCGCTACTGCGACGTTTTCCGGAAGCTGGGATTCGTGCTGGACGACCCCGCGCCCGCCGTGCGCCGGGACCGCCCCAATCCCTTTGGGGAGAAACACGGCGTGTGGGTGGGCTTCGCACCCTTCTCCGCACACCGGGGCAAGACCTATCCCGAGGAGCAGAGCCGCGAACTCGTGCGGATGCTCTCGGAGCGTTACGGGCGGATTTTCATCCACGGGGGCGGAGGCGCCGAACAGGCGTTCGCCGAGGAGATGGAACGCACGTATCCCAACGTCACGGCCTTGTACGGCAAGGTCCGTTTCGCCGGGGAGATGGACCTCATCGCCAACCTGGACTGCGTGGTGACGATGGATTCGCTGGTGATGCACCTGGCGTCGCTCGTCGCGACGCCCGTGGTGTCGGTATGGGGCGCGACGCATTCCGGGCTGGGTTTTCTGGGCTACGGGGTTTCGCCCGGGAACGTTTTGCAGGCTGACATGGCGTGCCGTCCCTGCTCGGTCTTCGGCAACAAGCCCTGCCGCTACGGCGACTACCGCTGCCTGAAAGCCGTTACGCCCGAAATGGCGGCCCGGCGGGTGGCCGAAATCACCGGCAGCTTGCCGGAATGTCCCGGAAACGGATAAACCGATTGAATCCATAATCCGTTTGGGGATGACCTTACGGAGCGATCGGACGGGAACCGGAGGCCTGCTTTCAGCCCCGGTTCCCGTCCGGAGTTTTATTTCGCCTTATTCACCGCTCCGGTTCCGGGGAGCCGTGTTTCATTTCCGTGAAATTGCATTTTCGGTTACGTAGAGGGTTCGCCTCATTCGTACTTATTATAACCGACTTGTTGAACTTATGAAGAAACTTCTTTTTCACCTGCTGATTTTCACCTTGTTTGCGGCCGCCGCCGGCTGCTCTTCCGGCAAGGACGACGACGGAAATCCCGATGTCAGATTCTATGCAGTTCCGGCTTCGCTGAATTTCGAGGCCGGGAAAACGACCTTGCAGTTGAGCATCTCGACGACGGGGCATTGGACGATCGTGTGCGACGACGAGTGGCTGGAAGCCGTTCCGGCGGAAGGCACGGGGAGTGCGAAGGTCGGAATCACCGCGCAGGCGAATCCTTTGGCGCAGCAGCGCACCTCGTCGCTGACGATCGCATACGGCGGTGCGGAACCGGCCGTCGTGCCCGTCACCCAAAAGGTCTCCGGGGAGGAGTCGGTCGACCTGTTCGGCTCGACCGACGAGATGAAAGCCTACCTGAAAGCGCGCGTTGAAGCCTGCAATTACGCCGAGTCGGTGACGACGACCGCCGGAGGGGTGCTGAAGTTCGGCTTCAAGGGCGCCGCGACGCGGGGCGTTCGGAAAGAGGCGATTCCCTTCTTTACGGTGAACGGCGGCGGTTACTGGGCGGCCGACGGCGTTGCGACGCCGGTGAAAGCCGACGCGGAGGCCCTGCGGGGCGGGGCGTCGCCCGCGGTGACGCTGACGGCCGGCGGAACGATCGCTTTCGACGGGGCCGACACGGGCACGGCCGCTCCTGCGGGCGGAGCCGTTGCGCTGCGCTGCGTGCTCGACACGGGGAAATACGTCTGCTTCGTCTTCGCCGACGGCGAGGTGATCCGGATCGGGAGCGAGCTTAACGGCTCGTTCAACCCGCCGCTGCCGGCGGGAGGCAAATCCCTCAAGATACTCTTTATCGGCAACAGTTTTACGGTCGATGCCACGGAGCATCTGCCGGGCATGTTGAAAAGCGCCGGAATCACCCATGTCCGGATGGTGCGGGCCTATCACGGCGGCTATAAGCTGCCCGAATTTTTCGAGAACTATGCCGCGCCGGACATCTGCACCTATTATTACTGCGAGCCGGGAGCGACGAAGTGGGAGAACGAAGGGACGCTGAACCGTTCGCTCAAGAGCATCGTCGAGTCGGATACGTGGGACATCGTGACGTTGCAGGAGCACACCGGTTCGTACTATGCGTGGGAGTGGGACGAGACCGAGCGGGGCGCGATTTCCGGACTTTGCGACTACATCCAGCAGGCGCAGCCCCTCGACCGGCCCACGATCGGCTACATCATGGCCCAGGCCTACGGAGCCTACCATTCCCATTATCCGAAGTATTTCGCCAACCAGCAGGCGATGTTCGAGGCGATCGTGGCCCAGGTGCGGAAGATCACCGCCCAGACCTGCATCGACATCGTGATCCCCTCGGGAACGTCGCTCCAGAATCTGCGGACCTCGTCGCTGAACAGGGACAACGGGATGGACCTCACGCGCGACTCCTACCACATGGACTACGGAATCAGCCGTTACGCGGCCGCCGCGACGGTGTTCCGGACGCTCGTCACGCCCTGCACGGGCGTCAGCGTCGAGGGAAACGGCTACCGCTATTCGACCTCCAGCACCTCGACGACGGGTTATTCGACGCCGGTTACCGACGCCAACGCCCCGGTGGCGATCCGGGCGGCGCTGGAGGCCTGCCGGACGCCCTATGCGGTTACGGACATGAGCAAATACTGACGGGCATGCAGAATCGTTTACGGGATTCGGAGCTTGTCGTGATGATGCGCGGCGGCGACAAGGCAGCCTTCGGAGTGCTTTTCGACCGCTACTACGACCTGCTGCACACCTTCGCCAGGCATATCGTCAAGGACTCTTCCGTGGCGGAGGACATCATCCAGAACGTCTTCGTCAAAATGTGGATGCGCAAGGAGCAGGTCAATCCCGAACTGTCGGTGCGCAACTACCTGCTGGTCGCCACGCGCAACGAACTTTTCGACTACATGCGGCTGCGGTACAACATGCTGCGCAGCGACATCAACGATGCGATGCTCAACGTCGCCGACGGCGATACGGACATTTACGACTACGTGGACGTGCGCGAACGGGTCGGGTTCATCGACTCGGTGATGCGTTCGATGCCCGACAAGCGGCGCGAGATATTCGCCATGCGCTACGACCGCAACATGACCAATGCCGAGATCGCCCGGGCGCTGAACCTCTCGATCCGCACGGTCGAAAAGCACGTCGACCTGGCGATCAAGCAGATCCGCAAGACGATCTCCGTCGTGACGCTCTTTTTTGTGCTGTTCTTCTGAAAACAAGACGAAACCTATGGATACCAAGAAAAATATGTCGCGTGAACAGCTGCTTGCCTACATGCGGGACAACTGCACGGAAGCCGAGGCGCAGCAGGTGCGCATGTGGCTGCGGGAGCGGCTGAAGGACCCGGGGCTGGACCAGCTGTTCAGCGACCTGCTGGACGCCACCGAGACCGAGTACGATCCCGAGGGCAAGGAGCGCGTGCGGCGTAAGCTGGACTCGATCCTCGCGGCATGCCCCGCCCCGAATTCCCCCCCCCGCAGCGGTAACCTCCGGCGGTGGCGGTGGTCCCTCCGTATAATCGAATACGCCGCCGCCGTTGCCGCCGTCGTTCTGGCGCTCCATTACAGACATCAGGCCAACACCCCGCGCGAGTGGGTGGAGGTCTATGCCGGCATGGGCGAGCGCCGCGAGATCGTGCTGCCCGACAGCACGCACGTGTGGCTCAACGCCGGTACGAAACTCATCTATCCCAAGCAGTTCAACCGCTCGATGAGGCAGGTCTACCTGTCGGGCGAGATGTTCGCCGACGTCCGCCGCGACGAGGACCGCCCGTTCATCGTCTCCGCCGACCGGCTGGAGGTGAAGGTGCTCGGCACGCAGTTCAACCTCAAATCCTATCAGGAGGACGCCAAGTCGGAGGTGAGTCTGGTGCGCGGCAAGGTGTCGGTAGGCATCAAGGCGTCGAAGATGAACGGGAAACTCACCCTCGCGCCCGGAGACATCCTCCGTTTCAACAAGACCAACAATCACATCGACTTCCTCAATTTCGATCCCGATTCCTATGCGAACTGGATCGACAACGACAACTTCTTCTTCGTGGAGCAGACCCTGGGCGACATCGTCGCCGACCTGCGCCGCCACTTCGCCGTCGAGATCGTCGTCACGGACAAATCGCTGTGCGACGAGACCTACTACGCCTCGTTCGTCAACGAGGAGTCGCTCGACGAAATCCTCGATGCGCTCAACAAGGACCGCCTTTTCTCGGTGCGCAGGGAAGCCGAGGTATATTACATATCGCCACCCCTAAAATAACCATATCATGTAGTACACAGAACGAACGGAATCTTTAATGACCTATTTCTCAAAACTTCAAATCTTAACGTAATGAATAAACTTTTACCTTCCGTCAAAAGTTTGATCACGCTTGCCGCACTTCTGTGCTTCCTGTTCCAGGCCTCCGCGGCCTCGGCCCAGAAGGTGAGCCTGTCGGTCCGCAATGCGACCGTCAAGGCGGCGATCGAACGCCTGCAAAAGGATTACGGCTACTCGTTCGTCATCAAGACGAAGGATGCCGATGTGAACAAGAAGATCACCCTCGATGTCAAAAACGAGGAGATCGGCGCGGTCGTCGGGAAGATGTTCGCCGGACAGAACGTCGTGAGCAGCGTCGAGGGCAAGATGATCGCCATCATGTCCGCCCCCGCGAAGCGGGACGCCGCGGCCCGCGCTTCGGCCAATGCCGTCGTGAAGGGCGTCGTGAAAGACAGCGCCGGGAATCCGATCACCGGCGCCACGGTGATCGTCGACGGCACGACGATCGGCGCCACCACCGACCTCGACGGCTCGTTCTCCGTACGGATCGGGGCGCGCACGGATGTCCGCCTGATCGTCTCCTACCTCGGCCTGAAGACCAGGGAGGTTGCGGTGGACGATCCGGCACGGTTCTATGAGGTCCGGCTCGAAAACGACAACATGGCCCTCGACGAGGTGGTCGTGGTCGGTTACGGCACGCAGCGCCGCAGCCTGGTGACCAACGCCATCAGCCAGTTCAAGCCCACCGAGGAGAACATGCGCAGCGTGATGTCGCCCTCGGAACTCCTTCAGGGCCGCATCGCCGGCGTGTCGATCTCGACCAGTTCGGGTAACCTCGGCTCGGCCGAGAAGATGAGCATCCGCGGTTCGTCGTCGCTCAGCGCCAGCAACGAGCCGCTTTACGTGATCGACGGCATTCCGCTGTCGAACAACTCGGCGTCGCTCTATTCGTTCGGCGAGAACATGAGTTCGCTGGCGACGCTCAACCTCACGGACATTGAGTCGATCGAGGTGCTGAAGGACGCCGCTTCGGCCGCGATCTACGGCTCGCGCGCCACCAACGGCGTCGTGCTGATCACCACCAAGCAGGGCCGCGAGGGCAAATCGGAGGTCAAGGTCAACTACGGCTTCAGCATCACGCAGTTTCCCAACACCGGGCGCCGCGAATACGTCGGTTCGAAGCAGTATGTCGAGGTCTTCAACGAGGGCGTCGACAACTACAACCGCCAGAACGGCTTCACGGTCAACAGCTCGGGATATGTCAAGCCCATCCGCAATCCCTACGGAGACATGCCCGACACCGACTGGCTCGACCTGATCACCCGGCTCGGGCAGTCGCACTACCTCGACCTGTCGTTTTCGGGCGGCAACGCCAAGACCAAATACTACCTTTCGGGCAGCTACAACTACCAGGAGGGCGTCATCAAGACGAACGACATCTCGAAGGTCAACCTCAAGTCGAACATCAACCACGAAATGTTCAAATGGCTGAAGGTGGGCGCCAACATCAGCGGCAACTACCTGCACAACAACCGTATCCCGGGAGCCGATCTCGGATCGACGATCATCGGACGCGCCGTGCAGCAGCGTCCCTTCGACCGTCCCTACAAACCCAACGGCGGCTATTACACGGGCGGAACCGACGAACTGCTGCTGCACAATGCCGTGCAGATTCTCTCCGAGGAGACCTCCTATACGGACAACTACCGCTTCATCGGTTCGTTCTGGGCCGAGGCGCAGATCATCAAGGGGCTGACGGTCAGGGCGTCGTACAACAACGACTCGGCCTACACCTACGACTACATCTATTACAATCAGAACCACCCCTATGCTGCCGACAAGGGCCGCATCCTGGACCGGAACCGGTTCGTGATGACCAACACGATCGACCTCTACGCCAACTATAACCGCAAGATCGGCGAAGATTTCGAACTCGGGGCCATGGTGGGTCACTCGTTCCTCAAGACCAAGAGCCGCACGTCGTACATCGATGCGCAGAACTATCCCTCGCCGGCGTTCGACGTGGCGAGCGTGGCCGCCAACATCGTCGATGCCAGCGCCGGACTGTCGGAATATGCCATCGAATCCTATTTCGCCCGTTTGAGCCTCGCCTACAAGGACCGTTACGTGGTCAATGCCACGATCCGTACCGACGGTTCGTCGCGCTTCGCGCCCGACTGCCGCTGGGGCTGGTTCCCCTCCGTGTCGGTCGGCTGGAACGTCTCGAACGAGTCGTTCTGGAACGCCGAGAAGACCGACCTGAAGATCCGCGCCAGCTACGGCCGCACGGGTAACCAGGACGGAATCAGCAACTACGGCTGGCAGGCCCTGATCAGCGGCGGCGTCAACTACGGCGGCCAGAGCGGCATCGCCATTTCGTCGAGCGGCAACGACCGTCTGACGTGGGAGACCGCCGACCAGTACAACGCCGGATTCGACCTGAGCTTCCTGGGCGGCAAGATCAACATGATCGCCGACGTTTACCTGAAGAACACGAACAACCTGCTCTACTCGAAGCCCGTGCACGCCACGACGGGCGAGACCTCGATCCTGAGCAACATCGGGTCGATGCGCAACAAGGGTGTCGAGTTCACGATCAACACCCACCTCAATCTGGGCAAGGTGCTGTGGAGTTCGTCGTTCAATATCGCCCGCAACGTCAACAAGCTGACGTCGCTGCTCGAAGACGACCTGCTGTCGATCGGCGCCAACCGCGCGCTGAAACTCGGCCGGACGGTGGGTTCGTGGTACATCTTCCGCACGGACGGCATCTACCAGTACGACGGCGAGGTGCCGCAGGCGCTCTACGACAAGGGCGTGCGCGCCGGCGACGTCAAGTACTGGGACCGCAACGGCGACGGGAACATCACGGACGACGACCGTATCGTCACGGGCAACCCCAACCCCAAATTCTCGGGCGGCTGGAACAACACCTTCAAGTACAAAGGGCTGGAATTGAGCCTCTTCTTTACGTACAGCTACGGAAACGACGTGTATGCGTCGTGGATGATCCACGGCTCCAAGCCCGGCTATACCCGCTCGCTGCTGAAAGCCTATGCCGACAACCGCTGGACGGGACCCGGCACGTCGGACAAATACCCGCGCGCGATCTACTCGTACAGCGGCTGGAACGGCAAGAACTCGACGATGTACCTGACCGACGGTTCGTTCATCCGCCTGCGCTCGGTGACGCTGGGATACACCTTCCCGCAGCGGCTGGTTTCGAAAATCCACCTCAAGGGACTCCGGGTCTATGCCCAGGGCGACAACGTCTTCCTCTGCTCGCGCTATCCCGGCTGGGACCCCGAGACGAGCGTCAATCTCGATCCGCGCTTCTACGGCGAGGATAACGACGGCGTTCCCCAGCCGCGCATCTTCAAGTTAGGCGTAAACATCACTTTCTAAATCCGACAATCATGAAATCGTTGCATAAAATCATCTTGTTTGCCCTGCTGCCCCTGATGGGTGCTTGCAGCGGCATGCTCGACATCGAGCCGCATTCGGCGGTCTCCCCGACGGTGGTCGGCTCCGACGACATCGAGGCGCTGCGCATCGGAATGTACAATAAGGTCCAGGAGGGACCTACCTACTACTCCTACATCGCGTTCGACCTCTTCGGCGGTGAGCTGATGACCAGCACGGGCCGCCCGATCGACCTGATCAACTCGCTTTCCAATGCGCTGCATACGTTTGTCAGCAGCCAGTGGAACGGCTACTACAAGGCGCTTTTGCAGGTGAACAACGTCATGTCGATCGCCGAGGGGCTGGCCGACAGCCCCACGCGGAACCGGGTGCTGGGCGAGTGCCGCTATTTCCGGGCGTATATTTACCTCTGTCTGGTGACCCGCTTCGGCGACGTGCCCGTCCTGCGGCAGAACACCCAGGCCAAGGTTTCGCGCGATCCGGCCTCGATGGCCTGGGAGCTGGTCGAGGAGGACCTCGACGCGGCTTCGGGCTTCCTGAACGGGTTGAGCGCCGACAGTTTCTACTACGTGTCGCCCGCCGCCGTGACGGCCCTGAAAGCGCGCGTGAAACTCTATCTGGGCAAGAAGGGAGAGGCCAAGGAGCTGGCCGAGAGCCTGATCGCCAATCCGAACTACGCACTCGACGACTTCGACAAGATTTTCCGCTCGAAGGCCAACAAGGAGGTGATCTTCGCCTTCTCGTGCCTGACCGAGGACGGTTCGTCGATCAAGATTTCCAACCAGTTCTACTCCTACAACCACCCCAACAAGGGCAGTTACAATTACCGTCCCGCGGGCGACGTGATGACGATGTACGCCGACAACGACCTGCGCAAGGAGGTGTCGATCACCACGCTCGACAACCTGAACTTCGTCAACAAATACCCCAGCGGGCAGACCGGGGCGGACCCCGTGGTGATTTCGCGTCTGGCCGAAATGTACCTGATCAGCGCCGAGGCGCAGGGGTTGAACGGAGGTCTGAAGCGTCTCAACGAACTGCGGGAAAAGCGCGGCCTCGACTGGGTGAGTCCGGGGAACGAAGCCGATTTTCTCGACGCGGTGCTTCAGGAGCGCCGTCTGGAGTTCCTCGCCGAGGGTTTCCGCTGGTACGACCTCGTGCGGACCGGAAAGGCTACGCAGACGCTCGGCACGAAGGACTACCAGTGCCTGATGCCGCTTCCGAGCCGGGAGTTGCTTTACAATCCGAACCTCAAACCGAATAATCCGGGTTATTAGCGGGATTGTCCAATATGCATAAAACGATAAAACGATGAAAACATACAGATATATGATCGGAATGCTGTTGTGCGTATGGCTGCTTGCTGCGTGCGACAATTCGAATGCTTTCGACGAATACGCCAAGTTCGACACGACCGCCCAGACGGCCTGGGGACAGAGCATCGTCGACGGATCGAACGGGTATGTGGCTCACGTGAAGAGCGACAGGACCTACAACCTGGCCGACGGCGTGGACGTGCTGGAGATGGCATTTCTGGCCGACGACGGACTGGCCATGCAGCTGTTCCTGTTCAAGATCGCCCTGAACGACAAAATCACCCTGCGCACGACGCTCGCCGACGACAAGAACCAGGTGGGCACCGGCCAGACGATTATGAAGCAGCTCGAAGCGATGCAGAAGAACGGGAAGAAGGTCTTGGGCGGCACGAACGCCGACTTCTTCAATACGACGACCTACATCCCCTACGGCGTATGCTACCGCGACGGCGTGGCGGTGAAGACTTCGTTCAGCCGTACGGACTGCAACGTCTTCGTGATCACGAAGGACAACGAGGCCTGCTGCTTCACGGAGGAGGAGTACGCTCTTCACAAGGACATCGTCCGCGAAGCGGTCTGCGGCCGCAGCACGCTGCTGCTCAAGAACGGCGAGCAGCTGGACCAGAGCGGCAACACGATGCCGGTGGCGAAGATGGAACCGCGTACGGCGATCGGCGTGTCGCAGGACGGCAAGGAGGTCTACCTGATGGTGGTCGACGGCCGTAACTTCTACTATTCGAACGGCGCCGACCTGCTGGACCTGATGAACCTGATGTCGGCCTGCGGAGCCAGCGACGCGCTCAACCTCGACGGCGGCGGCTCGTCGACCTTCATCGCTCGCGACGGCGCGGAGGGCGAACTCAAACTGCTGAACTGGCCGACCGACCAGGGCGGGGTCATGCGCAAGGTGGCGACCGGACTGGCGATTGTTGAACAATAAAAGACGGAACCGATGAAAACGATATTTCAATACCTGCTCCTGACGGCCGCATGCGCGGCGCTGGGAGCCTGCCAGGATTTTAGCGACGATACGGCCTTTACTCCCGAGACGCCCGAACTGTCGTTCGTGGAGACGAGCATCACCGCGGAGAAGGCCACCAAGGACTACGAACTTTCGATCAAATCGAACCTTCCGTGGCGCATCGAATGCGACAAGGACTGGGTGTCGTTCGATCCGTCGTACGGACAGGGCGACGCCACGATCACGGTGACCGTGGCCGCAAACCGTACGCTCGACGAACGCACGGCGACGATCTCGGCCTATGTCATCAAGGGCGAGAACGTCACGCTGCCCGTGACGCAGGCCGCCGCGAGCGCTTCGGACCTGGCGACGCACTACTATGTCAAGACCGACGGCTCGGCCGACAAGGACGGCCTGACATGGGAGACGGCGACCACGCTGGCCAACGCGATCGACCAGGCGATGAACGGCGACGTGATCCATGTGGCTGCGGGTTCCTACGTGCCTTCGGTTCCGCTGACGGGCATGAAGACCGCGCTGGACAACACGTTCGAAATCCACAGCAACTTCTCGATGATCGGCGGCTATCCGGCCGATGCGGCCGAGGGCGCCGTGGCTGATCCCGTGGCGAACGAGACGATTCTGGACGGCGACCACGCCGTATGCCACGTGGTTGCGGTGACGGCGGCCAAGATGAACGGCATGAAGGCTTCGCTCGACGGATTCACGATCAAGAACGGTTCGTCGCAGTTCAGCTCGGTGGGCAGCACGACGATAGGCGGCGTGAAGTTCTACCAGAGTTACGGCGCGGGCATTTTCATCGGCAACGCGACGGTGGACATCCTCAACTGCAAGATCGTCGAGAATACGGACATCCGCATGGGCGCCATCCGTGTCGACGCCGGAGCCGAGGCGTTGTTCGACAACTGCGTGGTTGCCGACAATGCGACCAAGTCGACGACGACGTACAACTGCGGCGGCCTGTGGGCCGACGGAGCCAAACTGCTGCGGATCAACAACTGTACGTTCAGCAACAACAAGGCGTCGGGCGTAGCTCCCTGTGTCTACGTCTTCGGCGACACGGGCGGCAAGACCAATGTGCTGATCAGCAACACCACGATTTCGGGCAACAGCGTCAACCCCGAGCATGCGACCCGAAACGGCGGCGGTATCTACGTCCGCGAAAACGGCAACCTGGTGATCGTCAATTCGACGGTCTACGGCAACCATTCCGGAAAGGGCGGCGGTATCGCGGTCTACGGCACGGCGGCCAAGCCGAGCAAGGCGGTGATCGTCAGCTGTACGATTGCCGGCAACACGACGGTGACGGTCGGAAACGGCGCGGGATTGCAGCAGGCTGCCGTCGGAGGGGCCATCGAGGTCTACAATACGCTGATCTCGGGCAATACGACGGACGGCGCGGCCGACGATGTCGCCTGGTTCAAGGACGCCAGCTATAAGGTCGCCAACTCCATTATCGGAGGCACGGTCTACAATGCCGACGGTATGGCTGTCGCAGGCGCGGCGTTCGATCCTGCCTCGATGCTCAGCCCGCTGGGCGACAACGGCGGTGCGACGAAGACCTGCGTGCTGCTCGGCGACGCGAATCCGGCGCGCCAGTACGGCATGTCCGCTTCGGAGCTGAAGATCCTGGGCGAGACGCTCGATCCGGCCTTCGGCGAGGCGGTCAGCGCCATCGACCAGACCGGCGCTTCGCGCACGGGCAAGACGGTGATCGGAGCCGTCGTGAAATAAGTCTGTTCACAGGGGGCGTGCTTTCATCGGTGCGCCCCTTTTTTTGTATCTTTGGGGTCGTAACGCCCCTTTTATCTGTCGCGGCGTCCGGCCGCCCCGCAAGGAGGTGCGGTTTTGCATCGGCCCGACTTTTTTATGATCTTTACAGTTATGAAACTTTACAGAACCGGACTGCTGCTGCTTGCGGTCCTATGCACAATCCCGGTGTTTGCCGGGCAGCCGCCGCGGCTGAAGGTGGGTTCCTCGTCCGGGATTTTCGGCCCGGTGACGAACTGGACCTACGAAACCTTCGCCGAGGCGAAGAGGGCTGGCATCGACGCCATCGAGATCAGCGCGTCGACGCTGTTCCTGAACAAGGAGATGACCGACGATCGGCAGATCGAGGCGCGCTGCCGTCAGCTGAAGCGCGACCTCAAGCGCGCCGGAATCGAAATCTGGTCGGTGCACATGCCTTTCGGCCGCGAGATCGACCTCTCGCAGACGGACGAGGCCGTGCGGCAGCGAAGTGTCGAACTGCACCGCCGCGTGCTGCGCTTCTGCAAGATCCTGTCGCCGCGGATCGTGCTGTTCCACCCGAGCTGGTATCTCGGGCACGGGGAGCGCGACGCGCGGATCGCGCAGCTGGTGCGCTCGGTCGGGGAGCTGCTTCCCGATGCGAAGAAGATCGGCGCCCGGGTGGTGATCGAGAACATGCTGGGCTACGAACTGGTCAAGGACGGGAACTACGAACGCCCGCTGGGCCGTACGGTCGAAGAGGTGCTGCACATCATGTCGCTCGTGCCCCGGGAGGTGGACGCCGCGGTCGACACCAACCACATCGACAATCCCGAACTGCTGATCAGTGCGCTCGGACGCCGGGTGAGGACGATTCACGTCAGCGACGGCGACGGCCGCAGCGAGTGTCACGAACTGCCGGGCCAGGGCCGGGGCGACAACGACTGGACGGCGATCCTGAAGGCCCTGTACGAGGATGCGCACTACCGGGGCGTCTTCATGTACGAGGTGAAGAAGGCGGAGTTCCCGCAGTTGAAGGCTTGTTACGACCGGTTGTACGAACAGTACGTGCAGTCGAAGCAATAAGGACGGTCGGGTTAAATGAGAACGCGGTTTGATGCAACTTCATCAAACCGCGTTCTTTGATTCCGGGCCGCTGGCCGGTCACCTGCGGACCACGATGCAGTTGGGGACCCCGCGCTCGCCCTCGTGGTCGAAGCGGCGGTTGTCATAGGGATGGTTGAGGACGCCTTCCTGCGCCGTCCAGAGCGTCGAAGAGCCGCCGCCGTCGAGGTTCAGCGCCTCGGTAAGACCTAACTGGCGTGCGATGTAGGCTGTTTCGGCGATGGTCGCGCCGTCGCCCTGGCCTTTGAAACGCCCGTCGATCACGGCCATCACCACCGTGCCGTCGGCCCGTTTGCCGATCAGCGTCCGGGGATGGCGGCGCGTGTAGAAACTGCTTCCGGAGGTGTATTCGACCACCTTGCCGCCGTCGATCAGCACCGGGCCTGCGGCCAGCGCCGAGCGGTAGCGGCGCGCCACGTCGGCATACTGCGTCGTGTCGCATGGGAAGATCTCCATCCGGCGGCCCTTGCGGTCCTTGAAGGCGATGACGCCGTTGGTGCGGAATGCCTCCTCGGGGGTGGTGCGTCCCACGATCTTCCTGTCGAGCAGGACGAAGGTGACCGGTTCGAAGGTTTTGACGTTGAAGTAGCTGCCGTTGACGGCGATCTCCGCGCCGGCGGCCTTCCCCAGATCGCTCGTGGACTCGGCCCTGCGATCGAGGTGGACGATCGAGGTGGTGAACCTGCGTCCGGGGTAGGTGGCGACGGAGATGCTCTGCCGCGACCCGAACATGTCGATCTGGGCGTAGCGGCATTCGGCGCCGCCGCCGAGGTCGGCCGTGCGCCATTGGGCGGAGGCGAATGCAATCGAGTCGCGGGGTGTCTGCGCCGCGGCGCTGGAGGAAAAGAGGAGCAGCAAGGCTCCCGTCAGAATTTTGTTCATGGTTCGGATAAACGGGTTAGTAGCCACAAATTTACGCATTTAGCACGGATTTAGCAAGCGTCGGAGCCGCTATTTTCGGGGAAAAACGGACGCCGGACCCTCCCGGAAACGAAAGCGCCCCCGGAAGTCCGGAGGCGCTGGTTTTTCGGGGCGGAAAAGCTGTTTACTGCCTGGCCTTGGTGTAGACCGTGCCCGTGCCCTCGATCGTGAGGGTGTAGTTCCCGTCGGCCGTTTTGGCGATCATGCCCGTCTGGGTGAAGTCGATGGTCTGGCCGTTGCCGAGGCTCTGGCCCTTGAGCAGGATTTTGTCCGCCTCGCCCTGAAGCTCCCACGAGGTGTAGACCAGCGTCGCCATGTTGATCGACCTGGCTGCGCCTTCGACCATGATCTCGACGCCCATGACGCCTTCGGAAGCAATCGGGTCGGGCATCGTCCATTTGCCGACGGCTTCGGCGTAGGTGGGATCGGTCGCGATCTTCGTGGCGGCGGCGCCGTCCTCCAGTTTGCCCGTGTAGTCCACGGTGACGGGGGCGCCGAGCAGCAGGCCGTTGGCGTCGCTCTTGTCGGCGTCCGTGGTCGCGAAGGTGCAGGTGCTCTCGTCGGTCAGCGCACGGACGGTGACGGTGTTCATCGAGGCGTCGGTGATGAATCCCGAGAAGGTTTTGGGGGTGTTGTCGGCGCAGGCCGTCAGGCCGGCGAAAGCCAGTGCGGCGATCAGGGTTTTCGAGCTTCTCATTGGTATCGAGTCTTTAAAGGTTTTTACGCTGTGAAATTACGCATTTTCCCCGGGAATTGTAGGGATTAACGCGATTTTATGTATTCGTCGATGGCTTTGGCCGCGGTGCGTCCCGCGCCCATGGCCAGGATGACCGTCGCGGCGCCCGTCACGGCGTCGCCGCCTGCGAAGACGCCCGGACGGGTCGTCGCGCCGCGCTCGTCGGCCGTGATGCAGCCGCGGCGGGTGGTTTCCAGACCGGCGGTCGTGGCGGCCAGCAGCGGATTGGGCGAGGTTCCCAGCGCCATGATCACCACGTCGCATTCGATTTCGAACTCCGAGCCCTCCTTCACCACCGGCGAGCGGCGGCCGCTTTCGTCGGGTTCGCCCAGCTCCATCTCCACGCACCGCAGGCCCGTCACCCAGCCTTTTTCGTCGCCGAGGACCTCGGTGGGGTTGGTCAGCATGCGGAAGCGGATGCCCTCCTCCTTGGCGTGGTGGACCTCCTCGACGCGCGCCGGAAGCTCTTTTTCCGAACGGCGGTAGACGATCGTGGCCTCGGCGCCCAGCCGTTTGGCCGTGCGCACGGCGTCCATCGCCACGTTGCCGCCGCCCACGACCACGACGCGCTGTCCGACGTAGATCGGGGTGTCGTACGCCTTGTCGTAGGCATGCATCAGGTTGGCCCGCGTGAGGAACTCGTTGGCCGAAACCACGCCGTTGAGGTTCTCGCCCGGGATGCCCATGAAGCGGGGCAGCCCGGCGCCCGAGCCGATGAATACGGCGTCATAGCCTTCGTCGTCCAGCAGCGAGTCGATCGTCACGGTGCGGCCCACGATCACGTCGGTCTCGATCCCGACGCCCAGCCGTTCGACCTGGGCGATCTCGCGCGCCACGATCCGCTCCTTCGGGAGGCGGAATTCGGGAATGCCGTAAACCAGCACGCCGCCCACCTTGTGCAGCGCCTCGAAAATCTTCACTTCGTAGCCCATGCGGGCCAGGTCGCTGGCGCAGGCCAGCCCGGCCGGGCCGCTGCCGATGACGGCGACCTTGCGGCCGTTGCGCACGGCGGCAGGCTGCACGGGGGCGCCGTGTTCGAGTTTCCAGTCGCCGACGAAGCGTTCGAGCTTGCCCACGGCGACCGGTTCGCTCTTGATGCCCAGGATGCACGAGCCTTCGCACTGGCTCTCCTGCGGGCAGACGCGGCCGCAGATCGACGGCAGCGAACTGTCCTCGGAGATGATGTCGGCAGCCTCCTGCAACCGCCCTTCGTGCAGGGCGGCGATGAAGTCGGGGATGCGGATGCCTACGGGGCAGGCCGCCACGCAGCGGGGATTCTTGCAGCGCAGGCAGCGCGAAGCTTCGAGTGTGGCCTCTTCGAGGTCGTAGCCGTAGCAGACCTCCTCGAAATTGGTCGCACGGATCGCCGGGTCCTGTTCGCGCACCGGCACGCGGGGTATTTTGTTTGCCATGTGATAGCAGATGAAAGGTTAAAAGTGAAAGGTGAAAAGTGAAAGGTGAAAAGCGGGAAGTTCTATGCGGGAGATAATTATATATTCTGCATGGTCTCCGTCGCTAAAATACCTTTCACCTTCCTACTTGTCCAATCCGATCTTACATACGTGTCCGGCCTCGCGCTCGGCCTCGATCGCCGCGGCGCGCTGCTCCTGGGTGCGGTACATGCCCTGCCGGCGCATCGCCTCGTCGAAATCGACCTCGTGGGCGTCGAACTCCGGGCCGTCGACGCACGTGAAGCGCGTCCGGCCGCCGACCGTCACGCGGCAGGCGCCGCACATGCCCGTGCCGTCGACCATCAGCGCATTGAGCGACACGGTGGTTTTCAGCGCGTACTTCTTCGTGGTGAGGGCCACGAACTTCATCATAATCATCGGGCCGATGGCCACGCATTCGTCGTAGTGTCTGCCCTCTTTTTCGATCAGCTCCCCGATCAGCGCTGTCACGAGTCCCTTGAAACCCTCCGAACCGTCGTCGGTGGCGATGTGGAGGTTTTCGGCTACGGCGCGCATGGCGTCGGTGTAGATCAGCATGTCGCGTGTCTTGGCGCCGATGATGACGTCGGCCTTCACGCCGTGTTCCCGGAGCCATTTGACCTGCGGGTAGACTGGGGCCGTGCCCACGCCGCCCGCCACGAAGAGGTAGCGGCGTTTGCGCAGCTCTTCGACGGGCATTTTGACGAATTCCGAAGGGTGGCCCAGCGGACCTGCGAAGTCGGCGAGGGCATCGCCCTCGTTCAGTGCGCAGATTTTGCGCGTCGAGGCGCCGATGGCCTGCGTGACGATGGTCACGCTGCCCTCCGCAGCGTCGAAATCGGAGATCGTGAGCGGAATGCGCTCGCCGTGTTCGTCGGCGCGCACGATGACGAATTGTCCGGGCTGCGCCGAGCGGGCCACGCGCGGTGCGAGGACCTTCATCAGCCAGATGCCCTCTGCGAGGAGTCTTTTTTCAAGAATGGGGTACATTATATCCGTTGTGTGTTTGTGTGTCACTCTTCGATGATTGCCGTCACCCGGATGCGCCGCATGGGCCGCACGGGGTCGTTGGTCACCACCACGAGGTGTTCGGTCACGATGCCGTAGTCCTGCGTCCGGGGATCGAGCAGAATTTCGCAGCGCAGCGAATCTCCGGGGGCGATTTTCTGCCCCGGGGCGAGTGTCGTGGCCACGTGTCCCTCGCCTTCGACGGCCCGCACGATCAGCTCCGCGCCGCCCGCGTTCGAAAGCGTAAAGTGCTTTTTCCGGACTGGTCCCGCATGTTTGACCGGTCCAAATTTAAGGATATTTTCCGAAAAATCGGCTTTCGGGGCGTTTTGTGTTGCATCCGCGGGCTGCGGGTCGACGCCGATGCCGTGGGTGACGAGCGTCGTGCCGTTGCTCCGTCCGTCGATCAGGACCTCCAGCGCGTCGCGCACGGTCCCGTAGCGGAGTTTGTCGGCGGGGATGAGGTAGGTGAAGTTGATTTCACCCCGTTCGCCCGGCGCGATCTGTTTCGGATAGTTGGTCCGAAGCGCTCCGCTCGTGGTTTCGGGCCGCAGTTCGAGGCGGACCGGGCGTTTCGAGGTGTTCGCGTAGCCGATCGCCGCCTGCACCTGCCGCCCCGGATAAATATAGGAGAAGGCGTTGAGCGTCGAGGCCAGCCGCAGCCCTCCGCCGGCATCGACGGGGTAGAGCTCCTCGACGGTTTTCTGCCGCGGGATGACGCTCCCCTGCACGGTGAGCGTGGCGATTTTCCGCTTCTCCGAAGAGTAGACCCACAGCTCCTTGGTGAATGAGCCGGGGCGGTTGGCGGGGTCGTAGGTGACGGTGATCTGCGTCTTTTCGCCCGGAAGGATCGGTTTCTTCGAGAAATCGGGGACCGTGCAGCCGCAGGTGGTCACCACGTCGAGGATCACCAGAGGGCTGTCGCCGCGGTTGACACCCGTGAACGTGTGGCTGACGCGGCCGTCGGTTTCGCGGATCGTGCCGAAGTCCCACGTATCGGGCCGAAAAGACAGATGTTCCTGCGCCGAGGCCGTTAAGGCGCATAGCGTCAAGAGAATAAGGAAAATAACGCGATTCGGGATCATTTCTTTATGATTTGTGCGACATGCAAAGATACTTTTTTTGCGAAAAAATCGTGCAATAATTTTGCGGGAATGAAAAATTGCTATATATTTGCACTCCGAAACGACGGGATAACCCGTTTCGAAATGCCTGAATAGCTCAGTTGGTTAGAGCACATGACTGTTAATCATGGGGTCCTAGGTTCAAGTCCTTGTTCAGGCGCAGATGCGCGAGGGTTGCGTAAAGGTTCTTTCAAAAAACGCCTGCAAGGGGTCGTCCGTAAAAGGGTGGTCCGGAGGGTGATCGGAAGATTGCCTTTGCAGTCCCAAGCCATTTTTAGGGGAGCTTAGCTCAGCTGGTTCAGAGCGTCTGCCTTACAAGCAGAGGGTCGGGGGTTCGAATCCCTCAGCTCCCACAACTGAAAATCAACGACTTACAGCAATGTAGGTCGTTTTTCTTTTGTGTGCCTCCGCGGTCGGTTTACACGTTTTTTGCCCGTTTGTGTAAACCAGTGTGTAAACCGAGATTTACACGATGAAAGCTACCGTAGAGGTTGTTTGTTACAAGTCCAAGCCGCTCAAAGACGGCACATTCCCTTTAATGCTCCGAGTTACGAAAGACCGCAAACGCAAATACGTTTCGCTCGGCCTTTCCCTGCAAGAAAAGTTTTGGGATTTCGAGAAAGGCAAGCCCAAACGGAATTGTCCCAACAAGGAGCAAATCGAACGGCTGATAGCCGCAAAAACGGCGGAATACAACGATTTGATTGTCGAAATGACCGCCCAGCAACGTGAATACACAGTGGAAACGCTCGTGTCCCATTTTCATAACCAAGTCCGTTGCGCTACGGTGGTCGAATTGTACGATAAACTGATTGACGACATGAAACGCGGCGGTAAACTCGGCAATGCAGGCGTTTACAAATACTCCCGTACATCGTTGCTGAAATTCACGGGACAGCGGTTGCAAATTCCGTTCAGCGACATTGACGCCGTGTGGTTGCGTCGTTACGAGAATTGGTTACGGACGAGCGGTTGCGGTGATACGACCATTAGCCAACTCTTTCGAACGTTGCGTAGCGTGTTCAACAAGGCGGTGGAATTGCAGTTGGTGAAACGGGACTATTACCCGTTCGATGCCTATAAAGTCAGCAAATTCGATACGCGGACGAAGAAACGGGCCATCACGAAAGAGGACGTGCGCAAGGTTATTGCACTCGACTTGTCGCAAGGCTATCCCTCCGAACGATTGGCACGGGATATTTTCGTGTTCAGCTATTTCGGAGCGGGGATTAACTTTGCAGACATCGCCCTGCTGAAATACGGAAATGTACGGGACGGACGGGTGCAATATGTTCGCAAGAAAACGGGCAAGCCTATCAATTTTCTGCTGACGGAAGAAATGCGGAATATCATTGTCAAATACCAGCGACAAGGACAGACGGATGAAGATTATATTTTTCCGATACTCGACCGCCGTGTGCATAGGACGGAGCAGCAGAGATATGACCGAACGCATAAGGTGCTGACGAACACGAATCGCTGGTTGCGTAAAATCGGACAGCGGGTTGGCATCGAACATCTGACTACCTATGTCGCTCGGCACACGTTTGCCACGGTTTTGAAGCGTTCGGGAGTGAATATTGCCATCATTTCCGAATCGCTGGGCCACTCGGATTTATCGACCACCCAAATCTATTTGGATTCTTTCGAGAATAGCCAAATCGACGCGGCGATGCAAAACTTGCTATGACAAAAAATCGGACCGACTTTTCCGAGGGGTCTTAAAATAACCCCTCGGTCAAAGTTGGTCCTACTCTTTAAGGGATTATCCGCTTGCATCGGGTAGTCCCCTTTTCTTTTTTCTGCGGTCGTCGGTTGCGGCAGAATGCGGAATTTTGTAAATTCGTCTTTATAAAGATACTCCTATGCAAGAAGAACAAACCTTTTACCCCGTAACGACCGAATATTTCACCGCTTGCCTGCCCTTACTGGAAAAATATTTCGGCATCACGGCAGGCTATTTCAACAAAGAACTTTCGGATGCCAAATGTCTGATACCTCACCGAGAGGGTAATATCGTAAAGTACAGCATTAAAGAGGATTGCAATCTGATTTTGCCGTTTCGACACCTCGAATGCCATGATTTGTTGTCGCTTATCAACTCTTACGGGACAATTACCCCGATAATAGAGGAAGCCCTATTACTGGTGGCCTACTGCATCCGTGAACGGCAGATCGACGAAAACGAATACAATGATCTTGTTCAATTTTACTCTTGGGACATATACCAAAGCGAATGGGCACACCTGTTGCTTTTTATGGAGCAAATGGAGGCACGGACATTTCAAGGCAACGAACAGACCGCCATCACAATTCGCACCAATAATGGGGAAGCGGAAAAGATTTCTATTCCGAACAGCGATAACTGGTTATTCCGTCTGATTAAAAAAGAACTTGCAGGCTATTTTCCCGAAGTACAGACAGCCGAGAAAGCACGGCAAGATATTCAACGGCGCAAACCGTCTGCGGGACGAAAAAAGGATAATGCCATCTATTCGGCAGTTGCATACGGCATTTACCGAATGCTCCATGAAGAAAACGCAATACCCAGCCAGCCCGATATGCCGAACGAATTATGCCAACTCATTCACGACTATACACGCTTCACGGGTTGCTATCCCGATAGTAAAGGATGGAGCGGCGAATACGACCCGAAAGTAATCCGCGCCGACCTTGCCGCCTATCTGAAACGAGCGGCTATGAATCAAGCACCACGATTCAGACCGATACCATTGCAGAGGCAGGTTATCATGCAGGATTTTAATTTTCCGCTATTGGACTGATCGGACTATATAACCATACCATTTAAGGGAGCCGTTTATCGCGGTTCCCTTTCTTTTTTTCTGCCAAAAATCTGCCAGTGTCATGACATCTGTCATTTTGTCATAACCAACAGATTTACAATATTTTCCATGATATATTTTGCAATATTTTCGACAGCAAAGGTAATGAATAGGTCGATTTTTAAGGGCTATTATTTATGTTTTTGCAAAGGCTCCAAAGGTCGGATTTATGCAGGTTCAAAAGCCAGAATCCGCGAATAAAGCGTACGGTTATTCGAGTGATTCGGGGAGTAGCCGACAGCCTGCAAAAGAGGCGGTAAAATGAAAAAATACGACCGATGAAGTGCAAAATGTAAACAGTTGAAAACCAGAGATAAATAATAGGTCTAAATAATGCCTATAATCTCTATCTAAAATGATTCGGAGAAGCCCGAAATACTCCGTTTCTTTGCAGTCGTGAACGAGGTCGGAGCGTACGGCCGACCGAAGTTGCAGGGTGTGTTTCCCCTCCTTAAAAAGGAAAACAAACTAATTATTCAAATATAAAATGGAAAATACGATTATTTCTGCGACTGAGCCGAAGAAAGTAAGCTCGCTCGCCACCACCGTTCAGACGGTAAACAAAATTGAAGAGAAACCCGTAATGCGTTTCGTACAGATGAAGTACGAGAACAATGCCCAAATGGTAGGCGTTATGCAGAAAGCCATTGGGCTGGGTTTGGACGCCATCATCATTACGCCTCGCGTGGATGTCGCAGGTTGCGGTTACGTTTGGGTTGGCCTGCGTAAAGGTCAGACCGAGTTGCAAGGCAAACTTTTGCTGAATGCTCAGATTTGGGCCTATTTGCTGGCGGCTCTGCTGGGCGAGGAACTCCCCGAAATTAACAACTGCGACGCTGATAGCGAAATTTGCTGTCAGGGTGAATGGCTGGAAAAGTTGGAGGCGGAAATCCGCCGATACACTACCAAGCGTCGGGAAGAATACACCCAAGACGCGGAAAGCGGTACGGGTTATCTGACCCATTCGTGGATTTTCCCGAATGGTAAAATCAAGATGCCCGCCGAAGCAATGGAAGATGTAACGGCACTTTTCGCCTAACATAAGTCAAACAGGGGAGCGGGTTTCGCCGCTCGCTCCCCATAATTTTTTATCTATGGTCGAAAAAACGATCGAAATCAAGCGGGGGCAGGTTCTTTCCGATATACTCCCCAATAAAGAAATCCCGACGAATACGATCCTTAACAAAACGCTGACGGGTTGCGGTGCTACCTATGGAGAGATCGTACATGCGAAACGGCACTCGATCATCATTGAACCGAATGTGCCCGTTATCCTCGGCAAAAAAGCGGAACACCCATCTTTGTTTGCTGTCTACGAGGGGATAACCAAAGAGGATGTCAAGGCGTTCCTTGCAGGCGAGGAGGATGGATTCAGAAAGATCATCACCACGCCCGAAGGCTTCGACAAAAAGGTCCTGCCCGCCATGTACGAAACCCATACTCCGATGTACGACGATTATTTCCTCTTGCTCGACGAGTGCGAAAAGACCATACAGGATGTGGGCTACCGCGGGGATATTTACCTGCCCGTCGAGGACTTTTTCAGATTCAAGAATAAGGCGATGGTTTCGGCAACTCCGATCCTGCCCTCCGACCCGCGTTTCGAGGAACAGAATTTTGAAATGGTGCGGATTGCTCCCACTTACGACTACCGCCGACCGCTGACACTTTGCGTCACGAACAATACGGTGCGGATACTCCGAAAATTACTCGTACGGTTGAAAGATGAAACGGTCTGCATCTTTATAAATTCGACCGATACGATTTTGGGACTGATTCAGACGCTCAAATTGGAGGGCCGTTGTAAAGTGTTTTGCGCCGATAAGAGCGTCCGCAAACTCAAACAGCAGAATTTCACCGATGTAAGCGACCGCTTGTCCGAACTTGCAGGAGTAAATTTTTTCACCAGTCGGTTCTACTCGGCGGTAGACATTAAACTGGACTACAAGCCGCATGTAATCGTGCTTACGGATGTGTTCCATGCTCCCTATTCGATGATAGACCCGCAGACCGAGGTCGTGCAGGCCATCGGGCGATTTCGTAACGGCATAGAGCAGGCGTACCATATAACGAATACCTGCGACAGATTGCAGAGCGTTTCGCGCGACAAGTTGTTCCATAACCTCGAATGTCAAGAACGGATTTACAACCGAATACGGGAGTTGCCTATTAAGGGCGAAATCGAACACCAAACCCTTACGCAAGCCTTACAAGGGATGGACTATAAACGCTTCGTAACGCGCACGGGCAATCGAAACTGGTTTATGTGGGACAACGCATGGACGGATGCCCGACTGGAAGCCCTCTACCGATCCTCCGCAACGATTGAGGAGGAGTACAAAGACGCCCCGTTCCAGCTGGCCGTTCATAAGGTAGATTACGACCTGACCGACGAAGACCGTCTGCGGCGGACACAGGCCCAAATAAAAGGAACGACGGAATTATGGCGCGAGGTGGTAGAACAAATCGACCGAATCCAGCGGCAGAATCCCGACGCAGAACAAACGTTTCTCTGCGAACAATTAGGCGATACGTTCTCAGAAATCATTGAAGCGGCAACGATTCTCGGTAAAGAGCGCATCGGGCAACTGGGCTATGACAGGCGCAGAATCAAGGCGGCGTTGGAGAACGTGGAGGAGAACCGATTGATGACCTCCGAAAAGATGCAACGAGCCGTCTATGCGAAATACAATACGGGCGATTTGGTGCTCTGTTCTGAAATACTCGGTTTTCTGCGGGGACTGATAACCGATAACGGAATACCATTCAAGGGGCGTGTAGACAGGCAGATTGTCAAGCTGTTTTTCGAGATTGCCGATGACAAGCCACGAATTAAGGGCAACAAAGCCTATCTGCTCGGTAAAAAGATGTTCGAGTTTTAGAGAAGAAAAACGGACCGACTTTCGCAAAGGGGGTAAATTAAGACCCCCTTGCAAAGTTGGTCCTATTCTTTGCTTGTGAAGATACTATCTCTTTTTCACCCCTCCCCCTTTTCGGATGGAAAACCGAATTTTTATCCCTCCCATTTAATAGGATTCCACATAAAACAGACCACCCCTATCTGCGTCCGAAACCATATAACCACATAGAATTATTTGCATTATATAGAATCGGAAAGCTATTCTTACATGGAGATATGCCGCCCTGTTTAGTT
>ERZ838839.43-NODE-43-length-154414-cov-15.900705_pt1 | contig 154414 bp, 125 predicted proteins | sample MGYA00519909_ERZ838839 | MGnify/ENA primary metagenome ERZ838839 (study PRJEB31850, sample SAMEA3708843) | human gut metagenome | biome: human gut; feature: human-associated habitat; material: faeces | place: China | collected 2014 ...
CCGGTCTTGCAACAATGATGAGGATTACACTTATGTATTATGTAGATTTCTACAGCCTTTTCAATCATCCGGAAAAAGATTGGGAAACTCTTCTGGACGTGAGACAGAAAGAAGATTGTCAACTATCTATTTTTTGAAGGGGCTTGGAATAACAAAATAAGACTCGACCATTGAATATACAATGGCCGAGCGATATTCTTTTATATTCAATCGATTTTATCGGACAGCAATAATTATTAGAAGATTTCCATATCCGCCAAAGTCCTTTTTGGACCATCCATCTCTATTTGTGTAACAGTGGCGTAGTACGCCATCTCGATGTGCAGGCTCATGGGCACAACAATGACGGAATCGATTTGGAAATGAGCCGGAACTTTCTGATTGAAAACTGTAAGTTCGACCAGGGAGACGATGCGGTGGTCATCAAAGCCGGACGCAACCAAGATGCATGGCGCCTCAACACACCCAGCGAAAATATCGTTGTCCGGGATTGTGATATTCTCAATGGGCATACCCTGCTCGGAATCGGAAGTGAAATTTCCGGAGGAGTACGCAATATCTACATGACCCGCTGTAAAGCCCCACAAAATGTACACCGCCTGTTTTTCTTAAAAACAAACCATCGTCGTGGAGGGTTTATCGAAAACATTTACCTGGAAGACATCGAAGCTGGAGACATGCTTCGTACCTTTGAAGTAGACACTGAAGTATTATACCAATGGAAAGATTTAGTTCCAACTTATGAAACACGTATCACACGAATAGACGGGATACATGTAAAGAATATCCATTGCCAGTCGGCTGATGCCATTTATGAACTAAAAGGAGATGCCCGATTACCAATCCGTAATGTATTTGTTGAGAATGTAAAAGTAGATACGGTACGTCAGTTTATCAATCGGTTATCAAATGTGGAAAATTTTCAGGCTAACGAGGTATCCGCTACTATCTTACTTCACAAAGAAGCACCCAGTATAGATTTAGATAAACTATATAAACAGAAAGCAGAATAATAAAAATAGCGAGAAGCGGCATCCCTCACCGATGCATCTTCTCGCTATTTCATTATCACTGATACAAATTAAAACTGGAACAAAGCAGTCAGTACGATGCGGTTATTTTTTACCAGATGGGTGTTGTTCACCCGTGCCTTGTCGGTATAATCGCCATACCACGCGCCGGTCCAAGTATATTCTGCTCCGAACTTCCAGTTCGGGCGATTGTAAGTCAGTTCGGCTCCCAGTGTATTCAACTGGTCGATATTTGTTCCTGTACCCAATACTCCAGTCACATTTTTCGATGCTCCCAAGTTTTTGAGATACCCGGCAAACACTCCGCCACGGAACTTACTTCCATACATCATATTTACCCAAGTATGCGATACACGCAAAGGAGTGTACTCCTGTTCACCCGTGCGAGAGTCGGTACACGTAATGCCATACCCACCAATTGTACTGGTTTGCGTCAGGTTTGACCCTAACACGCTCTTGGCTGCCAGCAAGAAACGGCGGTGCACATATTTCACATGCGCCTCAGCTGAAACTCCTGTCACCCGTTCGCTTACCTTGTATATATTGTCATTGTATTTCGATTCTGTACGGGGAGACATGGAAGACACATGCACACCAGCCCCAGCAAGCAATCCGGGACGATTGTAGTCCATGCCCAAATAAAACTCGGGCAAGCAACCGTTCTTCATAAAGCTTTGGCTTTTAGTTGTAGTAACTTCTCCTACTTTGTTTGAAGAAGGACCTACCGACAAATATTGTGACTGCCATATAGCAGCTGCGGTCAGTTTGAAATTTTTGTTTGTAAACCGATAGCGAACCTGCGGTGCACGGCTGAACGGCTGATAAGGTGCTCCCATGTTCAAGTTCAGAATTTCAGGAGCCACATCTCCATACAGAGGATGCCATGTTTGTCCAACCAGCAGGGCTGATTTTCCCCAATCAAGGTTGAAATACACGTGACGAATACGGAACAAAGAATAAGTGGTACCCGAACCACGGAAATCGACTTCCACCTTTGCCGAAGTCTTTGCCTTTCCCAAGGTAGGTCCGGTCACATCCACTCCCAATCTGGTGTACAAAGTATAGAAGTTACCATCCGGTTTGGCATTCAAATCCTTTCCGTCCGCATCAGGAGCTACATCCTTAGGATACATGTAAAAAAGTCCGTCGACAGTTTCTGAGTTGGAACGGCTGTTATAGAATAAGTCGGTCCGCACCTGTCCATAAAATTTATAACCAAAACCTTCTTTCTGAGCCATTACCCCTGCCGAAGCGGCCATCATGACCCACATTAAAAAGCATCTTTTTTTCATTTGAAATTACTTTTACCTTTACAGCCCGCAAAATTATACATAATCTATAGAACAGCCAAACAATTCTTTATAAGGAACGTATCCGGCGGAACCAGCATACAAACCAGACCGCAGCCACCAGTGCACAACACAATCCGACAGGATAAGCCACTTCGACCGACAAGGCCAGCCCTTCCGGAGCAATGAGAATATAGGTGGCACAAACACAAGTCATAAACAGAGCCGGAATCAAGGTTACCCAATAGTTTTTCCGTGCACAAACCAGCCAGACCGTAATGGCCCACAAAGTAAAGACAGACAAGGTCTGATTACACCAGGCAAAATATCGCCAGATAATCTTGAATCCTTCCGCATCTCCAAAGCTGTACACCAACAACAAGATGGTAACCAAGAATATAGGGATACAAATGAAGAGACGTTTAGCGATAGAGCGCTGCTCTACATGAAAAAAGTCAGCCACAATCAGACGTGCCGAACGCAAGGCGGTATCACCACTCGTAATAGGAGCTGCCACAATTCCCAATATGGCCAAAATGCCACCGAATGCCCCTAACCAGTCTTTTGAGATATCTGTAGCGACCTTGGCTCCGGAATAAGCCACTCCGGTTACTTTATCCACGATACCGTTCTCCTGAAAGAAATAAGTCGCCGCAGCAGCCCAGATAAGTGCCACAATTCCTTCCGTTACCATCGCTCCATAAAAAATCGGACGGCAGTGCTTTTCATTCGTAATGCAACGCGCCATTAGAGGTGACTGAGTTGCATGAAAACCGCTGATGGCACCACATGCAATGGAGATAAACATCATCGGGAAAATCGGGTTTTTCTCGTACTTCGTACCAAATCCCTCCCACATTTCAGGCAAGGCAGGACTTTTGACATACAGCATAACAAGAATGCCTACAGCCATAAACAACAAGGCAAAGGCAAATAAAGGATAAATGCGTCCGATGATTTTATCAATAGGAAGCATGGTCGCCAAAATGTAATACAAGAAAATCACGACCATCCAGAAATACACATCCAGCGCAGAAGGAGTCATACCGGCCAGCAGCTCTGCAGGTCCTGAAACAAAGACCGCACCGACCAGAATCATCAGCAAGACAGTAAACACGCAGGCTACCTTTTTAGTCCGGCTTCCTAAATAACGACCGATAATTTCCGGAAGGCTTTCTCCATTGTTACGCAACGATAAGGTACCGGACAAAAAATCGTGTACGGCTCCGGCGAAAATCGTACCGAACACAATCCACAAATAAGAAGCTGTACCAAACTGTGCCCCCATTATTGCTCCGAAAATAGGTCCGAGCCCGGCTATGTTCAAAAACTGAATCATAAAAATTTTCCATGTGGGAAGGGGAATAAAATCCACCCCGTCGGCCATTGTCAAAGCCGGCGTTTTACGTGTGGAATCAGGAGCAAACAAGGAATTGACGTACTTTCCATAAACCCAATATCCCACCACCAATAATACCAATGCGAGAGTAAACGTTATCATATCTATCAATTTATCTTTTATTATCGCGCAAAAGTAATAAAAAGAAACAAACCGTTACTATTTTCAAGAAGAATTTACCCCAAAGACCTTATTCTTTCATATCTCCCCCCCGGCTTATCCTTTTCTTTCTCTACATATCCGTAATTTATATGTATATTTGCACAAACATTTAAAAGATATGCGCATACTATTAATCGGTCTTCTATTTATAAACAGCTTGGTTTCCTTACAAGCTCAGCCTAAAGAGGAAATACGCGCCACCTGGCTGACTACTCTTGGAGGAATGGACTGGCCTACACGGAAAGCGAATTCGGCCAAGGGAATTGAAGCACAGAAAAATGAGCTGATCCGGCAACTTGATGCCTTAAAGGCAGCTAATTTCAATACCGTACTTTTTCAAACCCGTCTTCGGGGAGACGTTATCTACCCTTCTGCAATTGAGACCTTTGCAGAAAGTCTTACAGGACATACCGGCAAGAACCCCGGATATGACCCACTGCAATTTGCAATAGAAGAATGCCACAAACGAGGACTGGAACTTCATGCATGGCTGGTGTGTATTCCTATCGGAAACAAGCGCCAAGTAACGCTGTTGGGAAAGAACTGTGTAGTAAAAAAACAACCGGCACTTTGCAAGCAGTTCAACGGGAGCTGGTACCTTGACCCTGGAAATCCAGGTACAGCCGATTACCTGAGCCGGATAGCCAAGGAAATCACAAGTCGCTATGACATTGACGGCATCCACCTGGATTATATCCGCTATCCGGAGCAGGGCGAAAAGTTCCCGGACAAAGATACCTATCGGAAATATGGGAAAAAGCAGGAGCTCAAGCAATGGAGACGGGATAACATTACCCGCATTGTCGCACGAATTTACGCGGAGGTAAAGCAACTGAAGCCGTGGGTAAAAGTCAGCAGTTCCCCCATCGGGAAGTTCAATGACACACGACGTTATTCATCCTTTGGCTGGAATGCATACAGCACAGTATATCAGGATGCACAAAAGTGGCTGAATGATGGTATTCAGGATGCGCTTTTCCCCATGATGTATTTCCAGGGAAATCACTTCTACCCTTTTGCACTCGACTGGAAAGAAAACAAGAATGAACGTTGGATAGTACCCGGACTGGGAATCTATTTTCTTCACCCTAAAGAACAGAACTGGAAAGTAGATGAAATCATACGCCAGATTTATTTCTCCCGAAGAATTGGATTGGATGGACAGGCTTATTTCCGTAACAAATTCATGCTGGAGAATACCAAAGGAATACTGGACGAACTGACGAATCATTTTTACACCTTCCCGGCAGTAGTACCTCCCATGCGATGGACAAAAGGCAATCCTCCCTCTCAGCCGACTTCTCCTTCTTTGGTATTGAAAGGAAACAATATCGAAATGAGCTGGAAGGCATCCCCATCTTTGCCGGGAGGAATCTATTACCGGATTTATGCATCTGCCACTTATCCGGTAGATACAGAGAAGGCTCAAAACCTGATTATTACACGTATGGACAGCTGTCAATATACCTTTGTGCCGGATTTGTCTACAAAGGGAGGTATCTACTGGGCAGTTACAGCCGTAAACCGTTTTGGATATGAAAGCATCCCACTGGCTTTAAACGTACCGGCTAAAGACAATCCTGTGATTTATTACGGAAGCTTTCCGGCTATCCCAAGCGGATATATACTCATTGTGAGTGACGCCACGGGCATGGAGATTCTACGTACAGTCCAGCCGGAGAAAGACATTCCTCAGAAAACGGGAAAAGGCTTTTTCCGATTCAGCCTGTTAGCTCCTGACGGCACAATTACCCCTGCAGGAGTAACGGTGTACTGATTTTATCCCGAAACGCATGGTAATAAAAGGAATAATCACTAAATTTGCACATTCAATTGAAACAAACAAACTTACTATACTCATGAGCAATCAACGATACATGCAGCGCGGCGTATCTGCATCTAAAGAAGATGTACATAACGCTATCAAGAACATTGACAAAGGTATTTTCCCAAAAGCATTCTGTAAAATCATTCCTGATATTTTAGGAGGTGACCCGGAGTATTGCAACATCATGCATGCCGACGGAGCCGGAACAAAGTCTTCACTGGCTTATTTGTACTGGAAAGAAACCGGCGACTTGTCTGTATGGAAGGGTATCGCACAGGATGCATTGATTATGAACATCGATGACTTGTTGTGCGTAGGAGCGGTAGATAACATCTTGGTATCTTCTACCATCGGCCGTAACAAGCTGCTTGTACCGGGAGAAGTGATTTCTGCCATCATCAACGGAACAGATGAGTTGCTGGCTGAACTTCGCGAAATGGGTGTCGGCGTATATGCTACAGGTGGAGAAACTGCCGATGTAGGCGACCTGGTTCGTACGATTATTGTGGACAGTACGGTAACTTGCCGTATGAAACGTGCTGATGTCATCGACAATGCCAATATCCGTCCGGGCGACGTAATCGTCGGTCTGGCTTCTTATGGTCAGGCTACTTATGAAAAAGAATACAACGGTGGTATGGGAAGCAATGGTCTGACCAGTGCCCGTCATGATGTGTTCAGCAAATGCCTGGCTGAAAAATATCCGGAAAGCTACGACAAGGCTGTACCAGAAGAATTGGTCTATAGCGGTAAACTGAAACTGACGGATGCCGTAGAAGGCTCTCCACTGGATGCCGGTAAGCTGGTTCTTTCTCCGACACGTACTTATGCACCGGTAGTTAAGAAATTGCTGGATGCCCTGCGTCCGGAAATCCACGGTATGGTTCACTGCTCAGGTGGTGCACAGACAAAAGTGCTGCACTTCGTAGGCGACAATTGCCGTGTCATCAAAGACAACCTCTTCCCTGTTCCTCCTTTGTTCCGTACAATTAAAGAACAAAGCGGCACCGAATGGGACGAAATGTACAAGGTATTCAACATGGGACACCGTCTGGAAGTTTACCTGTCACCGGAACATGCGGAACAAGTAATTGAAATCAGCAAATCGTTCAACATCGACGCACAGATTATCGGACGCATTGAAGAAAGTGACCACAAGGAACTGATTATCCGTTCTGAATTTGGAGAATTCAAATATTAATCGCTTATAAATTTAGGTGGAAAGCATATCAGACTATCTTTCCACCTATTTCTATGCTTATACAAAAGGGAAAACACCTTTCCCTGTAGATTCAACCGCGGTATAAACCCTAATAATGCATAAATGGCAGAAAACAACACCTTATTAGAAAAACTGGACGGACTTGTAGCCCGTTTTGAAGAGGTATCTACCCTCATCACGGATCCTAATGTAATTTCTGACCAGAAACGATACGTCAAACTGACCAAAGAATACAAAGAGCTGGGCGACCTGATGGCTGCCCGCAAGGAGTATCTTCAATGTCTCAACGGATTGGAAGAAGCCAAAATGATGATGAGCGAGAACGATCCGGAGATGAAAGAAATGGCTCGTGAAGAAGCGGCCGCTTGTGAAGCTCGCATTCCGGAACTGGAAGAAGAAATAAAATTATTGCTGGTACCGGCAGACCCGCAAGATGACCGAAATGCCATTCTGGAAATTCGTGGCGGTACAGGAGGTGATGAAGCTGCCATCTTTGCCGGCGATTTGTTCCGCATGTATTCCAAATACTGTGAATCAAAAGGATGGAGACTGGAAGTTTCCAGCGCCAACGAAGGAGCTGCGGGTGGTTTTAAAGAAATCATCTGTTCGGTAACAGGTGAAAAAGTGTATGGTACGCTGAAATATGAATCAGGTGTACACCGCGTACAGCGAGTTCCTGCAACTGAAACTCAGGGACGTGTACACACCTCGGCCGCATCGGTAGCCGTACTTCCCGAAGCGGAACCTTTCGACGTGGAAATCAACGAAGGTGAAATCAAATGGGATACATTCCGAAGTGGCGGTGCCGGAGGTCAGAATGTCAATAAGGTAGAATCTGGCGTACGCTTGCGTTACAACTGGAAGAATCCGAACACCGGTATCGTAGAAGAAATCCTTATAGAATGTACGGAAACTCGTGACCAGCCAAAGAACAAGGAACGTGCCCTCAGCCGTTTGCGTACCTTTATCTACGACAAGGAGCACCAAAAGTACATTGACGACATCGCTTCCAAACGTAAGACAATGGTAAGTACCGGTGACCGCTCGGCTAAGATACGTACTTACAACTATCCACAAGGACGTATCACTGATCACCGCATCAACTACACCATCTACAACCTGGCGGCTTTCATGGACGGTGACATTCAGGACTGCATCGACCACCTGATTGTAGCTGAAAATGCAGAACGATTGAAAGAAAGCGAATTATAAATACGCGTGTACGATTTTATCCCTACCCGCGTACAAAAGAGTACATTATTATCATTAAAATAAACGTGTCATGAACAAACAAGAATTATTTGAAAACATCAAAAAGAAAAAATCTTTTTTGTGTGTAGGACTTGATACTGATATAAAGAAAATCCCGGAACACCTTCTGAATGAAGAAGACCCGATTTTCGCATTCAATAAAGCGATCATCGATGCAACAGATCCCTACTGCATCGCTTATAAACCCAACCTGGCTTTTTATGAAAGCATGGGCGTAAAAGGTTGGATTGCCTTCGAAAAAACAGTAGAATACATCAAGAAGAACTATCCAGACCAGTTCATCATTGCTGATGCAAAACGTGGAGACATCGGCAACACTTCTGCCATGTATGCCCGCACTTTCTTTGAAGAACTGAATATTGACTCTGTCACTGTAGCTCCTTACATGGGAGAAGACAGCGTAACTCCATTCCTTACTTACGAAGGTAAATGGGTTATCCTACTGGCACTGACTTCCAACAAAGGCTCACACGATTTTCAATTGACTACCGATACAGAAGGCGAACGTCTGTTCGAAAAAGTATTACGCAAATCACAGGAATGGGCTAACGACCAGAACATGATGTATGTGGTAGGTGCTACTCAGGGACGTATGTTCGAAGACATCCGCAAAATCGTTCCCAACCACTTCCTGTTGGTACCAGGTATCGGTGCTCAGGGTGGTTCACTGGAAGAAGTCTGCAAATATGGTATGACTAAAGAATGTGGATTGATTGTCAATTCAAGCCGCGCCATTATCTATGCAGACAAAACAGAAAACTTTGCCAATGTAGCTGCGGAAGAAGCCAAAAAGGTACAACAGCAAATGGAAAAAGAACTCGCTGCTATCCTCTAAGCAACAATTAGTTTCCACATACAAAGAAGTACAAAGATTCTCAACAGGAATTTTTGTACTTCTTTTTTATCATATAAAAACAACCTTCCGAAGCGTTTGTATACGATACCAATGAAAATTAATGGTCGTTTCAGGCAAATAATTGCTTTTTTTCACGGATATGTAAAAAAAAAATACGTAATTTGCATAATTAAGTAGTAAGTATGCTTTTTCAGGCAACTAAATATTGAAGAACAACCAAGGAAAACCAAGGAATTAAAGATAACTAATATGGAGTTCTCAGCTAAGCAAATTGCGGAATACATCCAGGGAATTATAGTTGGTGATGAAAATGCCACAGTACACACCTTTGCCAAAATTGAAGAGGGTGTACCGGGAGCATTATCCTTTCTATCCAATCCTAAGTACACTCATTATATCTACGATACGAAATCTTCCATTGTACTGGTAAATAAAGATTTCGAACCTGAACATGAACTTCAGACCACACTTATCAAAGTGGATAATGCATACGAGAGTCTGGCCAAACTCATGGCGTTATATGAAATGAGTATCCCCAAGAAACAAGGTGTAAGTCCGTTAGCATCCATTGCAGAAAGTGCCAAAATTGGAAAGAATGTGTACATCGGTCCATTTGCGTGCATCGAAGACGGGGCTGAAATTGGAGACAATGTATGTATACATCCGCAGGCTACCATCGGAAGCAATGTGAAAATAGGCATGAACACCATTATTTATCCTCATGTAACCATCTATCAGGATTGCAGAATTGGGAACAATTGTATTCTTCACGCCGGAGCCGTAATCGGTGCCGACGGATTTGGTTTTGCTCCGGGAGCAGATGGCTATGAAAAGATTCCACAAATAGGAATTGTGGAGCTGGAAGACAATGTAGAAGTTGGTGCCAACACTTGTATTGACCGTGCCACAATGGGACATACACTTATCAAACAGGGAGTGAAACTGGATAATTTGATTCAGGTTGCCCACAATGTGGAAATTGGGAAACACACTGTGATGGCATCACAAGTAGGAATTGCCGGTTCTGCCAAAATTGGCGAATGGTGTATGTTCGGAGGTCAGGTAGGAGTTGCCGGACACATCAAGGTGGGAGACCACGTCAATGTAGGAGCACAGTCTGGTATTCCAGGAAATACAAAATCAAACACTACATTAATGGGCTATCCAGCAATAGACCCGAAACAGTTCGCACGTTCTGCAGCTATCTATAAGAAACTACCGGATATGTACGTAGAACTCGGACGCCTGCAAAAGGAAATTGAAGAATTAAAAAAACAACTAAATAAATAAACCCATGTTGAAACAACAAACCTTAAAAGGCAGCTTTTCACTCAATGGAAAGGGACTCCATACGGGAGTTAAACTGACCGTTACGTTCAATCCTGCCCCAGAGCACTACGGGTATAAGATACAGCGAATCGATTTGGACGACCAGCCCATATTAGATGCTGTAGCAGAAAATGTGGTAGACACAACCCGTGGAACAGTTTTAGCAAAAAACGGGGTAAAAGTTAGTACCGTAGAACATGCGTTGGCTGCATTATACGCAGCAGGTATAGATAACTGCTTGATTCAAGTTGACGGACCGGAATTTCCTATTTTGGACGGAAGTGCCAAAGCATACGTAGAATGCATCAAGCGCGTAGGCATCGAAGAACAAGCTGCTCCGAAAGATTATTACATCATCAAGTCAAAGATTGAGTTCCGTGATGAAGAAACAGGTTCTTCCATCATTGTACTTCCTGATGACAAGTTCAGTGTCAACACACTGATTTCATACGACTCCAAAATATTGACCAACCAATATGCTACGTTGGAAAATATGGAGTGCTTCCCTACAGAAATTGCTTCTGCACGTACATTCGTATTTGTCCGTGAAATTGAACCGTTGCTGAATGCCGGACTCATCAAGGGAGGTGACCTGGATAATGCCATCGTTATCTACGAAAAGCAGATGACACAGGAAAACTTCGATAAGTTAGCTGACGTGATGGGAGTACCTCACATGGATGCCAGTCATTTAGGATACATCAACCATATTCCATTGGTATGGCCTAATGAACCTGCACGCCATAAACTGCTGGACATCATTGGTGATTTAGCGTTAGTGGGCAAACCTATTAAAGGTCGCATCATTGCTACACGTCCGGGACATACCATCAACAACAAATTTGCCCGTCAGCTTCGGAAGGAAATCCGTATGCACGAAATACAAGCTCCGGTTTACAACTGTAACGAAGAGCCTTTGATGGATGTAAACCGCATTCGTGAATTACTTCCTCATCGTTATCCATTCCAGTTGGTAGATAAAGTAATTGCTATTGGAGCCAATTACATCGTGGGAGTTAAGAATGTAACATCTAACGAACCGTTCTTCCAAGGCCATTTTCCGCAAGAACCTGTAATGCCTGGTGTGTTACAGATTGAAGCAATGGCTCAGGTAGGAGGTTTGCTAGTTTTGAATTCAGTAGACGAACCGGAAAAATATTCCACCTATTTCTTGAAGATAGACAACGTAAAGTTCCGTCAGAAAGTGGTTCCAGGTGATACTTTAATTTTCAGGGTCGAATTGATGGCACCTATCCGCCGAGGAATATCTACCATGAAAGGATATGTTTTCGTAGGTGAAAAGATTGTCTGCGAAGCTGAATTTATGGCACAAATTGTAAAAAACAAGTAACATGATCAGTCCTTTAGCATATATAGACCCGGAAGCTAAAATCGGGGAAAACGTAGAAATAGGCCCTTTTGTCTTCATTGACAAGAATGTAGTCATTGGTGACAATAACGTCATTATGCCGAATGCCAACATCCTGTATGGTTCCCGTATTGGAAATGGGAACCGTATATTCCCCGGAGCAGTAATTGGAGCTATCCCACAAGACTTAAAGTTTCACGGAGAAGAAACTACTGCAGAAGTAGGAGATAACAATACCATCCGTGAAAATGTAACTATCAATCGCGGTACAGCAGCCAAAGGTAAAACCGTGGTAGGTAATAATAACCTGCTGATGGAAGGAGTACACGTCGCTCATGATACGATTGTGGGAAACGGATGTATTATTGGCAACCAGACCAAAATGGCTGGAGAAGTAATTATCGATGACAATGCCATCGTCAGTGCTTCCGTACTGATGCACCAGTTCTGCCGTGTAGGTGGCTATGTGATGATTCAGGGAGGATGCCGTTTCAGTAAGGATATTCCGCCTTTCATCATTGCCGGACGCGACCCGATTGCTTATTGTGGTATCAATATTGTAGGCTTGCGACGCAGAGGATTCTCCAACGAACTAATCGAAAACATCCACAATGCCTACCGCATTATTTACAACAGCGGTAAAATGGTGACTGATGCCATAGAAGAAATCAAGCGAGAAGTCCCCATGAGCAAAGAAATTGAATACATCATTTCATTTGTGGAAAACTCACAGCGCGGTATCATTCGATAAAAAAGATTTTGTATATTTACCCCATCAACAAAAGACTAAAAGAAAATGGTATACAAATTTAGAATCATATCTGACGAAGTCGATGATTTTTTGAGAGAAATCCAAATCGACTCTGAAGCTTCTTTCTACGACCTGCACGAAGCTATTCTGAAATCAACTGGATACAAAGATGACCAGATGACTTCTTTCTTCATCTGTGACGATGACTGGGAAAAAGAAACAGAAATAACGCTGGAAGACATGGGAAGCGGAAGCTCGGAAGAAGATACATACATCATGAGAGAAACTCCTCTAAGCGAATTGCTGGAAGATGAAAAACAGAAGATGATATATGTATTTGACCCGCTTGCTGAACGTGTATTCTTCATCGAACTTTCAGAAATTATCACTGGAAAAGATTTGGACAAGGCAGTATGCACTCGTAAAAACGGAGAAGCTCCTCAACAGACCATCGATTTTGATGAACAGATGAATACAAACGCTGCACTCGACCTTGATGAAAACTTCTATGGCGATCAAGACTACGACATGGAAGACTTTGACCCGGAAGGTTTTGATATCAACGAAGGAAGCGGAAATCCTTATGATGAAGATAAATATTAAAAAGAGCTGACACGTAGTTACATCAGTTTGAAACAATATAAGAAATGTCATCCTGGGTCTGACTCAGAATGACATTTTCTTTTTCCCTACCGACTATACTCGCACACAAATGAAAAAGCCCGTCCTTATCGTACTTATTGGTCCTACCGGTGTAGGAAAAACAGAATTGAGTCTTTCCATTGCCGAAAAGTATCATACCTCTATCATCTCTTCAGACTCTCGCCAGCTGTATAAAGACCTGAAAATTGGTACAGCAGCACCTACTCCCGATCAGTTGAAGAGAGTATCTCACTATTTTGTAGGTACCCTTGAACTGACCGATTACTACAGCGCAGCCCAATTCGAGGCGGAAGTACTAAAGAAGTTGGAGGAGTTATTCAAGGCTAATCCGGTAGTAGTGATGACTGGAGGTTCCATGATGTACGTTGACGCCGTCTGTAAAGGTATAGACGATATTCCTACGGTGGATAAAGAAACACGCGAACTGATGTTACGCCGCTACGAAAGTGAAGGTCTGGAGCAACTTTGTGCAGAACTGCGGGTACTCGACCCGGAGTATTACCGCATTGTAGACCTGAAAAATCCCAAACGAGTGATTCACGCACTTGAAATCTGTTATATGACGGGAAAAACCTACACCTCATTCCGCACCCGCAACACCAAAGAACGTCCGTTTCAAATCATCAAAATCGGACTCACACGCGACCGTGAAGAGCTTTACCAGCGCATTAACCAGCGCGTGGATGAAATGATGAAAGAGGGATTGCTGGAAGAAGTCAAAAGCGTATATGCCTACAAGCACCTCAATTCGCTCAATACCGTAGGCTACAAGGAAATATTCAACTACCTGGATGGAGAATGGGAACTTCCTTTTGCGATAGAAAAAATCAAGCAAAACTCACGCATTTATTCCCGGAAACAAATGACTTGGTTCAAGAGAGACCCGGAAATCACGTGGTTTCATCCTGCACAAACGGAAGAGATTATGAAATTCCTGGAAGAACGAATCAATCAGGCGTAGCCGATTGGTTGTCTTCCAGCAAGAATTCCTTCCGGAACATATCCACAAAAAGAAGGAACAGCGATACGAGCAACGGACCAAATATCACTCCCATAAAGCCAAATAAAGGGAGACCGGCCACTACACCAAAAATCGTAATCAACGGATGCACATCCGCCATTTTCTTCTGAAGCAGGAAACGTATCAGATTATCGCATTGTGATACGATGATAGCCCCATATCCCAGCATCATCAAAGCATTTACCCAGCTTCCTACAATCAGGAAGTAGATGGTAATCGGTACCCATACCAAAGCAGTACCCACCAACGGAATTACTGAAGCAAAAGCTGTCAGCATGGCACTTAGAAATGGATTGGGGGCATCGCAAATCAAATAGCCTCCTAACGATATAAATCCTTGGATAATGGCCAGCAAAGGAATTCCAATGGCATTGGAACGCACCATCAGCTGCACCTTCTTCAGCACTTCAATCTTATTCTCGGCTTTAAAAGGCAACAGCGTGGATATATAGTGCTCCATGGATTTTCCTTCATAAAGCATAAAGAACAACAGCATAATGGCCACACACAGATTAACTAGCAAGTCGCTCACCCCCGTCATTACCGACTGACCGATGGAGGAAGCCTGTGACACAAAGAACGACAGACTTTTCTCCGACAAAATATCGAAACCCGTACGGTCCTTGACAAAATCAATCACATCCCATGCCGGACGAATGATAGCCTCCGTATCAAAATGCATCTTCGAAACCTGGCTCACCAAAGCCCAGCTAAACAAAGAAAGTGGTATCAGAATAAAAAGTGTCACTCCAATTGTCACCAGCCATACAGCCAATGCCGGCTTCATCTTGGTCTGAAGCCAGAAAGTGAAGTTACGCAACAGCAAATAAAGCGTAAATCCTCCCAGAATACCGTTCATAAACGGCTGTGCCTGGCGAAACAGCAAATACCCCAATCCAAGGATAAAAACAATCAGTGAATATTTCCAATACCTTTCTTTCATGGTTCCTTAATTTATACTGTCACACTAATTCTCTTTTGCTTCTTCCTGCGGAATACGGAAAGCCGTGTAAAGTTCCAGTACTGCCGCTACCGTCAGGCAAACAATCCATTCGTTCCGTTTCCACAGCAACATGATTACTCCGGTCAACACCAGCAGCATAGCTCCTAAAAGCTGCTGACGGCGCAAACGACGGATAATGATATTCTTTCCCTTATAATCGGAAACCAGCTGTACGTAGGCAAACAAACAAGCTCCTACCAGATACACATACGGAGCCCATGCCAGTTTTACGAACTGCAATGCCAGGCCAATAAACAACACAATGGCCCCCACAACAGCCAGTTTATCCTTCATCTTTGATTCCATCACTTGTCTTCTTCAAAAATAAAAATATCCTCATTTTCTTTCTTCATCAGGTATTTTTCACGAGCCACCTTCTCCAGCGCTTCCTTATTTGAGGTAATCTCCTTCAGCAACTTGCTGTCCTCCTCATACTGCTTACGGTAACGCTCAATTTCCGTATTCAACTGATGAATTTCACGTTTATGTGCTATGCGGCGTATCAGACTGTTTTCATCCAACACTCCGATAATCAACAGAAAAGCACCGATGGTTACCCAATACTTATGCCTTCCGATAAAAGCCCATATATTAGCCAGTTTACCCATAAAATACACACTTTATTACCCTTGCAAAGATAGAAATTATTTCCTAGCAAGCCCATGACAAGAAAGAGATTTTATGTACATTTGCAGAAATATCAAGGAATCAAACAAAAGAATCGACACATGGAAAATTATATCGTATCGGCACGCAAATACCGCCCCTCTACTTTCGATACCGTAGTGGGACAACGTGCATTGACCACGACCCTGAAAAATGCCATTGCCAATCATAAACTGGCGCATGCCTACCTGTTCTGCGGTCCGCGAGGAGTAGGAAAGACCACCTGCGCACGTATCTTTGCCAAGACCATCAACTGTCTTCACCCGACCAGTGAAGGAGAGGCATGCAACGAATGTGAGTCATGCAAGGCTTTCAACGAACAGCGTTCCTATAATATCCATGAGTTGGATGCGGCCTCCAACAACTCAGTCGAAGACATCCGTTCCTTGATTGAGCAAGTACGCATCCCGCCCCAAATCGGCAAGTACAAGGTGTATATCATTGACGAGGTACACATGCTGTCTACCGCCGCATTCAATGCCTTTCTGAAGACACTGGAAGAACCGCCTCAGCATGCCATTTTCATTCTGGCCACCACTGAAAAGCATAAAATTCTTCCCACCATCCTGAGCCGATGCCAGATTTACGACTTCAGCCGCATCACGGTCAACGATACGGTGGAACACCTGGAGAACGTAGCCCGCAAGGAGCACATCGAAGCCGAACCGGAAGCCCTGAACGTCATCGCACAGAAAGCCGACGGGGGTATGCGTGATGCCCTCTCCATCTTCGACCAGGTAGTGAGCTTCACCAACGGACACATCACCTACCAAAGTGTGATTGAGAACCTGAACGTACTGGACTACGAATATTATTTCAAGCTGACCGATTTCTTCCTGGAAAATAAAGTAGCCGAATGCCTGCTCACTTTCAATGATATTCTTCGAAAAGGATTTGACGGCAACCATTTCATCACGGGGCTGACTTCGCATTTCCGAAACCTGCTGGTAAGCCGTGACCCGTCTACCCTGCAACTGCTGGAAGCCGGTGCTTCTATCCGAGATCGATACCAGGCTCAAGCGCAGAAATGTACGCCACAATTCCTGTACAAAGCCATGAAGCTGTGCAACGACTGCGACCTGAACTACCGGCAAAGCAAGAACAAACGCCTGCTGGTAGAGCTCACCCTTATTCAGGTGGCACAACTCACAGCCGAACCGGAAGATGCCGGAAGTGGGCATGGCCCTAAGAAACAGTTATCCCCCGTCTTCCATACGGCACAAGCCAGTCAGCCTGTAGCCCCACCCGCACAAGCAACTCCGGCAGCTACAGCTCCGGTCTCTCAGCCGACTCCTCAGCCTCAACCGGCGGCAGCAAGTGCACAACCTTATACAAGTACCTTGCAGCAACCGGAAGTACCTTACACCAAAAGCAGTCCACTGCCCAAAGTCAGTACGGAAAGAAAGGCACCGGTCATCAAAGCCGGCAGTTTAGGCATGTCTATCCGCAAGACACAGACAGCCTCCGCAGAGCCAGCAGCACGAACTGCATCCAATGCGCCCGTGCAACAGTCCGTGAAAGAGACATGGGAAGACTACATGTTCAATGAAAAAGACTTAGGCTATTACTGGCGTGAGTTTGCCAGTCTGCTACCTAAAGAAGAAGCAGCCAATGCCGGACGCATGATGAACATGCACCCTCACCTGCTGGCCGACCAGCAGACATTTGAAGTAGCGGTGGACAATGACATGGTTCAGAAATACATGCAGCAACTGGCACCGAAGATAGAAGCCCATCTGCAAGAGAAACTGCATAACCGCAAAATCAGAATGACTACACGGGTAAGCGAAGCCAACGAAAACGTGCGTGCCTATAGCCACGTAGAGCGTTTTCAGATGATGAGCAAGAAAAACCCCAGTCTGCTGAAACTCAAGGAAGCCCTCGGACTGGAACTTTCCTGATGCCGAAGTATCCATAAAGAATACGGGCGAAGAAACATTCACATGCTGTTTCTCCGCCCGTATTCTTTTATATTTCGATAAACTCCCGGCTTACAAATCATGATTCTTCATCCGATACTCAGCCAGTTCCTCGTACTTTGTTCCCGGACGACCGTAATTACAATACGGATAAATAGAAATACCGCCACGTGGAGTAAAGATACCCGTCACCTCAATGTATTTCGGATCCATCAGTTTAATCAAGTCTTTCATGATGATGTTCACACAGTCTTCATGAAAATCGCCGTGATTACGGAAACTGAACAAATACAGCTTCAAGCTCTTGCTTTCCACCATCTTTACATCCGGCAGGTAGCTGATACGGATTTCCGCAAAATCCGGCTGCCCCGTAATCGGGCAAAGACTGGTAAACTCCGGACAGTTGAAACGTACCCAGTAATCATTCTCCGGATGTTTGTTTACAAACGACTCCAGCACCTCAGGTGCATAATCCTGCTTATATACTGTTTTCTTATTACCCAACAAAGTGAGTTCGTCTTTTCTTTCCATACTTACTTATTTTGTTTTGAAGCCAAATATTTTTCCAATCCCTCACGGCGCAATTTACAAGCCGGACAATGTCCGCACCCGTCACCCGGGATTCCATTATAACAAGTCAGTGTCTCATTTCGAACCAAGTCAAGCACTCCCAGTTCATCGGCCAGCGCCCATGTCTGTGCCTTGTCAATCCACATCAGCGGTGTATGAATCACAAACTGTTCTTCCATGGCCAGATTCAGTGTCACGTTCAGCGACTTGATAAACGAGTCCCGACAATCAGGATACCCGCTGAAATCCGTCTGCGATACTCCCGTCACCATGTGATGGATGCCTTTCTCACGCGCATAAACCGCTGCGATGCTCAGGAAAAACAAGTTTCTTCCCGGAACGAACGTATTCGGAAATGAATCTTTCGGTTTTTCCTCATCCATGTGAATAGACGTATCCGTCAGAGAATTTTTTCCCAGATGCCCGATAAACGACACATCCATAACTTCAAACTCCACCCCGGCTTTCCGTGCAATTTCACGCGCCAGTTCCACTTCCTTTTCATGCTTCTGTCCGTACAGAAAGCTCAGTGCATATACTTTCTCAAAATGCTTTTTTGCCCAGAAAAGACAGGTCGTAGAATCCTGCCCGCCGCTAAAAACGACGAGGGCTTCCTTATTATTTACCATATTTCTTAGATTTCCTTGATTCTTAATACATTATACGAGATATGCTCGTCATATACATCTGTATCATCCACTCGCTTGATATACTTCACCACACGAACAGTTACCGGCAGTACAATCACTTCATACAAAGTCTTGAGTACCACCTGCACCAGCATCATCTTGGCCAGCTCACTCACCGGCATCAGTCCGCCAAAAGCCAGCGGGAAGAAAATCAGCGAGTCGGCTCCCTCTCCAGCTATGGTCGACAATACGGCACGGGCAGAAAAATTCTTTCCGTGTGAAGCCACTTTCATGCGGCTCATCACATACGCATTGATAAACGAACCTACCAGAAAGGCTGTCAGACTGGCTACCGCAATACGAGGTGCCATGCCGAATACGAAATTGAAGCTTTCTTCTCCCTCCCAGAACGGAGCAGCGGGAAGAGCCACTGCCAACTGTCCCATGGCCACTACCATGAAATTCATGAGGAAGCCCATCCAGATAATCAGACGCGCCTTACGGAAGCCCCATACTTCGGCAATACAGTCATTAATAATGTAAGAAATCGGAAAAACAATGAGTCCGGCAGTTACAGAAATCGGACCCAGTTGTACGACTTTGGTTTCTAAAAGATTAGCTGCTACCAAGCAGACACAAAACACAATGCCCAAAACCATAAAAGGCACTGATACGAGATTTTCTTTTTTCATCGCTCCTGTTTTTTACGTGGTGTTCTAGAATACACGACCGCTATTCACGGCATCGCATGTAAATGTTCTCTTTTTAATCGGGCGCAAAGATACAAAGTTTTTTTGAAACTGAAACAAATTCCGTTTTCCTTGTACAGATTACTCCCAACACATTTGCATATTCTCTGTCCCACAGTGCGGGATTTGTATCCCACAGTGTGAAATATATATTCCACACTGTGGTTTTTGTATTTCACACTGTGAAACAGAGAATCCTCTTTGGAGAAACAAAGAAAACACAAGAGGAAAAACAAATAAAAATCGTACCTTTGTAAATAATGTATCTAAATTTATTCCACACTATGGCTCAAATACATATCAATCAGAATACATGCATACGCTGTAAGAAATGCGTCAGAATATGCCCATCTGCTCTGTTTACCCTTCAGGAAGATAAAGGTATTGAAGTGAATGCCGACGACTGCATCAGTTGCGGACACTGTGTGGCCGTCTGCCCGACCAACTCCATTGAGCATGCAGATTTTCCACCCGAAAAGGTTCATACCATCGACCGCAGCCAACTTCCCACTGCCGACCAGGTGGAACTGCTCATCCGTTCCCGCCGCTCGAACCGCGCGTTTTCCAAAGAAAAAGTTTCGGAAGAGCTGTTACAGCGCATCATAGAGGCTGCCCATCGGGCCCCGACGGCAACCAATGCACAAGAAGTCAAAATGGTATTGGTAACCCGCCCGGAAACCTTGAAGGAGGTCAGCCGTGTCACCATCGGTACTTTTATGTCGATAGTAAACTTGGTGGAAAATCCGTTGTTGAAATTGATACTGAAACCGCTTATGCCTTCGGGCTATCGCTACGTGCCGGTGTTCAAAAGACTGCATGAGGAATTTGAACGAGGTAACGACGGTATTTTGAGAGGGGCCACGGCTGCCATCTTTTTCTATACCGACAAAAAAGAACGTTTCGGATGTCAGGACTGCAACCTTGCCTACCAGAATGCTTCGCTCATGGCAGAAGCGGCAGGAGTCTCACAGTTCTACACCGGATTCGTATGCAGTGCAGCAGGAATGGACCGGAAAAGAAAGTTGCAAAAACTATTAGGTATTGAAGGAACCGTTCATGCCGGCATTGCATTAGGCATGCCGTCTTTCCGCTTCGATAAATACATCGACAAAAAAGAGGTGGTATTGAAACGTATTGATTAAACCGAAAGTGCCATGACAAAAAACAACCTGCTAAGCGAAAAGCTGAATTATACGGGAGCCAGCCATACGCCGACTCACCTGCATTTCTGTACATACAACACAGAAATTCTGGAATATCATCAGGGAGCTTCCATCAAAGAGTTTTCTCCTTTCATCCGGCCGGATGCCATCAACTGGGTACAGATTCATGGATTGCAGAATACAGAAATCGTACAGGAAGTCTGCGATTTCTTTCACATCGACTTTCTTACCACACAAGATATTCTCAATGCGGAGCATCTGACAAAAATTGAAGAGCATGACACCTACAATGTGGTCATCCTGAAACAGTTGTCGGTAGACGAAGAAAACACGTACACTCCCCAGCAGCTTTGCATTGTGCAGGGAAGTAATTTCGTACTTACCTTCATGGAACACGACAGCGATTTCTTCAATGAGATTCATACGGCACTGAAAAACAATACCCTGAAAATCCGGAACCGCCAGTCAGATTTTCTGCTGAGCGTCATGCTGAACAGCGTCATGGCCAGCTTTATGTCTATCATATCCCGAATGGAAGACCAGCTGGAAGACATGGAGGAATCATTGCTGTCACCGGAAACCAGAAGCGGACTGGCATTAGAGGATATACAGCCCTATCGAAAGGATGCCCGCCTCATCAAGAAATGCATCCTTCCGCTTAAAGAGCAGATGAGCAAGTTGTTTCATGCCGACAACGTACTGCTTCATAAAGCCAACCGTCCGTTCTTTAACGACGTAAACGACCATCTGCAATTCGTACTACAGACTCTCGACGGCTGCCGCGACATGATTTCGGCCCTGGTAGACCTTTACTTGTCGAACAATGACCAGCGGATGAACAACATCATGAAGCAGCTCACCATCGTATCGACTATCTTCATTCCGCTGACATTCCTGGCAGGCATCTGGGGAATGAATTTCGAATGGATGCCCGAACTGGGATGGAAATACGGTTACCTGATGGCCTGGGGACTGATGCTGTTTACCGGCATCGGAGTATATCTGTTTTTCAAACGGAAGAAATGGTATTAATCACAAACTATTCACCTAAATTATTCTACACAGTATGCGAAAAAAAGAACTTTATCAGAAAGTCATTGAATATTTCCAGACGGCCATGCCCGTAGCCGAAACGGAACTGCACTATAGCAACCCGTTTGAACTGCTGATAGCTGTCATTCTCAGCGCACAATGTACCGACAAGCGGGTCAACATGATTACCCCTCCCCTGTTCAGGGATTTTCCTACTCCCGAAGCTTTGGCTGCCACCACTCCGGAAGTAGTGTTCGAATACATCCGCAGCGTAAGCTATCCCAACAACAAAGCCAAGCATCTGGTAGGTATGGCGCAGATGCTGGTACGTGATTTCCAAAGTACTGTGCCCGACACGCTGGAAGAGCTGATTAAATTACCCGGTGTAGGACGCAAAACGGCAAATGTTATCCAGAGCGTGGTATTCAATAAGGCTGCCATGGCAGTCGATACCCACGTGTTCCGCGTAAGTCATCGCATCGGACTGGTTCCCCGCACGTGTACCACTCCGCTGGCTACTGAAAAACAACTCGTAAAATACATCCCCGAAGCACTTATCCCGACCGCACACCACTGGCTGATTCTCCACGGACGTTACGTTTGTACGGCACGTGCCCCTAAATGTGAAAGCTGCGGGCTGAACGGGATTTGTAAGGAATCTTTGAAAAGTTTTCAGAAATAAAGAATGACATGTGAGGTCGTATGTAAATCTCACATGCCATCTTTCATACTATAATATTAAAGACTCACGTCAAGTAATCCAGCTCATTCCGCATGCTCACCAACTCCTCGCGGATACGCTTCAAACGCTCTACCACATTGGCCGTCTGCATGGTTCCTTCCTTGTTCTGCCGTAAGCGCTGCCTGGCGCCGGATAGCGTCAACCCCTTTTCTTTCACCAGATGATACACCAAGCGAATGTTCTCAATGTCTTCTTTACGGTACTGACGTACATTTCCCCCTGTTTTCTTAGGAGAAATCATCGGAAACTCTTTTTCCCAATAGCGCAGCAATGATTCATTTACATCAAACATTTTTGCTACTTCACTGATAGAATAATAGAGCTTCAATTCTTTATCTGTTTTCAAAGCCATAACAAGTAATTCTTTTTTAATCAAATACACGACCGTGGTTGGCAGCCAGTTCAATCATCTTTTCATAATCGTCAGCATTCAAATCCATGAAATAATAGTTCACCGGATTGACAATCTTTCCCTTTACACGCACTTCATAATGTAAATGCGGACCAGTACTCTTTCCGGTAGAGCCTACCTGACCAATCACTTCTCCACGTGCCACATTCTGACCCACTTTCACTTCAATCTTATTCAAATGAGCGTAACGGGTCACATAACCAAACCCATGGTCAATGATGATACAATTTCCATACAATCCATCCCATCCGGCTTGCTTTACCCTTCCGTTTCCTGTAGCATATACCGGCGTACCGATATTGGCAGAGAAGTCCATCCCTGCATGAAACTTCACGGTTTTATAAATCGGGTCAACACGCATGCCGTACCCCGAAGCAGTCTGTTTCAGATTCTTGTTTGAAACCGGCTGGATGGCGGGAATGCAGGCCAGCATCTTGTCATGCTGCTTACAGAGCCCCACCACTTCGTCGAAAGATTTGGACTGGGCATAAATTTTCTTCTCCAAATCATCCATTTTCTGTAGTGTATGGATAACCAGACGGCTGTTGGCCATGTCCATCAGTTCATTATAACGTGCATTATTTGCGGTAGCCGAACGCTGTTCATCCGGTAACGGGTCGGCCTGCATCATTACGCGGTAGATGTTGTCGTCACGTTGCTGCAGGCGTTGCATCACGCCTTCTGCCTCATCCAAACGAGAAGAAAGAATGGCATATTGCGACAAAAGTCGGGAGTTTTCCGTACGAAGGTCTTTTTCCGAAGGAGAACCGAAAATCCACAACAGCAGGATAAAGCTGCCTGCCCCCAGTCCCATACCGACAAAGAGTTGACGCAGGTAACTCAAAGCCCGCTGGCGCACGGTGGGATAAATACGGTCGTAAGTACGAGTTTTCGGATTGTAGATATAATAGACTTTACGCATGTGGTTCGATTTTGGAAATTTTTAAGCAACAAAACATCAAGTTTTTGCACCAAACATACAGACAAAAATAATAAAACCAATTATCTTTGCAAATCAATTTTGAGAATATTAACTACAAGACAATATAACGATTATGTTGACAGCAAATGAAATCCGCGACTCATTCGTGAAATTCTTTGAGTCGAAAGGACATCAGATTGTGCCTTCTGCACCAATGGTTATCAAAGATGACCCTACCCTGATGTTCACTAATGCCGGTATGAACCAGTTCAAGGATATCATACTTGGAAACCACCCTGCTAAATACAAACGCGTAACCGACTCACAGAAATGTCTTCGTGTGAGCGGAAAACATAATGACTTGGAAGAAGTAGGTCACGATACCTATCACCACACCATGTTCGAAATGTTGGGTAACTGGTCATTCGGCGACTATTTCAAGAAAGAAGTGATTGGCTGGGCATACGAATACTTGGTAGAAGTATTGAAACTGGACCCGAAAGACTTGTATGTCACCGTATTTGAAGGAAGTCCTGAAGAAGGTCTTGCCCGTGACGATGAAGCTGCCGGCTACTGGGCACAGTACTTCCCTGCAGACCACATCATCAACGGTAACAAGCACGATAATTTCTGGGAAATGGGTGATACAGGTCCTTGCGGCCCATGTTCTGAAATCCATATCGACTCCCGTTCAGCCGAAGAAAAAGCAGCCGTTCCGGGACGCGAACTGGTAAACAAAGACCATCCGCAGGTCATCGAAATCTGGAACCTTGTGTTCATGCAATACAACCGCAAGGCAGACGGAACTCTGGAACCGCTTCCTGCGAAAGTAATTGATACCGGTATGGGATTTGAACGTCTGGTACGTACACTGCAAGGAAAAACATCCAACTATGATACTGACGTATTCCAGCCTATCATCAAAGTGATTGGTGATTTGTCTGGCAAGAAATACGGAGACGATGAAAAGACAGACGTGGCTATGCGTGTAGTTGCTGACCACATCCGTACCATCGCTTTCTCTATCACTGACGGTCAGTTGCCTTCAAATGCAAAGGCTGGTTATGTCATCCGCCGTATCCTGCGTCGTGCAGTTCGTTATGCTTATACATTCCTCGGACAGAAACAGGCATTCATGTACAAGCTGGTTCCGGTGCTGATTGAAAACATGGGTGGTGCTTACCCTGAACTGAAAGCTCAGCAGGCTTTGATTGAAAAAGTAATGAAGGAAGAAGAAGAATCATTCCTCCGTACACTGGAAACAGGTATCCGTCTGCTCGAAAAGACCATGAACGAAACCAAAGCTGCCGGGAAGACAGAAATTAGTGGAGTGGATGCATTTACATTGTATGATACCTTCGGATTCCCATTCGACTTGACAGAACTGATTTTGCGTGAAAACGGTCTGACTGCCGACGTGAAAGGCTTCGAAGCTGAAATGCAGAAACAGAAAGAACGTGCCCGCAATGCCGCTGCAGTAGAAACTGGTGACTGGGTTACCTTGAAAGAAGGTGAAACTACTTTCGTAGGTTACGATTATACAGAATATGAAACCAGCATCCTGCGCTACCGCCAGATCAAACAAAAGAACCAGACTCTCTACCAGATTGTATTGAGCGAGACTCCGTTCTATGCAGAAAGTGGTGGTCAGGTAGGTGATACCGGTGTATTGGTAAGCGAATTTGAAACTATCGACATCATTGATACAAAGAAGGAAAACAACCTTCCGATTCACATTGCCAAGAAACTTCCGGAACACCTGGAAGCGCCGATGATGGCATGTGTAGATACAGATAAGCGTGCTGCTTGTGCTGCCAACCACTCTTGTACGCACTTGCTGGATGAAGCTTTGCGGCAGGTATTAGGTACTCACGTAGAACAGAAGGGTTCTTTGGTAACTCCTGATTCACTACGTTTCGACTTCTCTCACTTCCAGAAAGTGACCCCGGAACAGATTCGTGAAGTAGAACACCTGGTAAATGCGAAGATTCGTGAAAACGTACCTTTGACTGAATACCGCAACCTGCCGATTGAAAAGGCTAAGGAACTGGGTGCTATCGCCCTGTTCGGCGAAAAATACGGTGACGAAGTGCGTGTCGTACAGTTCGGTTCATCTATCGAATTCTGTGGAGGTACACATGTATCGGCTACCGGAAAAATTGGTATGGTAAAAATCATTTCTGAAAGCTCTGTAGCTGCAGGTGTACGCCGTATTGAAGCAGTTACCGGTGCGAAAGTAGAAGAAATGTTCGATACCGTACAAGATACCATCAACGACTTGAAAGCATTGTTCAACAATGCACCCGACCTGAAGGCTGCTATCTCCAAGTACATCGAAGAAAACGCCGGCTTGAAGAAACAGATGGAAGAATTCATGAAAGAGAAAGAAGCTGCCGTTAAGAACAAACTGATTGAAGGTGCTAAAGAAATCAATGGCGTAAAAGTAATCAAAGCTGTACTTCCGATGCCGGCAGATGCAGTGAAGAACATTGCTTTCCAGTTGAAAGGACAGTTCACAGAAAATCTGTTTGTGGTTATCGGTAGTGTATTCGAAAACAAGCCGTTGCTGACTGTAACCATGAGCGAAGACCAGGTGAAAACTGGACTGAATGCAGGTCAGCTAGTACGTGAAGCTGCTAAGCTGATCCAGGGCGGTGGCGGTGGTCAGCCTCATTTCGCCACTGCCGGTGGTAAGAACCCTGACGGATTGAATGCCGCAGTTGACAAAGTGGTTGAACTGGCTGGATTCTAATTTTCAGCAGACTATATCAGTACTTATTTTTTACATTTCATCCCCCTTATTTGCCCATTTTTAGGAAAATAAGGGGGATTTTTTCGTACTTTTGCCCACATTCTACAAGCAGACAACCTATGCCCCAAGATAAATATACGCTTATGACCACGGCACCGGTACCTCGCCTTATCCGAGGACTGGCCGTTCCGACCATCATCAGTATGCTGGTCACTTCTTTCTATGTCATGGCCGACACCTATTTTGTCGGAAAAATCAATACCCAGTCTACTGCGGCTGTAGGTATTTCTTTTTCCATCATGGCCATCATTCAGGCATTCGGTTTTTTCTGCGGACACGGTTCGGGCAATTTTATTTCCAGAAGATTAGGTGCACGCGACTACCGCAGTGCGGAAAAGATGGCGGCTACGGGCTTCTTTAGTGCATTCCTCATCGGTTGTGCCATCGCGCTTGTCGGTCTGCTTTTCCTGGACCCTATCTGCCGGGCATTGGGTTCTACCCCCACCATTCTTCCATACGCCAAGACCTATTTAGGAATTATCCTGTTGGGAGCCCCTTTTATGGCCTCTTCGCTGGTGCTCAATAACCAGATGCGATTCCAAGGAAACGCCGTTTATGCCATGATTGGTATCATTGTGGGGGCCGTACTCAACATCGGACTTGACCCGCTATTGATATTCGTATTCGACATGGGAATTGCAGGAGCCGCCTGGTCGACCTTCATCAGTCAAGTATGCAGCTTCACCATCCTGCTTTTCATGGACCGGAAAGGAGAAAACATCCGCATTCATTACCGGCATTTTACTCCCACTCCAGCCTATCTGAAAGAAATCGTATACGGAGGAAGTCCTTCTCTCTGCCGTCAGGGGCTGGCCAGTGTATCGACTATCCTATTGAATGTAGCAGCCGGAAACTTTGGAGATGCTGCCATTGCCGGAATGTCCATTGTAACCCGCATCTGTATGTTCATCAATTCCTTTGTCATTGGTTTCGGACAGGGATTTCAGCCGGTATGCGGATTCAACTACGGAGCAGGACTAAACCGCCGTGTCCGACAGGGATTCTGGTATTGTGTGAAAGTAGGCGTTATCTTCTTAGCCATCTGCTCCCTCATCGGCTACATTTATGCCCCGGAAGTAGTCTCCTGGTTCCGAAAAGAAGACCCGCAAGTTATCGCCGTAGGAGCCGAAGCCTTGCGCTGGCAACTCATCACGCTCCCATTAGGAGCCTGGGTGATTCTGTGTAACATGCTGCTACAAACTATCCGCCAGCCTCGCCGGGCCGTCATTCTTTCCTCCTCCCGCCAAGGTTTGTTCTTCATCCCTTTGATACTAATTCTGCCGTACTTTCTGCAGTTACAGGGTGTGGAAATGTGTCAGGCTGCAGCAGATTTATGTTCTTTCCTGTTAGCGCTTCCCCTTACAATTCCAGTACTGAAATCACTGCGCATAGACAGAACTCCCATGAAAGAAGAAAATGCCTGATAAACACGAAACTCCTTATTCGTCTTTTCTTCGATAATCATTAGGAGTCATTCCTGCCATGCGCCGGAAATACTTGCTGAAAAATGACGCATTGGGAAAATTCAACTTATCAGCAATCTGATAAACCAGCTTATCCGTGTGACGCAACATCAGCTTGGCTTCCTGCATTACCGCCTCATTTACCCAGTCCATCACTGTGCGTCCACTTGCCTGACGAACCAGTGTACTCAAATAACGCGGTGTCAGAAAAAGCCGGTCGGCATAAAACGTAATGCTCCGCTCACGAGCCGCATATTTATTGACCAGCTCTAAGAAACGATTGAAAACTTCCTCCTGCCGCGTGTGTTGCTGCCTTTCAGTAGATTGACTGCTTTTCCTGACAAAATCCAGTTGATGAAAGCACAAAGAAATCAAACTCTGCACGGAAGCTCTCGGAAAAGGCCGGTCGTGCACCACTTCCCATAACAAAGCAAACAACTGCTCCATACGCTGCATTTCCTTCGCAGTTAAAGACAGATGCAAAAACAATCGCCCCTGCAAATAGGTCTGCAATAAATCCTCTTTCTGCCAGTTTTCCATCAAACTATTTGAAAAAGCCAGCATAGCCAAATCCAAATCGGGAGATATATAAAGGAACTCAAACACCGTGCCGGGAGACACTGCCAGCAAATCACCCGCCTTAAATTCCACTTCACGAAGATTGATACGCAGCCGAAGCGTCCCCGCACGGAAAAACACCACTCGCCCCTCGGTCAACCGATAGGGCTGCCCTTCCATCGGAATAAAATGAATTACGTCGGCTATTCCCTGAATGGAACGAAGTAACCCCAATTCGGAAGTAAGAAAGCGGGAGGTGTTCGTCCCTTCTCCCACATGTTCACGCACTTTCTTCAATGCCAGCAACAACAGATGATTCGATTTCATTTGACACCGTGTTTTCCTGCAAAGATAATATTTCAGGCCTTTTTTACGACATAAACAAGCATTTATCGAACAAAAAGAACATTCCGTCACACATATAGGACCGAAAGATTACACAAAACCCTCTATCTTTGTCATACAACCTTTTAATAAAGACCCAATGCCTATGATACGAACATTTCTCCTTTTGTGTGCATGGAGCCTGAGTGTGATAAGTCAGGCACAAATCACCTTGGAAAGTTGCAAGCAGCAGGCCCGCGAAAACTATCCGCTGGTACGACAATACGACTTGATTCAACTGTCCGAACAATATACGCTATCAAATGTGGCGAAAGGCAATATGCCCCAAATCAGCGTAAGCGGAAAAATATCTTATCAAAGTGAAGCCACTACCTTCCCATTCGAGATTCCGGGATTGGGCATGAAAGGGCTACCCAAAGACCAGTATCAAGCATTGATTGAAATCAAACAGAATATATGGGACGGAGGAAAAATCCGCAATCAGAAAGCCCAGGTCAAAGCCGAAGCCGAAGAACACGAGCGACAGCTTGATACAAGTCTGTATGCACTGGAAGAAAGGGTGAATCAGGTATTCTTCGGTATTCTGTTACTGGACGAGCAACTGGCACAGAATGTATTATTGGAAGAAGAGCTCGCACGCAACCAGAAAACGGTAGAGGCTTACCGGATAAACGGCACAGCCAATGATGCAGACGTAGACGCGGTAAAGGTAGAGATTCTTCAAACCAAACAACAGCGTATCCTGTTGGAAAACAACCGTATGGTCTATCTGCGCATGCTGTCCTTACTTACAGGAAAAGAACTTCCGGCACAAACCCGGTTAGTACGTCCAGCCCTTGTGGAAACGAATGCATCTGAATTCAACCGTCCTGAACTCCGGTGGTATGAGGCACAAGAACAGACTGTCGCTGTACAACGAAAGGGGTTACAGACGGGTTACCTTCCTGCTTTTAGTCTTTTTGCACAAGGAGCCTACGGCAATCCGGGACTGGATATATTGAAAGACAAGTTCAGAACCTACTACTTAGTCGGGGCACGGTTTACCTGGAATTTCGGAAGCCTGTACACCCTGAAGAACGACCGGAAAAACCTAGAAAACCGCATCCAGCAAATTAGAAATGAACGCGACTTATTCTTATTCAACACCCACTTACAACTGGCAGAAGAAGACGGCACCATCCAAAGTCTTCGCCAGCAAATGAAAGAAGACGAGGAGATTATCCGATTACGGGAAAACATCCGACGGTCTGCCCAAGCCAAAGTAGCCAACGGCACGATGAGCGTCAGTGACATGTTGAAAGAAATTACAGCCGAGAATCTCGCGCGCCAAACCAAAGCCGTACATGAAGTGCAATTGCTCATGCATCTACACCAAAGAAAACACCTGACCAACTAACCCGTTTCACACTAAAATATTCAAGCGTATGAAAAAAAGATATGTATTTCAAACTCTGCTGCTGATTTGCCTGACTGCCTGCGGCTCCAAAGACGAATTTGATGCCACCGGCACCTTCGAAGCGACGGAAATCGTGGTATCTTCCGAGGCTACCGGGAAACTGTTTTACCTGAATGCGGAAGAAGGTATGCACTTTACGCAAGGAACCGAAGTCGGACTGATTGATACGGTGCAGCTTTATTTGAAGAAACGACAGCTGGAAGCGCAGATGAAATCGGTAGAGAGCCAGCGCCCCGACATCCACCGGCAAATAGCTGCCACAAAAGCACAGATTGCTACGGCACAACGGGAACGCGACCGGGTGGAGAATCTGCTTAAAGCACAGGCTGCCAACCGCAAACAACTGGATGACTGGGATTCACAGTTGGCGGTACTCAACCGACAACTGGAAGCGCAACTTTCTTCGTTGGGCAATACCACTGCCAGCCTGACAGAACAAAGTTCATCAGTCGCCATCCAGGTGGCACAAGTGGAAGACCAATTAAAAAAATGTCACATCACCGTTCCCATCAACGGAACCATCTTAGCAAAGTATGCCGAACCCAGTGAACTGGCTACAGTAGGAAAACCGCTGTTCAAAATAGCCGATATGGAGCACATCTTCCTGCGGGCATACCTCACCTCTTCACAATTGGAGTCAGTGAAATTAGGTAACGAAGTCACCGTTTTTGCCGATTTCGGCAATGCACAACTCAGGAATTATACCGGCAAGATAGTCTGGATTTCCGAAGAAGCGGAATTTACGCCCAAAACCATCCTGACCAACGACGAACGGGCCAACCAGGTATATGCCGTCAAAATAGCCGTCGAAAACGACGGACACATCAAACTAGGCATGTACGGGAAAGTCAAATTCTGAAAACCGAGAGTGACATGAAAAACCTCATAGAAGTCAGTCATGTAAGCAAAAGCTACGGAAAGGTACAAGCCCTGCGCGATGTATCCTTCAGCGTAAAGCAAGGAGAACTGTTCGGCCTCATCGGTCCCGACGGAGCCGGGAAAAGTACCCTGTTCCGCATCCTGACCACCTTGCTGCTGCCGAACCAGGGAAGTGCCCGGGTACTGGATGCAGATGTACGGGCCGACTTCCGTACGATACGGCAGAGCGTAGGGTACATGCCGGGACACTTCTCTCTGTATCAGGACCTCACGGTAGAAGAAAACCTGCGTTTCTTTGCCACCGTATTTCATACGACCGTTGAAGAAAACTACGAGCGGATACGCGTCATTTATGAACAGATTGCCCCCTTCAAGCAGCGTCGGGCAGGTGCATTATCGGGAGGAATGAAGCAGAAGCTGGCTTTGTGTTGTGCACTGGTTCACGCCCCGAAAGTCCTCTTTCTGGACGAACCGACCACCGGCGTAGACCCCGTTTCACGCCGGGAATTCTGGGAGATGTTAGCCTACCTCCGGCAGGAAGGTATTACCCTCGTCGTATCCACTCCTTTCATGGACGAAGCCTTGCGATGCGACCGGGTGGCGTTTCTTTACGAAGGAGAAATTAAAGGCATCGACCGTCCGGAAGCCATACTAAAGCAGTTCAGCGAGATTCTATGCCCTCCCGGCCTGCAACGAAAAGCCGTCGATAAACATACTCCGCCCATTATCCAGGTGGACAACCTCGTCAAACGATTCGGCTCGTTCACAGCCGTAGACCACATTTCATTTTCGGTACAACGAGGAGAAATCTTCGGTTTCCTGGGAGCCAACGGGGCCGGAAAGACTACCGCCATGCGCATCTTGTGCGGGCTAAGTCTTCCCTCCGAAGGAAAGGCAGAAGTGATGGGGTTTGACGTACGGACACAAAGCGAGGAAATCAAAAAACGAATCGGCTACATGAGCCAGAAATTTTCACTTTATGAGGACCTGACGGTACACGAAAACCTCCGTCTGTTCGGAGGTATCTATGGTGTCAATGCCAAGGAAATCAGCAAGCGTACGGAAGAAACCTTACAGCGTATCGGACTCTACGAGGAACAACATACCTTGGTGCGTTCGCTGCCTTTAGGATGGAAGCAACGACTGGCCTTTTCGGTAGCTATCTTCCACCGTCCGGAACTGGTTTTTCTGGACGAACCGACAGGAGGAGTCGACCCGGCTACCCGCCGTCAGTTCTGGGAATTGATTTATCAGGCCGCCGACCAGGGGATTACCATTTTTGTCACGACGCACTACATGGACGAAGCTGAATATTGCGATCGTATTTCCATGATGGTGGACGGACATATTCGGGCACTGGATACTCCCGACGGGCTGAAGCACCGTTTTAATGCCCGAGACATGGACGAAGTCTTCCAAAAATTAGCACGTGAAGCCCAACGAGGAGAACATGCCTTTACTCACACGCAAACAGAACAGCCATGAAACAGTTTATCGCTTTTGTCAGAAAAGAATTTCACCATATCCTGCGCGACCGGCGTACCATGCTGATACTGATAGGCATGCCGATTGTACAGATTATACTTTTCGGCTTTGCCATCTCGACCGAAGTGCGCAATGTACAGACTGCCATCCTTGCACCTTCCCTCCAGACGGATATACGGAAAGTGATGGAGCAACTGGATGCCAGCGAGTATTTCACGGTGAAATATGTCGTCCAGTCACCCGAAGAAATCGAACGGCTGTTCCGACGCAACCTCATAGAACTGGCCGTAGTTTTTCCCTCCGACCTGCATCGCCTACGTTTTGACTCGGAAGAGATACAGATTTTAGCCGATGCCACCGACCCGAACCTGGCCGTCACACGGAGCACGTATGCACAGACAATTCTGAAGCAAGCTATGCAGACTCTCCGACAAACTACAACCACCTCGGCCTATTCACAATCGGATAAGCAGCCTGTCATGGTGTACAATAAACTGCTCTATAACCCGCAGATGAAAAGTGCCTACAACTTTGTACCGGGAGTCATGGGATTGATTCTGATGCTGATTTGTGCCATGATGACCTCCATCTCCATCGTACGTGAAAAGGAAACAGGCACGATGGAAGTCCTGCTGGTCTCTCCCGTCAACCCGCTGTTCATTATTCTGTCGAAGGCAGTTCCCTATTTCGTACTTTCCCTGCTGAACCTGACGACCATCCTGCTGCTCTCCATCTTTGTGCTCGACGTACCAATAGCCGGAAGCCTGCCTGCCCTGTTAGGCGTATCCTTATTGTTCATTTTCGTATCCCTGGCATTGGGACTGCTTATCTCCTGCATCACTCATACGCAAGTAGCTGCCCTGTTAGTGTCGGCCATGGTACTGATGATACCCACCATTATCCTGTCGGGCATTATCTTCCCGATAGAAAGTATGCCAAGTATTCTACAGGTCCTCTCCTGCCTTATTCCCGCACGCTGGTACGTAGAAACCGTCCGCCGGCTGATGATTGAAGGTGTACCACTGGTGTATGTATGGAAAGAAGTGGCAGTGATGTGCCTCATGGCAGTGGTACTGATTACGGCTACTGCCCGCAAGTTTAAGAACCGACTGGAATAAACCGCCAAGCCTATGATGTTACGTTACCTGATAGAAAAAGAATTCAAGCAGTTGAAACGCAACAGTTTCCTGCCCCGCCTCATCCTGCTTTTTCCCTGCATGATGATGCTGGTTATGCCCTGGGCCGCCACACTGGAAATAGAGAACCTGCGCATTGCCGTCATCGACAACGACCGCAGCCCTTCTTCCGAAAGGCTGGTGCACCGCATCGAAGCTTCCCGTTATTTTCAACTGACGGCACTTCCTCCGTCCTACGCACAAGGCCTGCAGGCCATCGAGAAAGACCAGGCCGACATGCTGCTGGAAATTCGACGCGGCTTTGAGAAAGCGCAAGCCAACGGACAAAGTCCAGCGGCACTCATTGCAGTCAATACCGTCAACGGTACGAAAGGCGGACTGGGCAGCGCTTACCTGCAACAGATACTCAACCCGTCTTCTTCGCAAAATTCTGTCCGCTACCGGTTCAATCCTTACCTGAACTATAAAGTATTCATGGTTCCTGCACTGATGACCATGATATTGGTCCTGCTCTGTGGCTTTCTACCAGCCCTGAACGTGGTAAGTGAAAAGGAAGCGGGTACCATCGAACAAATCAACGTGAGCCCGGTCAGCCGCTTTACCTTCACCCTTGCCAAACTGTTGCCTTACTGGGCCATCGGGTTTGTGGTACTGAACCTGTGCATGCTGTTGGCCTGGCTGGTGTACGGATTAACTCCGGCAGGAAACGTGCTGACCATTTACCTGGCCACCCTGATTTTCGCACTGGTCATGTCGGGACTTGGGCTGGTCATATCCAATTACTCTTCCACCATGCAGCAGGCCATGTTCGTCATGTGGTTCTGCATGCTGATTTTCATCCTGATGAGCGGACTGTTTACCCCCATCAGCAGCATGCCGGAATGGGCACAAGGCATCACCTACCTCAATCCGTTGCGCTACTTTATGGAAATCATGCGCATGGTCTACCTGAAGGGAAGCAGCATCTGTGACATCGGTTTCCAGCTTTCCGTACTTTCGTCCTTTGCCCTTCTGCTCTATGCATGGGCCATACGCAGCTACCGCAAGCAGCAATAACCCCAAACGTGCTTGCCATCTTACCTCGACACGTACGTGCGGAGTTCTCATCACGTTCGTGTCAAGATCTCGTCACCTTGGTGTCAATATCTCGTCACGTACGTGTCGAGGTATTTACACCAAGAAATTTCTTCAAAAATGCCCTTTTCATAGGTAAGAATTGTAAGTCAATTATTTCCACTACACAGAATTATTCAGTAACTTTGCCCGAATCTCTTTACATAGGAACCATTTTAATATGAGCGAAGATACTTTTGACAAGGACGAAAAGGAAATGGCAAACTTGCCCGAGAAAGAAGAACACTCTGACTACAAACCGGTATCGACCACTGACGAAGCAGTAAAGCACCAGTTGAGTGGCATGTACCAGAACTGGTTTCTGGACTATGCTTCGTACGTTATTCTGGAGCGTGCCGTACCGCATATCAACGACGGATTGAAACCGGTGCAACGACGTATTCTCCACTCCATGAAACGGCTGGACGACGGACGCTACAACAAGGTGGCCAACATTGTGGGACACACCATGCAGTTCCACCCTCACGGAGACGCTTCTATCGGAGATGCCCTTGTACAATTGGGACAAAAGGACTTACTCATTGACTGCCAGGGAAACTGGGGTAACATCCTGACGGGCGACAGTGCAGCTGCTCCCCGTTACATCGAAGCCCGGCTTTCCAAGTTTGCGCTGGATGTAGTGTTCAACCCGAAAACAACCGAATGGCAGGCTTCCTATGACGGCAGAAACCGGGAGCCGGTTACACTGCCGGTCAAATTTCCGCTGCTACTGGCCCAGGGGGTAGAAGGTATTGCCGTGGGACTTTCTTCCAAGATTCTTCCACATAACTTCAATGAACTGTGCGATGCGGCCATCGCCTACCTGCACGGAGAAGACTTCCAGCTTTATCCGGATTTCCAGACGGGGGGTTCAATTGATGTGTCACGCTACAACGACGGCGAGCGAGGAGGCGTGGTGCGCGTGCGTGCCAAAATCTCCAAGATAGACAACAAGACCCTTTGCATCAGTGAAATCCCTTATGGAAAGACTACGTCTTCGTTGATTGACTCCATCCTGAAAGCCATCGAGAAGGGAAAAATCAAGGTAAGAAAAGTGGACGACAACACGGCCGGAAAGGTCGAAATCTTAGTACACCTTACTCCTGGTGTATCGTCTGACAAGACACTGGATGCCTTGTATGCCTTTACAGACTGCGAGGTGAACATCTCGCCCAACTGCTGCGTCATCGACAACAAAAAACCGCATTTCCTTTCAGTGAGTAAGGTACTGAAGAAGTCGGTCGACAATACGCTGGCACTGTTACGCAAGGAACTGGAGATACAACGGGACGAAACACTGGAAACCCTGCACTTTGCTTCGCTGGAAAAAATCTTTATCGAGGAACGTATCTATAAAGACAAGCAGTTCGAACAAGCTGACTCCATGGATGCGGCTTGCGAGCACATCGACGAACGCCTGACGCCTTACTATCCGCAGTTCGTACGCGAAGTGACCAAGGAAGACATTCTCCGCCTGATGGAAATCAAGATGGCACGTATCCTGAAGTTCAACAAAGACAAGGCGGATGAGTTCATCGCACGCCTGAAAGCGGAACTGGAAGAGATAGACAATCACCTGGCGCACATCACGGAATATACCATCGACTGGTATCAACGCCTGAAAGAGAAGTATGGTAAGAACTTCCCGCGCCGCACGGAAATACGCAACTTCGATACCATTGTGGCTACCAAGGTGGCCGAAGCCAACGAAAAACTGTATATCAACCGTGAAGAAGGTTTCATCGGTACCGGACTGAAGAAAGACGAGTATGTATGCAACTGTTCCGACATCGACGATGTAATCATCTTCTACAAAGACGGTAAATACAAGATTGTCCGCGTGTCCGACAAATTGTTCGTCGGAAAGAACATCTTGTACGTCAACGTATTCAAGAAAAACGACAAACGTACCATCTACAACGTCATCTACCGTGACGGAAAGGAAGGCTATTATTATATCAAACGTTTCAATGTCACCTCTATCATCCGTGACAGGGAATACGACGTAACGCAAGGTACTCCGGGCTCTAAAATCGTGTACTTTACCGCCAATCCGAATGGAGAGGCTGAAGTCATCCGTGTAATGCTGCGTCCTACGCCCCGTATCAAGAAGCCTACATTTGAAAGGGATTTCAGTACCATCAACATCAAGGGAAAACAATCCATGGGTAACTTGCTGACTAAGGCTGAGGTACACAAGATTTCCTTGAAACAGCGAGGAGGTTCTACGCTCGGAGGCAGAAAGGTGTGGTTCGACCACGATGTACTCCGACTCAATTACGATGGAAGAGGACAATACCTGGGAGAATTCCAGAGCGAGGACAGCATCTTAGTGGTACATAAGAACGGAGAATTCTATACTACCAACTTCGACCTGAGCAACCATTACGACCCGGATATTCTCTGTATCGAGAAATTCAATCCAGATAAGGTATGGACAGCCGTGCTCTATGATGCCGACCAGCAGAACTATCCGTACCTGAAACGCTTCACCTTCGAAGCAACCACCAAGAAACAGAATTTCCTGGGCGACAACAAACATACGCAACTTATCCTGCTGACCTGTCAGGTGTACCCGCGTATCCAGGTGGACTTTGGCGGACACGACAGCTTCCGCGAAGCACTCATTCTGGAAGCCAGCGACTTTGTAGGCGTGAAGAGCTTCAAGGCAAAGGGCAAGCGACTGACCACTTATACCGTAGGCCAAATTACGGAACTGGAACCAACCCGCATGCCGGAACCGGAGCCGGAAGAACCTGAAAAGGAAGAAGAAGGCATAGAGGAAAATGAAAGCCAAGAAGACGACGGACAAATGAAACTCTTTTAAAACCGTATGAAACTACGAATTTACCTTATACTTTGCGCATGCTGGGCTGCTTTTTCACTTCACGCACAAGAAGACAGCCTGCGTGCCACACGTTATGTAATGCGTACCGTGCTCTATGGAGCGGGAATGAGCAACGTGCTCGATACGTACCTTTCCCCCTTGGAATACAAAGGGCCGGAGATTCGTATCCTGCGTGAAAACATGCGTATGACCCGGTTAATGAACGGAAACGTATCGGCACAGAATCTGTTGCAGGCCAATGTATCGTACACACATAATCCGAACCAGACCGCCAATATGTATGCTGGCCTCATAAACTGGACCTATGCATTGCACTATCAGTTTCGCCTGAACGAGCAATTAAAACTGCTGGCAGGCCCGATGATTGACCTGAACGGGGGATTCGTGTACAACACACGCAATTCCAACAATCCGGCACAGGCAAAGGCATACGGAAGTGTAGGTATATCCGGAATGGCTATCTACAAGTTCCGTATCGGAAACTATCCGCTGGTAGCACGCTATCAGGCCAATCTTCCGCTGGTGGGAGCCATGTTCTCTCCGGAATTCGGACAGTCATACTACGAAATGTTTTCCTTGGGACACAAAGGAAAGAACGTGCTGTTCACTTCGCTTCACAACAACCCGTCGCTCCGACAGATGCTGACGCTTGATTTCCCCATCCGGAAAGTCACCATGCGCGTAGGATACATCTGCGACCTCCAGCAAGCGAAAGTCAACCACCTGAAATACCATACTTATTCACACGATTTCATGATTGGCATCGTGAAAAACTTCTACCTGCTGAAAGGGAAGAACCGTATTTCCATGCCTTCAAACGTTACGCCTTATTGATATGAAACGGATTTATCATTGCTACTTATATAGCCTTCTGCTGACACTGTCCTGCTGCATGTTCTCCTCCTGCATACGGGAAGACATTCAGGGCAATTCTCCGGAAGCCAACTTTGAATCGCTCTGGAAAATCATCGATGAGCAATATTGTTTTTTAGACTATAAGCACGAGACGTATGGACTGGACTGGGATGAAGTACATACCCGCTATGCCAAGCGGATTTCTTCCTCCATGAGCTGGGAGTCACTTTTCGAAGTCTTGTCGGAAATGGTCAATGAATTAAGAGACGGACACGTCAACCTGAGCAGTTCACTGGGTACATCGCAATACCGAGAATGGTTCGATGCTTATCCACGGAATTTCAGCGACAGCATCCAGAGCAACTACCTGAAAAAGGATTACATCATTACCTCCGGACTGACCTACCAGATTCTAGAAAATAACATCGGTTACATCTATTGTGAAAGTTTCTCCGACGGTATCGGTGACGGAAACCTGAACCAGATGCTGAAGAAACTGGAGATTTGTGACGGACTGATTATCGACGTACGTAACAACGGAGGAGGTAACCTGACTACGGCACAGAAACTGGCCGCACGGTTTACAAATGAGAAAGTACTGGTCGGCTACATCCGTCATAAAACAGGGCCTGGTCATAACGACTTTTCCGACCCGGAACCAGTATATCAGGAACCGTCCAACAGCATTCGCTGGCAGAAAAAAGCAGTAGTATTGACAAACCGTCGTTCTTACAGCGCCACGAACGACTTTGTAAATTCCATGCGTCAATTTCCCAATGTCACTACTATGGGAGATACTACTGGAGGAGGGTCAGGACTTCCTTTTAGTTCCGAGATTCCCAACGGATGGTCTATCCGTTTCTCTGCCAGCCCGATGTTCGACCCCGACATGAACCAATTGGAATTCGGTATCGAACCGGATGTAAAAGTAAATATGACCAGCGAAGACATAGAGCGAGGAAAAGATACTATCATCGAAACCGCCATCAAAAAGTTAAAGAATTAAGGTGCAGTATTTGGAGAATATGAAAATTCTTCCTATCTTTGCCCTCGCAAAACAGAAATACATATTTCTGCATGCGCCTGTGGCGTAATTGGTAGCCGCGCCAGACTTAGGATCTGGTGTCGTGAGACGTGTAGGTTCGAGTCCTATCAGGCGCACATTTTTCAAGACATTAACGACAAAACCCGGCTTAAACGGTCAGTTTAGCCGGGTTTTTTATTGTCCTGATGGCACTTTGCATATTTATACCACCTTAACAAGGTGCCATATACGGTGACAATCTTCTCAGTTTTTTTCTCACATAGTGGAAACAATTTAACCAATATTTCATTATGAAGAGAAAATGCAAAATTTCAATCCTTTTCTGGCAGAGAAAAGGAAGAGGAACGGCAGAAATGTCACCCGTCTTTTGCCGCATTACGATTGCGGGACAAAGATACGAAATCACGACCAATGTTACAATCTCACACAAGAATTGGTCGTCAAAACTCCAAAGATCAATCGGGAAAACACAAGAAGACAGGGAAGCGAACCGCAATCTGGAATCTGTTTATGATAATGTGACAGAAACCATTGAGCGAATCCATAAGAAAGGGTACGAACTAAACATTCCCAATTTCAAGCTGATGTATACGAACGGCCAGGGAGAGGTCAAGACATTACGCTCACTGTTCGAGTACCACAAAACAATGGAAGGGAAAAAGCTCTCAGCCTCCACTAACAGAGCTTACGAAATTACACTTTCCCACCTGCTCAACTTCATCCGAATCACACATAAAGCCCACGACTACGACATTACCCTTGTCGACAAGATTTTTGTCAACGAGTTCGCCGCATACCTGCAAGGATACCGCAGAGAAGACGACAAGAAAAGATGCGAAGTCAACGGCGCGCTCAAACACCTCAAAAGGCTCAAAAAGCTCATGGGCATGGCTTTCGCAAATGACTGGATTCCAAAGAACCCGGTCAGCCTATCCTCTTTCCATCCGAACAAGTTCGAAAGAGGATTCCTCACCGCTGATGAAATACATGCACTCCAGGAAACACAGCTTTCACCCTCACTTTCAGTGGTGCGTGACATCTTCATCTTTGCATGCTTCACGGGAATTTCATACGTCGACTTGTATAATCTCACCGGAGAAAACATCTCAATAGGTATTGACGGCTCCATGTGGCTGTACTACCACCGCCAGAAAACCTTGCAGCGTGTGGCCGTGCCGCTGCTCGAACCTGCTCTCGAACTCATCAGGAAATATGAGCCCTACCACGAGAACAAAAAGAACAGCAGAATCTTTCCCGTTCCGGCCAATCAGGTAGTCAACCGATACCTCAAAATCATTGCCAGCACCGCTAAAATCAACAAGCACGTCACCTTCCATCAGGCAAGGCACACATTCGCAACCTCTGTCACATTGTCCCAGGGAATACCCATCGAAACAGTGTCCAGAATGTTAGGTCATGCCAGCATAGCAACCACACAAATCTACGCCAAAATCGTAGACAAAAAGGTGATGGACGACATGTCAGAACTAAGAACCAAATACGCTCTGCAAGTGACAAAGAAAAAAAATTCTGTACAACAATAAAAACAAGACATTATGCCAACAAAGAAACTAACCCCACTGCCAGCTACGGCACAAATCACAATCCCCGAACACGTAGAAGAAGCATTCCTCCGCAGTTCACAAGTCTGCAAAATGTTCAACATCAGCGAAAGCCAGCTAAAGAAACTGCGCGCCGACGGAATCATACCCGCCTACAAACTCGGAAAAACCTACCTCTACAAGCCCGAGGAAATCATTGCAGAGCTCAAGAAAGTAACACCTAAAGACTAAACGCCATGAACAGAAACGGACTGAAATACTACCATGCCGAAACCGCGCGGTTCCAGGACATCAAGATAAAGAGACTCAAAAAGAAGTACGGATGCGAAGGCTACGCCGTATATTCCTACGTGGAAAACGAAATCTACCGCGTAGAAGGTTCATACATAAAGTTCGATGAAGACCAGGCATTCGACTGTGCCGAATACTGGGCCCTCGAAGAAGATAAGGTGTACGACATCATTAACTTCTGTGCCGAAATCGGACTGTTCAACACCCAGCTCTGGAAAGAACAGTCCATACTCTCCAGCCGCTACATACAAGACAGCTACCTCCAGATCTGCCGGCGCGCAAAAAAGCAGACGGCCATCCCTGATGGCCTCGCAATAGCAGCGGAAGAAGGCAGCCAACCGCAGGCCGCACAAAACCAGCCGCTCCCGGCTTCCGCACAACCCGCACCCGTAGAAACCGAAGCACAAACGCAACACGCTGGAAACCAGCTGCCGCAGAATTCCGCGGAATTCCGCGAAACTCCGCAGAAACCCGCGAATTTCCGCGCCAAAATAATAGAAAATAAAAATAATCCCCCCTCTTACTCCCCCCAAAGGGGTGAGACGATGAAGGAGGAGATACAAGAAACTCTCTCACGGATAGCGGCCAGAACGGCACAAACCGCTCCTGCAGAACAGACCGAAAAAAGGCGGAACACCAACGGACTGCTGTATTACCTCGAGAAATACCACATACCGCAGAAAGAGGCGGAGGAGATACTCGCGCTCACCCGTTACGGCGAAATAGGCCACCCCGTATGGGAACTCTTCCAGGAGATAGACCGCAGCCGCGGAAAGATAACCATGCCCGGGCGGTTCCTCCTGGCAAGGCTCCGCGCATCGTAACCCCTGCGGCACCCCCCTGCCCTGACGGGCAGCAATTTTTTTTCCATTCCACGGCAAAGGTATAGTCCGGTCAGGATACCGTGCAAGGACCGCCCTGCGGGCATATTTTGCAGAAATCTTCCTTTTTCAGCAAGCAGAAAAAGAGTATTTCCGCAAAATTCCTTGCAAGGTATCTGCCCTGACTATGGATTTTCTGCTGTGGAAAAGAAAAAAAATTGGGGGTGCTATGCAGATGGCGTTCCTGATGAAAACGAAGTTTAACCCTTTAAAACGTGAGAATTATGACAACGAAACGACACAACAACAGCGCATGGGAAGAGCATTACGAGGACTATCTGGCCGAAAAACTCGCAATAGTACGTTTACTCGAGGACTGGGTGCATGAAAACAGTCAGGCATACCCTTACGAGGCAGTGGAATATTTCCTGAAGAAGTACGCCAGGAACGACGAACTCAGCCGCATAATCGTGGTGCAGCAACTCGCCATCGACTGTCTGGCCACGTGTTTCGGACAGATGGGCAAACTCGATGCCCGGCTCCTGGAACAGGCAAAGAATGTGCCTTTATCCCAAACTACGGGAAAGAATGATAGCGAATAACATTCCAGGAATCATCCGGAAGAAGCAAAAATGATAGCACACCGCCGAAGGATCCGGCTCTCATGAGCCGGAACCCGAAAGCGGCATGATAGCAAACCGAACTAACAAACCCACACATGGAACCAAAGAAATCAACCCTCACCCTGCGGCTCGACGAAGAAACCACCGCCAAGCTCGAGCAGCTCAAACAGAAAACCGGACGCACCACAGCCAGCGACCTGGTACGTTATCTCATACACAACTGGGAACGCTCCCAGAACCTCTACTGGGAAACCGTAAGAAGGTACGACGAAAACAAAAGGGAACTGACCGAAACACGGCAGACCGTCACCCGATTTGTCGAAGCCTACGAACGGCTGAAAGCCCTCAACCTGAAAGAATGATAGCAGAAAGCCTGCCTGCAGACCGCAAACTCCGGAAAAAATGATAGCAGATGAAGCTCCAGGAAAAACCCATGGAATCAGGGAATGATGGCAGAGTGACTACCGCTGGGTACCGGGCACTGCCAGCCAAAGCCGCACGGGGCACGCCCCGCACAGCTAAGGCAGGCAGAGCCCTCGGCAGGTGCGGATTCCAAAGGACAGCTTCACCTTTAGCGGGATATTAGGAACTGTAGCAACAACAGCCCGTGCAGCCTTCCTCGCTCCCTTGCTGGCTCGGTCGACTTGGTCGGCAGCACTACTCCCCGGTTAAGCGGTGCTCGTCTCCGCCGGGGGCTCTATTCTTCCGCAGCGTCGCAAGGGTGCTACGCATCCCCCGAAAAAAAATCCTGAGCTCCCTGCGGTCGTGCGGTTTTTTTTCGGGGGCAAACCCTTGCGCCCCTGCTCCAGCCGCCCCCTCTGTCGCTCGCTTCCGGGGCGGCGCCCTTATGGGGGCGCTCAGCGGTAGCCGCCGCCCCTCCCTTCATTGTGCCAGCGCGCCGGGGGGCGGGGGGTGCGCCCCCGTATCACCCCCCTCTTCCGCCCCCCGCCGCGCGCTCTTGCTTCGGTGCGGCGCGCCTCGCGCTCGGGTGGGTGCGCTCCGGTGGTTTACCGTAACTCCGGCTGGGTATCTCATGCCCCCGGCTGACGACAACCCGGCAGGTACCAGAAAAATACCTTTGCTCACTTCGCTTCCTTGTGCCTTTACGGCGGCTCCCCGCCGCCTCCATCGGGCGCGGCTGCGCCGCCCCCGCCCGACGACGACACGCATCCCCGCACCATCATCTCCACCTCTACGCCGCCATCCGGCGGCTGCCCCAGGTCGCGGCTGCGCCGCTCCCCCCGTCATCCACTGTACCCCTATCCGCATTTAACTCGAATCACACCCGCCCCGGGCGAACATTTACCCCTGAATATCACTATCTTTACGAAAGAACCTTTAATACTACGCCACATGAACACGAACACATCTTCCCACGACTTCAAGAACCGTTCCTATGGCCTGAAAGAACTCGCCGTACTCTACTTCCCAAACATCGCCCCGGCTTCCGCATCCACCCGCCTCAAGAAATGGATAACCACCACGCCCGCCCTGATGGACGCACTCGCCCGCACCAACTACCGCCTCACGGCCCGCATACTCACGCCCCGCCAGGTACAGCTAATCACCGACGAATTCGGGGAACCCTGACACACCGTTCCTGCAACCATCCCACAGCAAACCGCACAAACACAACCTTAAAACACCCCGAACCCATGAGAAAAATCACCCTGATAGTGGTACACTGCACCGCTACCCGCTGCACCTCCAGCCTCACACCCCGGCAGCTCGAGGAAAGCCACCGCCTGCGCGGCTTCGCCTGCTGCGGCTACCATTACTACATACAGCGCAACGGCCAGACAACACCCATGCGACCCGTTGAGAAAATCGGAGCACACGCCAAAGGCTACAACGCCAATTCAATAGGAATTGCCTACGAAGGCGGCCTGAACGCCGACGGCAACCCTGCCGACACTCGCACCGACGCGCAGCGCGCCGCCCTCGTGTCACTGCTCACGCAGCTCCATGAACACTACCCCGAAGCACGCATCGTCGGCCATCGTGACCTCAGCCCCGACCTCAACGGAAACGGACGCATAGAACCCTCCGAATACGTCAAGGCCTGCCCCTGCTTCAACGCCGCCCAGGAATACAACTACATAACCGCACACAAACCCGACAAACCGCAGCCAACGCGGCCCAACCTCGCCCACCTCGCCAGCACGGCTCCGGATGAACTACCTTTGCCATCGAACCAAAACACAAGCCGTATGAAGAAAATACTCTCAGCCGTTTGGAAAGCATGCAAGTTTATTGCCCGTTTCGTTCCCTGGATCATGTCACTCCGTGACAGCAGTTCACAGCGCTAAGGCCCATGCCTCAGCTCCCCTTCCGGCGTGCCCCGCATCAAGCTGAGGCACGCTTTTTTTGTGCCGTTACCGCCACAAAACCGCACACAACCCTCTTTATGCGCATCCACCCGCACACACCGCTCGCCCCGCTCGCGCGTATGCGTACATTTGTTATCAGAAACGATAACACTAACCCCTAAACCCCAATACCATGAAAACAGTAAACTATTGTGTAGTTGCCAAAATCAATCCGGCAAACCGCGAATCAGGTGAAAAAAAATACTATGCCGTAGTACAGAGCAAAGGACAGACCGGAATCGACGAAATCGCAGAACGCATCAGTGCATCAACAACCGCCACCCGTGCCGACGTGCTGGCCGTGCTGGCAGCCCTGGAAGAGCAGGTTATCGACAACCTGGAAAGCGGACAGACCGTCAAGCTGGGCGACATCGGTTCTTTCCGTCTCTCTGTCGGTGGCGAAGGCGCTACTACGGAAGATACTTATGACACCTCTCTTATCGAAAGAGTAAAGGTCGTTTTCACTCCGTCCAGCCGCATGAAAGCCGGACTGAACTCACTCAAATACACCAAGGTTCCAATCAAGAACCCGAAGGAAACAGACGATGAGGGCGGACTGGGAGCCTGACAACCCCCTGAAAACCTTACCAACACCTCTATTTAACCCGACCCAAACGTGCAGACGATTTTAAAAAACGTCTGCACGTTTTTTTTTGCCGTCGTTACGTTCCGGCCAAATCGTAACTACGTTTTTTGACCGAATGTTTTTTTCTACCTAACCCTATCTTTTAAGATATAATAACATTTACAAGTGGAAACGATTAATACAATCCGCGTTTTTATTATCAGAGTTCCCCCGGAACGGGGCGAAACATAACAGAATACAATTCACCAATAAACAGAAATAGACATGAAAAAGTACGCAAAACACAGCTCCCGCCCCATACTACGCAGGCTGGAATCAATGATGGCAGGCTGCCACAGTCAGCCAGACGATGCAAAGTCCATGCTGGCACGAACCATCCAGCTCACCGTGATAGAGAGAGTACTCAAACGCATGGAGCCTGAAAAAATCACCGACCTCACCACGGAACCAGCCCATATCCGCTACGACTTTCTGACACGAGTAACCCCATCCCATACCCGGCACCGGATAGTCGTCTCCTTCAAAGGAAAAGATTACTTAGCCTGCCTGAGCGTTTCGAAGTATAAAAAGGAAAAACCGACCCTTGAACTGATAGACCTTCTACCAGCTTCATCCATTATGACTACTAAAATAAATTACGAAAATAACCGAATTTGGCTTGATTAATCAAATTAAATCCCTACCTTTGGAGCGAAACAACCAACCACCAATTTGAGGAAAAATAGGAGAAAACACCGTAAAAGGTGACAAATTCGGTGACACAACGTTTGAGCCTACACTCTAAAATGTTGAATATGTGTATGAAAAAAGAACAATGTTCTAAACCTATCAGGCGCACATAAGAATGGATTTAATAAAACCGGAAAAGAGGTTTATTAAATCCATTTTTATTTATGTTCCAATTACCACTATGCAGACCAGTCGCACGCAGGACCTTACTTCAGGCAGCATCACACAAAGCATGCTCAACCTTGCCTATCCGCTTATTTTAGGAAACTTGCTCCAGCAAGGATACAATATTGCCGATACATTCATCATCGGAAGGACATTGGGAGCAAAAGCCTTAGCCGCTGTGGGGTCTTCATACACACTCATGGTCTTTATCACCTCCATCTTCATCGGATTGTGCATGGGATGCAGCGCATTGTTCTCCATGCGTTACGGAGCTAAGGATTACGAAAGCCTGCGACGTACACAAGCTGCTTCCCTGCTGATTACAGGAACTTCCACACTGATTATATTCGCCTTCTCCTGCTACTATATACAAGATATTATCACCCTCATGCAAACTCCACAGGAGTTGCAGGATATGACCTACGACTACCTGAAAATCATTTTTATGGGAATCTGGTTTGTCTATCTTTATAACTACTATGCGTATCTCCTACGCGCATTGGGCAATTCACTGACTCCTCTTATCTATTTAGCCATTTCCGTGGTATTAAACATTGTGCTGGATATATGGTTTATTGTGAAACTTCATTACGGAATAGAAGGAGCTGCGGCAGCGACCATCATTTCCCAGGCAGTTTCGGCCATGGGCTTATGCTTCTATTGCTGGAAAAAGGTTCCAGAAACCAGACTCTCCAGAAAGGATTTCAAGGTCAGCAGGCAGCTCATGAAACAAGTCTTCTCATACGCCTCACTGACCTGTATTCAGCAATCTGTCATGAATTTTGGTATCCTCATGGTTCAAGGCCTGGTCAACAGCTTCGGCACAGCCGTTATGGCCGCTTTTACAGCTGCCGTAAAGATTGATTCGTTCGCCTATATGCCTGTACAAGATTTCGGGAACGCCTTCTCTACTTTCACTGCACAAAACTACGGGGCCGACAAAAATGCCCGCATTCTGAAAGGAATAAAAAGTGCATTTGGAATAACCACCCTCTTCTGCCTGCTTCTCTCATTGGCCATTTTCTTATTTGCACCGCAACTGATGCAAATCTTCATCTCATCTGAAGAAACGGAAATTATCCGTATAGGTACTGAATACTTGCGGATAGAAGGCAGCTTTTACCTTGGCATAGGATATTTATTCTTATGGTATGGATTCTACAGGGCTGTCTGCAAACCGGAAATGTCCATCATTTTAACGATTCTCTCTTTAGGAACCCGAGTAGTATTGGCCTATGCACTGGCTGCCATCCCTTCAATTGGTGTACACGGCATCTGGTGGTCAATCCCTATCGGATGGGCATTAGCCGATATATATGGCTGGATATATTACTGGAGAAAGAATAAAGAAATTTTGCATTGAGCCCAATTATCTCCGAACCCAACAAAAAAAGACATCTAAGATGTTACTCTTAAATGCCTTCTTTGTAGCGGGACCCGGGATTGAACCGGGGACCTCATGATTATGAATCATGCGCTCTAACCAGCTGAGCTATCCCGCCATCTTTTAAAAAACCGCCAGGCGTGGAAGCCACCCAACGGCAATCTCTTTCTTTGTAGCGGGACCCGGGATTGAACCGGGGACCTCATGATTATGAATCATGCGCTCTAACCAGCTGAGCTATCCCGCCATCATTTCGTGATTGCGGGTGCAAAGATAGAGCAAGTTTTTGAATTACGCAAATTTATCCTCTCTTTTTTACTATTTTTCTAAGAGAATTTCAAGTACCGTCTGGTTCACACACGAATAACTTCCTGAAAAACAATACCATTATATATATCAGGAATAAAATCGGATATTTTCTATCTATAATCTGTTCTTTCTCACAAGTTCTTAAAAGCGAAGAAAAAAGCTGAAAAAAACTCTTCAATCATTATGGAGTAAACAAAAAAATACTTTAATTTGCCGCCGTTGCTAAAAAATACAAATAAAAACACAAGAAACATCATGAAAAGAAAAACACAAATCGAATATCCGCTCAATCCGTCTTCAAGCGTCATTATATGGAATGCCATCAGCAGTACGGCTGGTTTGGAACGCTGGTTTGCCGACCGCGTAACCAAAGAAGGAAAAACCTACACTTTCCGCTGGGGAAAAACAGAAACACGTCAAGCTATTGTGGTAAACAGCCGACCTGAATTTTTTATCCGCTTCCACTGGCTGGACGATGAAGAAGCCAAAAGCTATTTTGAATTGAAAATCCATTACAATGAATTGACAACTGACCATATACTGGAAGTTACAGATTTTGCAGAACCGGGAGAAGAAGAAGATGTACGCAACCTTTGGGATTCACAAATCGAAACCTTAAAGAGAGTTTTCGGAGTATAAATCTATAAAATATACAAAACTTTATTTTGCTGTCCGTTTTTTGTGCTACTTTTGCATACTGATAATATAAGACAGGAATGCTACGCATAAAAAAACTTGATATATTCGTTTTAAAGAGTTTTCTGCTGCTCTTTTCCGGGACATTCTTTATCTGCCTTTTCATTTTCATGATGCAGTTTCTATGGAGATATGTCGATGAATTGGTCGGAAAAGGTTTGGAAATCAATGTTCTTGCCCAGTTTTTCTTTTTATCGGCACTGACATTGATTCCGTTGTCTCTTCCGCTGGCCATTCTGCTGGCCGCTCTGATGACTTTCGGTAACTTTGGAGAACGCTACGAACTTCTGTCCATGAAGGCAGCAGGAATTCCTTTGTTTCGCATTATTCGTCCGGTTGTATTGTTTTGCATGTTTTTAGGTGTCATGTCATTCTTCTTTCAGAATGTCATCGGCCCCAAAGCACAGAAAGAACTCTGGACACTACTCGTATCCATGAAGCAAAAATCGCCGGAAGTGGATATTCCGGAAGGGGTGTTTTACAGTGATATTGAGGGATACAACATCTACGTAAAGAAAAAAGACCGTGACACAGGTATTCTGAAAGACATTCTGATTTACAACTTCTCTGACGGATTTGAAAACGCCCATATCATCTGGGCAAAAGAAGGTAAGCTGGAACTGACAGCAGACAAAAAACACTTGTATCTGCACTTGTATAACGGGGAGCAATTTGAGAATCTGAAATCACAGTCCGTCATTTCCCGCAACGTTCCCTACCGCCGGGAAACGTTCAAGGAAAAGCATACCCTGATTGCTTTCGACACCAACTTTGAGATGGTAGACGGTAACTTCCTGAACCAGCGTTCGGACATCAAGAACATGAACGAAATTTCCCTGGCTATCGACTCACTCAACATGTATGCCGACAGTGTGGGACGCGCCATGTATTCGGATGCCATGAAAACGACTTACCGGAAGCCTGTTCTTTCCAAAACAGACTCTACAAAAATGGAGAAAGAACATCTTGCCGTTATCAATACAGACAGTATTCTGAACGGTATGACTTCTACCCAAAAGCTGAAAACGCTGAATACGACAGAAATGCGACTTTCTTCGCTCATGTCGGACTGGAACATGAAGAGTTATATGACCCGAGATGCTGACAGCAACATCCGCCGTCATCAGTCGGACTGGCATAAAAAGATAACTCTTTCACTGGCTTGTATCATTTTCTTCTTTATCGGAGCTCCATTGGGAGCCATCATCCGTAAAGGAGGATTAGGTATGCCGGTCGTAATTTCCGTGTTGATTTTCGTGCTTTACTACATTATCGACTCCGGAGCTACGCGTGTGGCGAAAAGTGGAGAGATGAACATCGTGTTAGGCACATGGATGAGTACCATCATACTGGCTCCGTTAGGCGGTTTCCTTACTTACAAATCAAACAAAGACTCTGTGGTTTTCAACATCGACGTGTATGTAAACTTCTTCCGCAAGCTGTTCGGAATAAGAGTATCACGCCATGTTTTCAAGAAAGAGGTTATTATCCACACACCAGACTATACCCGCATCTGTCAGGATTTGGACAAACTTTGTCAGGAATGTGAAACCTACGGAGAAAGTCATAAGCTGCTGGGACCACCGAACTATTATCAGGTGTTTACCAATAACAAGCATGATGATGCCATCAAGGAAATCAGTCTGCAAATGGAAGGACTCGTGGAAGAGATGTCCAATACGAAGGACGGAGTATTGCTGAATTTATTGAACAATTATCCGTTCTTATCTGTAAAAGCTCACAAGAGCGTATCAGACAACCGCTGGCTGAATCTACTGATTGGAATCATCGTTCCGGCCGGACTGCTTATCTGGCTGAACATCTGGCGCTATCGCGTGCGCCTGGACAAGGATTTGAAAACCATTGTCAAGAATAGCCGCGATATACAAGAAAGAATCAAAACAACATTCTAAAACTATCAATATCATTATGGAGAAAATCAAACTGAATACAATTGAAGAGGCAATCGAAGATTTCCGCAAAGGAGAATTCGTCATCATCGTAGACGACGAAGACCGCGAGAATGAAGGCGACCTGGTAGTGGCTGCAGAACTGATTACCCCGGAAAAAGTAAATTTCATGCTGAAACATGCAAGAGGTGTACTTTGCGCCCCTATCACTATATCACGTTGCGAGGAACTGGATTTACCGCATCAGGTATCCAACAATACTTCTGTGTTAGGAACTCCGTTTACCGTTACCATCGATAAACTGGAGGGATGTACTACAGGTGTATCGGCTGCCGACCGCGCTGCTACAATCCGTGCCTTGGCTGACCCGACTTCCAAACCGGAAACATTTGGTCGCCCGGGACATGTCAACCCCTTGTATGCACAAGAAAAAGGTGTATTACGCCGCGCCGGACATACAGAAGCCTGCGTAGACATGGCACGCCTGGCCGGTTTATATCCTGCTGCTGCCCTGATGGAGGTTATGAATGAAGACGGCACCATGGCCCGTCTGCCAGAACTGAAAAAGATGGCCGACGAATATGGTTTCAAACTGATTTCCATTGCCGACCTTATTGCTTACCGTCTAAAACAGGAATCACTGGTAGAAAAAGGAGTGGAAGTAGACATGCCTACCGAACACGGTCATTTCCGTCTGATTCCGTTCCGTCAGAAAAGCAACGGTCTGGAACATGTAGCTTTAATTAAAGGTACATTCTCAGAAGACGAACCAGTACTGGTACGTGTACATTCTTCATGTGCTACCGGCGACATCTTCGGCTCTATGCGCTGTGATTGCGGCGACCAGTTGCACAAAGCCATGGAACAGATTGAAAAAGAAGGAAAGGGAGCCATTATTTACCTGAACCAGGAAGGACGTGGCATCGGACTCATGGAAAAAATGAAAGCCTACAAGTTACAGGAAGAAGGAATGGATACGGTAGACGCCAACATCTGCCTGGGCCATCAGGCCGACGAACGCGACTACGGAGTAGGTGCTCAGATTCTGCGTGAAATCGGTATCCACAAAATGCGCCTGCTGACCAACAACCCAGTGAAACGCGTGGGACTGGAAGCTTACGGACTGGAGATTGTAGAAAACGTACCTATCGAAGTCACTCCCAACCCATACAACGAGCGTTACCTGCACACCAAAAAAGAAAGAATGGGACATACCCTACATTTCAATAAATAAATAATTAAGAAGAATTATGGAAACAAATAATTTAGTAAAAAGCTATGCCAGCAAGGCAGCCCAGACTGCTTTGTTCCGCAGCGTATATCTGTGGATGACACTGGCACTTGTCATCACGGGCTTTGTAGCCATGTACATAGCCAAGTCGTACACCCTGATTGAAACCATCATGCAGAACTCCATCATGTTCTGGGGATTACTGATTGCTGAAGTAGGACTTGTGATGTATCTTTCTGCCCGTATACACAAAATCAGTTTCACCACGGCTACCCTTCTGTTCATCGCCTATTCGGTATTGAACGGTGTTACCATGTCCGTATTGTTCCTGATTTATACGTTAAGTTCCATCGCTACCACTTTCTTCGTGACAGCCGGTACATTCGGAGTAACCGCCCTCTACGGGTACATCACCAAGAAAGACCTTACCCGTATCGGCAGTCTCTGCCTGATGGGAGTCATCGGACTGATTATCGCTTCGCTGGTCAATATGTTCCTGCACAACTCGATGATGGACATGATTATTTCCTATATCGGCGTGCTGCTCTTTGTGGGGCTGACGGCCTACGACTCACAAAAAATCAAGCAACTCCTGTCGCACGATGACATTGAAGTCAACGAAACCACACAGAAGATTGCCCTGATGGGAGCCTTGACACTGTATCTCGACTTCATCAACCTGTTCATTTACCTTCTCCGGATACTTGGAGACAGAAAATAAACCTTTTTAGAAGCTAATTTCTTTTATATGTGGAAGAAATTAGCTTCTTTTGCAAAAAATTTCCAATTTTAATAACACAATAACATGAACCAACTTTCAGATCGTTTGAATAGCCTGTCGCCTTCAGCTACATTGGCTATGTCACAGAAAAGTAGTGAACTTAAAGCTCAGGGGGTTGACGTAATCAATCTGAGCGTGGGAGAACCGGATTTCAATACACCGGATCACATTAAGGAAGCCGCTAAAAAAGCTATTGACGAAAACTACTCTCGTTATTCTCCAGTTGCCGGATACCCGGCTTTGCGCAATGCCATCGTGGCAAAATTGAAAAATGAAAACGGTCTGGAATATACAGCCGCTCAAATCAGCTGTGCAAACGGTGCCAAGCAGTCTGTCTGCAACACCATCATGGCTTTGATTAACAAAGGTGACGAAGTAATCGTTCCGGCTCCTTACTGGGTAAGCTATCCGGAAATGGTGAAACTGGCAGAAGGTACTCCTGTCATTGTACGTGCCGGTATTGAACAGGATTTCAAGATTACTCCTGCTCAGCTGGAAGCAGCCATCACTCCGAACACTCGTGCCTTGATTCTTTGCTCTCCGTCTAACCCGACTGGTTCAGTATACACCAAAGAAGAATTACAGGGACTGGCTGAAGTATTGGCTAAACACGAACGCGTAATCGTTATCGCTGATGAAATTTACGAACACATCAACTACATTGGCAAGCACCAGAGCATTGCTCAGTTTGCAGAAATCAAAGACCGCGTAGTGATTGTAAACGGTGTGTCTAAAGCATACGCCATGACCGGATGGAGAATCGGTTTCATAGCCGGACCGGAATGGATTGTAAAAGGTGTAAACAAACTGCAGGGACAATATACTTCAGGTCCATGCTCTGTATCACAGAAAGCTGCTGAAGCAGCTTACACTGGTACTCAAGCTCCGGTAGAAGAAATGCGTAAGGCATTCGAACGCCGCCGCGACCTGATTGTGAAACTGGCAAAAGAAATTCCGGGATTCGAAGTAAACTTCCCGCAGGGAGCTTTCTACCTCTTCCCGAAATGTGATTCTTTCTTCGGCAAGAAAGACGGCGACCGCATAATCAATAATGCAGACGATCTGGCTATGTACTTGTTGGAAGTAGGTCACGTGGCTTGCGTAGGCGGAACTTCTTTCGGTGCGCCTGAATGCATCCGTATGAGCTATGCTACTTCTGACGAAAACATCGTAGAAGCTATGCGCCGCATCAAGGAAACATTGGCTCGCTTGAAATAAATAAGCTACAAATTACATACAGACAAAGCAGTCTCGGATAACTCTGAGCCTGCTTTTTTTATACCCTTCAATCACTTTTGCATCTTCCATAAAACGCAAGGACGTTTTCAATTAAACGCAAGTACATTTCATGTCAAACGCCTTTGCGTTTTAATCAAAACGTACTTGCATTTCAGTTCAAACACAAGTGCGTTTTTCCAAGCCTCCTCAAGAACAAAAAAATAAGGGAATTCTCCAAAAAGAATTCCCTTATTGTGTGTCATACAGACGATTCGATTATCCCAAGTGAATTGCTTCAGAAGGACAAACGTCAGCACAAGTTCCACATTCTGTGCAAGCGTCCGGATTGATTGAATATTTATCACCTTCTGAGATTGCTCCAACCGGGCATTCATCGATACAAGTACCGCAAGCGATACAATCGTCACTAATTACGTAAGCCATTGTAGTAAAAAAGTTAAGTTATTATTAGTCCTAAATTGATAGTGCAAAGTTAATCTTTTTCCAATCAGTTGTCACATCCACTTTGCATTTTCTACCCAATTTATATCATGTCTAAATAGTATCAATGCAAAATGGACTGATACATCACCTGCTGCATTCGCGTACGTATGTTATAACGGACCAGGTTATTCTGTTCATAGACAGAAGGATAGGTTCGGTTGCTCAAAAACACAAAAATCAACTCGTTATCCGGGTCTATCCACACGCAAGTTCCCGTGAAACCTGTATGTCCAAACACCGAAGCTGGCGCTTCTGGACTACAAGGACTGTTGTCCGTATGTTCTATATCGGGTTTATCAAAACCTAAGCCCCGCCGACTGTCACGCGACTTCAATGTAGTGAAAAGCTCACAAGTTGCCCGGCTAAGGTATCTCCGGTCACCGCAGATTCCTTTGTCCAGCCACATCTGTGCTATTCTTGCCACATCCTGCGTAGTAGAAAACAAACCGGCATTTCCGGATACACCACCCATGAAAGCGGCCGCCTCATCCTGCACAAATCCCTGCAATTTGCCCCCACGGAGGAAATCAGTCTCTACAGAAGGTACAATCTGCTCCTTCGGGAATTTACGTAAGGGCAAAAAGGCTGTATGACGCAGTCCCATCGGGGCATAGAATACGCTATCCAAATACACATCCATTGGCATACCCGCTATCTTTTCCACCATTTCTTTCAACAACATAAAGTTCAGGCAACTGTAACGATAGGACTTCCCCTTCAAAGGAAGCTTTACAATCTGCTCCACTATATTCTTACTGAAATCACTTCGCAAGAACAAACTGTCTGCTACCTGAAGCGGATATTCAGCAGAAGGAACATGCGATACCCACTCCGGATTATAACGGAAATCATTGCAGGCATACACATTTTCGGCCAGTTTCAACGTGTGATTTTTATCGGGCTTCTTACGGAACAGCCCTCCTTTGCAGGACTTCATATCCACAGCTTCCTCATAGAAAGGCCAGTAGGCAGGTAACCCGGATTCATGGAAAAGTAAATCCTGGACCGTAATACGCGCCTTATCCGTTTTTTTCAGTATAGGCACATAATCTGCTACCCGGTCGGTCAGTCCGAATTTTCCCTCATCATAAAGCTTCATCACTGCCAGCAGCGTAGCCGTGACTTTCGTCAAAGAGGCCAGGTCATACAAGCTATTTTCCTTGACCGGTTCCTTACCCTCATAGGTATAACTACCGAAACACTTGTTGTAGACCGGAAGACCTTCCCGCAAGATCATTACATGGCATCCTGGATAAGCCTTCAGCCGGATACCTTCTTCTGCAATACTGTCTATTTGCGACAATATCGAAGCGTTCATCCCCACATCCTCCGGACTATATTGACGAGGAGTTTCGGGGTCGACAGTCAGTCCATCCCCAGCCTTAAACAATCCCGACAACGGAATAGACAAACGTCCGTCGGCATACGCATTGTCTAAGAACAAATCGGCCACATAACGCTGCACAAACTTCTCATCAGAATGCGCCAATATTACAGTAGAAGCATGGCGAACCACTTCCGGAATCTTTTCCAGCATCTTCATATCGCCAAAGCAAATCAAAGCCAAAGGCTTGTCTTTGGCCAGCTTTTCCAGCAAAGCTGCATACGGTTCCACTTTATCGGAATGTAAGGCTACCAATACTCGCTGTGTCGGGCGCAGACGTGCCTCCACGACATCCAATGAATCTACATTCGCATGCAGCCAGCCAACCGGGAAAGTCTGCTTCAACTGATGGTAAAACGGATAAGCTTCCGACAAGGAAGGAGAGACACTCAACAGCACCGTACCCGATACAGATAAATCAAGCGGAACCAATGACGAAGAATCCTTCAGCACCGTCACTGCCGCTTTTGACAATTCCTGCTGAAGCGACAGAAGCTCCGGCGTTACTAGTTTTTCTGCAAGTCCTTCTTCTTCCACTTTTTTCCAAGAAGAAAGTCCCAGCGCATATTTAAATGACAGTACTTTCCGGCATTTCCGGTCAATATCAGCTTCCGACAAACGACCTTTTTTCAGCGCCGACATCACACCGTCAATTTCTTTTTTCAAATTACGAGGAGATAAAACCACATCGTTTCCTGCTATCAAGGCACGGGCACACACATCATCATGCCCGGCAATGCCTTTCATCTCCAGGGCATCCGTCACCACCAGTCCATGAAAGCGCAATTCATCAATCAGTGTATGCATAATTACCTCCTGCGAAATGGAAGCAGGTCCGTCACCTAAACTCGGAGCATGCAAATGACCTACCATCACACCGCCAATTCCTGCCTCAATGGCTTTCTTAAACGGATACAACTCTATACTATCCAGACGAGCGCGGTCAAAGTTCAATTCAGGCAACGCATTGTGTGAATCAATTTCCGTATCTCCATGCCCAGGAAAATGCTTACACACCGCCATTACGCCATTGTCCTCCAATCCTTTTACATAAGCTGCCACTTTTTCGGCCACCCTCTTCGGGTCACTGCCAAAAGAGCGGAAATTGATTACCGGATTATTGGGATTGTTATCCACATCGGCTACCGGCGCAAAATTAATCTGCACACCTATCAGACGACACTGGCGAGCCACTTCTTTACCATATTCATAAAGCAGTGAATCATTCTGTATACATCCTAACACACGATTATAGGGAAAAGAAGGGGTATCTTTCAAGCGCATTCCCAGTCCCCACTCACCATCAAAAGTCACCATCAAAGGCACCGACGCATGAGCCTGGGCATAGTTGGTCATCTGCACCTGCTTCCGAAGTTCTCCACCGGTAAATAACAGCCCTCCTACTCCATAATCATCGACCATCTTTCGCAAAACATTCTTGCTGTATTGGTTTGTCACCGGCTGGAGAGTATAAATGAACAACTGACCCACTTTCTGTTTCAGCGTCATTTTCTCCATCTGCCCGTCTACCCATTTCCGGCAGGCTTCCGTGTCGTGTACCCGGCTCAAGAGCGCAGGCTCTTGTGCAAAGAGACTAGTCGAGACCAGACAAGCACACAATATACACCACAAAATCCGTTTTTTCATTCTATCCTATCTGTTTAATTTTTCTGCATCTTGACAACCATACGCCCGACAAATGCCGCACTTTTTCCCATCTGCTGCACAGGCACCTCTATTCCGTCAAGATTCTTATAAAACTCTGGAACTTCAAAGAAGGAATGAGAATGTCCGCCTAATACAATGTCAATGTTACGGGTATTCTCTATCAGTTCTATATCCGAATAAGGTTCACCTTTCCATCCCAAATGCGACAGGCAAATCACCAAGTCACAATGTTCCTGGTTCTTCAGCAAGTCTGCTACACGCTGGCCTTCAGACACAGAGTCTTCAAATTTTACATTCCCGTAATTGGCATGCGCTACCAGACCGTCAAGTTCCGGTCCCAGTCCAAACACACCAATACGTATTCCATCGCGTTCAATGACGGTATACTCCTTCACCAAACCTTCCAGCACGGTACCTGTCACGTCATAATTGGCACATACAATCGGGAAATTGGCCATCTTGAACAAGCGGGCCATATTGTCCAGGCCAAAATCAAACTCATGATTTCCAATCGTACCTGCATCATACCCCATCTCATTCATCATCTTGATTTCCACCTCTCCCTTAAACAAATTATAATAAGGACTTCCCTGAGAAAAATCCCCGGAATCGAACAGCAACATATCTTTGTGCTCACGGCGCTGTTCTTTCACAAAAGCCGCCCGACGCAACACACCCGCCTTTCCGGCCAGTACCGTATCAGGGAAATAAGAAGCAAAGGGTTCGATACGACTATGCATGTCGTTCGTATGAAATATATACAATTCTTTTACCGACTGCGCGGCCATCACACTCACCAGCAGGCACGCCAGACATAAACAATATATCTTTTTCATCTCTTTTCTATCTTTCAATTGGACGCACTCACTTTTATTCTTCCTTCTACCTGCGAAGTCACAAATTGTCCTTTCTGCTCACACTGCTTTACATAGTCAAGCAACAAGTTGCGCAACAACGCATCTTTCGGGAATATTTTGGAAGAAGCCCGACTGAACGCTTCCATCTTATCATTTCCCTCAGCCAGATAATCAATGGTAGCTACCGTATAGGTTTTCTTTGCATCAATCTGCCGACCATTTACTTTCGCTTCCAAGAGGTTTCCTTCTGCATCTATTTTTAAAGTGGCACCGCTAAGGCCCTCTCCATGTACAGAAGCTATTTGTCCGAACAACTCCTTCAATGTGGCCCCGTCCATTGTCAGCACACACAAGGCATTCTCAAACGGAGCAATTTCATACACCGTTCCAAAGGTAATTTCACCTTCAGGCATTGCATTCCGGATACCACCCATATTCATGACAGCTACATCAGCCGGTTTGCCAATCGCCCGCACTGCTGCCTGACGAAGTACATCGGCCATCAGATTAGACAGCGGAGACTCCGGACGGTATGCGGTCAGGCTCTTTGCCGAATGTCCGATAATCGGCGACATAATACTATCTACTTTCTGCTGATAAGGTTTCAAGATATTCAACGCTTCGGCATCCGGTTTACGGTCATACACATCAGTAATGGCCACCCTTCCGCCTTCCACACCTGCCAGCGAATAACCTGAGCTACAGCTGGCCAGCAGCCACCCGGCCAACACACCGGCAACTGCACTTTTTACAAGTCTAACATTGAGATAATTCATAAAACAAGGTTTATTTGCAGTCAAAAATACGGAAAAAAGGAACATGCTCAAAAGAATGATAAAAGCTATCCAAAAGACTTCTCATTTTTAATAAAATAGGTAGGAAACATTTGGCTAGCTCGCAGAAAAATACTAACTTTGCCCCGCTTTCGCGCAATCGCTGTCAAAGAAGAGTTACTTGATATGTTGCGTTGTAACGATAAACAATTTAATTTTAAAAAACAATGGATTTAATTAAAATTGCAGAAGAAGCATTTGCTACTGGTAAACAACATCCTTCATTCAAAGCTGGTGACACAATCACAGTAGCATACCGTATCGTTGAAGGTAGCAAGGAACGTGTACAGTTGTATCGCGGTGTTGTTATCAAAATTTCAGGTCACGGTGAAAAGAAACGTTTCACTGTACGTAAAATGTCAGGAACAGTGGGTGTTGAACGTATCTTCCCATTGGAATCTCCGGCTATCGACAGCATCACTGTCAACAAAGTTGGTAAAGTTCGTCGCGCTAAATTGTACTACTTGCGTGCACTTACCGGTAAGAAAGCCAGAATTCAGGAAAAACGTGCAAACGTGTAATTCAGTATTCCCTGAAAAAGACAAAATAAAAGGAGACACCAAATGGTGTCTCCTTTTATTTTGTGGATACGTTAAATATCATCTGCAAACCGGACTAACAAAATCACGCTAAAAGTCCTGTAATCCTCTCTATAGAAAAATTTCTCATACACTACAACTGGTAGGTTATTTTCATTGAAATACTCCCTTCAAATCATTGTACTCAAGGTTAATCACCCATTTAGAAATACGGTCTTCTGATTTGAAATCATTCCCTCTATCCCATAATACAACAAAAAAGGCCGCCTCATAAGAGACAGCCTTTTTTCATATTTATAAAACTATTACTGACGCTGAGTAGCTGAATAGTTAATCTTCAGTGCGTATGCCTGACGAAGAGCCTGTTTTACTTCTGTTACGATACCCATCTTGGTTTTTGCATCCACCTTCAGGGAAACAGTCATAAACGGTTTGTCTTCCTCTTTCATGTTTTCACGCTCCTGATAAATGTAATCCTGTACTTCTGAAGATTCAGCGAACTTATCATTCAACTGAATACGGTCGGTAGTACCCATTGTCTTCTGGAATTCCTTCAACGGTTTTCCGATATAGATAAAAGATACCAAGGATTTCTTTTCCAGTTTTTCCAATTCCGTAGCCTGAGGCACTCTGAACTGAACCTTCAATGTAACTTCACGCATGGTTGTTACAATCATGAAGAAGAACAACATGGTAAAGATAAGGTCAGGCAGAGAAGAAGTATTCAACTCAGGCATTTCACGCTTACCGGTCTTATTAAATTTTCCCATGTTTATTTTCCTCCATACTTTTTAGGTTCTGCTTCAGATATCTTCTGCGGATAATAGTCAGTTATAGCTTTCTTTTCATCTTCAGAACAGTCTGCCAAAGACTTACCAAATTGCGACATAGCCAATTCGTTACGCAATTCATTGTAAGCTGCCACCAGTTCGTTCTGAACCTGAATGTACATGTCATAACTTGTACCCACGTCGTTCTGTACAGAAATTACATGCTTATCCGTAATCATGACATTACCGAAGAACGGAAGCTGCTTAGCATGCTTTTCCGGCAAATTCTCATCATTATTCGGATTGGAAATAAATTCCTTTGCTCTTTCTTTCAGTTGCTTTATATCGAACCATTCTCCTCCTACCATCAACTGGTCATCCTTGTTGATACGTACCTGAAGAACGTTTCTTTCCCTTACAATCACATCTTCCTGATTTTCTGTGTTTTCAGGAGGTGGCGGCAATCGTCTTGCCAAACCACGGTCAGTATCCATTGAAGTTGTAATAAGGAAGAATATAAACAAGATGAAAGAAATATCTGCCGTTGAACTGGCATTAATGCCCGGCACTTTTCTTTTCCCTTTTGCCATTTTATCAATCTCCGTTTTAACTCAATGAATAATTATTTCTGTTTAAAAACACCAATCAAGTTCAACAATGTACCGATTGCTGCAACAATAAGCAATGCATAAGTAGAATACAAGAACATGTCTGTCACTTTCAGCATGACCTTGTTGTCATATACTGTACCACCACCCATTGTAACGGCTGCATCAGATCCCATATTATAAGTAATGATGAGCAACACTGCCAACAAGATAAGTCCCATGAAAGACTTGATTGCTGCTTTCGGATTATCTTTCAAAGCTGCTCCAAACTGTGCTGCAGCTGCAATCACTGTTACTGCCACACAGAGGAAGAACATACCATACATCAGGTACATCAATGCCGGCGTATTAGTCGGTTCGGTCAAGCCGGCTGCATTTGTTACATCATATCCTACGCAGTAGAACATCGCCAGCACCACCAATATAACGGCTATGCAGACATAGAACACATAGTAAGATACTTTATATGATAATTTAGCCATTGTACGAATTATTTTTTGTATTTCAGATTATACTTCATGATCATGTCAAGCAATGTGATAGAAGAATCTTCCATCTGACTTGTAATAGCTTCAATCTTAGACAAGATGTAGTTATAGAACACCTGAAGAATCAAAGCAACGATCAAACCGAAGATTGTAGTAATCAAGGCCACTTTCATACCACCTGCAACAACTGTCGGAGAAATATCACCAGCAATCTGAATCTGGTCGAACGCCATAACCATACCGATTACAGTTCCCAAGAATCCCAAAGACGGAGCCATCGCGATGAACAATGTAATCCAAGAGCATCCTTTTTCAAGGTAACCAGCCTGAACACCACCGTAAGAAACTACAGAACGTTCAACTACATCCAGACCTTCATCGATTCTCATCAGACCCTGATAGCAGATAGAAGCAATCGGACCACGAGTGTTGCGGCAAACAGTCTTTGCACCTTCCACATCACCTTTTTCCAAAGCTTCTTCAACTTTAGCCATCAATTTCTTCACGTCAACTTCAGCCAAGCTCAAGTAAATAATACGTTCAATACAGAAAGCCAAACCAAGTACCAATGCGATAGCAACCAATGACATGAAGCCTGCATCACCTTCAATAAACTTAGTTTTTAACTCTTTGTGCATACCACCTTCTTCAACAACTACAGGTGCTGCTGCTTCATCAGCTGCCGCTACTTCTTCTGTCTGAGCCGGAGCTGCTGTAGCTGTTGAATCCTGAGCCATAGCTGTCTGAGTCATTCCAAACGAGAGGACTCCCATCACTGCAAGAATTGCAAATAACTTTTTCATTGTGTGTCTAATTTTTAAGATTAATTAATAGTTATAAATTGTTTTTATTGTTCACTAAAATCTGTTTGCGGAGAGAACGGGATTCGAACCCGTGATACGCTTTTGGCGTATACACGCTTTCCAGGCGTGCCTCTTCAACCACTCGAGCACCTCTCCTTTTTCCAATCAGCCGGAGGCTCCTTTCCACGTTTTTTATCCCCTTGCTGATTTCAGTCACAAATGTATTCTTTTTTTTCGTCTTACATAACATCAAGCCTGCAAAAGTTTACTTTTGTACTCGAAATTAATAAACTTTAAAAACTTTTCTCCGCATTTGTGAAGACTTTTAAGGCATTTTCCGTAGTCTGAGAAGCGATGTCCGACAAGGGTATCCCATAAATGAAGGAAAGGCATTCTGCCACCTTCACCAGATTCGCACTTTCATTCCGCTTGCCACGACAGGGCACCGGAGCCAGATAAGGAGAATCGGTTTCGAGCACGACACGTTTCAAAGGCACCTCTTTCAGGACTTCCGGAAGACAGCTTTTTTTGAAAGTGACCACCCCGTTTATTCCCAGCATGAAGGATTCGAATTCCAGCAACCGCTCCGCATCTTCTCTGGTTCCGGTAAAACTATGGAAAATTCCCCGCAACGCCGTATGTTTGTAGCCGGACAACACTTCCAGCAGTTCCGGATAAGCTTCCCGGCAATGTATAATCAAGGGCAGGCCGTATTCTAAAGCCCACTTCACTTGTTCTTCAAACACCCACATCTGCTCCTTGCGGAACGTCTTGTCCCAATACAAGTCGATGCCGACCTCACCGATTCCATAAAAACGATGAGAAGAAGCCAGATAGCCTTTCACTTTTTCCAGCCGTTTCTTCCAGTTTTCATCCACCGAAGTGGGATGGAGGCCAATCATCGGATAACAACACTCGTGTGCATCACACAGCCGGAGCATTGCCTCCACCGTAGTGTCATCAATGTTAGGCATGAACAAGCGCGTCACACCTGCTTCGACCGCACGAATCACCGCAAGCTCACGATCCGCGTCAAACTCTTCCGCATAAAGATGGGTATGGGTATCAATCAGGGCATTCATCTCTTTACAGTTTACGTTCCATCAAGTGACAGACAAATTTTTTCAGTTCCTCTTTAAGAGACGGCTTCACACTCACCTTCTCCAGCAGCAACAGCCCTTCTTCATAATATGCATCAATGCGAGCCTGACAAAGTTCCGGCACTCCTACCTTATTATATAAAGCCGTCACAGACCGGATTTTTTCTTCCGGCGCATAATCCGTAGCATGAAGCCAGCCCAACAAAGTTTCTTTATCCTCATCCTTTGCCAAAGCCAAGGCGGTAATCAGCATAAAAGTCTTCTTATTGCAAAGGATATCACCTCCAATCTTCTTCCCGAACACAGCCGGATCACCATACACATCCAGAAAATCATCCTGCAACTGGAAAGCCAGCCCCATCTTGATGCCAAAGTCATAGAGCAGCTGCGCATCCTTCTCCGAAGCACCTCCCAGTACAGCCCCAATCTTCAAGGCTGCCGCAAGCAGCACGGATGTCTTCAGGCGAATCATCCCGATATACTCGTCAACCGTCACATCCAGACGATGTTCAAATTCCATATCCCATTGCTGTCCTTCGCACACTTCCAGGGCAGTACGGCCAAACACCTCCATCACGCGCCCCACACAATCAAGCGGACATTCCTTCATCATAAACTGATAGGCAAGAATCAGCATTGCATCCCCAGAAAGGATAGCCGTATTCTCATCCCATTTTTTATGTACCGTAGGCTTGTTGCGGCGCATATCCGCCTTATCCATCAGGTCATCGTGCAGCAAAGTAAAGTTATGATAGGTTTCAATGCCTGCTGCCTGTGAAAAGATACGGGTCACATCTTCCTTATATAAATTATAAGCCAATAACATCAGCACCGGGCGCAAACGCTTTCCGCCCAACCCCAATACATACTCAATCGGATCATAAAGTCCCATCGGCTCCCGCATATAAGAAAGGTTTCCGATATATTCGTGAATCTGCTGTAACAATTGTTCGCTTGTCTGTTGTTTCATGGAAATGCAATTTTAAAATAAGAGAAAAAAGAAAGGCTGCAAAACGCAGCCTTCACTTTATTATAACGGTCAATAGATTACTGCAACTTAAAGGTTACAGGTACGGTATATTTCACACGTACAGGTTTACCACGCTGCTTACCTGGTTTCCATTTCGGCATCATCTTAATCACACGGAGCGCTTCCTTATCCAAGTACGGGTCTACACTACGCATCACCACCGGGTCAACGATAGAACCATCCTGGTTAACCACAAACTGGATGATTACACGTCCCTGTACACCGTTTTCCTGTGCAATAGTCGGATATTTGATATTCTTACCAATGAACTTCAAACATTCAGCCATACCACCCGGGAATTCCGGCATCTCTTCTACCACCTGGAAAATCTGCTGTTCTTCCGGTTCTTCTTCTTCCACTTCAACCGGCACATACTTGATTTCCACAGCCTGCGTGTTGTCATCCTCACTTGACTGGATGGTAGATTCCTCTACGTTTGCATCATTATCTGCAATCTGCAACACTTCTTCCATTTTCGGAGCTTCAGGAGGAGGCGGTGCCTGCTGCTGTTCCTGCTGTTCAGTGATAGGAATCATTTCTTCCTCAAAAATAGGTTCGACGATACCTGTTTCGGTAACAATCTGCTTGTCACGTTCTGTCCATTCGAACGCTACGAACATCGCTGCCAAGACCAGTATGAAGCCGAACAACAACCACGTGGTTCTTTTTCCATCGAGGTCCGCTTTAGGCGATTTTTTGACTTCCATAAATGTGTTTATTAAAGGTTAATACTCTATACGCGGCAAAGGTAGCATAAATCCCCGAAACTCCACCACCCTGACATAAAAATAATGTAAAACAATGCATATTTTTTATTCCGCACTTGAAATAATCAGCATATCGCCTTGCGTGTTCTATGTTTCCCTGTGCGGAAACCTAGGGTTCACACAGGGAAAACCTACGTTTCCGCCATGAGAAACATAGGTTTTCCGGAAAGGAAACGTAAAAAACACAAACAGGTATCCGAATCATTACTACAACGTTTTTTCATCTCTGGAATCCCAAACGAATTTCTACCTTATATTATAAGGAAGAGACACCAAAAACTTTATCCAAAACATCCGATATACAAAGGATTTACACTATCTTTGTCAATGCGAAATCTATTTTATCGAAGCCGAAACATGAAAAAAATTATTATTGCCATCGACGGATTCTCTTCCTGCGGGAAAAGTACCATGGCTAAAGACTTAGCCAAAGAAATCGGATACATCTATATAGACAGCGGCGCCATGTACCGGGCCGTTACATTGTATTGTCTGGAAAACGGATTGTTCAATGCCGACGGAAGCATTCAGGAAGAAGCGCTCCGCCAGCAGATGAGACAAATCCAGATTTCCTTCCAGCTCAACCCGGAAACCCAACGCCCCATGACCTTCCTCAACGGGAAGAACGTAGAAGAACGTATCCGCACCATGGAAGTTTCCTCGCATGTCAGTCCGGTGGCAGCACTCGACTTTGTGCGCAAGGCCTTAGTTCAGCAACAGCAGGAAATGGGCAAGGAAAAAGGAATCGTGATGGACGGAAGAGACATCGGAACAGCCGTATTCCCGAATGCGGAACTGAAGATTTTCGTGACAGCCTCTGCCGAAATCCGTGCACAGCGCCGTTACGAGGAACTGAAAGCCAAAGGTCAGGATGCTTCGTTCGAAGAAATTCTTCACAACGTAGAAGAACGCGACCGCATCGACCAGAACCGGGCAGTAAGTCCCCTGCGCAAGGCTGACGACGCGATTTTACTGGACAACAGTCACCTGACCATTGCCGAACAAAAACAATGGCTGAAAGAACAATTTGAAAAAGCTGCACATGCATCACATTGAAATAGATAAGGACTCAGGATTCTGCTTTGGAGTGACGACCGCCATCTCAAAAGCAGAAGAAGAACTGGCAAAGGGCGCACCTCTGTATTGCCTGGGGGATATTGTACACAACGGGCAGGAGTGTGAGCGACTGAAGGAAATGGGATTGATTACCATCAACCACGAAGATTTTGCCCGACTGAAGAATGTAAAAGTCTTGTTGAGAGCACATGGAGAGCCTCCTGAGACTTATGAACTAGCCCGGAAAAACCACATCGAAATCATTGATGCCACCTGTCCGGTAGTACTGCGCCTGCAAAAAAGAATCAAGCAGGAGTACGACACCACTCCCCACGACAAAGACAGACAGATTGTTATTTACGGGAAAAACGGCCATGCCGAAGTGTTGGGACTGGTGGGGCAGACCGAAGGCAAAGCCATCGTCATCGAGAAGCTGGAAGAGGTCAGCAAATTGGACATGAACAAAGACATCCGCCTGTATTCGCAGACGACCAAGTCGCTCGACGAATTCCGCCAGATAGTGTCCTACATCGAGGCACACATTTCACCGGAAGCTTCCTTCCAGTACTTCGACACCATCTGCCGTCAGGTAGCCAACCGCATGCCGCATATCCGGGAGTTCGCCGCCAGCCACGACCTGGTATTCTTCGTTTGCGGGCATAAGAGTTCCAACGGGAAAATCCTCTTTCAGGAATGTAAGAAAGTCAACCCTAACTCTTACCAGATTGACAAACCGGAAGAGATTGACAAGGCCTTATTGTCACATGCACATTCCATTGGAATCTGTGGAGCCACCTCTACCCCTAAATGGCTGATGGAAGCGTGTAAAAAAGTTATAATGAACGAATAATAAAGAAGAAAATCAGTTACAATATAAATTCATATTTGTACTTTTGCTTCATAAAAATCAAACTAACAACTAACAATTATGGGAACTATTAAATGTATTGGTATTCTTACATCCGGAGGAGATGCTCCCGGCATGAACGCCGCAATCCGTGCAGTCACCCGCTCTGCCATCTACAACGGATTACAAGTTAAAGGTATCTACCGTGGGTATAAAGGATTGATTACAGGAGAAATCAAGGAATTCAAGACTGAAAATGTCAGCAATATCATACAATTAGGAGGTACCATCCTGAAAACAGCTCGCTGTCAGGAATTCCGTACACCGGAAGGCCGTCAGATAGCTTATGAAACTATGAAACGCGAAGGTATCGATGCACTGGTAGTCATCGGTGGTGACGGTTCGTTGACCGGAGCCCGCCTGCTGGCTCAGGAATTTGATGTACCTTGTATCGGATTACCCGGCACCATCGACAACGACTTGTATGGTACGGACACAACCATCGGATATGACACTGCCCTGAACACAATTTTGGATGCAGTAGATAAAATACGTGATACCGCAACTTCACACGAACGTTTGTTCTTTGTGGAAGTAATGGGACGCGACGCCGGCTTCCTGGCATTGAACGGTGCCATTGCTGCGGGTGCCGAAGCTGCCATCATTCCGGAATTCAATACGGAAGTGGACCAGTTGGAAGAGTTCATCAACAACGGTTTCCGCAAATCAAAGAGCAGCTCTATCGTGCTGGTAGCTGAAAGTGAAATCACCGGTGGAGCCATGCACTATGCAGAACGTGTAAAGAACGAATATCCGCAGTACGACGTACGTGTGACTATTTTAGGACACTTGCAGCGTGGTGGACGTCCGACTGCACACGACCGTATCATTGCCAGCCGTATGGGAGTAGCCAGCATCCAGGCCCTGATGGAAGGTCAGCGCAACGTCATGATTGGTATCGAAAACGACCAGATTGTGTACGTTCCGTTTGCCAAGGCTATCAAAAACGACAAGCCTATCGACCGCGAACTGGTTAGCGTATTGAACGAATTGTCAATCTAACAGAACATTCCATATAAAGAATCCCCCTTCAAAAAGCATTTAAACATCTTTTGAAGGGGGATTTTTGTATACTGTATTTTCTTCTTTTATTTTCTCCGGCGATTTCTGCGGTGCGTACGTGCATGACGTTTATAACGTATCCAGCGGCGGCGAATCTGCCAGGCACTCAGCCCTACTACCACCAAAAGAATCAGAATCACAATCCCGCTATTCAGGTTGTCGCCTTTTACGCGCGACCAGATTTCCAATACATCTACGGTCCTGTCTCCAAAGTCACGTATCATGGCGCAACGGGCTATCACAGACTTATCGGGATACTGTGTGTTACGCAGCTTCACCTTCCGGGCTTCCGGACCGAAGAAATAGCTGGCATCGACTTCCTTATCCAGGGTAGAATCAATACAAGCTTCCAGAATTTCCGGGGCAGCAATGGCACTCACATACCCGTTCTCTTCCATGTTACGCAAAGCGATGTCCGGCCTACAAAGGAAGTTGATAAAATAGCTGGCTGCCTTAGGATTCTTGGCATACTTAGGAATTACCCATCCGTCGTACCACACATTGCTACCTTCTTCCGGAATGGTATAGGCAAGGTCCACTCCTACCGTTGCCGCTTCTTCCATAGCCCACTGTGCGTCTCCGCTCCAGGTCATGTTCATCCAGGCCTTGCCTTTGGTCATCATTTCCTTACCAAAGTCTGCTTCCCATCCGGCCACATTCGGCTTCAACAGTTTCAGATATTTTTCCACCGAGTCCATGGAAGCCGGTGAATAGTCGTTCATCAGGTCAGCCACACTGCGGGTACTGTCTTTCAAATCCTCACGATGCGCATACAGCAAAGCCATGCCATACGAATCGCGATAGGCATCCTTCATCAGAATCTTGCCGGAAAAGCGTTTCTCCCACAGGCATCCCCATGACTTCAGGTCTTTTTCGGAAACAAACTGCTTGTTGTACAGCAGTCCGGCCGTACCCCACATATAGCACACGGCATAACGGCTGGCCGGCAGATCGCCCTTCACCGTCAGTTTATCTATCTGCTGACGGATATAGGGTGCCACTCCGTTCATGTAATTGGGAGAATGAGCAAAAGCCGTATCAATAGGCTGCAACAAGCCTTTGTGCAGCATTCGTTCGATGATATACTCGGAAGGACACACCACATCAAAGTCTTCATGCCCTTTCTCAATTTTTGTCAGCATGATTTCGTTGATGTCAAACGTCTGATACACGATGCGGATATCTTCTCCTGTCTGTTCCTTATAATATTCCTGAAAATCTTCCAGTACGCCTTCACCTATGTAGTCGGCCCAGTTGTACACCTTGAGCACGTTTTCGCGCGATTCATTGGCGTTGTAGCATCCTGTCAACAGACAACATACACACAAAGCCACCCACCAGTTCCACCTTTTCATCTTCTGTTTCATTTATTCTTTGCTTTGTCAGCTCTACGGTTAATAATAATCAGCAGCACCAGTATCACCACAAAAATCACGGCCGACAGCGGACGAAGTTCCGGCGTCAGACCACCCTTGCGGGCATCGGCATAAATGTAGGTAGAAAGCGTTTCCAGTCCCTGATTTCCGATGGTAAACACCGTTACCGCAAAATCGTCGATGGAAATGGTCAGTGCCAGCAGGAATCCGCTTACCATTCCCGGACGGATTTCCGGAATAATCACTTTCCACAAAGCCTGCATAGGAGTAGCTCCCAAATCGAGCGCGGCCTCATACAGGTTCGGATTCATCTGTTTCAGGCGCGGCAACACACTCAGCACCACATACGGAGTACAGAAGGTGATGTGTGCCAGCACTACGGTGGTAAATCCCTGGGTAATGCCTAATGACACGAACAGCAGGAACAAGGAAATACCGGTAATAATATCTCCGTTCAATATAGGAATGGCATTGATGAATCCCATGGCTTTCCGGCTGCGGGCCTTCAGATTGTAGATCCCGATGGCAGCCACACTTCCCAACAAGGTTGATACCGTCGCAGCAATAAAAGCTATGGCTATTGTATTTATCAGCGCATTCATCAGGGAATGATGTGCTCCGGTGTTACACAAGGAGCGGTACAGGTTGAGCGAAAAGCCAGTCCAGTTACCCAATACCTTTGCATCGGTAAAGGAATAAATCACAATAATCAATATCGGAGCATACAGCAACAACAGTAATACCCAAAGATAGGTCTGCATCAGCACTTTCTTTACCATACCTGTCCTCCTTTCTCTGAATCACTCTTTTCATCAGAACTAAAGAGTGAAGTCGCGGCAATCAGGAACAGCATAATCAAGGAAAGGGCTGCTCCATAGTTCCACATACTGTTGTTGATATTCTCCTGAATAGTCGTACCAAACAACTTGATGTTGTTCATGGTCAACAATTCTGCAATGGCAAAGGTAGAGATGGTCGGCATGAACACCATCATGATGCCGCTCACTACCCCAGGCATGGACAAAGGGAATACCACCTTCCAGAATACCTGAAAAGAATTGGCTCCCAAATCCTGGGCTGCTTCCACATAACTCGGGTCCATCTTCTGAAGGGTATTGTAAATCGGATATATCATGAAAGGAATGAAGTTGTAAATCATTCCGAATATCAATGCCCCCTCTCCTAAAGGCAGACTGGCAAAGTCGAACAAAGCTACGGTAGCCAGCGTACGTATCAGGATGTTGACCCACATCGGCAGGATAAACAGCAGAATCAGCGTACGCGAATAGCTTGAATTACTGCGGCTCAGAATCCAGGCTGCCGGATATCCCAGTACGATACAACCTATCGTAGTCAGTATGGCTATACCGATGGAATAAATAAAGGTATTGACTGCTTCCGAATGGGCAAGGAACTTCCGGAAGTTTTCAAGCGTCATACGACCTGCATCATCGGTAAATGCATATACCACAATCAGCAGAAGCGGAACAATCACAAAAATGATAGAGAAAATGAGATAAGGAAGTGTCCAGCTTCGGCGTGAAAGAAAAAACAAACGCAGTTTATTCATCGTTCCTCCTGTTTTACACGTACCCGAATATCTTCAGGAGCAATGGAAATACCCACACGGTCTCCATCATCCCACACATCGTTCGTATCGACAAACACATTCTCATCCCAGTCTGACCATACCGTCAGGTGGTAATGGTTTCCTTTGTACAAAATAAACTTGACTTCTCCGGTCAGCATGCCGTCTTCTGCATTGTCCAGCAAGTTGATTTTTCCGAAATCCACGTCTACCAGCACATCGCCTAATGGCACTCTCTGAAGGTCTACCGGTGCACACTCAAACTCACATCCCAAGAATTCCACATGAGTTTCATCGATAAGCTTGCCTTCAAAGGTATTGCAGATACGCTCTTTCTTCATGATGTGAATATCAAACGGTTTGACCAGCATACCCACTTCGGTTCCGGCCTCGAAAGCGTGATAATCCTGCACCACAAACTCATAGCCGTGGCACAACACCACCATTTCATAGTGTACTCCCTTAAAGATGCACGATTGTACGGTACCACGAAGCTGTGCCATATCCGACACCGGGAATATATACAAATCCTCCGGACGAATCACCACATCCACCGGTGTGTTTTCGCCGAAGCCTTCGTCCACACATTCAAAGTCACGATCGCAGAAATGTACCAACTTATCTTTTACCATGACTCCGTTCAGGATATTACTTTCTCCGATAAAGTCGGCCACGAACGAGTTAATCGGCTCATTGTAGATGTCGGTAGGGATACCAATCTGCTGGATACGTCCCTCACTCATCACCACGATGGTATCACTCAATGTCAGGGCTTCTTCCTGGTCGTGCGTCACGTACACAAAGGTAATGCCCAGCGTCTTGTGCATTTCCTTCAACTCCATCTGCATGTCCTTACGCATCTTCAGGTCAAGCGCAGCCAGCGGCTCGTCCAGCAACAACACTTCCGGCTCGTTCACAATGGCTCGGGCAATGGCCACACGCTGCTGCTGTCCACCCGAAAGCGAGTTGACATCGCGGTACTCATAGTCGGTCATACCCACCATTTTCAAGGCAGCCTTTACTTTTTTAAGTACCGTATCCTTTGGCATCTTTTTCAGTTTCAAGCCAAAAGCAATATTGTCATACACATTCAGATGAGGGAACAAGGCATATTTCTGGAAAACTGTATTGACAGGACGCTTGTGAGGAGGAGTCTGGGTAATCTCCTCTCCTGCAATACGAATCACCCCTTCCGAAGCGGTCTGAAATCCTGCTATCAGGCGCAGCAAGGTCGTCTTACCGCATCCCGAAGGGCCCAAGATGGTTACAAACTCTCCCTTTTTGATGGATAAATTGATATTATCCAAGGCTGTTTTTTCACCAAAAAACTTTGATACACCCTTTACCTCTATAATAGGTTTAATTTCACTTTGCATCATTTCTTGAAAATTAGTTCGCAAAGTTACATATTAATTCATTTCACAAGGCATATCACCCTTATTTTTCTTCCTTATTTTTAATTACTCCAATAGAAACAAGCCATTTTGAATATTTATTCATCACTCCTGTTTCAACCCGGAGAAATACATTTCCAATAGTTTTCTGGCTGCCGAGAAAGACGTGGCTCGTCCTTCCAGCACATCCTTTTCCTGCAAGGGAAGCAAGGAAGCAATTTCCGGATTCTGATAGAAGCTGTCGCGCAAATGCTCATTGATGGTTTCATACATCCAGTATTTGGCCTGCTCGTTCCGACGGTGTTCAAAATAACCGTTCTTGCGGACAAAGTCGATGTAGGCATACACCATATCCCAGATTTCCTTGACACCGATATTATAAAATCCGGAATACGTCAGCACCTGAGGAGTCCATCCAGATTCGGGAGCCGGAAAAAGATGAAGCGCATTACGGAAATGAGTAGCCGCCAACTGTGCCTTCTCTACATTATTTCCATCGGCCTTGTTGATAATGATACCATCGGCCATCTCCATGATACCGCGCTTGATGCCCTGCAACTCATCGCCCGTATCGGCCAACTGAATCAGCAGAAAGAAGTCTACCATGGAATGTACGGCAGTTTCACTCTGGCCTACTCCCACAGTTTCGACAAAGATTTTATCAAATCCGGCAGCCTCACACAAGATGATGGTTTCACGGGTCTTACGAGCCACACCGCCCAATGAGCCAGCCGAAGGACTGGGACGGATAAAGGATTTAGGATGCACCGACAACTTTTCCATTCGGGTCTTGTCACCTAAAATACTTCCTTTGGAACGTTCACTGCTGGGGTCTATGGCTAACACGGCCAACTTTCCTCCTTTTTCTTCGAGTACATGCAGACCGAATACATCAATCGATGTACTCTTTCCGGCACCGGGCACTCCGCTGATACCGATACGGATAGAATTACCCGAATAAGGAAGGCATTTTTCAATGACCTCCTGTGCCAGCACCTGATGTTCCGGCTTGACACTTTCTACCAGCGTGACCGCCTGGCTCAGCATGGTCACATCGCCTTTCACGATACCTTCCACATACTCGGCAGCAGAATACTGACGACGTTTGGGTTTCTTTCTCAGATTCAGATAAGGATTAACAATGGAGGGTTGTTCCACTCCCTGGTTCACAGTTAACCCCTTATAAGCTTCGTTGTTTTCGGGGTGTTCCATAAAAGTTTTTATTTTTCGGACGATTTCAGCCGGGCTTTCACACGGATGGTAATCATCGATTGGTTAGGATCATCGGTAATCATCAGGACACGGGGCGTACCTTTCACACGGTGAAGGTTCTGTGCCAGCACAGTAATCTTCATCTTAGTCGATTCACCCGGTTTCAGCACTCTCTTTTTCAGTTTCACGGCCAAAGCCATGCTGAACACCTGCATATCCTGAATATTCAGGTCAGAGCGACCTGTATTTGAAATGACAATGGTCTGTGATTTCTTTTGATTGGGTTTTAAATCTATAAATTCCAGTTCCTTAGTAGACAGAGTAATCTGAGGAGGATTGTTTTTCTGCTGCTCGGTCAACTTGGAAAAATCAGGCAGCAAGGCCACAGACACAGGTATTTCATTCTCACTGCCGACTTTATCACCCGGGAAGCGGGACAGATAGACAGAAGCACGTGTAATACCTAATTTCGGCAATTTCTCAGAATCCAGTGTCACCAGAATCTTTCCGGTCTTTCCACGTCCCAGTTTTTCAGGTTCAGCCTTTGCTTCCAGATAAGGAGGAAGGTGCATCAGCACAGGTGAATAAGCCTTATTGGAAGTATTGGCCACCAACAATTCAATAACCGGGCGGTCTCCCTTATTGACGGATTTAAAATCAAGTTCTTCCTGATTCAAACGAATGGCACCGATGACATAAGGATGCGTAAAGGAATAGTTCTTGGCATCGGCTGTCACCTCTCCGTTAAAATCCAGGTAAATGGGCAGAGAAGCTGCATTGCAATACACACCCACGTCTTTATAGAAATGTCCGATGGCTTCTGCATCGAACACCACCGTAATCTTTCCTTTTCCTCCGGCAGGTACAGGTTCTTCTGTCCATTGTGCCTTGGCACATCCACAGGAAGTCGTCACATTGGATATAACCAGCGGTTTGTCTCCCGTATTGGTAAACTGATAAGTCACGGTTGCCGGAGTGCGCCACAACACGTAGCCCAAGTCCTTAGTAGTCATATCAAAGGATATTTTAGGCTGAGCCCATAAGGACATGCAAGCGACAACACACAAAAAAAGAAGGGTATATATTCGTTTCATTGATTTTATTCTTTCTAAATTACGGAAACAAAGATAGGGAGAAAACGGAAACAAGCAAAATCAAGTCTGAAAATTTATTTTCTCCATAACCTCAGAAATTTGTAAAAACGTCCGAACCGGAATCCCGGCCCGGACGTGATTTTACTCTACATATAATGTATATCCTTCCGTATGACTGCCAAACTCAGGAGCGTATACTGACTGTATTTCCGATGTACCTGCCTGATATACTCCCGAACGGTCTACATGCACTTCATATTCAATGACGTAGGTTCCTTTCCGCAAGTGATCCATAAAGAAGGTAGTCGCCGCATCACCACTTACCCGATACCGTCCCAAGCCATCGGACCATTCGTAGCCTGAGATTTGCCGCACTGGTTCCATACAAGCTGCACGCTCGTCTTTCAGACATACAAAATCCATATCCCGGTCGGCACGGAGAGTCAGGCGCACCGTCAGCTTATCGCCAACCTGCAACGTTCCTTTGGCAGACAAGGTCTTACCTTTATATATATACTCACGTGAAACTTGCAGACTCTTTCCTTCAAATGCCTTCACACGGTCCATATCTTCCAGATATTGTGCATACACGGCACCCCATCCGGCAGCTTTTCCCGTATGACTTACGGTCAACATCTTCACCTCTGCCTCCGCTCCACTTAACGTATGACTGATACAGCCCAGTCCGTCTTTCGGAGTTTCCAGTGTGACATTGCCTGCCACCGCCTGCATCTGTCCTGCTTCTGTCAAAGCCATGCCATCTGACAGCAAGGCATACACCGCATCCGCTGTAGCCAATGGCGTATTCCAGCACTGCACCTGCTTTTGCTTCAGCAACCAGCGTTTCATTTCCTCCAGCATCTTTTCATCCTTCTCCACACACTGAATAGCCTCCATGGCAGCCACCTGCGTCGGAATACGGTAACCGTTCCATGCGTATCCGGCTTTCGGCGTATCAAAATAACGTCCCATTTCCGGTGTCACTACCGTATACTCCTTAATCGAACGTACCAGTATTTCTGCCTGCGTACGTTTTCCCTGTGCCTGCAGAATCCGGGCAATCAATGCCTTCTCATAAATGGAATAAGTAGCTGAACGGTTTTCCAGTTTGGAGATCATGTATTCTTTTGCGACCTTGTTCACCTTTTCTCCTGCCACCGCATCCAGTGATGCAATATACAGATACCTCACCGCCAGTTCACTTGGCCATTGCGGGCTTTTCTTACGAGCCTCGTTTTTCTTCAGGTTCTCATATTCCTGACAGAAAGCATTTTCCAGGTAATTCAGACCTTTCAAGTACATGCCAGCCACTTGCGCATCCGCCATGATATGCATGGATTTCAGTCGGGCCAGCAGTTCCACCACCTGCGTAGTAACCAACCGGCTTCCCTGCATGCCGTTGAACCAGCTCCAGCTTCCATCCCCTTTTTGCAAGGTCTTCAATTTTTCCACGGTCTGCCCCATACGGTAATTCATCGTATTCAGGTCGAACAACAATCCAATCCGTAGTCTCTGCTCCTGTTCATCTGCCGCCTGAGCCAGCCAAGGCGTTTCGGCCAGCAACAAGCTTTTCAGTTCCTGTTTTTTCTCCAGTTCACTCCACAACGTTTCTTTCTTTACTCCTTGCTTTTTCCAAGCTTCAAACACAGGCTGAATCTGCGGATTCAGTTCCACAATTTTCCGTGCCACCGCATTGGCGTAGTAAGCCGAAGCCCAGGAGAACGCATCATCCTGCTGCGGATTTCCTACTACCGGAAGTGCCTGTACGGCATACCATATCGGAGTAGAAGTCAGTTCGATGGTCAGCTGCCGGTTCTGGGCCTTCTTGCTCTGTCCGTTAAACAAATCCTTCAGGCTCACTTCCTGAGACTCCCCGCCTTTCACCTGCAAGGATAAGGTCTCTGTCATCCATTGCTTGTCAGTCAGCACAGGAAGATAATGCTGTTCTCCGTCACTAAACTCACCGGCCTCTGCCTTCATCCGACAAATCAAAACCTCGCCATCCATATTTACCGGGAAAGTAAAACGTACACTGCCCGTTTCTCCTGCCTTCACCTGAAAATCCTGTACTGCCTGATACACCACACTTTCATCCATCGGATTCACCAATTCCAGACGTACCGTCCCTTTCACCTCTTCCGTTGACAGATTTATCAAAGAAGCTGCCAGTGAGGTTTCATCCCCTCTACGAAGGAAACGAGGCAAGTTAGGCTGAATCATAAACGGTTTTTCGGTCCGGGTTTCTGCCTGCAGGAGTCCGTAATCCATGTGGCGAGTATGTGCCAGCCCTCTGAACTTCCACTGCGTCAACGCGTCTGGTACGGTAAATACCAATCGCACGGTTCCGGTTGAATCTGTACGCAAATCAGGATAGAAGAAAGCCGTTTCTGCAAAATTCTCGCGTAAAGTCATCGTCTGTTCCGTTTCCAAAGGAATCGTTTCAGACTGAAGTTCTACTTCTACCACTCCATCGTCCTGCGTAAATCCCGCCTGCGCATTCAAAGCTTCATCTGCCCTCATGGCATCTGGTGCTGCAGCCGCAGCCTTCATCATGATTCCTGCCCCGCGTACCATCAGACCGTTTCGAGAGAAGGTTCTATACTGACGCAAAGAAGGAACCCACAACCGGCTATACAACTGCCAGTTGTCAGGAGTATATACAGAAGACAATGAATAAGTATAGAAAGGCGAATAAGCCATCGCGATACTGTTCACTGACTGAATAAACGGCATGACTGAAGGAGTATATCGGCTGAAGCCCAACTGGAAATTCCACGGGTTATCCCACAAACGGTCGAGCGAAGCATCATACAAGGTAGCCAGCAGACGGGCATCCGCCGGTTTGCCTGCCGCATCCAGAATCTGCATGGTCCAGGTTTCTTCTGTGCCCGGACGCAAACGGTCACGGAAAACCTCCCACTTCAATGTCAGTTTTTTCTCCGGTACCGGACGTTTCAAAGCGACTTGCTTGGAATACCAGATACCGTCTTTCATAAATCCAAAGCTGACAGTGATTCCATCACCGTATTCCGGCCGCCACGTATAATCAAACGGACGGATTTCCTCGTTCAGCACAAACGAGTCAGAAACCAGCATCCGGTTGCCACTGTACACATGATAGAACAAATGTACATTCTTTTCACTGCTGCCCACATACAAGGTCACCGGCTGCGTTTCCTCCAACTGTGTACCGTCCTGATAGAACCATTCCACAGTCTTTACCGGAGGAACCCGGTCTTTTAACGAAAAGAGTACAAACTCCTGTTCTGCACGACAAGGACGCCCGTGCTCATCACTGGCGGTTACCTCCAGCAAGTATTTTCCGGAAGCCAACTTCTTCCATGCTTCCGGCTGGAAAGGCTGTCCGGATTTCACCGTATCCCCCCATACTGTTTGCTGCTTCTTTCCGGCCTCATCCAATGTATAAAGCGAGCAGACCACATCCAATGCCACCGGCTGTTGCTGCATGTTCAAGGCCTGTACCTGCATCTTATTCAGTTTCTCACAAGCCACTTTTCCGGCCAATCCCTTTATCTGTAATCCGATGGCATGTTCACCCACCGGAAGCACCAGTACACCTTCCTGTGTTTCTCCGGCCGCATCCGTCACTTCCACCTTCACCTGATAACGATAGAATCCGTCCCAGCCTAAGGAAACTTCCGTATCCGGACGTTCCAGACAAACCTTCACCGCAAACGTTCCGTCGGCTGAAGTCATCAGTTCACCCTCTGCCAACTGTTGCTCTCCTGCCATGTTCCGCCAGAACCAGGCCTTTGAACGGGTCAAGGTATAACGCACCTTACCGCCCTGCACCGGTGCACCAGAAAATTTTTTCGCCGTACCTTCCAGTTGCAAGGAATCCCCCATCGTGTAAGCTTCCTGCACTTCCTTCCAAGTGACTTCAAACGTCGGACGCTTGTATTCTTCCACTCGGATATAACAGGAAGCCTTGTTGGATTCTATCCGGAACATGCCGGCCAATGTTTCCGAAGGTAATTGGAATTCCGCTGAAAATGCACCAAAGTCATCCGTAGTCAATTCTTTCCGGGCTATCTCCCGGTTATTGGCATCCCGCAAGGCCAGCCAGATGGCCGCATCTTTGCGTACCTCCACACTATCACCTTCCTGCGTATAAGCCACTCCGGACACATACACCGTCTGCCCCTTGCGGTACAGCGCACGGTCGGTAAACAAATCCATGCGGTCCACCTTCTTCTTGCTGTCATTGACCGTCGGCAACACCCTTCTGGACCAGTAAGCCACCTGCATAAACTCATCCTTGCCTGCACGTGCATGCATCCACAATGACTCTTTCATGTCCGGCACTACTACCTTGCCCTGCTTATCAGTTTTAAACGTCTTATATAAGGTATAATTGCCTGGCACAGGAATGGAATAGAACACCAATTCTGCCCCTGCGACCGGCTTTCCGGTCTTACAATCCACCACATGACACTCCGTCTGCCTTCCTTCCATCGGGAAAGAAACCACCTGCAATGCAGACAGATGCACTACATCGTATCCCGTTTTATCCTGATAGCCGTCGGGAATTGATTTCAATATATAAATTCCCGCCTCGGGCATCCGGCTGGTCAGCACAGAAACCGTATCCTTGTACGTAGGAGTATCCGGCAAGTCCAACCGCACTTTATCCACCAGTGTACCATACTTCTTTATCAGGTCCGCATGGTCCAGATTCTGTGCAAACACAGAAGAAGAAGCCTTCAGGTTCAGTCTATACCATTCCAGTGTCGCCCCTTTCAGGTTCTTGCTGGTAACACGAAGTTCCGCTTCCGTCTGCGGATAAGGATGAGTTACCTGCACCGAGAGCGACGGCATGCACACTATGCGCTGCTTATCCTTCAAATCGGCCGTGAATTCTGAAGAAGGATACCGTTTTATTCCTTCTTCTATCACCTTCATTTCGGACACGAAGTCTTGTTTCTGATGATAAAAATCGGCCCATGACACATACAACGCCGCACAGGCATCTACTCCGTCATAGGCTTTTGCCCACGCCTGCAACTGCTCCAGCACCTGCTCGTCCGACAGCTGTTGCGGATACCTCCATCCATTACGCTGCCAGTACATCAATCGCTCCAGGCGTGTCAATAATTCCGCATCACGATTTCCTTCCGCCTCGTATTGTGCAATCAGCTTTTCATACTTGTCGAACACGGCCAACTGTACAGCCTTGCTTCCTCCCCCATTCCACAGAAGCTGAAAGATGGACTGACGCAACAGCAAATCGTACATATTGTCACCGAAATAGCGCTGGCTCCATTTGCCCTGTTCAGTCATCGGACGAAAATCGGTCGTAGCTACGCCCAGCAAGACCTCCTTATCCTTTACTGCCCGGTCAAACTCATACAATGCGCTGTCCACTTCCTGAGGAGCGGATTCCAACTTATAGTATCCTGACAGAAACGCCAACACGGCTTTCTGCAAAGGATCGTTCTCCTCTGCAGCCCATGCATTCAGTCGACAAAGTTCACGCTGCAAACTGTCCGGTGTCAGCCCTACCTGACATTCCACCCGCGAAAGATATGCTTTCAGCATCTGCGGAGCATTCTTCTCCTTCCTTGCCTTTTCATAAATCTGGTTTACCTGTGAAATCAAGGTCTGCGGCAAATCCTTCTTCCGGGTTTCCTCTACCTCCTTCCAAAGACGGTCGTAACTCTGAGCTATCCCCGCCAAAGGGAACATAAAAGCCAACAATCCCGTGGCACATATCAAGAATAGTCTGTTCATCATTTCCAATTTTAAGTTTTACAAGGTTGTCTTTATAAAGATAAAACCAAAACCCTGATTTACTGCACAGATTTTCATTAAAAGAAGTAAAACCACAGAAAATCGAAACAAAAAAAACGGAGGCTGCCCTTTTCCCTTTTACGGGAATCGGACAGCCTCCGTATCTATTTACCCACTAACGGATATTACTTTTTCGGTGTATTTTCCAGTGTAGCCAGCAAGAAATCATAGAACTTCTTCACTGACGGCACATGACAGCGTTCTTCCGGTGTGTGCGGGCACTGCAAAGTAGGACCAAATGAAATCATATCCAGTCCCGGTACAACCGCACCGATGATACCACATTCCAGTCCGGCATGAATCACTTTCACTTCCGGTGTTTCACCAAACTGTGCCTTATAAGATTCCTTCATGGCATGCAGAATCGGAGAGTTTACATCCGGTTCCCATCCTGAATAGCTGCCAGAACGTTCTACGTGCATACCTGCCATAGAGAAACAGCTCTCGATAGCCGTATTGCGATAATCCTTCATTGATTCGCGAGAGCTGCGTGTCAATACCTTAATGGCAGCCTTTCCATTGCCGATTTCTACAATAGCCAGGTTAGAAGAAGTTTCCACTGTATCCGGGATAGTCGGGATGAAACGTTCTACTCCATTCGGGCATGCATAAATTGCATCCACCAGGTTGTCACGGATTTCTTCCGGCACCATCATCTTCGGCAAGTCCACACGCTCTGCCGTAAAGCTGATATTGTCTTCAATGGTAGCAAATTCATCACGCCATACCTGTTCGCATTCACCTACGAATGCCAGCACATCTTCTACCTCCGAAGCCGGTACGGTAATCACTACTTCACATTCACGCGGAATGGCGTTGCGCATGTTTCCACCTTCCCATGACACCAGACAAGCCTCATCGTAAGCAATCACCTGGTTCATGAAGCGAGCCATCAACTTGTTGGCATTGGCATGTCCCCAGCCAATCTGAATACCAGAGTGACCACCACGCAATCCCTTCAGTGTCACCTTCAGTGCCACGTCTTCCGGATCTGTTTCTTCTTCCTTATATTCCAAAGTAGCCGTCAGGTCTTCTCCACCTGCACAGCCAATATAAAGTTCACCTTCTTCTTCTGAATCCAGGTTCAGCAGGATTTCTCCTTCCACTGTGCCCTGTTTCAAGCCGAATGCACCATACATACCGGTTTCTTCATCGGCAGTAATCAGCGCTGTCAGCGGACCGTGTTTCAAGGTCTTGTCTTCCATAATGGCCATGATGGCTGCCACACCCATACCGTTGTCTGAGCCTAATGTGGTACCTTTAGCCTTCACCCATTCGCCGTCTACATAAACCGGAATAGGATCTTTCTCAAAATCATGCTGTGTATGTTTGTCTTTCTGAGGAACCATGTCCATGTGAGCCTGAAGGATGATAGACTTCCGGTCTTCCATACCCGGAGTGGCCGGTTTGCAATAGATTATGTTTCCAGCCTCATCCTGAAATGATTCCACACCTACCTGCTTGCCGAATTCCAGCAAGAAAGCCTGAATTTTTTCCAAATGTCCAGACGGACGAGGAATTTGCGTCAACGAATAGAAATGCTTCCACACATTCTGCGGAGCCAAAGAAAGAATTTCGTTCATATTATATTTTTTGATTTTATTCCGGAAAAGCAATTTCACTTCCCGGTCCGTTTCTTATTTACAAGTGGTAAGGCTACAAGCCCGTAAACACCCAACAAAATTAATAAAAAGGTTTGAATACCGTGCACCAGCAGGGCAAATATTCCGGCATCTTCCTTTCCTACCCCATACATCATCATCATGGTAATGACCGCAAAGTGCCACGGACCTGCTCCGTTAGGAGTAGGAACGGCCACGGCGATACTGCCCACCACAAACATCACCAGTCCAGGCATCCAGCCCAATGAGGCAGAAAAGTCAAAGCAATAAAAGCTTACATAAAATTGCAGGAAATAGCATGCCCAGATGCCCACGGTGTAAAAAGCGAACAGCCACGGATGTTTTACATGCCGAAGCGACAAACATCCGGCCCACACATCGTTCAATATGCCGCGCACTTTCGCAAATACCGTCAAATTGCGGACCAGGAAAAACGCCAGCACGCCCAAGGCGAACAGACAGATGAGGGTGATATAAAAGTTGGTGGAAGTAAACAAGCCCGTAAAGAAGCCCATGTTCGTACCGGTCTTTTCAAAGAATGCCGCAAACACACGCGACTGGAGCAACAGCGTCACTACGGTAATCAGCAGCACACAAATGGTATCAATGAGACGCTCCGTCACCACCGTACCCAGCGATTTGGAGAAAGAAACCCCGTCGTACTTCGACAGGATACCACAGCGGGAAACCTCCCCCACACGCGGTACGACCAGATTGGCCGCGTACGACACAAAAACCGCATACACACTGTTCGACACCTTGGGGTATTCACCTAACGGGGCTAACGTCAGATTCCAGCGCCAGCCGCGGAACAGATGTCCCAACACACCAAACACCAGCGAAAAGGCCATCCAGCCATAATTCATGCCGCCATCCAGCACGCTCCACACACGCCGGAAATCAAAATCGTGGTATGTCCAAAGCAGAATAGCCGCTCCGAGTACCAACGGAAGCGCTATCTGGAAGACCTTATTTAGTACTTTTTTTAAACCTGTTCGTTCCAAAATCAGTCTGTATATAAAGATTTATGTTTAACTTTGCAAGTCACAAAGATAATACGAACATTTAAAACCTGAGGTATGAAATTAGTTAAACCTAAAAAGTTTTTAGGACAACACTTCCTGAAAGACCTGCAAGTGGCACAAGACATAGCCGACACGGTAGACGCCTGCCCGGCCCTTCCCGTTCTCGAAGTAGGTCCCGGAATGGGAGTTCTCACCCAATACCTGCTGAAAAAAGACCGCCCGCTCAAGGTGGTGGAGCTGGATTTTGAATCGGTGGCTTACCTGCGTGAGAATTTTCCGCAATTAGGAGACCATATCATCGAGCAGGATTTCCTGAAAATGGACCTCCGGCAACTTTTCGACGGACAGCCTTTTGTGCTGACCGGCAACTATCCCTACAACATTTCCAGCCAGATATTCTTCAAGATGCTCGATTACAAGGACTTGATTCCCTGCTGCACGGGCATGATTCAGAAGGAAGTGGCCGAACGCATCGCGGCTCGTCCGGGCAACAAGACCTACGGCATTCTGAGCGTACTGATTCAAGCCTGGTACAGCGTGGAATACCTGTTCACCGTACACGAACATGTGTTCAATCCTCCTCCCAAGGTGAAGAGCGCCGTCATCCGCATGACCCGCAACGAGACCAAGGAGTTGGGATGCAACGAGCAGTTGTTCAAGCAGATTGTCAAGACAACATTCAACCAGCGCCGCAAGACGCTCCGCAACTCCATATCTCCGATTCTGGAGAAAGGAAATCCGCTCAGTGCCGACCCTATCTTCAACAAACGACCTGAACAGCTTTCCGTACAAGACTTCATCGACCTGACCAACCGGGTGGAAGAAGCCTTGAATTCCTCAGCCGCAAAGGCCGAGTGACCCTGCACACGAGACTTACAGACTACGATAACAACCCTCATCAGGAGTTTACAAGATGAATAGCGAAGATATTAAATTAGTCACCGAACTAATCGAGAAGAAAGATTCCGACCAGTTAAAAGAAGTCATCAAGGACCTGCATCCGGCCGACATCGCCGAACTGTGCAACGAGCTGGACGCAGAAGATGCCCGCTTCATCTACCTGCTGCTGGACAACGAAACGGCAGCCGACGTACTGATTGAAATGGACGAGGATGCCCGAAAGAAATTCCTCGAAATACTTCCCCCTGAAACCATCGCCAAGCGCTTTGTCGACTACATGGATTCGGACGATGCCGTAGACATCATCCGTGAAATGGACGAGGACAAGCAGGAAGAGGTGCTTTCACACATTGAAGACATCGAACAGGCAGGCGACATCGTCGACTTGCTGAAATACGACGAAGACACCGCCGGTGGTTTGATGGGTACGGAAATGGTGATTGTGAATGAGAACTGGAGTATGCCCGAATGCCTGCGCGAAATGCGACTGCAGGCAGAAGAAATGGACGAGATATATTATGTATATGTGGTAGACGACGATGAACGTCTGCGCGGCGTATTCCCGCTGAAAAAAATGATTACCAGTCCGTCGGTTTCCAAGGTAAAACACGTGATGAAGAAGGACCCGATTTCCGTCCATGTGGATACGCCCATTGAAGAGGTGGTGCAGGCCATTGAAAAGTATGACTTGGTGGCCGTTCCCGTGGTCGACAGCATCGGCCGCCTGGTAGGGCGCATCACCGTAGACGACGTAATGGACGAGGTTCGTGAACAGGCCGAACGCGATTACCAGTTGGCATCCGGTTTGTCACAGGACGTAGAAACAGACGACAACGTGTTCCGCCAGACCACCGCACGCCTTCCGTGGCTGCTCATCGGTATGCTGGGTGGAATCGGTAACTCCATGATTCTGGGCAACTTTGACTCTACCTTTGCCGCTCATCCGGAAATGGCGCTTTACATTCCCCTTATCGGTGGAACGGGAGGAAACGTAGGAACCCAGTCCTCCGCATTGGTCGTGCAAGGTCTGGCCAACAGCTCACTGAACGCCGAAAACACCTTCAAGCAGGTGCTGAAAGAATCCGTTGTAGCCCTTATCAACGCCACCATCATTTCCATGCTGGTGTATATCTACAACTTCATCCGTTTCGGAGCTACGGCTACAGTCAGTTATTCGGTATCCATCAGCCTGTTTGCCGTGGTCATGTTTGCCTCCATTTTCGGCACCCTGGTGCCCATGACACTGGAAAAGCTGAAAATCGATCCGGCCATTGCCACCGGACCGTTTATCTCCATTACCAACGACATTATCGGTATGCTCATGTACATGGGAATCACCGTATTATTATCCTAAATTTTTGTTAAAGAAAAACGCAAGTGCGTTTGAGGTAAAACGCAAGTACATTTTACTTCAAACGCACTTGCGTTTTGATCAAAACGTCCTTGCGTTTTCTTTGAAACGCAAAGACGTTTTTTTCACCCCCTCTACAAGCACTTCTGAGCCACATTCCTCGTCTTTCTATTTCTAAAAATGATTCTTACCTTATAGTTTTTTTCTGAAAAAGTATGAAAATCAGATTTTTTTTCTTTAATTTGTAAGAACCTTTACTAATGGTAAAGAAAAAACTAGGATATTATACTCTTTAAAATCTATATACGATGGAAGTAAATGAAACCAACCGCCCATTAACCGAAACTCCGATGGAACAACCCATTGAAGCACCGGTTCCTACTGTTGAAGACACCGAAAAGGAAACATCCGCTCCCAAACAGACACTGGAAGAAGTGGTGCAACGCCTCAAGGAAATCAACGAGAAAAACGACCTGACCGACAAGCAGGAAATCGATTCACTTAAACAAACGTTCTACAAATTACAAAAAGCCAAATCAGAAGCGGCACGGAAAGCTTTCATCGACGAAGGGGGAAAGGCAGAAGACTTCACTCCGGAAACAGAACCGGCAGAAGAAGAGTTCAAAGCTGTCATGAACGCCATCAAGGAGAAGAGAAATGCCTTAGCGGCTGCACAGGAACAGGAAAAGGAAGAAAACCTGACCAAGAAACTGGGTATCCTGGAAAGAATGAAGTTCCTGACCGAATCGCAGGAAGATACCAACAAGATATACGACGAATTTAAGAAATTGCAGCAGGAATGGAATGAAATAGGCCAGATTCCGGTAACGAAAGTAAACGAACTGTGGAAAACTTACCAGCTTTACACCGAAAAATTCTATGACATGGTGAAGCTGAACAACGAATTCCGCGAATATGACTTCAAGAAAAACCTGGAACAGAAGACCCGCTTGTGTGAAGCTGCAGAAAAACTGGCTGAAGAGCCCGACGTAATTTCTGCTTTCCACCAGCTGCAGAAGCTTCATCAGGAATTCCGCGCCATCGGTCCGGTAGCCAAAGACCTGCGCGAAGAAATCTGGAGCCGTTTCAAGGCTGCCTCTACGGTTGTCAACAAACGCCACCAGCAGCATTTTGAAGAACTGAAAGAAAAAGAACAAAATAACCTGGACCAGAAGACGGTAATTTGCGAAATCGTGGAAGGTATGGAATATGACACCTTCACGACTTTTGCCGACTGGGAAGACAAGACCAATGAAATCCTTGCCCTTCAGGCCAAATGGAAAACCATCGGCTATGCTCCGCAAAAGATGAACGTCAAGATTTTCGAACGTTTCCGCGCTGCCTGCGATGAATTCTTCCGCCGGAAAGCTGCTTTCTTCAAATCTGTGAAGGAAACAATGGCAGCTAACCTGGAAAAGAAAAAAGCGTTCTGCGAAAAGGCTGAAGCCCTGAAAGAAAGTACCGACTGGAAAGAAACGGCTGAAATCCTGACCAAGCTCCAGAAAGAATGGAAGACCATCGGTCCGGTGGCCAAAAAGCATTCAGATGCTGTATGGAAACGTTTCATCGGTGCCTGCGATTATTTCTTTGAACGGAAAAACAAGGCGACTTCTTCACAACGCTCGGAAGAAGTGGAAAACCTGGCAAAGAAAGAAGATGTCATTAAGCGTATGGCTGCCCTGGAAGCTGCCGGAACTGCAGACGATGCAACTGCCGAACAAGTACGTGCCCTGATGAAAGAATGGAATACCATCGGCTTCGTTCCTTTCAAGGAAAAAGACCGTCTGTATAAAGAATTCCATGCATTGGTAGACAAGCTGTTCGACCGCCTGCACCTGTCGGCTACTGAAAAACGCCTGAGCAGTGTACGCACTAACGGCAACAAAGAAGGAAATCTCTACCGTGACCGTGAACGCCTGGTTCGCACTTACGAAGGACTGAAAAACGACATCCAGACCTACGAAAACAACCTTGGCTTCCTGAATTCTTCTTCCAAAAAGGGAAATACACTGGTGGCTGACATCACCCGCAAGATTGAGCGCCTGAAGAAAGACATGGAACTGGTGCTGAAGAAAATCAAGGACATTGATGAAAGCTTGAAAGACAAAGAATAAAAGCCTGCTTTACTCAGGTTTGCAAGAGCCCCCATTTTCCCGGACAGAAGATGGGGGCTTTTTCTGTCGTTCCAAAAGCTAACATTATGTAAAAATATTCAGAATATTTTCAGTTTTCAAAGAAAAAGCTTAAATTAAACCCAAAATTAAAAAAACAACTACGACACCTACTATTCTTTTTGACACAAAAAACGACGGACTAAATACCATTTAAGCACACAGACTAAATTACTTTTCAGACTGCTACAACGTACATAAGAACTAAACCCAAGCTAACCAGACAACTTAATTTCTAATCAAAAACAATATGAAAAAAGTCAATTCACTGAAGTTTTGGCATGAACTGCTATTCATGCTGATGATGGTATCGTTTACTGCATGTGTAAACGACAATGAAGACACAGAGGCACCTTATCTGGAAGTCAATCCTGCTACCTTGACGTTTGAGAACGGTGGAGTTCAAACGCTCGAAATATCCACCAACCGCCAATGGAAGGCTACCGTAGAAGATGCAGACTGGATATCCCTTTCGAAGACACAAGGAGAAGGTTCTGACCAGGTTCAAGTCAGTGTGCCCGAAGGTACTATTGGGGAAGCAAAAATCAACATCATCATGAGCAATCGCTCAGGTATCTTGAAAAGTGCGACCGTCAATGTAAAAGCAGGTACCGTAATAGAATCCAAGCTTATTTACAATGAGACTTTAGGAAATGCCGACGCTTCGCAGAAACCTTACATTTCTGATTATCAAGGATGGAACAAATCTGGAGACGGAGCGACATCTGTAGAATATGCCGGCAACAAGACTTCTATCCGCTCTTCTGGTCTGACAAATACGGACGCTTACGAAGGCGCATCCGGACCGAATGTGGTATTTTTTGGTACCGCTCCGGCTACCTTTGACATTAACAAGATTGCTTTGGCAGAAGGACGGACCAACCTCAAACTGACATTCGGAGCCAGCCGTTCCAAGCAAAACGAAGACAAGAGCTATGACAATTCATTTACCCCTGAAACCTTCAAGGTTTCTGTAAGCTCCAACGGAACAAACTGGCAAGAAATCACTTATGAAAAGAATAATGGAGATGCCGACCATCCTTACTGGATACTGGCTACTGCCAACTTTACGCTAAAGAAGGCTGTACCTGAACTTTACATCCGCTTCACGGCATCCGAAAGTTCTGTATTCCGTCTGGATGACATCAGCCTTTCTACCGGTTATGGAGGTCAGGAAGTAAATCTGGAAGGAGGAAATGAACCCACAATTACAAGCGTTGATCCTAAAACAATAACCTTTACAGACAAGGGAGGAAACCAAGATGTAAAGGTCACACTCGCAAATGCAGAGGGTAAATCATTGACAGTTTCTGGATTGTCAGGAATTTTATCAGCAACAGTAAATGGAACGACTGTTACAGTTACGGCAAATCCTAATACAACAGAGGCAGCTGTCAAACAAACCCTCACCATAAAAATTGAAGGAACTGAGCAATCAGTTGAAGTCCCTGTAACTGTGAGCGAACCAACCTCAGGAAATCAAGAGACTTTAACCATAGATTTCACTTTAGACAATTCTTATCCGGCAGATTTTCCGTCATCATCTACTCAAAAGAAACAACAAAGAGAAAATTTCACCATAGACAATGTAGAAATTGCTATTATGGGAGAAAGTTCCGGATATTATAAAGTAAAAAGTGGTAACTCGTCTTATTTATTAATTGGGAAAGCTGGAGCTTACATTGAATTCCCTAATATTAAAGATAAAAGACTTACACAAGTTAAAGCTATAAGTAGAACTGGGGCATCTACTAACGTTGAGGTCGGTATCACAGATACCAATAACTCTTTTATCACAGGAGGAGAAGCTCAAAAATGGAATAATACAACAGATTTCACATATATATATAACCTATCTGGCACCTCTATAAATACTAATTATAGACTATATGTAAATAATAGTTATAATACACAACTTACCAAATTAGAACTTCTCTACGAATAATAATCTTAACCCGCTACAACCATGAGACTACGTTACATCACACTATTCATAGTGTCCATGCTTCTCTTTTCTTGTCACAAAGACGAAGAGAATAATAATCTTGTGGGAACAGCCCAATGGGAAGACACCGCTCCGGTTTCTTCCCAGAAGGGGAATACCGCCATACAGCTGCAAGGTAATCCAGGAACCCAATGGTATGCCCACATCACGGAAGGAGAAGAATGGTGCTCGTTCGCCCTGTCAACCGCTACTTCTGACAAAGAAGGATCTTTAGTCGATGGCACCACTATACTATATGTATACTTTTCAGAAAATACCAATGAAGAAACCAGAAGTGCTAGCATTTCCATCAGAATAGGAAATGGAGAAATCACTACACTAACACTCACTCAGAATGGACAGAAAAGCTCTTCTGAAACAGATCCCGAAACAAAACCTGAAACAAATCCCGGAACAGATAGCAAACCACAGTCTGCAAATGCCTGGGCCGAGATTCCGGCTTATAAGGAAAACCCGAGCTACCAGTATGTGACACACCTTACCGAGTTAAACGGAACAGCTGTGCGTAACTATTCCATCTGCTACGACAAATCGCATAAAACGGCTTTGTGGGTGGCCTATCCTTTGCATAAATGCTATCTGGGAAGTATAGATCGTACCAATGAATGGGTATATGACCCGGAAATAGGCAACGAATATCAGATTTATGTGAAAAAGGCCTACAAGGAATATCCCACATACGACCGGGGACACCAGATTCCATCGGCCGACAGAACTTTTACCCGGGACATGAATGCACAGACATTCTATTTTACCAACCAGACACCACAAATCGGCCAAAAGCTTAATCAAGGCATCTGGCAAAAGTTGGAAGAGGTTATCAGAAAGAACTATACCTGCTCGGACACTCTTTACGTAGTGACAGGAGCTTATTTTGCCAACTCTAATACAAAAGCCACCGATAACAACGGGGTGAAAGTAGACGTACCGACACACTATTTTAAAGTCTTGCTAAGAACCAAATCCGGCATGACAGGCAAATGGGTAAATCAATGTAAAGCCTCAGACCTCCAAGCCATCGGTTTCTGGCTGGAAAACAAAGCCTACAGTGAAACGAAGGTTACAAAAGCCATTTGCAAGAAGGTATCAGAAATTGAAAACCTGACCGGATTTACATTCTTCCCCGGTATTCCTGCCGAAGTGAAGAATGACTTCAATGCAATAGACTGGAACCTAAATTAAAATGAACGAAGTATGAAACACTTATTTACTATCTTACTTACTTTATTTTCGTTCTATGCGTCAGGATATGCACAAAAGCCTTTCAAGGTAGTATTCTATAACCTGGAAAACTTCTTTGACCTGGAAAATGATCCCGACGTATTGGATGATGAATTTACTCCTGAAGGCCCTAAAAAATGGACCAAGGATAAATATGACAAGAAACTCAGCAACATTGAAAAGGTATTTTTCGACATTGCCGCCATCAACAAGGACTATCCTGCCGTAATCGGCGTGTGCGAAATAGAGAACCGCAACGTGCTGGAGGATATTGTGGCTACCAAAAAGCTTTCGCCTGCCAACTACCGGATTGTGCATTATGACTCTCCGGAATTGCGTGGAGTGGACGCTGCATTCATGTACAGACCGGATGTGCTGAAACTGGAAGGCTCCAAGGCCATACGTACGGTCATCCCTTCTCTTCCCGATTTTAAAACCAGAGACATTGTCACCATGTGGGGCAAGATTGACCAGGAGGATTTCTTCTTTATGGTAGCTCACTGGCCTTCACGGTTAGGAGGAAAAGAAGCTTCTGCATTCAGACGTATTGCCGTAGGAAACCAGATGCGGCACATTGCCGATTCGGTAAGAGCCCTCCGGCCTTCGACCAAAGTCGTCATGATGGGAGACTTTAACGATGACCCGACGGACGAAAGCATATCCGGAGAAAAGGGAATAGGAGCTAAAATCAAGGTGAAAGAGGTTACTCCCGCAGACTATTATGCACCTTTTGCCGCTTTACTAAAAGCCGGTTATGGCACGTTAGCCTACGGAGACGCCTGGAACATCTTTGACAACATCGTAGTCAGTGGCAACCTGATAAATGAGGACAAAGACCAGCTCAAACTGAAAAAAGCCGATAATTCAAAATTCTACGGTCACATTTTCAAACGCCATTATATGGTACAGAAAGAAGGACAGTTCAAAGGCTATCCTCTACGAACGTATGTGGGCAATAACTTCCAGGGAGGATTCAGCGACCACTTCCCCGTGTATATCTATATAGGTAAGTAACATTAAATCTATATCTTATGAAACTGAAAATATTATTGATATTGCTGATTTCGATGCTGAGCCTCAGCGCTTTCTCTCAAACCGGAGGGGCATAAAAGGTGTCGTCGTATCACGCACTACCCGGGCCACGATAGACAAAGTAAACATCGTGCTGACACCGGGTGACCGCACTGCTGTCACCAACGAACAAGGTGAGTTCTTATTTGAAACGGTAGCTCCGGGTGAATATGAACTGCATTTCGAAACAGCCGAATTTGAAGACTTGACTCTTCCCGTCAGAGTGGGGAAAAACATGCGCGAGCTGAAGGTTATCATGATTCCGGCCAACCGTTCCCAGGCGATGGACGATGCCATCTTCGCAGAGTTTGACACTGAAACAATGGAAGACGCACAGTCTCTCCCTACTTCTCTCTCCGCCTCAAAAGATGTATTCAACAACATTGCCTCCTATCAGTTCAGTGAAATGCGGTTTAACGTCAGAGGATATGACTCACAATTCTCAGATGTGTACATGAACGGTATCCAGCTGAACGATGCCATGACCGGTTATACCCCCTGGTCTTTGTGGAGCGGCCTCAACGATGCTACCCGAAATCAGGAAGTTACTACCGGACTGCAAATGGGAGAAATGGGAATTGGCGGTATTGGTGGAGTAACGAACATCAATACACGTCCCTCACAAATGAGAAAAGGGTTCAGAGCCAGCCTGGTGAACTCTAATTCCATGTACCGTTTCAGAGGTATGCTTACGTATGCATCGGGCGTGCAAGACAACGGATGGTCGTATGCGTTCTCCATATCTACGCGACAAGGAAACAATGCGTACGTCAACGGAGTTTACTACAATGCCTTCGGCTATTTTGCTGCCGTGGAAAAACAGTTCAATGCGCAGCACAGACTGAGCCTGACCTTACTGGGAGCTCCTACGGAAAGAGGTGCACAACAGGCATCCACTCAGGAGGCATACGATCTAGTAGGAAACAATTACTACAATCCAAACTGGGGATGGCAAGCTGGCAAACGACGCAATGCCAGGGTACGCGATTACCATGAACCGCTTGCATTGTTGAATTACACCTTCGACATTACTGACCGGACCCAGCTTAACCTTGCCACTTCACTGCGATTCGGAAAGAACGGTTACTCTGCACTGACATGGTACGGAGGTCCCGACCCAAGACCGGATTATTACCGCTATCTGCCAAGTTACTACCAGGGTACGACCACGGGTGCATGGCTTGAAGAAGCATGGTTGTCGAATACCGACAACATACGGCACATCAACTGGGACAATCTGTACATGATCAACCGTAATCAGCCGGTCAACCCTAATTATGGCGATGGTCACCGTTCCATCAATATGGTAGAAGAACGACATACCGACCAGATGGACTGGAACTTCTACACACAGTTCTCACATTTGTTCAAGGACAACAGCAAGCTGAACGGAGGTATGAATATCAGACGCAACCGTACAGAATACTACAGCAAAGTGAAAGACCTGTTAGGAGGTGACTACTGGGTAGATATTGACAAGTTCGCGGAAAGAGACCTCGGAATTGACATCATTTCGTATCAGAACAATATGGACTATTACGAAAAATACGGTAAGGCACCTATCGTACGCGAAGGCGACAAATACAGCTATGACTATTACGGAAACGTGTTCAACACGAGAGGATGGCTGCAGTATGATTTCAACCTTCTACACAACCTTCAGGTAAAATTAGGTGGAGAAATTGGATACGCTTTTTTGTGGCGCGACGGTATCTGGAAAAAAGGATTGTTCATGGACAATTCACAAGGAAACTCTCAAACCTTGAATTACCTTACTTATAAGGCCAAGGCAAACTTCAGGTATGTACTTTCATCGGCCCATAATTTCGAAGCCAATATCATTTACATGCAGGATGCACCTTCGTTCCAGTCGGCATTCGTATCTCCACGTACCCGCAACGACGTAACACCTGGTGTGGAAGCAGAAAAGATATTCGGAGTAGACGCATCCTACAACCTGCGTATCGGTGACTTCAAGGCACGTATCTCAGGTTACTACACCACATTCAAGGACCAGACCAAAGTCATTTCCTACTACGATGACGTAGAAGCTACGTTCTCCAACTTTGCCATGAGTGGAATCAATAAACAGCACTTCGGACTGGAAGTGGCTGCCTCCATCCCTCTTTATGAAGGACTGGCATTGAAAGGAGCACTCAGCTGGGGACAGTACACTTACTCTAACAATCCTAACTACGTACAGATTCAGGACAACAGTGCAGCTATCATCAACCAGGGAAAGGTGTATTGGAAAAACAAACGGGTGGAAAGCACACCTCAAACAGCGGCTAACATCGGATTGTCATACCGCAGCAGAAACAACTGGTTCTTGTCGCTCGACATGAATTACTACAACAACATGTACTTGTCCATGAGTCCGCTTTACCGTACGGATGCCGTACTGACAAAGCCCATGCTCGAAAATCCGGAAATGCTCAACGCAATCAGAGGTCAGGAGAAGTTTGATGCAGCATACGTCATGAATGCCAGCATTGGAAAGAACTGGTACATAAACCGTGCCTACACACTCGGATTCAGCCTGAGCGTAGACAATCTGCTCAACAACCAGGGTATTAAAACGGGAGGTTACGAACAAATCCGTCTGCTCAAGAACAAAGAGGAAAGTACGCTTACGTATGAACCGTTTGATGCCAAATATTTCTACATGTTCGGTACGAATTATTACCTGAACGTATATTTCCGTTTCTAATACTACTAAACCAAAGATAATCATGAAATATAAATTATTGATTTACGGAATAATGGCAGCCATGGCATTCTGCACCACCAGCTGCTACAGTGATTTTGACGAACCGGTTCCAGCCAAGGTCTGGACTGATGCTGACTTTACGGCCGATGGGGGTGAAATCATCACCATAAAAGCACTTAAAGACATGTGTGCCGGTATAGGGCTGGCCCAATACAAGGAGATTACCGACAACTATATCATAAAAGGAAAGGTAATATCCAGCGATCAGGCCGGGAATGTATATAAATCGGTATATATAGACGATGGTACAGCGGGCATCGAATTAAAGCTCATGGTAAGCAACTACGTGTACTATCAGGTGGGACAAACTCTCTACGTAAAATTAAAAGGACTCGCAATAGGTAATTACAGATATATGCTCAGCGTAGGAGGTATCCCCAGCGAAAAAGACATTGCCAAGAACTATGCAAACCGGAACCTTGACACCCAGGTAGAAAGAGATGCACACATCTTTATGGGAGAGCTCGGACAGCTCACGGAAGAAAACCTGCCTGTCATCACCCGGGAAAATTACAAAACGGCATTGACTGATGAGTATCTGGGGCGCCTCGTCCGCTTTGAAGGACTGACCTATAAGGAAGGTAACTTTGACGGCGACCGTTACCCGCAATACCTGGAAACGGTTTACCTCAACAATGCCACTGAGGCAACCTACACGAACAAATATTTCAAAGATGAAGGCCTGACTCCTACCTATGCCTATAACTATCAGAACCAAAGGTATTACGGGTCTTCTCTGTTCACCTATGACGCTACAGACGAAACGGACAAAAAAGGTAATCTGATTGTACGCGTAAGCGGATATGCAAATTTTGCATTGGATGCCCTTCCTCAAAATGGAGCTACAGGAGCCATCACAGCCATCTACACGAAGTATTCTTCCAAATCAGGAGGATATATTAAGTATCAGTTACTTGTCAACAAGCGTTCAGACATAGAATTCTAACATAAAAGCAACCGCCTACCTATTCAGGAATGGCGGTTGCTTTTTTTTTATATTTACAAGTAAAAAACTACTACGCAGTAGTTCCTCCGTTACCCCGTAGTAACAGACTGACTACTACGTAGTAATTCATTCATTACCCCGCAGTAAAATTTCCTCCAAATCTTCCGGGACATAGACCTTGCCGCTAAATTGCGAAGCTGCTTCTGCCGTATAGCGCTCTTTACGGGTAGCCAGTGTCTTGTCTTCCGTGTGATACAACAGCAGATTCTTCACTCCAAGCTGAGCTGCTAACCGTCCGGCATCCAAAGCCGTGCTATGATGTTTCTCGTAGGGTTTGAAGCGCTCCCGGTCTTCATACAGGCAGAACGCCTCACACAGCAGCCAGTCGGCTCCTTCCACATACATCTGGTTGCATGCATTATAGGGTTCATCACCCAGGCAAACCAGCGATTGTCCATCAGGAAGACAGGTACGGAAACCAAACTGTTTCTCCTTCGTAGAGGCAATGTCAAAGCATTCCACTTCCAGGCCGATGGCCTGAAATTTTTCTCCGCTCTTCACCTCACACAACAGTATCTCTTCTCCTAAACGGGCCACAATCTTCTTGGGCAAAGTCATCCGGCAAATCCAGTCGAGCACCTGTACCACCTTGTCATGCCCATATATACGTAGCTCGCCCTGGTACTCTCCCTTCTGAATAGCCTGAGCCACCATGCGAATCATCCATATCACACCCAGTATATGGTCGGTGTGTGCATGCGTCACAAATATCTCATGAATGCCCGACAACGGGATATGTGTCTTCTGCAACTGTGACAGAATGCCGTTGCCTCCTCCGGCATCCACTAAAAAGTATTTATCCTCCCGGCACAAGGCAAAACAGGTATTGTAGCAGGCTACGGTGGCCGCATTTCCCGTACCCAGCATAATAAGTTTCATCGAATTTTCCATACAATGTATCCTTTAAAACACAGGACAAAGATACAAATTTCCTGCTTTTGTTTTTTTAACACATAAGGATTCTTACCACTATCCCCTTCTTTCCACAAAATAAGGCACTGAGATTTCAACATAAACATAAAATACAATAAGTCCCTTGCAGGATACTTTTCCTATTTCTCACGTAAGATATTGAAAATTCGACTTTTCAGATTGTTGTATTTTCGCCAATAAGCTTGCACGGGAAATTACCTTTTATACATATTGTATGAACTACAAAAACACCGTATCACGATATTGTATCAAATAAGATATTTACCCTATTGAACAATAAGGTTTTACAACCCACAAAACCCCTATTGCATATATCAATAAAAAAAACGTCCTTTGCGGTGTAGACAGAAAAATGCTTATGGAATACACTGAACAATTAGCCAATAATCACATCTCAGTAGACTGCGTGGTCATCGGATTCGATGGAGAGAAACTAAAGGTGTTGCTCGTAAAAAGAATGGGGGAAGAAAGCGGAGAAGTTTTCCACGATATGAAACTCCCCGGAAGCCTTATCTACATGGATGAGGACTTGGATGATGCAGCCAAACGAGTGCTTCGTGATTTGACTGGACTCAAGAACGTAGACCTGATGCAGTTCAAGGCGTTCGGTTCAAAGGACCGCACCAAGAATCCCAAAGATGTTCACTGGCTGGAAAGAGCCGAAAAGGCCAAAGTGGAACGAATCGTGACCATCGCCTACTTTGCCATGGTAAAAATAGACAAGACTCTCAACAAGAACTTGGATGAATACAAGGCAGAATGGGTGGCACTGGAAGAGGTGAAGGACCTGGCATTCGACCATAATCTGATTATTGCAGAAGCCATGAAGTTTATCCGGCAGCACATCGAATTCAACCCGTCGTGTATCTTCGAACTGCTTCCACGGAAATTTACTGCTCTGCAACTGCGAATGCTGTATGAGGTGATTTACGGCAAGGCATTGGATGTACGCAACTTCCATAAGAAGATTTCCATGATGGAATACATCGTGCCGACGGAAGAATACGAACAGGGAGTATCTCACCGGGCCGCAAGGTATTATCGGTTTGACCGGAAAATCTACAACAAAACAAGAAGATAATTTTAAAAGACTATATAACGATGTACGTATTAGGTTATGACATAGGAAGCTCGTCTGTAAAGGCGAGTCTGGTCAATGTAGAAAGCGGAAAATGTGCAGCATCTGCCTTTTTCCCGAAAACAGAAGCGCCTATCCTCGCAGTCAAACAGGGATGGGCTGAACAGGACCCGCAGAGCTGGTGGGAAAACTTGAAGCTGGCTACACAAGCCGTTCTCACCACTTCTGGCGCAAAAGCAGAAGAAATTAAAGCCATCGGTATTTCTTATCAGATGCACGGTCTGGTCTGCGTGGACAAGAACCAGCAGGTGCTCCGCCCTTCTATTATATGGTGTGACTCCAGAGCCGTACCTTACGGTCAGAAGGCATTTCAGACATTGGGAGAAGCGCAGTGCTTGTCACACTTGTTGAACTCACCGGGTAACTTCACGGCTTCCAAACTGGCTTGGGTAAAGGAAAATGAGCCGGAGGTTTATGAACGCATCTATAAGGTAATGCTTCCGGGTGACTATATCGCCATGCGACTGACTGGAGAAATCTGTACCACTGTTTCTGGCTTGTCGGAAGGTATGTTCTGGGATTTCAAGGAAAACAAAGTAGCTGATTTCTTGCTGGATTATTACGGCATCGACGCATCCTTGCTGGCTGACATCCGTCCGACTTTCTCTGAACAGGGTAAAGTAACGGAAAAAGTAGCTGCCGAGTTAGGACTGAAAGCCGGTACTCCGGTAACTTACCGCGCCGGTGACCAACCGAACAACGCTCTTTCGCTGAATGTATTCAATCCGGGTGAAATTGCTTCTACAGCTGGAACTTCCGGAGTAGTATACGGAGTGAACGGTAGTGTCAACTATGACCCACAATCACGCGTCAACACATTTGCACACGTCAACCACACTGCTTCACAGACTCGTTTGGGCGTATTGCTCTGCATCAACGGTACGGGTATCCTCAATTCGTGGATGAAACGCACATTGGCTTCCGACCTCAGCTATGCAGAAATGAACGAGGTTGCCGCTCAGGCACCTATCGGTGCTGCCGGCATCAGCATCCTTCCATTTGGTAACGGAGCTGAACGTATGTTGCAAAACCAGGAAACCGGATGTTCCGTTCAGGGTGTCAACTTCAACCTGCATAACCGCAGCCACCTGCTTCGTGCCGCTCAAGAAGGTATTGTATTCTCCTTCCGCTACGGTATCGACATCATGAAGGGTATGGGAATGGATGTACGGAAGATTCACGCCGGACATGCCAACATGTTCCTGAGTCCGTTGTTCCGCGACACGCTGGCCGGAGTCACAGGTGCTACTATCGAACTCTATGACACAGACGGTTCAGTAGGAGCTGCCAAGGGAGCCGGAATGGGTGCAGGTATCTACCGCGACAATGTGGAAGCTTTTGCTACTCTTGACAAACTGGCTGTCATTGAACCGAAGGCTGCCGACGAAACCGCATACGCCGACGCATACGCACGTTGGAAAGAATGTCTCGAAAAATCAACAAACAATTAAATATAACAATTCATTAACTTATAAAACAAAGATATTATGGCAACAAAAGAGTACTTTCCGGGTATTGGAAAAATCAAATTTGAAGGTGTAGAGAGCAAAAACCCGATGGCTTTCCGTTATTATGATGCAGAAAAAGTCATCCTGGGCAAACCGATGAAAGAATGGTTGAAATTCGCTATGGCATGGTGGCACACATTGTGCGCTGAAGGTGGCGACCAGTTCGGTGGCGGAACAAAGAGCTTCCCATGGAAAGGAAATCCTGACAAAGTACAGGCTGCAAAAGATAAAGTAGATGCAGGTTTTGAATTCATGCAGAAAATCGGTATCGAATACTACTGCTTCCACGATGTAGACTTGTGCGACGAAGCAGCTACTATCGAAGAATACGAAGCTAACCTGAAAGAAGTAGTAGCTTACCTGAAACAGAAACAGGCTGAAACTGGTATCAAACTGTTGTGGGGTACTGCTAACGTATTCGGTCATGCACGTTATATGAACGGTGCAGCTACTAACCCTGACTTTGATGTAGTAGCTCGTGCTGCCGTACAGATTAAGAACGCCATCGATGCTACTATCGAACTGGGCGGTACAAACTACGTATTCTGGGGTGGCCGTGAAGGTTACATGTCACTGCTGAACACTGACCAGAAACGTGAAAAAGAACACCTGGCTCAGATGTTGAAACTGGCTCGTGACTATGCACGCAGCAAAGGTTTCCAGGGTACTTTCCTGATTGAACCGAAACCGATGGAACCAAGCAAGCACCAGTACGACGTAGATACTGAAACTGTTATCGGCTTCCTGAAAGCACACGGTCTGGACAAGGACTTCAAGGTAAATATCGAAGTAAACCACGCTACTTTGGCTGGTCACACATTTGAACACGAACTGGCAGTAGCTGTAGACAACAACATGCTGGGTTCTATCGACGCTAACCGCGGTGACTACCAGAACGGATGGGATACTGACCAGTTCCCTATCGACAACTATGAACTGATTCAGGCCATGATGCAGATTATCCGTGGTGGTGGTCTGGGCAACGGTGGTACAAACTTCGATGCGAAGACTCGCCGTAACTCTACAGACCTGGAAGACATCTTCATCGCTCACATCGCTGGTATGGATGCAATGGCACGCGCTTTGGAAAATGCAGCACGCCTGCTGGAAGAATCTCCTTACAAGAAAATGCTGGCTGACCGCTACGCTTCATTCGACAACGGAAAAGGTAAAGAATTTGAAGAAGGCAAGCTGACACTGGAAGATGTAGTAGCATACGCTAAGACTGTAGGTGAACCGAAACAGACCAGTGGAAAACAAGAACTGTATGAGGCTATTGTAAATATGTATTGCTAATACGCTGATTTATCAGTATCCGACCGGCATGCCCGTCGGCGAAAGTCTCTTTCCCGACCGGGTATGCCGGTTTTTATCTTCCATAAAAAACCTATTATCATGAATTACACAGAAAAAGGAAGCAGAAGTTATCTGTTTTCCATCGTACTGGTAGCCGTTTTAGGAGGCTTGCTGTTCGGCTACGATACCGCTGTTATTTCAGGTGCGGAAAAAGGTCTTCAGGCTTTCTTCATGGGAGCAGACGATTTCATCTATACAGATACCTGGCACGGTATCACTTCTTCGAGCGCCCTTTTAGGCTGTATTATCGGTAGTGCTTTATCAGGCTTTTTTGCTTCCCGTTTCGGAAGAAAGCTTTCTTTACTGATGGCCGGTGTCATGTTCTTTTTATCTGCCTTAGGCTCATATTATCCGGAATTTTTGATATTTCCGTACGGGGAACCCTCCTATTCGCTTCTGTTAGCGTTCAACTTTTACCGCGTCATAGGTGGTGTAGGTGTGGGACTGGCTTCTGCCATCTGCCCGATGTATATCGCTGAAATCGCCCCGAGCAGTATCCGCGGTACATTGGTTTCCTGGAACCAGTTTGCCATCATCTTCGGTCAGCTGGTAGTCTATTTTGTCAACTTCCTCATCTTGGGAGACCATCTGAATCCGGTAGTAGAAATAGTGGATGGCGTCAACCGCATCATGAATCCGGAAGCTGCTGCCTGGAGTATTGAAACCGGATGGCGACTGATGTTTGTCAGTGAGGCCGTTCCTGCCGGATTGTTTACCCTTTTAGTCTTGTTTGTTCCGGAAACTCCCCGCTACCTGGCTATGACCGGTCGTGACGAAAAAGCCCTGTTTGTATTAAGCCGTATCAACGGTCTGTCACAAGGAAAAGAGATTCTACAGGAAATCAAGGCTACTGCCCATGAAAAGACAGAAAAACTGTTCACTTACGGCTGGATGGTTATTTTTATCGGTATCATGCTGAGTGTATTCCAGCAGGCAGTAGGTATTAACGCCGTACTTTATTTTGCACCGCGTATTTTCGAAAGTATGGGCATGGGCAATCCGATGGTACAAACAGTATTCATGGGAATTGTCAACATCCTGTTCACTTTGTTAGCTGTCTTTACAGTAGAAAAGTGGGGACGCAAGCCTCTGCTCATTTACGGTTCCATTGGTATGGCCATCGGTGCACTCGGAGTAGCCCTCAGCAATGCCATGACTGGCATCAGCCCTATGGTACCCGTCATCAGCATCATGGTCTACAGTGCATCGTTCATGTTCAGCTGGGGTCCCATCTGCTGGGTACTCATCGCCGAGATATTCCCCAACACTATCCGTGGAGCAGCCGTAGCCATCGCTGTTGCTTTCCAGTGGATATTCAATTTCATCGTCTCATCTACCTTCCTGCCCATGTACAACATGAGTGCAGGTGATATGGGCGATAAGTTTGGTCACATGTTTGTGTACGGGCTCTATGGAGCTATCTGCATTATTGCAGCTATCTTTGTATGGAAATTAGTACCGGAAACAAAAGGTAAAACCCTGGAAGACATGACACGTTTGTGGAAAGAACGGCAGAAATAAAGATAATAACTAAAAAAGGCTTTCAGAAATTCTGAAAGCCCATAAAACAGGCACCTCATCAGGTGCTATTCGTGCAAATATGAAAAAAGCGATTACCTTTTCAAGATAATCGCCTTTTTCTGAGTGATCCGCCTGGGGCTCGAACCCAGGACCCCAACATTAAAAGTGTTGTGCTCTACCTGCTGAGCTAGCGAATCAATCCTTTGTTGCATCGGTTATTTCCCGATTGCGAGTGCAAAGGTAGATGTTTTTATAGTAACTACCAAATATTATTGGAATATTTTTTCAATAAATTTAAACATAGCCTAATTATCAACTATTTAGACATATCTTCTTTTAACGCTTTCTGATAACAGCAACGGCACAAAGGTTCATATTCTTCCTTTTCACCCAGCAACACCCTCTTATCATTAAGCACGGTACGATGCGAAACATAGGCCAAGTTGCCACACTTCACACAAATGGCATGCACCTTAGTTACTTCGTCTGCAATGGCACACAATGCAGGAATCGGCCCGAACGGAACTCCTTTAAAATCCATATCAAGCCCTGCGATAATAACCCGCACGCCGCGATTGGCCAGTTCGTTACACACTTCGGGTAACCCATCATCAAAAAACTGAGCCTCATCAATACCTACCACATCTATCTCCGAAGTAAATAAAAGGATACTGGCGGAAGAGTCAATCGGAGTAGATTTGATACTGTTATTATCGTGTGAAACTACTTCTTCCTCTGAATAACGGGTATCAATAGACGGCTTGAATATCTCTACACGCTGATGCGCAAAAGTAGCCCTACGCAAACGCCGTATCAACTCTTCCGTTTTACCGGAAAACATAGAACCACATATCACTTCAATCCTTCCTCTGCGGCAGGTCTCCTCCCGATGATCTTCTGAATATACTACCATATTTTATTTCATTACATAAAACAATTGCAAAATTACAACGACGAATCGAAATCCACGAAAAATCGACGTATTTTTATTAATAGGGACGAAAACAGCATGTAAAGAGAAAACTTCTGTTAAATGTTTGACAAATCGAACACGTAAATACGAAAACTTTTTACCTTTGCTTTTATAACATGAAGTACAAAGTATGGGAAAACTATATGTCGTACCTACTCCGGTAGGTAATATGGAAGACATGACTTTTCGAGCTATCCGCATATTGAAAGAAGCGGATTTGATATTAGCTGAAGATACACGTACATCGGGTATCCTCTTAAAACATTATGAAATTAAGAATGCAATGCAGTCACACCACAAGTTCAATGAACATCAGACGGTGGAAAGCATTGTTAACCGCATAAAAGGAGGTCAGACAGTAGCCTTAATCTCAGATGCCGGTACTCCCGGAATTTCCGACCCCGGTTTCCTTGTGGTAAGAGAATGTGTAAGAAACGGCATCGAAGTACAATGCCTGCCTGGAGCTACGGCCTTTGTACCGGCACTGGTTTCATCAGGACTTCCGGATGAGCGTTTCTGTTTTGAAGGTTTCCTCCCTCAGAAAAAAGGTCGCATGACACGACTGAATGCCCTGAAAGAAGAAACCCGTACCATGATTTTCTACGAATCGCCTTACCGTCTGCTAAAAACGCTGACCCAGTTTGCAGAAATTTTTGGAGCAGACCGCCCGGTTTCCGTATGTCGGGAAATTTCCAAGATACATGAAGAAAGCGTCAGAGGAACCCTTCAGGAAGTTATTGCACACTTCACAGAAACTGAACCCAGAGGAGAAATTGTTATTATATTAGGAGGCAAAGAAAACTAAATTATAATTCTAAATTCAAAAACTATGAGAAAGGTTGTTTTATCTGCTTTATGTGCTGCCGCTCTGCTGACAGCATGTAATAATTCAGGCCAGAACAAAAGCACTTTACAAGCTCAGAACGATTCACTGATGCTTGAACTCTCTAACCGCGACACAGAACTGGACGAAATCATGGGAGCCTTCAATGAAATTCAAGAAGGATTCCGCGAAATCAACGAAGCTGAAAACCGTGTAGACTTGAAAGAAGGCACATTAGAAAGCCAGTCGGCTGCCGATAAGATAAAAGAAGATATCCGCTTTATCAGTGAAAAGCTGAAATCAAACCGCGAACAGATTGCCAAATTGGAAGAGCAACTGAAAAATAGCAAATACCAGTCTGCACAGCTGAAAAAAGCTGTAAAGAACCTCACTGCTGAACTGGCTGCCAAACAGCAGCAGATTGAAACCCTGCAAGCAGAATTGGCTGCAAAGAACATCCGCATTGCAGAGTTGGATGAAGCCGTTATGGACTTGAATAAGAACGTAGACGAGCTGAGCGCAGAAAATGAAGCAAAAACCAAGACTGTAGAAGCTCAGGATAAAGCCCTCAACACTGCCTGGTATGTATTCGGCACTAAATCTGAGTTGAAAGACCAGAAGATTTTGAAGAAGGGTGACGTACTGAAAGACAATGACTTTAACAAAGATTACTTTACTCAGATTGATATTCGTAAAGAAAAAGAAATCAAACTGTACTCTAAACGAGCAGAATTGCTGACTACCCATCCACAGAGTTCATACGAACTTGTTAAAGACGACAAAGGTCAGTTGACTTTGAAAATCAATAACCCGAATGAATTCTGGAGCGTATCACGCTATCTGGTCATCCAAGTAAGATAATCTCTGGTTATTATATATGAAATTCCCCTTATCCCTTCATTCAAAACAGGGATAAGGGGAATTTCTATTTCCGTTTAGATGAATATTATTTCAAGAAGTTTTCAGCACGTCCGGGTGAAAGAAGTTCCCACAATGAAGCAACCACCCAACCTGGAGCGAAAATATCGTTATAATATCCTTTTCCATTTTTACCATAGTCCCAGTTCGTGTGCTGTACTACTTCAGGATAAAACCCTTTTTTAGCGATTCCGCACAAATGGCCTTCATGAGGCAGCAGCTGACGCATGGAAGAACTTATCACTTCAGAAAATGCTGTAAAACGAGGTTCATTAAACTCTTTAGACAGCCAATGAAGCACATCTGCAAAATCAAAAATAAACACATCTATGTGGTTGTTTTCTACAGAAACATTTCCCCAACCACGAGTTTTCAGACCTATATCGCCTAACATCTGTCCTTTTGCAAACGGAACATCCCAGGTATAATACCATGACAATGCAAAATAAGCCGCTTTCTTAGCAAGCTCCGCATAATGTACACGTTCTTGTCCCTTCGTTGCCAAAGCCAAATAATATGCAGCTGTAGAAGCATATAAAGACGCTTCTTTGTCCTCACAATTCGCATCCAAAGTAGAAGAGAAATAATCTGCCTTCGAAATCAGTTCTTTTTCCAAATAACCCACAGAACGTTTAGCTGCTTCCAGATAACGTTTATCCTTGAAATATTTGTATCCCATTACTAAAGGGAGAGTTGCAGAAGGTGTACTTCCTCCCGACTTATCTACAAGAGAAAAATCATCCTTGAATTTACGAGGGAAACTTCCATCCGGATTCTGTAATTTCAAGAAAGCATCAAGCATTGTCTTTAATCGTTTTTCCCATTCCGGATGCTTACGTCCGTGTTGTTTTTCATAATTCAAATAATACAACACAGCATAAACCCCTTCTGACTGACGACGGATACTATGATTTTTTTCTACAAAGTTGCGTTTATAGTGTACAACCTCATTAAAGAATCCGGCTTCAGAAAAACCATGCTGCAAATAAGAGTCGAAGATACTATTTGCATTTTTCACCAAGTCGGCACGCTGTTTTCCTTCTCCATACTCTAAAGCATTAAACGCATTCAACAAAGTTCGGCCGACGAAACCAACTTCAGCTACATCTAAATTTTCACAAGTAGCCGTACGCAGTTCTACACCTGAGTAATATTTAGTAGGTGTATCATCCACATAACTTTCCACAAAGAAATTACTCAATACATCTTTCATAATCTCATCTGTGTAAGGTGTTTCCACAGGAGTCGGTTTATACAAATCATAGCTATATTCCCAAGCCTGCTTCACGCAATCGGAAAAGTCCTCTGCGGCAGTTTCATGAATCTCCCATGTCAGTGTCAGGGTTTCTCCTTTCTTCAAGAACTGATATGCTTCTACAGAAGGAGCCAAAGTTAACTTACGGATATAAGTCTTCGGGGCTTCTTTATAAGGATAGCCAAAGGACAATGTAGCTGTTCCGCTCACATTCTCAAATCCGGTATAACCAATAGACGTTTTACCAGAAAGAATCACTTCTCCCTCTTTATGAGTAGTCAATGCCTCATCTTCAAACTCTGCAATACGAGTGACAGAAATCGACTTCTTATTTTTTTCATCAAAAATTGTAGTCATAGGCGTACTCAGACGGTCTTCACGCACCAGCCAGCTGTCTGAAGTATGAAATGAAGGTGCTTCCTTTGGAGAACGAAGATTGCGGCGATACCAGAAACCAGGCATATAAAACAAACAGTCATCATGGCGCGCATCCGATTTTACCTGCTCACCAAAATTGAAATACACATCCTCTAAAGCAACCATCCACAAACTGATTTGTTTGGTTTGCCCTTCTCCCGTTATATTCTGATACAACAATACCGGCAATTTATGATTACTCACCAACTGATAATCAAAATTTCCATTCGACAACTTATTCAGTGTTAAAGGATAATGTACCGCCATGTTACCTGGTACTTTCAAAGCTATGGAAGCAGAAACATTAGACGGAGCATATTCAAATGCATTTACGCCCAATATCCCCGCAAGCCCAAGAATTCCACTTAAAAGTTTTCTCAGAATCATAATTATTCAGTTTTTAAAGGCTTTATCACCTTTGTTTTATCAATTGAAATATCATACGAACCCTTTTTGTTTTCTTTTAAACATAAAGGTACAATACGAGTTTTACGAGGGAAAATAGTAGAATCTGAATTATGTATATGATATACATAATATAAACAGTCTTTATCACCAATAAACACATCCCCGTGTCCTGAACCATTCTCTCCAAGTATATTACGATGAATAATTGGATTTCCATGAAATTTTTTCCATGGTCCTAAAGGGGAAGAAGCGATTGCATATCCTACTGCATAATCTATATTCATAAAATGATTAGCTGAATAAAATAAATAATATGTATCCTTTAATTTTATGACAGAAGGTCCTTCCATAATAGGATTAGAAATATAATTTGCCGTATTCTCCCATGGCTCTGTACAATCCAAACATTGCTTTAAAGTCCCAGACTTAATTTCTCCTTTTTGCAAATCAAATTCACCTACCCAAATATAATTTCCACGGTTAAAACGCACATGGTACAAATAATATTTCCCATCATCATCTCGAAATAAAAAAGGATCAATATTTTTTTCACTTATATCAACAGGGTTGGCTTTCATTTGTTGAAAAGGTCCCATCCATGAATCAGCCATAGCCAATGCAACCTGCTCATTTGCCGTATAAGCTAAATAAAAACATTTTTTATCTTTAAACCACTGAGGTGCCCAAAAACAACTATCTCCAAAAACATGATTTCCCTTTTTCAAAATATACAAGGAAGAATCATTTTTCATCTCATGCCAATCTTTTAAGTTCTTTGATTCAAACAAGACAAACCCTTGAGATGCATCTCTTCCAGTTCCGGTCATATAATACATTCCATTTTCCCGAATAATGGTTGGATCTGCTAAACAAAGTTCTTCTCCTAATCTACTCAAGTTTGTTTCATTATGCCGAGACCGTACGCAACTCAAAAGCAAACAGCTCGATAAACCTAGCATTAAACATAACTTTTTCATTGTATCTCCATTTATCATACTTCAGGCCTTTCTGATTCTAATGAAGGAGATTGACCTTTCACTTCCGGCCAATCATTCTTCCAGATTATTTTATCCAACATCAACACACGACCTTCAGGATTTTTCACATTAACTGCATGATAAAAAATCCAATCATTTCCTGCCTTATCCATTATAATCTCCGAATTGTGTCCTGGACCCACAAAATATTCATTCTTATGTATAAGAATTTCATGATGGTTATCAAGCATACCCTTTCCATTCTTATCCATATAAGGACCTAGTAATTGTTTTGAACGTCCAACAACTGTCGTATAAGTACTTTTCAGGCCTTCACAACAACTGCCAATTGAAGCAAACATATAATAATATCCCTCATGTTTGTGGATATAAGTACCTTCGTAAGCAGTTCCTGCAATCTGTATTGGATTAGCTCCTTTCTTCACAGTCAATCCATCTTCGCTTAATTCAATAGCATAAACTCCTCTGAAACTCCCCCAAAACAAGTATTTATGCCCATCGTCTTCTATATAAAAAGGATCTATAGAATTCTGTACTTTAATACCATTACTGCGAAACATCATTCCATTATCTTTAAATGGGCCATCCGGACGATCTGACACAGCACATCCAATACCACAAGTCCATTCTCCTCCCCATTCAGACATTGAGTAATACAATACATATTTATTCCCGATTCGGTTTATATCCGGAGCCCAAATATTACCTTGAGGCTCAAAATTTGGACGCGTTTGTTCCGTAAAAGCAGTACCAACAAATTCCCATACTACCAAATCTCTGGAACGATGAATTGGTAGGTTGCAAATATTCTCTGTTGCATAAAGATAATAATAACCATCATCCGCTAATATTAACGAAGGATCCGGAAGACTATAATTGACAACAGGATTGGTATATTTTTCTAAATTGGAAATAGTTTGGGAAAACGAATAAATGAATCCGAATAAAAAAACGCATATGAGTTTAACTTTTAGTCCCATTTCATCTTGATTTTGATTATTCCAATAATGCATTCACACACCAAAGATATGCCAACTGTCCATGATAATCCCCAACACAACGTTTACGATTGTAGTAATACTGCTTATCGTTTTTTCTATCTGTACCAATACAAATCTCCGTCACATCGCCTTGTTCATTAATATATGTAACTAAAGACATCCATGCTTTTCTTGCCAGTGGCGCATATTCTTTTTCGTCTAGCCAACCATTTTTTACTCCCTTAATAAAAGCAAAAGCAAACATTGCAGACCCAGAGGTTTCAGACCAACAATCATCCTGATCAATTAATTGATTCCAAATATTTCTCGAATTTTGATATATCTTCAAACTTTCCATCATTTTCTTATAACCCTGCATAATACGCAAACGATCTTTATGATCTTCAGGCAAGTATTGAAGTAACTCCGACATTCCAGCTGCAATCCATCCATTTCCACGTCCCCAATAAAAAGGCACATCTAAGGCATGATAGAACAAGCCATTAGGCCTTTGTAATTTATCCAAATACAAAACCATTTCTTCAGCTGCACGATTTATATATTTTATCTCTTTTGTAACCTTATAAGCTTCAATTTGTAAAATAGTAATCATATACATATCATCAATCCACAATCGAGTCTGCCAAGTATATCCTTTTTCTGCCCATTCTTTTTCTTGGGAAGTTGCCTCCTTTGGAAGTTCCCATTGACTATCCGCATATGACATTCCCAATTCTCTATAGTGTTTATCTTTTGTTATCCTATATAACTTCAGTGCCAAACTTCCAAATGTATTTAAATCAACATGAGTTTTAGGAGGCAAATATTGCTTCTCTTCAGTCAGCAAATAATCAAACTTTTTACGAATAAGCTTAAGCAATTTATGATTCTTTGTCATCGCAGCATATTCCAACGCACCGCTCCAAGTAAATGTTTCATAATACCCAATCCATTTACCTACATAAAGTGCATGCTTGCTATCAACAAATCTATAAGACAAACGTTCTCCCACTTCCTCAGGCGTATATCCTTTGGGAAAATCTGTTAAAACATTCTTTTGTGCAAATAACTGGAAAGGTAATAAAACGAGTAAAATAAAAAAACATTTATTCATATTCTTAAAAATTAATTCATTTTCAACTTAAAAATTAGGAAAATTTCTCATAAAATCTCGTCGTGGATATGATTCCCATATACTATCTCCCAATTCTGAGGTTACCCTTACATCATTAGTTTTATCCAGCATATCATCTAGATTCTTTCGTAATTTGTTCAACAGTAATTCAGACTTAGGACATCCCACAAGATTATCCAGACAACTAGGATCGTGTTTAATATTATATAATTCTTCATAAGGTCTAAAACCAACAGTACGAATAAAATATTTTATGCCTTTACCTATATCTCTGTTCTGAATAAAATAATCCTTAGTTGGTGATCCGTCTATATCAAAATAGCCTGAATGAGGCTTAGCCAACTTATTATCAGCAGTCAAAGGAGTCGGATCCCCTACCGGCCATCTCTCAGGATGAAAATTCCTTATATACAGATAATCACCTTTCCTAATACATCGTATCGGATATCCCCAATTATTATATCGGGAAGAACTATGCCTTTCTCTTCCTGAAAAAGCTACATTTTGTTTATGCTCTTCATGACTGATTAAAAAAGGCAACAAACTTTCTCCTGGCATGTGACTATACTTTGAAAAAGCAACCCCTGCAGCATCCAATATGGTAGGAGCAAAATCAATTGAACTGATAATTACATCTGTATTTTTCCTCTTTACTCTATCTCCCCAACAAATTGCCAATGGAACATGTATACCCGCATCATAGCATGTAGCCTTAGCATTTGGGAAAGGCATACCATTATCTGAGGTCATGATAATCAATGTATCATCAAATGCATCATTTTCTTTTAAAAATTCAATAATTTTCAGAACTTGAGAATCAAGCCATTCTATCTCTACTGCATAATCCAATAAATCCCCTTTCACAACCTCATCATCAGGTAAAAATCCTGGAATATTCACATTTGTAAGCAATTTACCTTCTTTCCTCCAAGAATTTTGTTCAAATCCACGATGTGGTTCATTGAAACCAACCCAAAAACAAAAAGGCTTATCCTTTCTCGCATTATTAAAAAAATTTTTAAAGTTCTCTACATAATCAATAGCAGATATACCTTTATAGGGAGGCAATAACTTCTTCTGATTAAAAACCTTCCCAGCCGGATTCCTACTTCTTCCTTTCCAGTCCCCAGGTCCCCACCCTTTACCTGTATAACCGACACTATATCCTTGTTCTTCCAATATATCTGTATAACAAATAATATCTTGAGGGAAATAAGAACAATGAGTTCCAGCCTCCCTTATTTGCCATGGATACATTCCAGACAAAATAGATGCCCTAGAAGGACTACTTCCTGGAGAAGTTACATAAGCATTTTGAAACAAACAACCTTGCTTTGCAATAAAATCAAAAGCTGGGGTATTTACAAATGCACTCCCATAGGCCGAACAATATGGGAACGACTGGTCGTCAGTAATTATAAACAAAATATTAGGGCAATTATTTTCAACTGAATTCCCTCTTAAAGGTATAGAGAATCCTCCCCCAAGCACTAATGGAACAAATATCTTTATAAATTTTAAATCACTCATATTTTCAAAAATTTAAACTCATACTTATTTTACCAATGTTACACTAGGTCCTAAATAAGAACGTTTCATTCCACCAAAATCAATTACTATCTTCTGAACAATCATACCAGGATCTGCACAAATTACTTTTAAAGTATGTATCCCAGGATTTCCCACATTCATCGTAGCCCCATTAATAGAACTATTCTGAAATACATTCCTCCTCCATTGGCCTGAATATTCTTTCTCTGAAGTAGTCATCCATTGTACCATTCCATCATCAATCATAATACCGAAACGTGTATCATGTTTGGAATCAACAGGGAACAAAGGTAAAGCATAAACATAAACAGTCGCTTTTCCCCCATTAAATGTATAAAAATCATATTCAGCTCTTGGACTTCTATTAGTAAACCACATATTAGGAACAGACTGTGTAGCTTCACCCAACTGTACACAATCATTTTCATAGCCTAGCCCCTTTACTGAAGTAATTTTAATACCGCTGTTTTCTATCTTACGATGGAATTTTCCCGCATTTATAGAAACACAACCATTATCCTCCACATATAAACCCTTTAAATCATTTACTGAAGGATAAATCGGATTGAATACAGGAACATAAATAGTCTCAGTTTTATAATCTGATACTAAGACTATCTCTCCTACAATTTTTTCACCTTTAGGCACCTTATTCCAATCTACAGAAAAAGCAATTCGTTCCTGCAAATCCACCTTGCCCGATTTAGTTTTCATCTGAATCCAATCATTCTTGACCAAAGCCTTCCATGAAAAAGCTTGGCAACCTTTATTATATAATTCAATAAACAACTCTTTTTCTATATAAGGATTCATTGTTGGCAATATATTCAGATTCAATCCACCAGCCATATAATCCTGACCAGGAATAAATATCTCCATATCTCCTTTCCCTGTTGTTTTATACAATTCAACAGGCGGCATATTTTGATACTCCCCATTCCATCCGGGAGATACTCTCATCATGTGATTCCACTTACCATCAAGCAATGAATTATACTTATTAGTATAATAATCCAAACTATCATGATAAGCTTTTACCTTTTCCGCATACAAATTCGTAGCAGCGCGTTTCTGACGAGCATACCATCGGTTCTTTTGAGCTGTCAACATTTTCTTATTCATTAAATCTGCCCCCTTCACTGGATAAAATACCAATTCATAAAAAGCAGCCTTGTAAACTTCAGGTAATGACTCCAAAATTCGCTCACTCTTTGTAGCAATACGATTGTATTCTCTTATACGATTCTCTGCTTCATTATAATTAACAAAAGAAAAATCTGTGTCTATAACACGTTCACGTTGCTGATAATTATTCCACAAGAATCCCCATCCCATAGCTTCAGGCTTATGTTGAAAACCTAAAAGATAATAAGTATTCATTATATCCTTCAGTTCCTCTTCATATTCCCGACCAAAAATAGAAGTCAAATACTGCGCATTAAAATCATAGGCACTTTCAAAATCAAATTGCTCAATATCCCACGCCATATCCAAAAAAAACTTCATTCCCAATTCCCCAGGTTTAATATCTCCAACATTTAACAACCAATAGCGATTAGCTCCTGTATTATAAGCCTTTCGCATTTCTTCATATATTAATGTAGAAGGAGTTGTATTCAACCATAAATAGTCATGTGGCTCTCCACAGTAAGAAATATGATAATATACTCCAGAACCACCTTTTCGCTTTTGCTCATCCTTATTACTCAAGCGCTTTAAATATCCAAAATTATCATCCGGCCAAACCAATGTTACATATTCCGGCACTTTAAGCCCCTTTTCATAAATATTCATAACTTCTTTATAAGGAACAAACTGTTGCGGAATAGAATCTATATCCTTATTAATATGTTTGGCAAGAATATCGCGCTGATCCCTTAATACTTCCTCAACAATACTTACTTCTTTCTCTTTCGGAACTCCAACCAGCCCAGAATCATGTATTCCACGCATAGCTAAAGTGTAAAAATTTTCATAAATACCATTCTCTGCTATACGTTTATCCAGAACTTTATTAATACCATCCTTATTTGTCATATAATTCCACTCTCCCATCGTTTTAGGGAACCATTCTGTCACATTATTGAACAACAGAGGCTCACAATGAGAAGAAGTCATAACAATGCCATAATTATCTGCAACAACCTTATTTTCAGGGTATTTATTAAAAGCACCAGATCCCGGATGCATTGCAGGAGCCAGCATATTTCCTTTCATACGAAGAATCAGTTCACAAACCTTTGCATAAGTTTTTGGACCTATATCACCCAATTCCGGATCAAAAGTCTTAGCGGCCCATGGAGTAATCCCCCAGCCTTCATCATTTATAAAAATACCTCTATACTTCACACTTGGAGCTTTCGAGCAATAATTTAAAGCTTCAATATACAAAGCATTCTGATGCTTTACTGGAACATCCGCCCACCAATATAATGGAGAAACTCCAATTGCTTCAGATAAGGTAAAAGTACCATAGGCAGTGCCACGACGGTCACATCCAGCTATAACTAAAGCACGTTTAACCCCTTCTATTGGAGACTCTACAACTTTAATAATAAATTGTTCCCAGCCATTCTTGATTAAAGAAACATCCAATTTCCCTGATTCGACCAGTCTATCAATAATCTTATTAGAGCCCAATGTACCAATCACAACAATTTGATCTTCTTTGGGAAAAATGGAAGAGAATACTGTACTTTTTATTCCTGTCACTCTCTGAATATCTTCTGAAAACAAATCTGAAACAATCTTTACCACAGTGAAATCAGAGGCATCCACATAAATATTACATGCTTTTCCATTTGCAAATAAAGAAAAATCCGATGAATTCTTCTGAACATTGCTTACTTTAATCTGTGCGAACACCGAAGCCTCACATAAAAGCAACAAAAAAACAAATATTTTTCTCATTTTTAATAAATTATTAATCCACTCTTTCCGTGAAACAAAAAGCAAGTATACAACAATTCATTCCACCAATATAAACCTAATAATAAATGGAACAGGAGAACTAACAAGAGACATCTCCCGTTCCAAATCAACAATCAATATCTATACAACCATTAATAACCAGGATTTTGCTCTAATTTTGCTCCAATATTAGCTTCAATTGCTGATTGCGGGATAGGCCAAAGATTATAATGTTTTTGCATTCCAACTCCATCACCATTAGTCTCTGGATTAGCATAATAAGGATTACATTTCATTACACGGTCATACAATAATCCTGTACGCATCAAAGTTAACCGGCGTTTCTCTTCAATGCCAAGTTCTCTCATACGTTCATCCAAAATATAATCCATATTTATTTGTTCTTCTCGAGCAGGGGTTGCATTTGCACGCCCTCTCACTTCATTAATATCTGCCACCGCCAAATCTTTTCTTCCCAAATTCAAATATGCTTCAGCCCGCAACAAATAGGTTTCAGCCAAACGAAACATATATTGATCAGTGAATGTAGTGCCTGCAATACTTTTTAATTTCCACGTCTCTTTATTTTCATATAATTCATCTGGATGGTTATAAGGTGTTGTACACTTCGTTTGATAAGCATAAAGATAACGTCCGGGAATTGTCGTACTACCAGGACCTACTTCCAAACCTGCAGGAGGATTCTCTACATCAATTTCGGTAATCCCTAAAGCTATAACATCAGGATTCGAGACTTTAAATTTTCTCACAAAATTATGTTCAGCATTTCGCATATCACCTGTAAAATCATCTTCCCAAATTGTATTACTAAAATACTTAGTAGAAACTCCCCAACCAATACCTCTACCACCGGTATAATCACCACATGGCCAGTTCGTAAAAGGCATATAGACCTTTCCATTAATTGTTAATTTAGCCAATCCTGTATGAGGAACACAATTCCTTTCCAACATATAGTTACCCGTGACTTTCAAATCTGTAGTTGAACTACCTCCTCCTGGAAGATCCGTTTCAAACTGAATAACCCAAATTCCTTCTGTATTACCAATACCTCTATTTTGATTATTCCTACGGAATAAATCCCAATACACATCTCCTGGTATTTCTGTAGATCTTGAACCAAAACGATTTTTCATTAAGCCAAGTGCTGGATTATCTATAACCTTAGTTGCCGCATCTTTTGCTTCTTCATTCATATCTAAAGCTAAATATATTTCAGACAATAAATGATAAGCTGCAGGGGAGGAAATTTCTCCATCTTTTACATCCACTATATCAGGAAGATTTTCTGCTGCAAACTTCACATCTTTTTTTGCTTGCTCTAAGGTTTCCACTCTAGTTGAACGAACATAATCAGTTTTGGGTATCTGTACCTCATGCAATTCCAAGGGTACTCCCCCATATAAATAAGCCAAAGTACGATATGCAAAACCACGGAAAAAGCGAGCTCTAGAAATAAAAGAACTCTTCCTTTCATTAGAAAAGCTTGAAGCCTCCGCACGATCAATCACTGTATTAGATTCAGCTATTAATTTATATAGATTATTCCAATGAATTCTTGGAATATTACTAGTGGGATCATATCCTGCAAGCATATTTCCATGTCGGGAATATGTTCCAGGTTCACCATCAAATATAAGATCTGTACCATAAATATAATCAAAAGGCTTTGATTCATCATAGCCATAAAATTCATAACGAGTAAGATTATATAATCCATTTATAGCCATCTCGAAATCAACTTCTGTTTGAAAGGCATTAGAAGTACTCATAAAATCTTCAGGATTTTCTCTCAAAAAGTCACTTTCATTACAAGCTGAAAAAATGCAAGCTAGTAACACACTTAAAGCAATATACTTTTTCATATCAAATTCAAATTAAAGTGTTATATTCAAACCAAATGTAAAACTTTTCATTACAGGAAGTCCATAATAACCAGATCCTGCTTCTGGATCCCATCCCTTCCACTTGGTAAAAGTGAGCAAATTCTTACCACTCATATAAATATTTATATTATCAATACCAACAACACGCATCCAAGTCTTAGGTAAATTATATCCTAATGTAACATCCTGCAAACGAACAAAACTACGTTGTTGATAATTTGTTCCTGCAATTGCAGGAGCAGCAATCGAACGGGCATATGTTGCATTCGGATTATTCGGAGACCAATAATCTGTAGCTAATTCGCTTATCCTATTCCAACGAAGATCATTTGCATTTCCACGATTAAGAGTCTCGGAGTTTTTTTGCATATAACCATTTTTTCCACCTTGCACAGAATTTATGAAGAAACTAAACGTTAAATCCCTCCATCTAAATTTATTCATAATGCCAAAACGATACGCCGGATCCTTATAACCTAAAATAACTCTATCATTTACATCAATTTTTCCGTTCTCATCTGTATCAACAACTCTGTAATTACCTGGATGGTATCCATTCGGTATATCATCATTTAATTGCCAAATTCCATCAATCTGATAATCATAAATTGCAGATGTCGATTCTCCAATAAACAAATTACTTGAAACTAAGTCATCTTCATAACCATCGCCATCATCATCCCTTCCTAATAATGATTTTATTTCATTACGATTAGCTGAAATATTAAATGTAGTAGTCCATTCAAAATCAGGAAGTACAAAATTGCGAGAAGTAATTGTTAGTTCAACTCCCTTATTACGAATCTTTCCAATATTAGAACTAACATTACTAAAACCAGTTATTGTTGGAATTACCATATCATAAAGTAAATCACGAGTTGTTGTATTATATAATTCCAATGAGCCAGTCAAACGATTCTTAAACAATGAAAAATCTAAGCCAACATTAAAGCCTTCAGTTTTTTCCCATTTCAAATCCCCATTACCCATCGCTTCAATTTGTTGAACAGTTTCAGTAGCCCCGCCATCGCCAAAGACATATCCAGGTTCAGTTTTAACCTTAGCCAAAGATTTATAACGAGAAGTTTGATTACCACTAATTCCCCATCCACCACGAACTTTCAATTGGTCAATCCATGAAATTTTAAACCATTTTTCTTCTGATAAAATCCAACCTAAGGCTACAGAAGGAAAAACTGCAGATTTATTATTTTCAGCAAATCCAGAGAACCCATCCCTACGTACTGTTGCTGTTAATAAATATTTATTCTTATATTTATAATTCAAACGGAACATCTGATATAATAACGCTTCGCTCCAAGCATCAGAAGAGGCAAACTGATCTTTCCCTAATTCTAAACTATTAAACCCCAAAGACAAACGAGAAAATTTTTGAGATTTCGCTTCCGTATAATTCTGCTTACGTTCACTTGCTCCATAAAGGAAAGTAGCAGCAATACTATGGTCTCCGAATTCCCCATTATAATTCACAATATTATCAAATGTCCAATCATAATATTCTGTATGCTGCTTATAAGCTTCTCCATTTAAACTAGCACCATACTCACTTGCCTGATAATGCTCATCAATACGATAATTGTTACCAAAATTAAAACGATAGGTTAATCCCTTAATCGGTAATTGAACTTCTGCATAAATATTAGCAAAGAAATAATTATGCCGTTCACGATCATCTACATCTGACAACATAAACGGATTTGTATCCAGCGTATTGAAAGGATAAGGAATTATTTTACCTTCATCATCATAAATTCTACATAAAGGATTTTGAGTCACCAAATCCCATATATCAGGTTCAGCTCCATCTTTATTTACAAATGAGCCAAAAGCTTGAACCCCCGTCTTCAGCCAGTTAAAAGGTTTAACATCCAGATTTATGCGAATACTATTACGCTTAAATTCATCATTTAGCATAAATCCTTTTTGACTAGTATTAGCATACGAAATCAAATAAGACATTGCATCTGTTCCTCCAGACAAACTCAATTTATTTTCCCACATGGAGGCATTAGAAGTTCCTTCCTCCCACCAATTTGTATCATATGGAACTATCCCATCGGGAGAATTTGTATCCAGCATAACCGCATCAGGCAATTTACTGGCTAAATCGAAGTTCGGATTAGGAGTTTTATAGTCTGGGCCCAAATAAGCCTCATCATACCAAAACTCACGCGTAAAATCCAAATATTCTTGACGATTCATCGGACGAAGATTCTTTGTCGGAGAAGACGTGGTATAAGCTGTAGAAAAATCGACCTTTGTTTTACCAGATTTACCACGCTTAGTAGTTATTAACAAAACACCATTGGCCGCCTGAGCACCATATACAGCTGTAGCACTAGCATCCTTTAACACATCAACAGATTCAATATCATTAGGATTAATAGAGGAAAGAGAACTATTATAAATTATTCCATCTAAAACAATCAACACATTTTTATTACCCGATAACGTATTTGTCCCTCGAATGGAAACCTCCGGTGTAGCACCTGCAGAAGTTATTTGTCCAACATTTAATCCAGGAATTGTTCCTTGTAAAGACTGGAGAATATTGGTATTTGGGGCTTTTTCAAAATCTTTTATATTTGCACTAACAACAGCTCCCGTCAAATCAGACTTTTTCATTGATCCATATCCAACAACAACAACTTCATCCAACATTTCATTATCAGGAGTCATTAAAACATTTAATATTGTTTTTCCCTCAACAGCTAACGTTTGTGACTTATAACCTATATAAGAAAACTCTAAAACATCATTTTGACTTACATCCAATATAAATTTTCCATCCACATCTGTTACAGTGCCCACCTGTGTTCCTTTTATCAAAATACTAACTCCAATAAGAGGCTCATTAGTTGTCGCGTCTGTAACAATACCAGACAATGCCCGCTTATTTGATTGGTGTACAATCAAACTCTGAACTTCCTCATTCATCGAACTTGCCATCGAAGGAACTAATCCAACGCCTACGCAAAATAAACAACTCATTAATTTTGTTTTCATACTAATTTAAAGTTAAAATGAATCGATTCAAAAGTAGTTCATCAAAGAGAAAAAACATGAAACAATACATTCTATTTATAATAAAATAAACTCAAAAACTAAATACTTTATATATACACTTATGTATGCTATTACTATTCTATTTTTTAAGAATATTATTGCATTTCCCTATATTCCACCCTAAACATTAGAAATGAAAATAGACCTTCCATATCATTTATCTACCCCAAAATCTTTAGGTAACATACCGAATTGTTTTTGAAAACATTTTGCAAAATAGGATGGTGTATTAAAGCCAACCATATAACAAACCTCATTAATCTTACAATTTCTTTCCTTCAAAAGTAAAGCAGCTTTTTTTAATCGTTCTATACGAATATAGTCATTAGGAGTTACATCAAGTATTCCTTTTATTTTACGGTTCAAACTTGAACGACTCATACACAGCTGGTCTGCCATATCCAACAAGCTAAAATCAGGATTCTGAATATTGGCCTGTACAATTTCATTCAATTTCTTCAGGAATTCTTCATCAGCCTTAGTAATTGCCATACTATTTGTCTGCACAAAAGGTGCATGGACAAAGGTCGCTTGTAACTGTTCACGATTTTTCAACAAATTCGAAATACAAACTTTCAGGTATTCCATAGAGAATGGCTTTTCCACATACGCATCGGCTCCGGCTTTCATTCCTTCAATCTTTGACTGTAAAGTGGTTTTAGCAGTTAATAAAATAACAGGTATATGACTATAATCTAAATCAGACTTTATTATATTACATAATTCCAAGCCATCCATTTCAGGCATCATTATATCCGAAAGAATCAGATTCACAATAGAGTTCTGTAAAATCTTCAAAGCTTCTACCCCATTAGGGGCAACAAATACTTTATAAGATTCAGCCAACTGTTTCTGTAAAAATTTACGCATTTCAACATTATCCTCTACTACTAATAACGTATAACGGAAAGAATCTGACTGCGAAAGCGGTTCCACGACATTCGAACCTACAGCAGGAACAAGCTCTTCTTCCTCTGTATGAGACAAATTTAATATCTGCTCATGGCACAATGGAAGCTGAAGAATAAAACGGTTACAATCCAAAGCTTCATCCATCGATAATTTTCCCCCATGCAATTCAGCTAAAGAACGAGCCAATGCAAGTCCAATACCAGTACCTTGCACATGAGTATTTTCTTCATGATATTGCTTAAAAGGTTTAAAGATTTCTTCACGTTCAGCTTTCGGAACAATTACTCCATCGTTTTCTACAGACAGAATCAATAAATTGGAAGCGTTGTCCAAACGTAATTTCACATGAATATAAGTATCAGAATATTTAATTGCATTGGTAAACAAATTACTTATAATCTTCGTAAATCCCTCCTTATCGACCGAAGCATGTAAATCATCTATACTTTCTATTGTAAACTCCAAACCTTTTTCCCGAGCAAGAGGAGTGAAACGTTTATAAATAGCCTGTAAAATACCCGATAAATTATAATCCATAATATTTAACCTGAAACCTTTTGTTTCCGTCTTACGGAAGTCAAGCAACTGATTTACCAAATCCAGTAAACGATTGGTATTCAAATCCATAATTTCAAGGTCATCTTTTATATTCTCATCCAGATGAGCAGAAGCCAGCACATTCTCCAAAGGACTTTTTATCAAAGTCAAAGGAGTACGTATTTCATGTGCCACATTAGTGAAAAAATCTATTTTCGCCGTATATAATTCACGTTCTTTTTCATATTTCAAGATTTCCATTGCTCGCAAATGCTTCTTTTGACTTCTTTTCCTGAAGTAGTAAAAAGACATCATTACAGATAATATTAACAATATACTATAAATAATATAAGCAAACCAAGAAAGATAAAAAGGAGGATGCACATGTATTTTTAAGATGCGTTCTTGAGGACTCCATATTCCATCACTATTTGCCCCCCTAACTCTTAACATATATGATCCATAAGGCAAATTAGAATAGCTAATCTTTGACTCTCCTCTCTCCAAAGTATACCATTCCTTATCATATCCATCTAACTTATAGATTATAATATTTGATAAAGGAGCTTGATAACTCAACACAGACGCCCTCAAAGAAAAAGAATTCTGCTCCGCACTCAACTCTATTACATCTGAATAAGTAATACTTTTAAAAATAGGAGAACCCTCTATAGCTATTGGAGAACGCTTATTAAATAAGAAGAAATCGGTTAGCACCAATGACGGAACTTGCTTATTTTCTGCAAATTCAGAAGGATTAAAAGCAATAAACCCATCAATACTCCCTAAATAAATTATTCCCTCATTATCTTTAAATCCTGATTGATAATTAAATTGGTTACTAAGTAGCCCATTAGCGGTCGTATATATATGTTTAACACCTGTTTCCGGAAGAAAAGAAACCAAACCTTTATTCGTTGTCAACCATAACTTCCCCTTATTGTCCTCTACTATTTTATACACAATATTGCTAGGAAATCCATCAGACATATCATAACAAATAAAATTATCTGTCTCAGAACAAAAACGACAAAAACCAGCTCCTTGCGTAGTAAACCATATCCGTTTATGACTATCTTCAAATATACTAATTACCTTATTATAAGGCAAAGATGTGCTATCCTCGGGAATCCACTTATAATGTTTCCAACGATTTTGAGGCAGATCATAACAAAAGACTCCATCCGAATAAGTTGCCAGCCACAATTTCCCGTAACTATCTTCAAGAATATCATAAACAAAAACATTATCCAACTCTTTTATACGCAGAAAATCATCCGACGAACGATTATACCTCAATAAACCTGACGTTGTACCAATCCAAATATCGTTTGTGCTAGTCTTACAAATAGAAAATATATTATCAGAACTTAATGTATTAACTGCATCGCCTTTGCCATAATGTTTCAAAGTTTTTGTACGCAAATCTATATAGTTCAATCCGCCAGAGAAAGTGCCAACCCACAAACCATTTCCATCTAAGCACAAACCATGAATATTATGTCCTAACTCCACATGATGAAAAGGTATTATTTTTCCACTCTTAGGATTAAAATTAAACAACCCTTTGTCTTCTGTACCAAGCCATAATGTACCATCATTTCCAGCGCAAAATTCTCTAACACGTCGCCCCATCTGCCTAAGATCTCCACGAGGATAATATTTTTCAAAGTAAGTATACTGATATGGATAATAGTTTAGTCCGCCAAAATAAGAACCAACCCACATACCTCCTTCACGATCTTTATATACGCTATATATAGCGTTATCAGAAAGAGCATAACGTTCGTCTATATCCGGCGTAGTCAAATGTTCATATTCATCTGTTTCTATATTATAAATATAAAGTCCTTGTTCTGTTCCAATCCACAAATCCGAATCTGAACGAAAACAAATATCACGCACATATTCATCCAACAATTTTCTTACTTTACGAGAAGTTAAATTGACTTCTATTAGTCCTTTTGAGGTACCCACATACAAACAATTATGTAGCCCTTCTACACAAGTATTAATTACAAGCCCTTTAAAAATTTCCTTTCCATTTGCATCCCTAAAAACGTTAAAAGAAGAATTATCTTTTGAAAAATACAAATTATCCTCATAACGAGCAATCCACAATTCTCCTGCATTAAACCAAAAATGAGTGACATTAGCAAGATTGGCTTCTCCACATGAAACCGATTTTATCAAACTTTTCTTCTGTTTATCATAACAGAAAAGTCCTTGACCATCTACTGAAATCCAGATATTATTTTGTAAATCAGACGTAATCCATGTCACAGAACGCATAATTTTTTCACCTAAAGATGTAATTTCTGTTTCCAATAGTTGAAAAGCCTCCTGAACTGGATTATAAATATACACCCCCGCATCTGTTCCTACCCAAATATCTCCATCACAATCTTCATATAAAGCTGTTATAAAATTATTACCTAATGAGGAATTTTCTTTCTGAAAAGTCCTAAAGACTTGTCCATCGTACTGATTTAATCCATCTTTTGTTCCTATCCACATAAAACCTTTCCGATCCTGCAATATTGCATTTACAGTACTTTGAGAAAGACCATCATTAATTCCCAATGTCCGAAAATAATAAGACGCAGAAGAAGATATTATTATCTCCGGAAAACCAAAGCTTAATAACAATAGAATTAATAATATAGAATGTTTTTTTATCATGGCACAAAGGTCTATTTTTCATAAAAACAGAGGGCCAGAGAATATATTAAAATCTCTCCCCTCTGCATCATATTATCTTTTTACCTTATTTGTTTAAAGATTCACATAGTTTACGGTTAATCTCACGAACTCGCTTTTCATCCAATTTTATTACTTTACGGTCGTATGTCATCAAACCATTTACTTCCACTTCTACGTCCGTTGTCTGCGTATATACTGCTGCAGAAAAACCACGAGGTATTAAATCATAAAGTTTTTCTGCATATTTCACATATTCATCTGTCACTTCCTTAGAAGAATTGAACTGAATATATCCCCAGTTGCGGTCTGGTTCCCAGATATGTCCCTGTACTACCCAGCCAATACCTCCATATTCACCCAATACTGTCGCTCTCTGTGCATCATACAGATACAATTCCGGAGCAGGATAGTTATGCAAATCCAGCATATCCCCACAAGTGTAATGGTTACCTCCACTGGCAGGATTGACCAGACGGGTCGGGTCATATTGTTTGGTCCACTCCACTATTTCCGGAGTTTTAAACTGTCCCCAAGCTTCATTAAATGGAATCCATGTGCCAATGCAAGGATAAGAGTACAATGCATCCATGATTTCCTTCCATTCCTTCCGGTAACAAGCTTCCGACTCTGCGCTTCGCTTCATTTCAGTGCCCTCAAAATATTTCCGGTTCTGCCATTCTGGGTTACGGTCGCCGCTGGGCATATCCTGCCATACAATAATACCTAACTTGTCACAATACGTATACCAGCGTGCAGGCTCTACTTTAATATGTTTGCGAATCATATTAAATCCAAAATCTTTTGTCTTCTGTATATCGTATAGCAAAGCCTCATCCGTAGGAGCCGTATATAACCCATCCGGCCACCAACCCTGATCCAGAGGACCAAACTGGAACAACGATTTATTATTCAACTCCAGACGTACAATACCATTCGCATCACGTTTGGAAGAATATTTTCGCATTGCTGCATAACTGGACACTTCATCCACCAGTTTTCCGTTCTGCTTTAAAGAAACCTTCAACGTATAAAGGAAAGGAGATTCTGGAGACCATAATTTAGTATTCTCCGGCATTGCAACCTGTACACATTCTCCATTAATACTTTTTCCTTGCGCTACCAGCTGCTGACCATCAAAGACTTTTACCTCTACCAAATCTTTTGAAGTAGCATCTTTTACCAAGGCTTTCAAAGAAAGCAAGGAATTATCAATGTCCGGAGTAATGCGCAAATCCTGAATATACGATTCACTGACAGGTTCCAGCCAGACTGTCTGCCATATTCCTGTTACCGGAGTATACCATATACCTTCAGGACGAGACACCTGCTTTCCTCTTGGCTGATATCCTTTATCTGTCGGGTCCCATACCTTTACCAGCAGAGTATTGTTTTTCCCTTGCAAAGCTTCCGTTATATCAAAAGAGAAAGGAGTAAATCCTCCGGTATGGCTGCCTACCTTTACATCATTTACCCATACATCAGTTTTCCAGTCGACTGCTCCGAAATGCAGAAGTACTTTTTTCCCTTTCCAAGAAGAAGGAACGTCAAACGAACGACGATAGACCAACTCTTTCTCTGCACCTACCGTTTTGGCAACTCCTGATAAAGAAGATTCTACAGCAAAAGGTACCAGAATTTTCCCATCAAAAACAGAAGGGGAATGTTTTCCTTTTTCTATAATTGCATAATCCCAAAGGCCATTCAGATTTTTCCATTCTGCTCTTTCCATAATAGGCCGTGGATATTCTGGTAATACATTATCCAGATTTACCTGTTCAGACCATTGTGTGCTAATCCGTCCCTCAACCGGCTTCCATTGTGCATGCAGCTGTGCTGCTAAAGCTCCCCATAAGGCAAGCACCATCCATAGTTTCTTCATTGATATTAAGTTTTAAGATACCATATACAAAAATAAGACAAAACGGCTACTCTGTATAAAACAATTCTGTCAAAAAATAGAATGAAACCATCAACAAAAATAGAAAATCGCTTTTATATTCAACAATATCACTACCTTTACAATGAAATACAATTTATATATTATGAAAACATCTACATGGACACAGCTTGCATTCTGCTTACTTTCATCTGTTTTTTATGCATGCAACTCATCACACGTCTATTACCTGGATGCGACTTCAGGAAGTGACCAAAACAACGGAACCTCACCTCGTTCTGCCTGGCAAAGTATAGAAGCCTTGAAACAAATCTCCCTACAACCTGGTGATAAAATTCTATTCAAAAAAGGGGAAACATTTTCCGGAATATTGGAAGTCACAGGCAAAGGTACCTACACTCACCCCATCATTATCGATGCATACGGTGAGGGCAATCAAAAACCATGTATTGCAGGGAATGATACCTCCATGTATGCCGTACGTATTTTCAATTCCGATTACTTCACAATTCAAAACCTTGAAATCAGTAATACAGGGAAAGAGCGAAAGTCCGGACGTACCGGATTAAAAGTAGAATGCACAGATTATGGTATTTCTCATAACATCAGAATAAACAACCTTACCATACGTGATGTCAATGGTTCTCTTGTCAAAGAAGAGGGAGGAGGAAGCGGTATCCTGATTGTAAACGGAGGAGACAGTATTCGCTCACGCTTTGACAGTCTGACCATAGAAAATTGTCACATTTTAAGATGTGAACGCAATGCCATGATTTGGAGTGGTTATTACGACCGGAAAAACTGGTATCCGAATAAACATACCATTGTACGGAACAATTTAATTGAAAAAGTTCCCGGCGACGGCATTGTTCCCATAGGTTGTGACAGTACACTGATTGAGTATAATCTCATGTGCGATTCACCCGACATTCTTCCGATGACAGAAGCAGCAGCAGGCATCTGGCCTTGGAGTTGTGACAATACCATCATACAATATAACGAAGTATGGGGACATAAAGCGCCCTGGGATGCACAAGGATTCGATTCTGACTACAATTGCCAGAACACCCTTATACAATACAATTACAGTCACGACAATTACGGAGGAATGGTACTTATATGCAACAGCGGGAATGCCGGAGATTATAGCTGCGGAAACATCGGAAGCATTGTTCGATACAATATCAGTATAGGAGACGGTATACGCCCGAAAGAAACACGTCAAGGTATGTTTTCTCCCAGTATCCACATAGCTGGTCCCGTAAAACAAACATTAGTCGAACGTAATATTATCCACGCCAACCCTAAACCGTCTGATGCAGTAGACCGTACGATGATCACTTCCGACTCTTGGGATGGATATGCAGACAGTACTTGTTTCCGTCAAAATATCTATTACGCAGCAGAGCCCAGCCATTTTGATTTTACATCTTCTACCCGAAATGCTTTTGAGAAAAACATCTATATCGGCCAGTTTAAAAATCAACCGGAAAGTCAGAAAAACAAGAAAGCAGAAAACATCTATACAGAAAAAGTATTGAAAGAATCAGCGGACGGCTACAAAGGGCTGCATTGCCTGATGGATTCCACAAAAATAAAAGAGCATACGCTTCACCACATAAAGCCAGAAGCCATCAAGACATTTTTCCAAAGTATCTTCTAACAAAAGAAATTCCTATACACAAAATCCCCTCACTCTTCTCTGTAATCATACAGGGAGTGAGGGGATTTTAATTATGTAGCATCAAATCTGTTGGCAATTAACGGCCAAAACGCTCTTTCAGTTTCGCAAGCATGTCTTGAGTCATGGCATCCAAATCATATTCCGGTTTCCAGCCCCATTCTTCACGGGCACATGTATCATCCAATGAGTTTGGCCATGATTCTGCAATAGCCTGACGCAATGGGTCTACCTGATACTGCATTTCAAACTCCGGAAGATATTTACGGATATTCTGGTAGATTGTATTCGGTTCAAAACTCATTGAAGCAATGTTGAATGAATTACGATGAACCAACTTAGACGGATCTGCTTCCATAATTTCTACCGCTGCACGCAAAGCATCCGGCATATACATCATATCCATATAAGTTCCCTCAGCAATCGGGCAGACAAATTTTTCACCTTTAGCTGCAGAGTAATAAATATCTACGGCATAGTCTGTAGTGCCACCACCCGGAGGAGTTACATACGAAATCAATCCCGGAAAACGTACGGAACGAGTATCCACTCCAAAACGAGTGAAATAATAGTCACTCAATAATTCACCTGAAACTTTTGTCACACCATACATGGTCTTCGGACGCTGCACGGTGTCCTGAGGAGTTTTGTCTTTAGGAGTACCAGGACCAAATGAGCCGATAGAGCTCGGAGTAAATACTGCACACTGCTTTTCACGAGCGACTTCAAGCGTATTGAACAATCCTCCAAGTCCGATTTTCCAGGCAAGCTGAGGCTTGTTTTCTGCAACGGCAGAAAGCAATGCAGCCAAATTGTAGATTGTATCTACTTGATACTTACTTACCGCATCGGCAATTTGTTGCGGGTTCGTAATATCTACAATAGCCGAAGGACCAGATTCTTTCAATTCTCCTTTAGGCTCAGCACCAGGAATATAACCAGCCACTACATTACCAGAATAATTCTTTCTCAAAAGCATTGTGAGTTCTGAACCTATCTGTCCAGTTGCTCCAATTATTAAAATGTTTTTCATTTACAAGCTAGATTTTTAAATTGCGAAGCAAATATACAAAAGTTCTTATAAATGAAATAAAAATAAGCGTGTTCTTTTTTCCTAAATAAAAAAATTGCATCTTTGCATAAGCAAAACCTTAATATCAATATATGTATACAAACTTTAGAGATTTCCTGAAAAAGGAACTTGCCGACATAGAAGCAGCCGGCTTATATAAGAAAGAACGTGTAATAACCACTCCACAGCGTGCAGACATCAAGGTCAACGCAGGAGAGGAAGTTTTGAATTTCTGTGCCAACAACTATTTAGGCTTGTCGGACAACACACGCCTGATTGAAGCGGCCAAGAAAGCCATGGATACTCATGGTTACGGTATGTCATCCGTGCGCTTTATTTGTGGAACACAAGACCTTCACAAACAACTGGAAGCAGCCATCTCAGACTATTTCCATACAGAAGATACCATCCTGTATGCTGCATGCTTTGACGCAAACGGTGGTTTGTTCGAACCTCTTTTCACAGAAGAAGATGCCATTATTTCAGATGCCTTGAACCATGCATCCATCATTGATGGTGTACGTTTGTGTAAAGCGAAACGTTACCGTTATGCTAATGCTGATATGGCAGATTTGGAACGCTGTCTTCAGGAAGCGCAGGCACAGCGCCACCGCATTATTGCCACCGATGGAGTATTCTCTATGGATGGAAATGTGGCTCCAATGGACAAAATCTGTGAACTGGCAGAAAAATACAATGCCCTCGTAATGGTAGACGAATCACACTCTGCTGGAGTGGTAGGCCCTACAGGACATGGAGTAGCTGAACAATTCGGTGTATACGACAAGATTGACATCTTTACAGGTACATTAGGAAAAGCCTTTGGCGGAGCTATGGGTGGATTTACCACTGGTAAGAAAGAAATTATCGACATGTTGCGTCAGCGCTCTCGTCCTTACTTGTTCTCTAACTCTGTAGCACCAGCTATCGTAGGAGCAAGTTTGGAAATGTTCCGCATGCTCAAAGAAAGCAATGCCTTGCATGACAAACTGATGAGCAATGTCAACTATTTCCGCGACAAGATGATTGCTGCCGGATTTGACATCAAACCTACACAGAGTGCTATCTGCGCTGTCATGTTGTATGATGCCAAACTGTCACAGGATTTTGCAGCCCGCATGCAGGAAGAAGGCATTTATGTAACCGGATTCTACTATCCGGTAGTACCGAAAGGCCAGGCACGCATCCGCGTACAGCTCTCTGCCGGTCATGAACAATCTCACCTGGACAAAGCAATTCAAGCTTTCATAAAAGTAGGAAAAGAACTGAACGTCATCAAGTAATCCGTTACGATAAACAAGACTCAAAAGGCTGCCTTTCCGTCAACTCAAGGAAAGACAGCCTTTCTTATTTTGCATTTTACAAGTCAGCGGCAGAACTAATTCCGGCTGCAAGCGTACATTCCTTGCAACACCTCAAAGAATTCTCTGTTTCACAGTGCAGGATTTGTATCCCACACTGTGAAATATATATCCCACACTGTGGTTTTTGTATTTCACAGTGTGAAACAGAGAATTGTTCCTTACGTTTTACAGAAATCCATACTGATACTGACTTTTTACTCCGGCAGTCCACAGACTATTATACAGCCATAGAAAGTCTACATTATTTTTCCGTCTGTTCTTCTGGCCAGTTTACCAAATACAATAATTCTGTAGCACGGGTAAATGCAGTATACAACCAGCGGAAATAATCGGGCGAAAGCATATCTTCCGTCATGTAGCCTTGATCAAGAAAGACTCTTTTCCACTGACCACCTTGCGCTTTATGACATGTAACAGCATACGCATATTTTACCTGCAACGCATTGTAATAAGGATCTTCCTTCATTTTTTTCATTCGTTCCCGCTTGGTCGGTAAGTCAGCATAATCTTCTAACACAGCATAGAACAGACGGTCATTTTCTTCTTTCGACAACGAAGGAAGTTCCGAATGAAGGGTATCCAATAAAATCTTTACTTCCAATTCAATCCCGTCATAATCAGGAAAAGCAAGCACTACATCTGCGAAGCGAAAACCATACATTTCCCGAATACGCCGTACCCTACGTACCACTGCCACATCTCCATTTGCAATGAAATCAAGTTCCTTGCAGTCTGCTCCCCAGAAGTAATTATTCTTGGCCACCATCAGCATATCTCCCGTGTTCAGTTCATCTTCCCTATACAGTACCGTATTTCTTATACCTTTATTATATAGAGAAGCACGTTTGTTGGAACGACAGATAACAATCGTTTCATCCAACCCCACATGACCATAACATTCGTCTATGGCTTCAATCAGTTCACTTCCAGGAAGGATACGTACATCAGGATAGTTCTTACAACTGATTTTAGGATATTCAAAGAAGTCCTCGTTTACAATCCTTTCACGTAAGGCAGTAGCATTCGATAAGATGCCGGAACCTTCAGTTTGTCGTACCACTTTTGTAAGCACACACTCCGTCACCTCCAGTCCATAGCCCTGTAATGCCGCTACAGACAGCGCCGGGCTCTCTTCCTCCCCTATAGGCGGAAGCTGTGCTGTATCTCCAATCAACATCAACCGGCATCCCAATCCATTATATACATATTGAACAAGATCATCCAACAAACGTCCGCTACCAAAATGACCGCCTGAAAGCCCTTCATTCGCAATCATGGAAGCTTCATCCACAATGAACAGCGTATTCCGGTGCAGATTCTGATTAGCCACAAAATTATCCGTCTCATTCGAAAAGACTTTCTGGCGATATATCTTCTTATGAATCGTATAAGCCGGATGTTCCGCATATCCGGAAAAGACTTTGGCTGCCCTTCCTGTGGGAGCCAACAAAATCACTTTCCGTTGCAATGAATCAAGCGTACGAACCAATGCAGATGTCAATGTAGTCTTACCCGTGCCGGCATAACCTTTCATCAGAAACACACTGTCAGCAGAAGGCGAAAACAGGAATTCGGCAAAACTTTTCACCGCATTTTCCTGCTCTTCTGTTGGTTTATAAGGAAAATTTCGCTTAATTTGTTGCGATAAATCATTATTTAACATAATGCCAGTATAAAAAGTTTACGTAAGATTGACGTGGTTCAACTAATTTACTTATTTTTGCGCTACGAATATAAACTAAAAAAACAATATTATCATGAAAACAGTTCTTAATCTTGTGTTAGCCGCCTGCGTTATCTGCTTGGTATATATATGCTATGGCAGTATTATGGGCCCTATCAACTTTGACAATGCGAAAAAAACCAGAGAAAAAGCAATTATCGCTCGCCTGATTGACATCCGTAAGGCTCAGCAGGAATATCGTACCGTTCATAACGGTGCTTATACAGCAAACTTCGACAGTCTGATTACTTTCGTAAAGACTGCTAAACTTCCTTTCATCATGAAAGTGGGTTCATTGACAGATGATCAGTTGAACAACGGTATGACAGAAAAGAAGGCTATGGACTTGATTAACAAGGCTAAGAAAACTGGAAACTGGAGCGAAGTTGAAAAAGAAGGCTTACAGAACTTCCGTCGTGATACAATGTGGGTAGCTGTAATGGATACTATCTTTGCAAAAGGATTCAATCCGGACTCTTTGGCATACGTTCCTTACGGAAACGGAGCTAAATTTGAAATGGCTATCCGTCAGGATACTACAAAATCTGGTGCTCCTCTGAACTTGTTCCAGGCACAGGTTGCATACGATGTATACTTGGGTGACTTGAACAGCCAGGAATTGATCAACTTGAAAGACATGCAGTCAAAATTGGGTAAATATTGCGGTTTGAGAGTTGGTGATATCGAACAGCCGAATAACAATGCAGGAAACTGGGAATAATCCTATGGCCCAACCTATTGATTTTAATAAATCAGAACAGTATATATTATCCATCCGTCTGAGTACGGATGGATTTTCTTTTTCTATCTATCACCCTCAGCAATCGGAGGAAGTATATTTCAGTTCCTCGCCAGTCAATACGCAGCGCTCAATGGCAGCCAATGTAAAAGCCTATTTGACAGAGACAAAAGAACTGAAGCATCGTTTCAAGCAGGTTAATATCCTTATTCATACTTCACGTTACACTACACTCCCGTTGGAATTGTATGAAGACGAACAGACCGACCTTCTATTCTATCAGAACCTGCCCCCACAAAATAACGAAGTCGTACTTTGTAATATTTTAGGGAAGAGCAACCTCGTCATTCTTTTTGGACTGGACAAGCTCACCCATCTGTTCCTGACAGAACATTTCCCCAATGCCCGTTTGTTTGCATCCGTAAGTCCAATTACCGAGTACCTCGCACATAAGGTCAAACCGAGTGACTGCCGTAAATTATTTGCCATCTTCCATCCCGAAAGTGTAGAAGTGATAGCTTTCGAAAAAGAAAAACTACTGCTATTGAACACTTACTCCATTTCCGGACTGAATGATTCATGCTATTATCTGCTGAACATCTGGCAGCAGGCTGGCTACAATCAAGAAGATGACCAGTTATACATTTGCGGGAACAATCGGGTTCCACAATGGGAAGAATTGCCACTGCGACTAAAAAAATACATACGAAAACTATTCATCATTAATCCTCAGATGGAATTCAACGACTCAGCAATGAGCCGCATCAAAGAAATTTCATTTGACATGCTATCTTTAATCTCATGCGAGTAATAAGCGGAATATACAAACGGAGACGCTTCGACGTCCCCCACACATTCAAGGCACGTCCTACGACTGACTTTGCCAAAGAAAATCTGTTCAATGTGCTCAACAACTACATTGACTTTGAAGATGGAATAACAGCACTCGATTTGTTTGCCGGAACGGGCAGCATCAGTATAGAACTTGTGTCACGAGGATGCGATCAGGTTATTTCTGTAGAGAAAGACCCGCAGCACCATGCCTTCATCAGCAAAGTCATGCGCGAGGTCAAAACGGACAAGTGCATCCCTTTAAGAGCCGATGTATTCAAATACATCGAGAAATGCGGCCTGCAGTTCGATTTTATCTTTGCTGACCCTCCGTATGCCCTGAAAGAATTGGCAAGCATACCCGACCTGATATTTCAGTACAACCTGCTCAAGCCGGAAGGTATTTTCGTTCTGGAACATGGAAAAGACCTCAACTTTGAGAATCATCCCTGCTTTTTCGAGCACCGTCACTACGGAAGTGTCAACTTTTCCTTTTTCAGAGTAAAGGAGCAAGAAGACGCACAACCGATTCAGTAATCTTATTTTTCCAAGAACGTTTTTCCCAAATCCTGGCTGACAACAGAAAACAATCCTTCTGATCGGCCAGGAATATTTCTTTTAAAGTCATAGCCGTTTCCTTATCATAAAAAAAGGCATTGGCCTCGAAGTTATGCTCAAAACTTCGAAAATCCATATTCGTAGAGCCTACCGTAGACAATTCGTCATCACACACCATCAACTTAGAATGCAGAAATCCCTTTTTGTAGAGGTAAATTTTCACCCCTGCCTTCATCATCTCCGAAAGATAAGATAGCGAACCTTTATGAATGAGCCAGGTATCCCCTCTTTTAGGAAGCATAAGCCGCACATCAACCCCAGCCAATGCTGCTGTCTGCAAAGCGGTCATCACTTCCTCGTTCGGCAAGAAATAAGGAGTCTGCACATAAAAATATCTCCGGGCAGAACAAATAGCCATCATCAGTCCTTGCATAATATCCCTCCACTCACCTACCGGATCGGAAGTCACAATTTGCCCCAGTACACCTCCCTTCACCGAAATCGGAGGGAAATATTCTGCTGAAGTAAGCAAGGTGCGATCAATGGCATACCAGTCAGTAAGAAAAGCCGTCTGTAACCCGTACACCACCTTTCCTTCCAGTCTGACGTGTGTATCTCTCCAATTTCCTTTTCCCAATCCCTTCACATAACGTTCTGCCAGATTCATCCCACCTATGAACCCCACACAACCATCTATCACCACAATCTTCCGATGATTGCGATAATTCACTTTACTGGTAAATCTGGGGAAACGGACTTTCAAGAACGAAAGGACTTCTATGCCTTCACAAAGCATTTGTTCATAAAAATCATGAGGCACTTTCCAACAGCCCACATCGTCATACAGCACCCGTATCTTCACTCCGTCACGAGCCCGGTCAATCAAGGCATCTCTAACCAACCGACCTACCGCATCATCCTCAAAAATATAAAACTCCAGATGGATGTGATGACGAGCTCTGTAAATATCTTTCAATAATTCCGATAACATGGAAACAGCATCCGTATAAACTGTAACTCTATTTCCGGAGAAAGGCAGCGCATTATTTACGCGTGAAAAGAAATCCATCAAACGCTGTTTGCCATGTTCTGCCATTACGGATGGTTGTTCCTGATAAGCCGCCATAGGGCGCTTGCTCAAACGAGCATAGCCTTTCCTGCTGATAAGGCGTTCCTTACGTGTACTACGCCCAAAAAACAAGTACAGAATCCATCCGGCTACAGGAAGAAAAAAGAGAACCAGAATCCAGGCCATAGTCTTTACCGGACTACGATTGTCAAGAATCACGACAAAGATAGTTGTCAGTATCACCGCAAAATAAAGAAAGTAGATTACGGCTACAAAGATGCTATTCCAAACTGCTACGTCCATCTTACGACTTCGTTTTCAACAAAATTACGAGTAATCTGGAAAAAGGCAAAAAAAATACCGCAAAAGTGAAATTGACTTTTGCGGTATATATGTTCAACCTTAGAATCTGCGAGGTCCATGTCCCGGGCCAGGACCAAATCCTGGGCCTCTTCCCGGTCCACCCATTCTCGGACCGGCACCTTTTCCACCAAACAGATTCAGACGGTAAATAAAGTGTACCATACAATAGCTGTAAATCGCATTGTATTCCGTATCACTTCGCATAGCCGCACTGATTACACGGCTGATATTGCTTTGATTACGCAGAATATCATAGAACTGAATGCTGACCGTAGCTGCATTTCCTTTCAGGAAGTCTTGCGAAAGCTGGGCATTCCAGATTAACTCGTCACGGTTCATGCTTGCATCCGCATATCCACGACGTGAGTTCTGAGAGATGTCTGTAGCAATTGACATATTCCAGGGCAAACGGACATTGGTACTTGCTCCGTACGAGAACTGGTAGGTATCCATATTATTCTCTTCCTGGAAACTGTTGCGCGAATGCGTATAAGCCAATGAACCGTTCAGAGAGAATTCCCACCAGTCATTACGGTAAGTACCTCTCAAGCGTTCGCTCAAAGACAACTGACGTGTTTTGTTCTTATCTGACACATTCTCAGCCTGTGCATCGCTCATATAACTCACAATGTTATTATAACGGGCCATCGTAAAGGTGTTGATGGTATACTTCTTATTACGCAAAGCCGTATTAGAACCCAAGATACCAAACAAGTTCCAGTTTCCATTAATATTCTCCGGCATGGTTACCGTTCCACCGGTTTGCGGGTCGTATGTACTACGATTACTAATGCTGTTCAATACATTTTCAAAACGGAAGTGCGTCATGATACCCCGCTGTTTCTCTGTATCAAATGTATTGTAAAAAGCCATGAACGAGTTGGTAAATGCCGGTTTCAACCCCGGATTTCCCCGACGAATGTTCAGCGGGTCGGTCGTATCCTCAATAGGCAGCAAATCCGTCATGCTTGGCTGAGAGCTTCTTCCGCGGTAGTTAATTCTCAACTGGCTTGTTTTCGAGAATTTATAACGGAAATCAAATGTCGGAGTAAAGTTGAATACATTTCGTACGGCCACCGTATCCAACTGGTCTTTCTTATAAGACAGCTTCGATTTCTGCGGCTGGAAAGAAACACCTGCATTCAAACTCATTTTTTCACGAATCCAACGCAAAGAAACATCTGCCTGATGGTTGTAATATGTGTACTGTGCACTCTTGCTGTTCTTTTCATCCAGCACTCCCACATTATCTCCTCCATAACCTTGCGCTATCTCCCAGTCATTCGGCATTGTGTAGGTGGAATTGTCACTCTTTGAACGCTTGTACTGGAAATAATAACTGAATTGCAAGAAGCCACCCTTAAATATCGGTTCGCTATAAGTAAAGCGCGCACCATAATTATAGTTCAAAGTAGGCGTAGAGATATAGCGGTTCAAAATTTCCAGCCGTTCCTCCTCTGTCTTCTGGTAATAGTCCGTTTCAGACACCGAGAACTGTTCACTCGAACTGTTCGTGTAATTATAGGAGCCACGGAAAGTAATATTACGTCCCGGTTTTCCCAAACGACGGTTAACCATGGCCGAACCTCCCACATTAAAGTTATCTCCTTTCTGCAGGCTGTTACGTGCAATCGTATTGACAATATTCTCCTCCGGAATCAAAGATGAAAGATTATCGGCAGCATTCAAGATTTCGTCGGTTGTATGTTCCGGGTCCTGGCTGAATGTAAAAGAGTTTGTCGCACTCCAGTTATCATTCTTTCCGTATGTCAAACGCGGACGGAAAATCAACGTGGTCATGGTATCCGGCTTCCACTCAATACGAAAATCGGCCGTAAGCGAAGTTGTCTTATTACGGTTGGCATTCCAAGCATTCTTGAAAGAGCTGGTAGCCGAAGAAACGAATGTTTCCGAAGCCTGCTTACTGAGAATGTCCGCATCCTTGTAGTTATAATTCACACTACCTCCTGTTTCCAGTTTCTCACTCTGTGTACTAAAGTTGAAACCACCCATCTTGATACTGGTCAGACCGTTCTGTCCTCCCCAACGAAAGCCACCGCCTCCTCCTGGATAGCCATTGTCATTCACGTTATTCATTGAACCAATCACCGTAAACTGGTTTTCTCCGACAAAACGGTTCAGCATCAACTTTCCACTGTAACGGTCTTCCGTTCCGGCTGCTACGTCCGCATTACCAAACCAGCCTTTATTCATACCCGGCTTCACGCTCAGGTCGAGCACGGTTTCTTCTTCGCCGTCATCAATACCTGTCACACGGGCCAAGTCCGATTGTTTATCATACGCACGTACCTTATCAATAATATTTACCGGAAGATTTTTCATGGCAATATTCGGGTCATCGGCAAAGAATTCCTTTCCATCAATCATGATTTTCTTGATTTCCTTCCCGTTTATCGTGATTTTTCCGTTTTCATCCACTTCAGCCCCCGGAAGCTTCTTCACCAGTTCCTCCAAAGCCGAACCTTCAGGCACACGATAGGCAGAACTGTTGTACACCAGCGTATCGGCCACTGCCGTCACCTCCGGAGCCTCAGCCACCACAACAGCTTCTGCCAGCATAATGGCATCCGAAGCCAGTTCCACCTTACCCACATTCAAACGCGGATTGTTACGCGTCAGCGCAACCTGTTTGAAAAACGGAGTATATCCAATATATGAAACCTTCAGCAAATACTTTCCAGGACGTACTGACAGTGAGAAATGTCCATCCATATTTGTCACATTTCCCACTACCATTGAACTATCCTTCACGGAAAGGAGCTGTACTGTAGCCTGAATGACAGGCGATTTATCCCCCTCATCAAGAACCGTCCCTGTTACGGTTCCACGGCTGCCGCTGCTTTGTGCAAAAGCAGAAATGGTTACCCCCACCATCAGCAGCAATCCCAATAAAACTTTTTTCATTGCCTTTATCTCTTCCTTGTTGATTAATTGTACCTTTGACAATTATCAACAAAAAAGGTTTAATCCCCAACTCTTACTTTTTACTCATTTTTGTCGGAAATTCTTTTCAATCTTTGCTTTCTGCGTCAAAAACTCTTTACAGAATACATTAATAACCATGTACACGATACCTACTGAATTATCCGCTTCCTGCAAATTTCCTCCATAAGCTGCATTCAGTAATACTCCTACATAATAAATTCCCCACAAATAAAGTGAAATCACCATTGCTTTCCGCCGAATGGCAAAGGCTTCCTCATTCTCATCCTTCGTTTTAGCCAGAAAAACCATGAACAATGAAATCCAGATGACCAGTTTCATTCCCAGTTTCACATACAGCAGATTACCGTCATCCACTTGTCCGAACATATACATCAATAACGGAACAAATACTGACAATAACAGTAACACATACCCCAACAAACGGCACGAAGCCGGAAAAATTCCTTTCATAACTTGATTATTTTTTATTCGCACAAAAATACTTAATTGTAAGCCAACATCCGACTTCTTCTAACTTTTTTTCTAAATTTGCGACCAAAACAAATACACTTATGAGTAAACAAGAAGTCATTATTTGCCAAAATTTCAATACGGAACTCAGCCAGAAGTTATCTGCACATTCATACGACAAGATTTTTATCCTGACCGACGAACATACTTTTCGTCTTTGCCTCCCTCTGCTGCAAGACATCGCCTTGCTGAAGGATGCAGAACAAATTGTCATTGGTCCGGAAGATGTGCATAAAAACTTGGAGACACTGGCCTATGTATGGAACCAGCTCAGCAACCGGGGAGCCACCCGCCACTCGCTGCTCATAAACTTAGGAGGAGGCATGGTGACCGACTTGGGAGGATTTGCCGCAGCCACCTTCAAACGAGGTATCGCTTGTATCAACATCCCCACCACCCTGCTTTCCATGATTGATGCCGCAGTAGGTGGAAAAACCGGTATCAACTTCAACGGACTCAAGAATGAAATCGGTTCCTTCTATCCTGCCGACCAGGTAATGATTGACAGCCAGTTTCTGAAAACCCTCGATATGCCAAACCTGCTGTCCGGTTACGGAGAAATGCTGAAGCACGGTCTAATCAGTCAGCCGTCACACTGGAGCGAACTGCTGACATTTGACTTTGCTCACATAGACTACGCATTGATACAGAAACTTATCGGCCAGTCCGTGCAAGTCAAGGAAGACATTGTAGAAAAAGATCCCTATGAACAAAGCATCCGGAAAGCGTTGAATTTCGGACATACCATCGGACATGCCTTTGAAAGTTTTGCCCTAAAGACTAACCATCCGGTGCTTCATGGATATGCTGTAGCCTGGGGTATGGTCTGCGAACTTTATCTGTCACACATCCGCTGCGGTTTCCCGAAAGAAGCGTTGCGCACCACCATTCAGTTCATCAAGGAAAACTATGGCAGCCTTTATTTCACCTGCGATGACTATGAATGTCTGTACGACTTCATGAAGCATGACAAAAAGAATGCCTCATGTGGCGTCATCAATTTCACTCTTTTAGGAGGAATCGGTGACATTCGTATCAACCAGACCGCCTCACAAGAGGAAATCTACGAACTGCTTGATTTCTACCGCGAAACCATGGGATAAGTTTTGTCGTGTTCAAACAGCGTTTAAACGTAATCTAAAAATACTAAGAAATTATTGCGGAAAATATTTGGTTATTCCGAATAAAGCAGTACCTTTGCATCCGTAATTCGGGGTGTAGCTCAGCCCGGTTAGAGTACGCGTCTGGGGGGCGTGTGGTCGCTGGTTCGAATCCAGTCACCCCGACTGGTGAAAATGAAGGAGTTAAGTGGTTGGCTTAGCTCCTTTTTGCTTTTATATACTGACGGATTACTGACAATTGGGGTGGAGAATAAATGCTATCAAACATAAAATAGAGAAGAAAATAATTTGTTTTGGCTTGTTCTTATTTTCATCTGTTTACTCGAATGAACTGCAAGTCTTCCCTTTGCTATGCTTTATTTATGCTTGTTTGTTTAATAATAAAGTAACCGTTGCTTCTTTACAATCACTATCTTCTGTTATAATGCCAAATTGAATGTCTTCATAATTCAGCCATGAACGGACATTACGCTTAAACTCTTCCAGTTCTTCGTTGATTAACGGATATTGAGCAGAAACACAAATGCAAACTACTGCATTATTGTATCGCCTCAGGTCAAGTTGCTGATATTTAGTCATGGAATTAGTAATATATCCTAATCGGTTCCCTTGCCCGTTAGTAATGGAGTGATAATCATATCGTGTGCCGTATTCTACCTCTATCAGATAAGCTAAATCCTTATACATAAAGCTACTTCCGGGTACAGTAAGTTCTTGTATGATAGACTTCCTTCGCTCCATTTTGCTTTGCATGGGAGCATGACTTTTCCAAAAATTCTCAATTCTTTCTGCTGGAGAAAAACCATAAAAGGTAATGTCATATATACAATACGCGGCTATTTTCTCTTTGCTTAGAGTAGCATTCTTGGGTAAGACAAGCTCTTTAGCCAATTCATTCTCCCAAAAATCCGCATCTAAAGACTGCACACTTACCCAATCCTCTTCTTGCTCTATCCAAACTTTCCCGATAAACTCAGAGTTGGGCTGCATATTCCGAAGAATATCGTATGCTTCTCGGAAGGCATAGATATTGTCAAGATGCCCGACTATTATTTCTTTCAAGTAAGGGAGCAGGCCGTCAAATTTCACTTCCATGATTAAATCTTTCACCGTCATGATTACTCTGTTTTAAAGATTCTGATTGCAAAATAAAGTCTGTGATATGCCATATCAGTGCATAACTTCTATAATTTGATGGGAAATCCTATCCCATTTTTGAGAATATACTCATTCCCGGCATTATGCTCATCGTATTGACCGTATGCTACGGCATAAACCTTGCGTCCATATTTGTGTGCAAAATGTACCGTATTCATCGTGCCGCTTTTCACGGCGCATTGAGCGACAATGACTTTTTGCGCTAAAACTGCTTGCAGCCGGTTGCGGGCATACAGCCGTGCAGGATTGGCTTTCACGCCAAAGGGTTGTTCGGAAATGATTAAACCACCTTTGTTTATAATTTCATGTTGCAAGAATTCGTTTACTTTGGGGTAAACAATATCCAAGCCAGATGCAACCACCGCAATAGTTTTTCCATTGGCATCTATGCATCCTTGATGAGCGGAACTGTCACATCCCAATGCCAATCCGCTCACTATGATATTTCCTTTCAATGCATAGCTTTTTGCCAGCTGATAGGCTATATCACATCCGACATCATCAGCGTTTCGTGAGCCAATAATGGCAATGGAATTTTCGTTATAAAGTAACTCCTTATTTCCCAATAGATGAATTAACGCAGGTGCTTCTACGCCAATTTGAGCAAATGAAACTGGATAATCGTCTGCATAATAAGGGATAATGCAAATGTCCGCTTCTTTTTCTTTCTCACAAATCATCTTTGCTTTTACGAAGGTTGCCGGATGAAGGGCGATTGTTTCTCGCAATTCTCGTTCCTCTTTACTGCATATATCAGCATAGTGACACCGCAACAAATGCAGGCATGTCAGTTCTTCTATCGAAAATCTATTTCCCATATTCTCATCCTTTTTTCCGCAAAGATGAATAGAAGTGATGCCAATGTAAAGCATTACTTCAATTTTTTCTCATCTTATGCTTTGATGTTGCATATCCTTGACAGAACTTTGCAGCAAAAGATATAGCATTTCCCATTGAAAATGAAAGTTTTCTTGAGAGAATTCGTTATATTTGTTTTAGAATTCATCCACTTTAAAAATATACGTGTATGGAAACATTATCAGAACAATTGACCGAACTTTACGAAAGTAAGTGGAACGGCTTAATGGAACAATTGGAAGCCAATGGATTGCGAGACAAACTGCAATGTCCGTTCTTAATTTCTCTGTTGCGCTCGGGACAAAAGAAAGAAGAAAGAGAAAAAGAACAAGCACTAATAGGTTATGATAAATGGTATGCTCAAAAAGGGATCTCTGAACATGAAGAATGGTACACCAAAGCCGACATAAAAATCATGTTCTTTGGTAAAGAGCCAAATGGTTGGGAACGAGACAATGCTGAAGAACATTTAGATGTGGGTGATTTAATGGCTACCTATGAAGACTTCCTTGATGACAATTATGTGGCAATAGAAGGGAACGGAGGATATTTTCGTGGTGGGAGCCAATTCTTCAAAAGAGGAATCAACGGTATGATGGCAGAAATCAAAGATAATTTACTCAGTGCATATCCCGGCAAACGTGTCTCTATGATTTGGAATGAAATCTCCAAGCTTTCTGCCCGTACTGCAAAAGGTGGTGGTGCTGTAAGTGTAGAAGCGCACGGAATAGAGAAGAACTTTTTCCACGTGATTCCAGATGAAGTTGAAATTCTTAAACCGGATATATTGATATTCTTTATTGGACCGGGAATGGAAAACAACAAATACTATAATTACATATTGGAGAACTTTAAGTTAAATGGGAAGCCAAATCCGTTACCCAATTTGCCTACGGGCGAGGATGTCATCAAACTTCCTATTGAGGGTGTAAAATTCGCATATAAAACTTATCATCCTGGATATGCACCCAAAGAAGCTAATACATTTCATTGGAAACTTTACGATGCCATTCTTAAGGATATCAAAGAAAATATCGACCAACTATTGGAGAAAGAATAACCTGTGAACCACTTTGGCATAACTTGACCTCATCTTTGCATTGAAACAGACGGAAAGATGAGGTTTTGTTTTTCCTATGTGTAATCTAAAACCGAAAGAATATGGAAAAGAAAAGCAAAGTGGTGAGCAAACGTTTGCGAAAGCAACTGGATGAGTTGGAGCGGGGCAAACGATATGATGAAGCTACCCAACTGTTGGAACCTATTGCCCGCCGAGGCAATGCTGATGCACAATACGAGATGGGAGAACTGCTTTACCATAAAATGGTACATGAAGCGGAAGCAGTAGTCAGAAATTACTCCAAGATTGAGAAAGCAATATTTTGGTTAAACTTGTCAAGGAAACCAGAATTATGTAAAGCTGATTTCTCTGATTTTAACAAAATGATTAATTGGTACGAGAAAGCTGCTAAGCAAAAACATATTAAGGCAATGGTAGAACTTGCCGAATGGTATACTCCAATACGTTGCGGTTCATCTGCTAAACATGTAATCAAGCAGTCACCGTTCTTTACCCTGAAATGCAATTTCAATCATGCATTGTCCTTATACATAAAAGCATTAGAAATCGGCGGAGATGATTCTTTTTTTGATGTTTGTGTTATAGAAAATCTACTCCATTCGCCTCATGTACCCCAAAAGGTGAAAGATAAAGTTGTGGACATACTTCAAGCAAGGGTAAAGAAGGGTTGTTGTCATGCTGCTGACCATTTGTTCCGCATTTGGGAAAGCAAATACCGAAGCCCACAAAGGAAGCCATATTATGACATACAGATAGACGAGCATGAATTGTTGCATACCGATTGGTTCTGGTTGTTGTTAGATCACGAGGCAGAATGTGAAAAGAAAAACGAGTATTCCGCGAGGAATGCACTTCGTTTACTGTCTGATTTGGCTAAGAATGGCAACCAAGAAGCGTTGGATATGTTGACGGGTATCGGGATGAAAATAGGAGGCTCGTCTGCTTGTTGGGCTGGAGATGTCTATTATGAACGTAAGGAATACAAAAAAGCCTTGGAATGCTATTTGGCAGGAGAATATGTGTACAAACTGGGTGGAATGTATGAACGAGGCGAAGGCACCACACCCGATATGGAAAAAGCATTTTATTATTATAAGCAGGCAAATGACAATTATAACATAGGGCGAATGTATGAGCAGGGCCTTGGCACGAAGAAGGATTTGCGTAAAGCGTTTGAATGTTATCACAAAATTGTTGATAGAGAGATTTATGAGCATGATTCAGAGGAAGAGAAAAACGAAATTCTGTCTGCTCGCTGTTCATTCCGTCGCTTGAAAAAGATATTGTTCGAGCAAAAGGATGAGATAAGAATGACGGTTGCTGCCAAAGGGCAGAAATCCGTTTGCGGATTCTCGTTCACCAGTTATGGCGATTGCCAATTTACGATAGATTGGGGTGACGGACAAGTGGAAGCGATAAATAATGAGAAAGGAGAAGAAATCCAAGCAGAACACACGTATGCCAAGCTAGGGAAATGGAACATCAGCCTAAGAAGCAATGAGACACATACCATCACGTCCTTTCATTATACCTGTGAGACATGTATACTGAAAGCGCTGGATGTAACGCAATGTCCGATACTTATCGACTTGTATTGTGTCAATCAAGGATTGAAACGTTTGAATGTTTCCAAAAATCCAAGACTGGGACGCCTGGTTTGCCGCGGCAACAAGTTGAAGATATTGAATATCCGGAGAAATAATCGCCTTACCCAACTTGACTGTTCTGACAACCCGGAGCTTTATCACGTAGATTGGAATCCACAATACTCAGCATTGACCAAGGTTTGCATGAAGAATATCATAAACTTTGACCAACTGGACTTTCTTGACTATTTGCTGAAACGGAACAAAGGACAAAAATGCGAACCCATTGCGGAAGCCTCGTTTGATCCCGTATTCTTGCCACTCTCTTATTATATGCGTTGCTTGAATTGGAGTGACATGAAAGCAAAGATAAAAGAAGGTGGCTATCCAATATGGAAAGAACATTCATGGAGAAAGTATAAATCCGCATTCGATGATATGAGTTCACGAGAAGATTTCCACTACACAGGCATTGACCGTATTGTTTGCGAAGGCGGTTATACCTATTACTGGCTTTATAGCTCCCGTGAAAAAAAGTACGTCCACCAAGATCTTGAAGATGTTGTTATGAATCTTATGCCTTGGAGTGAAACGCTTGATATGCCTGTGGAGATAAGAGAAAAGGAAGGATGGATGATGTTCCCACAAGTGACTTGGGCAGATGTGTTTTGTCCCTGTTTCATTGAGATGACTTGTTCGCACTGGAAAGAAACGGAAGAAATTATTCAATGGGAGCGTGATTATTGGGAGCGACATCGCCAAAGACAGGAGAAATACGAATGAGACTGGACTATAAAGGAAAACATTTGTTTGCATTTTCGGACACGCACGGTATGCACCGAGATTTAAGCATCCCCGAAAACACAGATATTCTAATTTGTGCCGGGGATGTTGTATCGGACTTTTAAGAAAACGGGTTGAGTGATTTCTTTGACTGGTTTTCTTCCTGTCCGGCACAGCTTCGCTTATTTGTGCCTGGCAACCATGAAATCATTTTCGACCTTTGTCCGGAAGAAGCCCGGCAGTTAATTCCTGCAAATATAACATTACTTGAAGATTGCGGTATAGAATATGATGGCATCACTTTCTACGCTATTTCCAGCAGGATGATTCAGCAAATGCAGTGGTTAGGAGGGGAATGTGATCTGCCCTATAAAACGGATTTTTTGATTACCCACATTCCCCCGAAAGGCATATTGGATGAAGGTACGGGTAGCGAGATATTGGAACAAACCGTCTTAAAACGCCAGCCAAAGCATCATCTTTTCGGCCATGTACATTCTAAAGGAGGACAATGCGAGGAAAAGTGGAGTACAAAGTTTGGCAATGTCTCCACCTTTCAGATACTTTGTAGAACAGATAGTCAATTCGGGTTATAACGTTTCCCGTTTTGGTCTATAATATGCTGACATACCAGATGGGCTTCCACCCAAAAGTCATTTAACCGCAATAAGTCCGGAATGGAGTAAGGTTTGTGTGTGCAAATGTCATGTACGGCATGACACACGACAACATGCTCCAATTCCGGACGGCGTAAATGCCCTTCTGCCCATGTTACACCATCATCCCATACATCCACACAATGCAACTGTTCATCCGTCATATCTGAAGTGCTTTGGGGTGAATAGTTGCAGGAACATTCTTCGATTTCAGAAAGTCCCCCATTACACTCTTCAAGCAAACAGCAGCAAATCAGCTCCATTATATACTCGAAATCGGAACCATAATAGCTGTCTTCCGGCAATTCCAATATAGACTCCAGCCCACAGAACATATACCTTAGTGTACCACGAATGACATAATCGTCATCAAAAGATTCATCTTTTGAGCTATCAATCAATGTACGATAGAGGTTTGCCATACGGTGGTACATCTTCTTGGTCAAACTATTCAGCAATTCATTAACCGCTTCAAAGCGTTTGATTTCCTGCGAAGTGGCTTGGAACATCCGGTTGAGAATCAGGCTCCGTGTACTTACTAAATCTTCTATCTTTTCTATCTGTACTGCACCGATATGCCTCAAATCAAGGCTCCCCTTTTCCTGTTCGCCCATGAGCTTTTTGATTTCCGCTTCCACTTCCAACAGCAAAGCACGTTTCTTGTCCACATTATTTTCTTGATAGATGTAATCCGCCAAATCTTCTGCATATAAATCCATAATCGTTTTATTTGTTTAATGATGTGGCAAAAATAAGTTCGCCTTATGCCAAATGGAAACACAGGAATACTTTTTTCTCAGAATAATAAAATCTTTTTAGCGTATGCTTTAACATGGCATAACTTTATGCGATATTTGCATTATCAAGTTAAAACTTTGCATTATGGAACAACAGACATTCAAATCTTTGCTTAATCAGTTCAGTTTTGATGACATCTTACCTGAATTTAAAGCCTTATATCAGCAGAACCAACCTAAACAAGTGCAACATGCTAATTGGGAGGCTTACCGTAGCGTATATCAAAAACTCCAGATGCATGATGTTTCTGAATCCCAATATGCCATTTATTTGGTGTCAAGATGGGAAGGATGCTCACCGATGATTGATATGAATTGCTCTGTTTATGACCCAAAAGATGAAGATAGCGATTATTACCCAGTGGCAAGCTACTCTCCTTGGTCTGCTCTTTTAGGTATGGATATTCATATTGACGAAGATGTAACAATCACTTTACAAGAACTGACAGCCGGATTGCTTTGGGAAATCACTTATTACGGAGAAACAGAAGAAATGATTCAAGAACATCTTAAAAAAATGTTCAAATAGCTGATTTTGTAAAAGGAATGATATGACAAAAGATTTATTTGACAAATACATTTGGTTAGTAGACACTATCTACAGAGCCGGAAAAATCACGTTTGAGGAAATCAACGAGCGTTGGCTTCGTTCACGATTGAGTGAAGGGGAAGATATTCCATTAAGAACCTTTCATAACTGGCGCATTGCCATCGAACAAGTCTTTGATATAAATATCAATTGTAACCGGAAAGGTGGCTATTACTACTATATCGAAAATGCAGATGATATGCAAAAAGGAGGTATCCGTAATTGGTTGCTCAATACGTTTGCAGTCAATAATCTGATAAACGAAAGCCATCATTTGAAACGGAGAATCCTATTTGAAGAAATTCCTTCCGGCAGAAAATACCTCACGCCTGTCATTGAAGCCATGCGTGACGGATTAGAATTGGAGCTATATTATCAAAGTTATTGGTACGAAGAACCAAGTACCTATACGTTACAACCTTATTGCATCAAAGTGTTTAAGCAGAGATGGTATGTCATCGGTTTCTGCAAAGAGCGGAATAATATCCGCACCTTTTCTTTGGATAGAATACAACAACTGACCACCTTAGACACGAAGTTTATTTATCCAAAAGATTTTGATCCAGAAGCCTACTTTGCAGACTATTTCGGTATTATGATTGAAAACAAGAAATTGGAAACCATTCGGATTAAAGTCTATGGAATGCATGTACAATATATCCGTGCTTTGCCTTTGCACCATTCCCAATGCGAAATTGAGACAACAGAAGATTATTCCATCTTTGAGTACCGTATGAAACCGACCTTAGACTTCCGGCAGGAATTACTCTCAAGAGGGGCGGATGTGGAAGTACTTGTTCCTTTATTCTTTCGGGAAGAGATAGTTCAGGCGGTGAATAAAATGAGTTCATTATACAAATAAACAGTAATCTTACATATAAATGAAAAAGAAATATACTGATGCTCAATCCTATTTTCAAGATTGGGCACAAATCAAAAAGAAAGAAGTGCAGAATATGGAAGAATCCATGAGGGGAAATCCGTTATATCAGAAGGAAGTGAACCCAATGGATGATGATGAAACTTGGTCAAAGCGATTCCATTTCATACTTCACAAGGGACTCCCCGAAAAAGAATGGAAAGCATATCAAAAAGGCATAAGACAAGACCGTTTACAGATTTGGGCAATGTTTATGAATGAGAATCCAGACTACGATTATCATTATTTCTTGAATCTGTTGAAATTCAAATTGGAGTGGATGATTTTCTATTGGGAGAACTTTGGACATTTAGCTCGTGCGGAGCAAGATATCAGTCGAATGCGGATTGCTACAAGGCTTTTGGATATTATCATGGACGAAAATTCTGATGCTCCAATCCCTTATGTGAATATGAAAAACAAACATCGTTTCCGTGTATATCATAAATCGCAGGGTATGTATAATGAAGATAGCGAATATGAAGCTCGCTTTCGCAAAGCGTATTGTCTATTCTTTAGATTCTTAGAATATCATCTGTTAGGATGGTGGGATTGAGAGACGATATATCCCCCAACAACTCAAACGAATTGTTGGGGGCAATAACTATTATTATCTCAGGGCTTCTGCTTCCTGTTGCAATAATCTTGCTCGTTCAAGTTTTTCAGCCCTTACCCTTGTACGGTATTCAAAATCTTCCACCACGTTGCGAATGTTACCAATAAGTTTTTTATCCTTATTGTGCGTAAATATGACTTCCAAAGTATCTAAATCTGCTCCACTCGCTCTGCCATGCATTCGAATAAAACGATACTTTAGGCCGTTATCTGACAAAACCATATTTCTTTTAAACTGATAAGCATTACTTACCAAAAGAAGCATAATCATTCCAATCATACTCGCTTGCCACAGAAACGGGCGGGAGGTTTTGAAATCAATGATATGCGTATGATTGTTCTGAACTTTCAAATTTTGCAAACGTTGCAATTCATTGCTGATTCGTTCTTGCTCGGCAAATATTTTTCCGTTGGTTGTACTCAGAACTGAATATACCTCTTTGAGTTCTTTTAACCGCAAATTTATAGCGGTACGAAGTCTTTCCCGTCTTTCTTTGTCATAAGATAGTTCGGTTTTCATTTCCGTTATTTCCGATTGAAGCCGTTGTAGGTTGTCTGAAAGCAAGATAATTCCTTCACTACCCTCATCTTCTTGTTTCTCCGTTTCTACATTTACCAATTCTTTGATTTCGGAACAGAGGTTATATACTGCATCCAGCGTGTGGATAAAATTGTTGTTTTCCATTTCTTTCATTTTTGTATCTATTTTAGGGGTTTTACCAATTTATTCTTTTCTTTTTCTTTTTTTTCAACTTCCGTTGAAAGGCAGCTTCCGCATTTTCATCAGCATTGTTAAAAGTAGGGGTGAATAATCCACCCAATGCTCCGACAAGGCTTTCAGCTATATTGCTGCTTGAGGTATAAGTATTCTCATGTTGCATTACAGGTTGCCCATTGTTGGTTGTCATTCCAATACCCTGTTGGTATTGGTTATTGTTTTCTCCCAACTGTTTATCCAGTTTTGAATAGCTGAAATTCCTGTCAATGCCCGAAGCCTTGAACGTAATGCCATCTTTGGTAAGAGATAAACCTTGAATAACATTACTCTTGCCTCTATACTTAAACTCCGTTTTTATTCCCTGTCTGGATAATTCCGATATGAACAGCTTCCAATTATTGGACTTACTTAACGAGTACTTAACAGCATGATAAATCTCATATTTCGTCTTATCGTTTCCTTTCAAGCGGTGAGTCCGTACTCTGTCTTTACCTTTACCAAAATAAAGCCCATACTTTTCCTTCAACTCCTTGCAGACCTTGACATTCCGATAACAGTCGTTCTTGTCACTGATGGTGCGTCTATTGTTATCTACACGATTGAAAACAATGTGAACATGTGGATGCTTTTGGTCTTTATGCCGGGCAATGATATATTGGGTCTCTTTGATTCCCATTTTCTGCATATACTCCTTTGCCAGACTTACCAGTATTTCATCTGTCATTCTTGAAGCGTCTTCGGGTGCATAGCTGAGTGATATATGTCCCACAGGTTGGCGGATATGTGGTTTCATCATTCTTTGGGATTGAAAACAATCCGTTATTGTCTGAATGCTGTCTGTCAGCACTCCTTCTGCCGCCAGCAGTTTTGCATCGGGCTTGCCCAATACATAATTGACACAGCCTCTGAATCCTGCTCCCTTACTTATTTTTCCAATCATCGGACAACTGTTTTATGATTTGGACTATCTTTTTCTTCAACATCATCAGTTCGGCTGCTACTCCTGCGAATCCTCCGGCATTGGCTTTATGGGCAAGCTGGTTGATGTTGTTGGCTTCTCCGGCAAGTTTCCGCAACACGTCCGCATCCGCCTTGCTGATGCGCTGTACTACTTTACCCGTAAGCAATACGGAGTGAACGAACCTACTGAGTGAAACACCTGCATCTTTCCTGCGTTTCTCTACCGCTTGGTACTCAATATCTGTAAATCTTGCGCTGACCACACGCACCTTGTTGCGCCTGGTCTGCCGTGATTGTTGTTTATCTTTTTCCATTCTGAAATTCGTTTTGGACTGCGACCAACGGGAGCGGACTGTCTTTGCCTTCCGGCAAGCAAGGTCGGAAATGTATACATTTCCATAACCTTGCTCCTTCAGACAATACGGCTTCCGCCAGTACAGCGATGATACATGATTGATGTTACAGGCTCCGCCCTTTCGACCTTTTGGGTGGTACAATCTGTTCGGTTTTCTGCTCCTGCACAGAGCGTTGCCGGACGAGATACTCGTTCAAGTCCTTACAGTCCTTGTAAGTGTGCGATGCGTCACGGACACGGTAGGAATACTCATTTGCAAGTCTTTGGAAAGCTTCCGTTCCGGCACGGTCATTGTCGAAAAAACAATGGATGCGCTCATAGACCGCCAATCCGTCAATCGCCTTGTGGAGATTGGAAACCGAGTTCAATATGATATAGTTCTGCCAGTCCAGACACGGCATCTTGGAACACTTCTCCGTCCGTATGGTCAGAAATGAGAGATAGTCTATAAATCCCTCGAACACGAAACAGGTGTCATTCCTTCTGCCTTCATGCCGGATATGGGTGATGTCTTTCGGCGCGATGCAGCCCTTGAAGTATCGGTTGCGTATCTCGTAACCGCCAGCCATGTTCCGAAAACCGATGGCAAAATAACGCTTGCCGTTGTTCTCGAAGTGTACCTCATTACATTCTCTTTTCGCCAGTTCCAAGTTTATTCCCCTGCCTTGCAGATAAGAAAGCAGGACGGGAGAATCAAGTTTCCTTACTTCCATACGCTGAAAATTTGGCTCTGTGGAGGAGTGCTTCCGAAAAGAAAAGGACACGGGTCTAATGTGCGGTGTCTGCTCCGCAATCCGTTGCAGTAGATACGGCACGTGGACGGAACTGTAAAGTTCCGAAACCAGTGCGATAATATTGCCATCCTGTCCCAACCCGAAGTCATACCATTTATTGATTTCAGTATTCACCTTGAAAGACGCTTTGGTTTCCTCCCGAAACGGTGATTTATACCAGAGGTTTGCTCCCTGTTGCCTGACAGGGGTATAACCCAAGCTCTGTAGATAGTCTACCAGCCTTATGTTTTTTGCTTCTTCGATAGTCATTTTCTATACGGATTTGATTGTGAGTAAAAAGCGTTGAATTGTTGAGAATATCTTGTATCAAGTTGAAAGACAAAGCTGTATCCACTCAACAACGGCTCAACAAATGCCTGCGAAAAAAGAAACTATTATTTTTCTTTTCAACAGCACATTTTGAGTGTTGAGTGTTTGTTGAGAAAATTTTAAACTAAGTATCAATAAATTACTTGCTTATTTCAACAATTCAACAAAATAATCAGAGTTCGTCCAGCAATGACCTGCTGATGGTGTAAAAGCGTCCAACCCTCCTGATAGGTGCAAACCTGCAATCCCTATTATAGTCGAACTGGTAAGTTGTATAGGTCAGTCCGTTGGGGGCAGGTGCCAGTTTCCAGCTTTCCGTAACGATTCTGCGCAGGTGGTGTTTTTCGATTTTAATACCCGAAAGATTCAGCAGGTTAAGCAGGTCGTTCAAGCAGAAGGAAAGACTGTCAATCCTTACATTGTCCATTATCTCCCTTATCAGCTCCATCACTTCCACCTCATGCTTACCACGGTTACATCGGATGATTCTCAGCAAAGCCGGAGTTTCCGTCAGCTTTGGAGAAAACCACATGCGGCTTTCCTGCCGGGTGGTCAGTTGCCTGTGCTGGAGGAAATAGAGGAAAGCCGGTATTTCCGCTGTCAGTTTTTGCAGAAAGTTTGTATCGTCACTTTCAAGGCGATGAATTTTCCGTACCCAGTAACGTGTCTCGCCCGGGTCAATGATGACGGGCAGGCTTTCGTTATTGGAACAAAGCACGAACTTGGCGAAGAAAGCAATCTCGTCACGATCTTTGCCTTTGGCTTCCACCTTGTAGGAAAGTGTGGTACTTAGATTCTTCAAACGCTCTGAATCCTCTCTGCGGTTCAGCAATACCTCGTCCACCACGATAACGAGCTTTCCTGCCCAGTCTGCATTGAATTGGCTGCGGAAATCCTCGTTAGTATTAAAGGTCACATTATTGCGGAACACGGCTTTCAGAAAATTCAGGAACGTACTTTTTCCGGTGTTGCGCTCTTCCGATACCAACAATAGAATAGGAAGTTTCTGCACAGGCTGCAAATAAAGGAGTTGTAGGTAATCCATACCCAACTCGTACTGTTCACCGAAGATGTGGCGTACCAAAGCTTGAATGTGGGAGAAATCTCCTTCTTTTGGCTCATGTCCTATCGGCTCGTACAGGTTCAGGAAGTTGTCTATTACCTGACAGTAGTTCACATGGTCGGGAACTGTGCAGAAACCGTCATACTTGGGAACACCAGCCAGATAGTCCTTGCCGTAATCTTGGCGGAGCGTCTCGTTGTTCCAGACAATGCGTTTCTTGACGTGTCCTCCGTTCAGTCGGGGCTGGCTAACTATCTTGTAAAGTGTTGTGCCTACTCGGACAAACGGATTTTCATTCTTTAATGTTTCTTTCGTACTCATATATTTTAGCGTTTACGTTTGAAACATTTCTGAATGTTGATTGCGGAATTACAATCTTCGCTACGGTTTGAAATTAATTGCTTGTGCGCCCATTCAATAAGAGCCTTACGGGAAAAGACAAGTTTGTTTCCATACTTCATAAAGGGAATCTGTTCCTGCGAAGTCATTTTATACAACTTTGCCTTTGAAGTAGGAAAACCGTTATCTTCCAACACTTTCAAGGCATTGGGCATACTTAACGTATCAGGTAAATCGGAACTGGATATTGCTTGTTGATTTCCTGAAAAGAATTTTGAAACCGCATTGAATACAGCTTCTTGAATCT